>ERZ1740070.14-NODE-14-length-160712-cov-15.105915_pt1 | contig 160712 bp, 154 predicted proteins | sample MGYA00581734_ERZ1740070 | MGnify/ENA primary metagenome ERZ1740070 (study PRJEB43018, sample SAMN04849744) | marine metagenome | isolation source: floating plastic debris | place: Pacific Ocean | collected 2008-09-01 | study: EMG produced TPA metagenomics... | reverse complement strand
TTGGTGCTGCGGTTTAGCCTCATCCTGAGCGAAGTCGAAGGACGAGGCGAGCGCCCGGGAAGCACGGCCCTTTATCCTTCGACTTCGCTCAGGATGAGGGCCTTTAAAAGGAGAGGACTTGGTGGGAGCGGGCTCAGCTCTGGGCGATTGACCAGGTAGTCAAGATCTCCCTCCCGCGCGTTTGGTCCAGCGTGAAAACAAGTCTATGACGCCGTGCACCACGAAAAAGGGGAGTGGGACATGGTCACGAAGCTCAAACTGATTTTTGCGCTCCTGGCACTCAGCGCATGCGCCGCGCCTGAGCCGAGCGCGGATGAGACCATGGCGCCAAGCGACAGACACGAGATTATGCTCGTGCGGCATGCGGAGAAACTTGGCGGCGATGATCCGGCCTTGTCAGAGGCGGGCACAGCGCGGGCAGAGACCCTGGCTGAAATCCTTTCTGATGCCGGGCTGACCCATATTCACTCGACCTCCTATCGTCGAACCCTGGAAACCGCGGCGCCCATTGCGGCGCAGACCGGGATTGAGGTGCGCCTCTATGAGGCTTCGGACCTGGAAGGATTTGCGGATCTGCTACAAGCTACGCCGGGAACGCATTTGGTCGTCGGCCACTCAAACACAACGCCGTACCTGGCCTCTTTGTTGGGCGGGGATTCGGGCAGCGAGATTGATGAAGCCAGTGAATATGATCGGCTTTACAAGATCGACCTTAGCGCAACTCCGCCGATCAGTAGAATCGAGCGCTACGGAGTTAGGTATGAAAGCTCTGATGTGGTGCCAGCCGATTAAGCGGGGGCCAAGAGGAGCGCGAGGACCCGAAGGCCCTCGCTTTGGAAGTGACATTCGCAGCGATTGAAACAATCGATACAAATGCCTTGGCAGCACTAACTTGGGAGACGTGCCGCCAATTCGGTTAGACCTCTGTTCGAGCGAGCCTCGCAGTTTCCGGGAGGTGGATTGAGTGCATGACACGCTTGTTCAAGTGACTATATAACATTACAAGTAAGTTGCCCGTCAAGGGTGGCAAGTCAGAGTCTCAAAATTGGGGGGACGCACGCGGAGCGATGACTTTGGAGACGCCGTCAGGATCTGAGCCACCGCGCAAGGCGGCGCGACTGCCCGTCTTGCACGTGCCGTCCTGGGACGCGTTTCAGAGTCTGCGCCTACCGAGTGAAGACGCAGTGGCTTGGGACCGAACGCTGCCGGAAGACGTGCAAGCCTGGCTTGATGGTCTTCCTGAAACGCAGCTGCCAAGCGGCCGGTTTCGCTTAGCGCCGTCTGACGTCGGTGACTGTATTGCGCAGCTCTTTGAAGCGGAGCGCGTGGCACCGCATTCCGCGCTGAACTGGCTGTGTAAGGACGCGCAACATCTGGCGAACTGGGTGGCCGACTTGCATGATGCACCGGTCTTGCGCCTGCGCTTAGAGGCCGTGTTCGACAATGCGTGTCGGAAATTCCATGTCGACAATGTGCTTTCGAGATTGATCTGCACTTATCGCGGTCCTGGCACGCAACTCAGTTTGGATATGTCAGGCGCACCGGGCATCGAAACCGTTGCGACGGGGGTTCCGGTCTTATTGAAAGGCAGGCTGTGGCCGCAGACAAATGAGATCGCGCTGAAGCATCGCTCGCCACCGATTGAAGGTACAGGTTTATCGCGCTTGGTCCTGGTCTTGGAACCGCTGGATGAAGATGACGGATTTGGAACTTCCTACGATCAGCGATTCGACGCAAACTAGAGTGTCCTATTCGGCAAAGGTCCTCGCTTGATGTCTCTACGTTCTCTGCTCATCGCAGCCTGCATCTGTGGGATCAGTGCATGTGGCGCACCCCAGGCTGAAACGCCGCGCGAAGCCACACCGACCGCTGCCCCGCCGCCGATACCGGAAGGAGCTGAGACTGTAATCTTTGAGGCCGCAGAGAATGCGACGCCGGTCTCAGATAGCACGACAAATACCGAGGCGGGTTCTGCCGTCTCAGAGCCGATCTATTGGGGCGTCAAGGACGGCGACCCTCTGCCCATCATGTGGGAAGACCTGATGCCCGAGGGCAGCGAAGAAGCCTTGATACGAGAGTATGAAGAGTTCTACGCCATGCTCGAGAAACGCTATGCCGCGAATACAACCTCATTGGTTGATGCCGATCCTTATGCTCGGATCGAAGAGGGTTCAGACCTAGATTTCATGCCCCAGCTCGGCAATTTTGAGACGGTGGAAGCGTTAGATGGTGTGCTCATCCGGATGCCGGGCTATGTCGTTCCGTTCGATTTCAAAACCGATAGCACGCACCGCGAATTCTTGTTCGTGCCTTATATGGGCGCCTGCATTCACACGCCGCCGCCGCCGCCCAATCAGATCATCTTCGTTCGCGCTGACCCAGCGATTAAAGTCGATGACATCTGGGCGCCCTACTGGATTGAAGGCACGCTACAAACGGAAAAAACTGAGAACGATCTTGGCAATACTGCCTATTCACTCAGCATGACGCGGATCGAAGACTATGATGGCCCTTAGTCGGGGCTTGTCGCCAGATCCTGAGACAAAAAAGGGCGACCCGAAGATCGCCCATAAACCCCTTTGTGGTGAGGTGTGCGGGATCTGATGCCCCGCATCACCTTGCAGGTCCATATTAGGACATAGACAAGCCCAAAGCGTCGACAGTAGACATTGTCAGATAGCCGATTGGCAATCCATTTGCGCGTTGGAAAGCTTCCATAGCTTGCAGGGTTGCCGGACCAAACTCGCCGTCCGCTGGAACCGGGTAGCCAGCATCTGTCAGAGCAGTTTGGATCTCGCTGATCGTATCCGACGTTGCGTTGGTTTCGCAAAGAACCTGACGCCATTCCAGGCCACCAGCATTCGTTACGACACGCTTTTCGACTGTTTTGTAGGTCGCTGGGATTTCGATCCGCTCTTCGAATGTCTCGGTCACCAATTGTTGACGGGTTACCGTCTCGTACACGGCTGGAACAGTTTCTTCTTCCACGCGAGCTGGCTCGACCACTACTTCCTTGGTGACTGATTTGGTCACGGCCGGAATGACGCGAACTTCAGTGCGTTCAGGAGAGACGAGCCGTGTTTTGGTGACTGTTTCGTACTCCGCAGGAACTTCAACACGGCAGAGCAATTCGCCAGTTGCGAGCGCGATTGTGTCTGATACGTTCTCGCGATCTCGTCCATAGAGGCCGTCGCCCTTTTTCCAGGTCGTGTAGGCTTCCCGTACGAGGACTTGTTCCGTGTAGGTTTCATATTTTGCAGGAACGACAACGCTTTCTTCGCGCTCCGGCTCGACAATGATCGTTTCGGTCAAAGTCTCATAAACCGCGGGCACCATTTTATAGACGGTCGATGCCTCTTTTACTAAGCGTTGCTCCGATACGGTTTCGTAAGTTGCTGGAACCAGTTTTAGCTCGAACGACGCTTCGCGATCTAACACTTGCTCAGACTGAACCGAAATTGTGTCTGGAACGAGAACACGTGCATAGCATTCGCCAGCGTTTGCATTTGGCGGCATGTCGGCCGCTTGTCCATGAGCGGTCATCGCGATCGCCGTGGCAGCGATCGATACGCATAGATACTTTTTCATTTTTAACCCCTTTGTTTTGCGGGGAAAAGGCGTTGGTCAGATTGCTCAAACCAGCTTCGTCTCCATCACGATCACTGATTAACCAAACGCGTTCCCCACGCCTCGATATCTAGCTGCGAATATGAACGGCAGATGAATTTTCATTAAGATTCAGCAGGAGCAAAGAGTAGATGCGGATCTAGTGTATTGAAAAATATAGACTATTTGTTGCAGTTCATCGAAGGTGCTCCAGAGCTCAAAATGGAATGGAATCAACCCTCTAGCCGAGAGCTGTACCTCCAAGGCGCCCCGCTCTGCTAACTCAATCGAGCTATGCTAGTCCTCTAAATAACCTGCTTTGAATGTCGGGCAGGTTTCGCGCGGGGCGGGTGTGTCCATGCCGAATACAATTTGCCAATCACTTTCGACCTTCGCCAAAGTCATCGTGTTAACGCCGCAATTCACGATCTCGCCGTTCAGAGTTAAAACAAACGGCGCCCAAACCGTTGCCATAGAACCGAACTGATCGGATGTGACGCTGAACAGCTCTTCATGTGCCGCGCCCACTTCGAGCGATCCAACCCAATCCCGCCAGCCTGATAATCCATCTTGGCGAACCTGTCCGTCGCCGGTAACCCGCCGAAAGATCGCATCGTCTAACATAACTTGATCAATCATATCTGGACGGCCCTGATACATGCCGCGCATCAGCGAGTAGACCGCCGCTTCCGGGCTCGATAGATCGGCAGGATCGAGCATTTGGTCGGGCGCTTGAGCCTGGCTGGTCCCAGCGAAGGCTGCGCAAGCAACGAAAAAAGCAAAAAGGTGCATGAGATCATCCAATGTAACTCAACCCCTTTTCACCGGAGAATGTACTTCAAGGCAATTTCATTTTCGAACAGATGACAATTTCTTCGCCAATCGCTAGATCTAAGCCATGCCACCCTTTCATCTTGCTTTTCCCGTCCACGACTTGGCTGCCGCGCGAGACTTTTATGTTAATCTGCTAGGGTGCTCGCAGGGACGGCATAGCGAGAACTGGATTGATTTCGACTTTTTTGGCCATCAGATCGTCGCTCATCTCGCACCAGAAGAATGCGCCGAGACAGGTACGTCTGGCGTCGATGGCAAGCAGGTTCCAGTGCGCCACTTTGGGCTTGTACTCGATATGTCGACATGGAGGTCGATAGCGGGGCACCTCAATGGGAAGGTCGACTTCATCATCGCACCCTACACGCGGTTTGAAGGCGAGCCTGGCGAGCAGGCGACCATGTTCTTTCAAGACCCATCAGGTAATGCGATCGAGATAAAGGCTTTTGCGGATATGAGCCAATTGTTCGAGGCTTGATGCGGAACGGCCGTTAGTTGAACATTTCCCAGTGGACTAGCCATTCGCCATCCACTTTCTTCCAGACAATCACGGATTGACCACCACCGATGGGTTCGCCGTCTGAATAGGTTTCATAGAAATCGTGTGAGATGATGGTTTCGGCTCCTGCGAAATAGACGGTTTTCTCATCAATGCTGAGCCCATTCATGGTTTCGAAGGCCGTTTCCCAATAGTCGCGTTGCTCTGGTTGTCCCTCGACATTTGCGCGGCCCGGGCGGAAAATTGCGTAGTCTTTGGTATGCAGGGCGATCAGGCTGTCGACATCTTGTTCGGCGACGAGCTGCTCATAGAGCGTATTGCGTGCTTGAACGATTGCCATCGCTTCAAGGTCACTGGGCTGCGTGTTGACTTCAACCGTCGCATCCGTCGCCTGAACGGTGACGCACCCTGTGAGAAAAATAGCTGAGACCAGCCCCGCGATCCATTTCATACCAACGCTCCTAGAATGTTTGACCATTCATCGGATGTCAGTACGGGAGCGTCAATCGGGTTGTTTGAAAAACCAGGCTTGAGCCTAGTCGCCCTCACCCGGAGCCGGACTAAAGAATTCTGCCAGCTTGTTGGTCTTTTGCGCAAACTCTTCGCGGTCGGCAGGGGGCTCTTTCATCCGCGTGATGTTCGGCCAGACTTTCGCATAATCGGTGTTGAGTTTGAGCCATTTTGCATCCGGCTCGTCTTCAGTGTCTGGCTTAATCGCCTCGACGGGGCATTCAGGTTCACAAACGCCGCAATCGATGCACTCATCCGGATGGATGACGAGCATGTTTTCACCTTCGTAGAAGCAGTCCACGGGACAGACTTCGACGCAGTCCATGTATTTGCATCGGATGCACGCATCCATCACGATATAGGTCATTGGTGGGCTCTGTAATTCTTACTGCAGCGCAGCACATGGCTTTGGTGTCAGGACAAGTCAATGCATCTGACTGTCACGGTGCCTTTAGTTCTGCTCTTTTCTTAGCGTGCGCGCGGGTGACGTCGTCGATATGGAGAAGGCTCGCGACGTGGCGAATAAAGGATTCTTCGTATTTGCAAGCTTCCCCATCGGCGAAGGAAACCCGGTACAGCCCTTCAACAACGCTGGCGCGTTCGCCTTGTTCCAGCGTCTTCACATGGCGGGTCAGTGCATGCGTATCAGTGGCCTCTTCGGCGATCGTCTCGCCCCGCTGCAACACCTCGTCAGCGCGGTCTGCATCCAGACTGAAGCTGGTCACCAGGATCTCGGCGATCATGTCGCTTTCGAGATTAGCGTAAACGCCATCAACGAGCGCTGCCTCCACGAGAAGGGCTGCCGCAGCTTCGTGCGGGTCGAGATCGCGAACAGGCGCTTCCGGACGGTCGCTGCTAAAAATACGAGAAAGAAATCCAAACATGGCCGCCTTATGCGCCTTGTGGCAGGCGTCTGTAAAGAGTCTGAGCTTCAGCGGCGGGACCACGGCGCTCGCCGATCTCCAAGATTTCGACCGTTTCGATCGCTTTCGCCTTATAAAAAGTCAGGACGTCGCCTGGTCCGACGCGCTGTCCGGCTTTATCGGTTTTGCGTGTTTGACCATTCTTGGTGATCCGAACGCCTTCGCGGCTGACATAGTCTGTGGCGATGGCGCGGGTCTTGAAAAACCGTGCGCGCCACAGCCAAATGTCAACGCGAATGCCGTCGGATCCTTCGTCACTCATTCGCTGGTTTTTCAGCCTCAGGGGCTAGAGTAGGTGCAGGTGCCGCCTCGGCTGTCGGAGCTTCCGCGCTTGCTTCAGGAGCCGCTTGGTCCGGAGCAGGCTTCGGCTTCTTCGGTTTGCGCTTCTTCGGTTTCGGTTTTGGCTTTTCAGGAAGCAGGGCTGCAAGCGCAGCGAATGGGCTGTCAGGATCGGGTTCGCGGCGGGCAGGCCGGCGATTATTGCCCCCATGCGGACGCGGTTTGCCCGATCCACGATCAGGGCGCTTGCGTTGACCGCCTTGGGGTGACCCGCTTCGTGATTTGTTTTGAGGTCGGCTCTGTTTGCGCGCGGCGCGTCTTTGCTCTTGCGCTTCCAGATGAGCTTTCGATTGGAAGCGCCAAAGTTTCACAGCGCCTGTCTCTGGATCTTTTTCCGCGGGCGCGATGCGAAACCCTTTCAGCACATTATGAAAGTCTTCGAGCGGACAGGACACCATCGACGCGAGTTCCGGCGGGATCTCAAACTTCGTTTGGTCGGCTTCTTTGCGGCGTTTGGACAGCTCCCACCCAAGGCGCTCAGCGAGATCCGCGCGAACAGCGCGCTTACCAAATCGGAGATAGCCTTGCGCCGCCAGATCCTCGTCTGGCCAAGAGCCATCGAGCTCGAAGCTACCAGCGCCTTCTGGGGCGGTTTTACGCTCGCGGCCATTAGCGAGCGTTTGCAGAAGCGCAATCAAACGCTGCGCCGCAGGCTTTTGCGCATCCGGCACATGCGCCGCGATCCGGCCAGACCGAATGCCAGCCTCTTTTAGCTTTGTGCGATCTTCTGGGCCCGGCAACAGAGCACGATCTTCACCGCGTAAATCGCAAGCCGCGCCAGCTTCCAACAAGCGGAAGGCAAGCCCGCGGGCGAGGCCATCAAGTTGTGTCTCATCTGGCGAAAACTTCAGCTTAAAATGGGTTGGCAGGCGTTTTTGGATTTCCGCTCCGAGCCATTCATTCAGCCGTGTTGTGGCCGCGTCCTGTTGATGAGCCTCTGCATCCTGGCCGCCGATCAGTTTGGCGGACGGCGCCAGCCAGTGCGGCCCTGTGACGAGCTGCGCGACAGGCGCGTCATTCCAAACAATCTGAGATGTATCATTGATGCACAGCGCCGCTTCTGGCGCACCTGCGATGGCTTTCAACCGCTCGGCGATGATTGGTTCAAGCGCTTGTATCGCAGCGCTGCGAAGAGTCTTGCCTTCAAGGGTAGAGGCATTCGAGTCTGGCTCAAAGGTCAGGCCGACAAGTTTGCCCACCATATGGCCTTCGATGGTTACTTCCCCGGTTTCGGAAACATCAGTGCTCAAGAGGTCTTCCCTTTTTAGCCCTGCAATCAAGGCCGTTGTTCGTCGATCTACAAAGCGCTGCGTTAGCGCTTCATGCAGCGCATCTGACAGGCGATCTTCAATATCACGCGTTCTTTCGCGCCAATAGGTCGGATTTTCAAGCCAGTCAGAGCGAAAACTTGCGTAAGTCCATGTGCGGATCATTGCTAAGCGCTGCTGCAAGAGGCCGATATCGCCAAGCTTATTGTCCAGTGCTTTAAGGCGTTCATCCATTGCTGTGTCACCGAGACGCGCGTCTGGGTCGGCGAGCGTTTCGGCAAGTCCAAGCACCAGGCGGCCGTGCCCCTCATGACCGGCTTTGCGAAAATCGGGCAAGCGCGCGAGATCCCAAAGGCGATGAATGTTACGTCGTCCGCGGACTTCCGGACCAATCGCTTCGTCTTCCGCCATGCGGCGTAGAACCCATTCATCCAAGCCATGTGGATTCTGTCGCAAGCTAGGATGCGGGCTCGGGCGCGCGAGGCTGGCGATTAGGGTTTTGATCGAGCGATAATCGAGTTCGCTATTGCGCCAACATAGGTCCACCACAGATTCGTAACGGTGATCCTCGATGGCGCGTACCACGTCATCTTCGAAGGGCGGGCAGTCATTGGTCTCGCCAAACTCACCATTGTCACGGAACCGTCCGGCGCGCCCTGCGATTTGACCAATTTCAGCAGAGCTGAGCCAGCGATGACGTCTGCCGTCGAACTTGGCGCGCCCCGCGAAAGCAACGCGGTCCACATCGAGGTTCAAGCCCATACCGATCGCATCGGTGGCAACCAGGTAATCCACTTCGCCAGACTGATAGAGTCCGACTTGGGCATTTCGCGTGCGCGGGCTGAGCCCGCCCATGACTACAGCGCAGCCGCCTTTTTGTCGGCGGAGCACTTCGGCAATGGCATATACTTTGTCGGCGCTAAACCCAACGATCGCCGTGCGCTTTGGCAGCTTGGTGATCTTCTTTTGCCCAGCATAAGACAATGTCGAAAACCGCTCCCGGACATCGGTCGAAATATCAAAATCGAGATCACGCAGGACATCTCGCATCGTCTCAGCGCCGAGCAGCAGCGTTTCCTGTGAGCCGCGCGCATTTAAGATGCGGTCCGTAAACACGTGACCACGATCTTCATCCTCTGCGATTTGGATTTCATCTACGACCAGGCATTCGACCCGAACATCCGAGGGCATCGATTCAACTGTACAGACCCAATAGCGGGCTTGGTCTGGAACAATCCGCTCTTCACCGGTGACCAGGGCGACGGCGCGTTCGCCTTTGGCTTTAACGACGCGGTCATAGACCTCGCGCGCTAAGAGACGAAGCGGCAACCCGATCATACCCGTCATATGCCCCATCATACGCTCCAGCGCATAATGGGTTTTCCCGGTATTGGTCGGGCCGAGGACGGCTTTCAGATTGGCCATATGGGTCAGTTTTCTGAGGAGGGATTCGCAAGAATGCTAGGATTTAGGGCAGCGTTCTGGACGATCTATGTGCGTGTTCTGCAGATTTCCATCCTGGTCTTCAATTTTAAACTGCCGAATCCAATCAGAAGTTCGTGCGAGCGGCTGGTAGTCACTGGTCAGATAGAGGCGTAATTCGCGGCGCAGCGGACAGCCATTTGACCGATGCCCAAGGTCAACGCCGACAAACCCTTCCGGCTGCCAGCTCGCAAAATCAGCCTGGATCCGAGGGCGCAGGTGCGATCGATAGCTCGCGACGAGGACGCGCGAATGGTCGAGATCAGCGAGATCGACCCCTTCCGCAAAGCTCTTCGGTCCTGGATTGTAACGCCATAAGATGAGCGGAACTTCCAGCTCATCTTTCATATAATAGTCGAGTCCATGCCAAATCTCACGTTCGTCGACGAGAATGGCCGTCGGCTGTAAGCGCTCAACTTCACGGGCGAGTTGTTCGCTTAAATCTTCCCAGCCGCGAACGCGTTTTAGATCATTATCGCGACCGAGCGCGGCGCTCCAGCTCGGCGGCGCCATAGCGAGCGTGATGGCAAGCGTGCCAACCACGACCTGTAATCCGATCCCCGCCCAAAAGGCCGGACGCCATCCACGGGCACGTAAGAGAAAGCCGCCAATGAAGACACTCGCAGCTGGGTAGGCGGTCGCTGCCCAATTGGCGTGTGCGCGTGACAGAACCGCTTGCACAGCGATGATGATCAAGACCGGAACAATAAAACAGGCGAGCCAGCTTTCTTTGGCGCGCTGTGCATGGGCTGCGTCGCCGAGATCAGCGAGCTCTGCCTTCGGACGGAAGAAAATGATGCCTGTGATCAGCGCGACAAAGGCGACGGGACCAAAGACGCCCATCTGGTCGCCAAGAAACTTCGGCAGGTGATCTAGATTGAACAGGTCGCCGCCAAGATTTGCGTTGTCGACGGTGTGACTAACGGTTTTGAAATCGTTTGCCGCGTTCCAGATCATGTGCGGCGCAAAGACGGCGGTCGCAATGGCGATGAAGGCTGCGCCCTTAGGGCTTAAGACAGCTAAGCGCGTTGGTTTATCGATAAGGCATGTCAGCGCGACCCCGATCGTGAAATAGAGCATCGCGTATTTCGACAGAAAACCAGCACCAATTGAGACGCCCAAGGCGCAGACGCCAAGCCATCCGAGATCTTGTTCACGCAGCCGCCAGAACAGGTACAGCGCCACACACCAGAACGGAAACAAGACGCCATCGGTTGAGATGACACCTGAGGACAGAATGATTCCTGGCATTAAAAGGTATGTGATGACTGTAAACAGCCCCGCCATTGGATTGAACATGCGCCTCGCGAGGACGAATAAGACGGTCGCTGCAACGGCATGAAAAATGGGTGCAAAGAATCGGATCGCCCATTCCGAATCGCCGAACATAGCTGTCGAGATATAGATGACCCAAGCGATCATCGGGGGTTTGGAATAGTAGCCCCAGTCCAGGCTTTGCCCCCAACGCCAATACTGAGCCTCGTCAGCATAGAGTTCCAGCGGCGAGGCAGCCAGCAAGACCAACCGCAATACCAAAAGCCCCGCTATCAAGCCGAATGCGAGTGTCGAGGCCCGATCCTGGAGCAATGAACCCTGTGTCATAAAACCCCCTTACGCCCCTTAAAGCCGGACATAAACCCTTCGCCGCATGTGTGGCTTATTTGCAATGCCAATCAATTGAGTCAGGGCTTTCAACAATGTCTTACGATAGTGTCACAAAACTGTTGTGCAGCGCACCTAAGGGCTCGAAAAGTAGTCGCTCGAGGAGTCGAGGTCCGTCTACGTTTAGTGGCAAATTGAGGGGAAACTCATGTCCAACTGGAAACTCCTATCCGGTGTGGCCGCCGCCTCCATGATGACCGCAGCGATCGTCGCTCCGGCAGAGGCTCAGGTCACAACTTCTAGCATTCGCGGTGATGTAACAAGTGAAACGGGCGCTGCCGTTTCGGACGCAACGGTTACGATTACGCATACGCCATCTGGCACAGTCTCTACAGCGACAACAAACGCAAGCGGTGTCTTTTCGGCACGTGGTCTTCGCGTCGGCGGTCCTTACACAGTTGAAATCGGTGGAGGCGACTTCGCCCCGGTTCAAATTGATGAGCTCTACCTTACGCTCGACCAAACCCTTTCTCTGCCCATCACCGTCACCGGTGCTCGCACGATGGATACTGTCGTTGTAACCGGTACCCGGGCGCTCGCTGGCTTTGCGAATGACGGACTCAGCACCAGCCTCGGTCTCGAAGCGCTGAATGAAGTAACTTCTATTGACCGAGATATCACCGACGCGGCTCAACTCGATCCATTCGCAAGCGTGAACGTCCAGTCCGGCGGCGCGAAGGAATTGACGATCGCAGGGGCTAACAACCGCTTCAATTCACTGACGATTGACGGCGTTGCTCTGAATGACCGCTTTGGTCTGAACGCAAACGGGTTCCCGACCCAGCGCTCTCCGATTTCTTATGATGCGATTGAGTCCCTTTCGATTCAAACTGCTCCATTCGATGTCGAATTCAATGGCTTTACCGGCGGTACGATCAACGCGGTTACCAAATCCGGTACGAACGAGTTTCATGGCTCTCTGGGTTACTACACCACTGATGATTCACTGATCGGCGACAAAAACCAAGACGATGATTTCGACTTCACATTTGAAGAAGAGACCATTGTTGCTACGTTTGGTGGCCCGATTATCAAAGACAAATTGTTCTTCTTCGTCGCTTACGACAAGTATGAAGAAACTGCGCCATTGCAGGACGGCCCAGCAGGTTCAGGTGCTCTCGACACGGTCGATAGCATTAGCTTCGCTCAAGTCGACGAAGTCAGCTCGATCGTTAACGGTCTTTGGGGCTTCGACATTGGCGGCTTTACAAAAGGCCCAGCCGAAGACGAGAAAATCCTTGCGAACATCGACTGGAACATCAACGAAGACCATCGTGCGAAGTTCACTTATATTCGCACCGAGGGTAACACTATTCGTGAGCAGAACGGTAACAACTTCCTGACGAGCGGCGACCGCCTCGGCGCGTCTTCAGCCTGGTATGACCGCTCTGAGAAGGTTGAGAGCTTTATCGGTCACTTGTTCTCTGACTGGACACCGAATTTCTCGACCCAGTTCAAAATCGCGAGCACATCGCAAGCGACTGGACAAGACTCTCTCAATGGCGCTGAGTTTCCATCGTTTGGTATTCGTTTGAACGACTCAGACAACTTCTACAATGTCGCCGAGGACTTTGAAGAAGATCCAAACGGGGATGATGCTTACCTGGTGACCGGTCCTGACCGTTTCCGTCATGGTAACTCACTCGACCAAGACTTCTTCCAGATCAAAGCGGTTGCTGAGTATGCTTACGGCGACCACGTATTCAAAGTTGGTTTTGAGCGCGAAGAAGTCGATGTGAACAACTTGTTCGCTCAGAACGCTGAAGGCTCTTACGCTTTTGATCCAGTGTTTGATGATGCTGGTGCCTTGGTAACAACCGGATTGCAAGGTCTGCAGTCTGCAACCGCAACGGGTCTGTTGTACAACAATGCGGTCACGAACGATGAGAACGATCTGCGTGCGATTTGGGGTTACGATTACAACTCCATCTATGCGCAGGACACTTGGAGCATTCTGTCTAACCTGACCATTGATGCGGGTATCCGCTATGACTGGTATGGTTCAGATGGCGAGATCCGTGAGAACCAAAACTTCATCAACCGTTATGGTTATTCCAACACAACAGACATTGATGGTCTTGATGTAATCTTGCCGCGTATTTCGTTTGACTGGGAAGCAACTGACCAGCTCACAGTTCGCGGTGGATTTGGACGCTTCTCTGGTGGTTCACCAGGTGTTTGGGTTTCAAACAGCTATTCGAACGATGGCGTAATTTCCGATAGTTCGAACGCATTCGGGTCTGTCCTGGTCCCAACCGAGCCAGATGCTGCAACCGGACAGTACATCCCAGCCGACGTGCTCAATTCGCTCGCGACTGAAGCACCAGACGGCTCTGTCAACGCGCTCGCACCAAACTTCAAAATCCCCACCACGTGGAAAGCAAGCTTGGGCGCAGCCTATCAGACAGATGTCCCGTATCTCGGAGAAGACTGGCTCTTCTCTGTCGATGCGCTCTTTAACCAGTTGGACAATGCAACATTCTGGTTCGACCAACGCTGCGCAGACCCAGTAGCCGTCGCACCAGACGGACGCGGTGTTTATGATTGTAGCGGCGCGCCAGAGGCGATTGTTGCTGCTTCTGTTGATAAAGGTGACAGCTTCTTGATCGCGTTCTCAGCGTCTAAAGACTGGGAAACTCCTGTCGGCGACTTCGATATCTTCTCAAGCTATACCTATGCTGACGTGAACGATATTGGTTACGGTACGTCGTCAACTGCGACATCGAACTATTCAGACTTCGCTGCTTTTGATCGCCAGAAGCCGCGTGTTGGAACCTCTAGCTTCCAAACCGAGCACCTGTTCAAGATGCGCGCGAATTGGGAAAAAGAGTTCTTTGATGGGTACGCGACAAAGGCGTCGCTCTTTGCGACACGTCGCTCTGGCCAGCCTTACAGCTACACGTTCAGCGAAAACAATGCCTGTGTTCTTGATGTAGGTGGTGGTCGCTGTGCTCGTGAGAGCCGGAACGATGATGCAGGTCACCTGCTTTACGTCCCATCTGGCCCAAGTGATCCATTGTTCGCACCAACATCATTCGGTGGTGATGCAGCGGATCAGCAAGCGTTCTTCGACTATATCAACAGCTCTGAACTGTCTCAGTATGCTGGCGGAATTGCCGAGCGTAACGGCGACAATTCTCGTTGGTCGACAATCGTCGATTTGCGCCTTCAACAGGAGCTTCCAGGCGTTCTGGAAGACCACCGCACGTTCGTATTCTTGGATATCGAGAATCTCGGCAACCTGCTGAACAGTGATTGGGGTCGGATCGAACGGACTGAGTATGAGTATGAGCGTGATGTTGTGTCTGCACGCATCGTTGATGGTCAGTACGAGTACTTTAATCTGCAGTCTGATAGCAGAATTAAAAACCTCGAAGTTTTGGATCAGTCAGTTTGGCAGGTTCAACTCGGTGTGAAGTACGAATTCTAAGGCTGAAGCCTGATCCATGTGAGAAGGGCGGTGCAGAAGGCGCCGCCCTTTTTCTTTGTGGTTTTCAAACAGCTATGGCAAAGCGGCGCGCATGTCTGATACTGCCACAAATGTTCCGCCCGAATGGGCGCCGCAAGCTGCGGTTTGGGCCGGCTGGCCGCATTTACGCGGTGAATGGGGCGATGCGTTTGACGGCGCGAGGCATGAGATTGCGAGCTTTGTCCGCGCCCTTAGCCACGTTACACGCGTGAAGATCGCTTGTGGGTCCCGCGAAGCCTATGGCAGCGCATGGTTTGCTTTGGAATCTGAGATCGCGTTGGGTCGCGTGACCCTGCATACACTTCCTTCTGGGGATATCTGGCTGCGCGATACCGGGCCGATCATCGCCTCTAAGGACGACCAACCGATCGCGCTAACGTTCGCGTTCAATGGTTGGGGTGGTAAATATGTAATGCCCGGCGATACGATGACGGCCAGCGGGATTGCATCAGTTGAAGGCGTGGCGGTCCTGCCTCAAGCATTCGTTCTCGAGGGTGGCGCAGTCGACTTCGATGGCGCGGGACGAGTCATGACGACGCGCCAATGCCTGTTGAATCCAAACCGCAACACCGGATGGAACGAAGAGATGGCCGAGCGGGCTCTTGAATCCGCATTTGGCGCCGAGACCGTCATCTGGCTGGGCGACGGCCTCCTGAATGATCATACTGATGGCCACGTCGATAATATTGCGCGTTTCATCGGCCCGGGCCGCGTCTTGTGTCAATCGGCGTCTGGCGCCGACGATCCTAATGCAGAACGCCTGAAAAACATACAATCGACCCTTTCGCGACGCGGCCTTGAAGTCGTCACGATCCCTTCGCCTGGGCGTATTCTTGATGATACAGGCGAGGTTGTACCGGCGAGCCACACGAATTTTCTGATCAGCAATGGTCACGTCTTCTTGCCGGTCTACGAGGATACCTATGCGCCGAGCGCAGTGAAGGCTCTTGAGGCAGCCATGCCGGACTACAATATCATTGCTCTGCCGGCCCGAAACATACTATCCGGGGGCGGGGCGTTTCACTGTATGACGCAACAGATTCCGGTTGCGCGAGAGGCTGACACATGAGTCGATCTATCAAAGTTGCAGCACTCCAAACGGCGTTCGTGAAAGGCGATATGGCCGCGAATATTAATCGTGTGGCCGATCTGGTTCGCACAGCTGCAGCGCAGGGCGCAGAGATCGTATTGCCACCGGAACTTTTTAGCGATCACTATTTCTGCAAGACGCAGGAAGAGCATCACTTCGCGGCGGCATATGAGTGGCCGGACCATCCGGCGGTTCTGGCGATGCAAGATTTGGCGGCGGACCTGGGAGTGGTCATTCCAGTCTCGATCTTTGAGAAGGATGGTCCTGAGTATTTCAACTCCGTTGTGATCGTCGATGCGGATGGCGCGGCCTTGGGAGTCTATCGCAAGAGCCACATTCCCGACGGCCCAGGCTATCAGGAAAAATACTATTTCCGGCCCGGCAATACTGGGTTTCGGGTCTGGGAAACGCTGAAAGGCCGTATCGGCGTCGGCATTTGTTGGGATCAGTGGTTTCCGGAAGCGGCTCGCGCGATGGCGTTGATGGGGGGCGACGTGCTGCTCTATCCCACAGCGATCGGCGCAGAACCACACGATGCGTCTTTGGACACGGCTGCGCGCTGGCGCCGGGCGATGCAAGGGCATGCGGTCAGCAATGTCATTCCGGTCGTCGCGGCCAATCGAATTGGCGACGAAAATGGGCAAGTCTTCTACGGCACCAGTTTCATTAGTGATCATACCGGCGAAATCGTGGCTGACCTTGATCGCTCAACAAGCGGTGTCATCGTCAGTGCGTTTGATCTCGACCAGGTGGATCAAGATCGGGCAGCGTGGGGGTTTTTCCGCGACCGGCGAACAGATCTTTATGACGTTTTGCTTTAGGGGCTAATCAGGGTATGCGCGGTCATGTGCTGCGCGAAGGTTGAGGCATGGATCAATTCTTACAGGTTCCGATAACGTCACTGCTGATTGCAGCGAATGTGATTGCCAGCCTGTTTGCGCTTTCGAACGCGAAATTCATGGAAAAGAACTTGTTCCATGTCGGCTCCATTCTGTCTCAGCAAGAATGGCATCGAATGGTCACGAGCGGCTTTCTGCATGGTGGTTTCTTGCACCTGTTCGTGAACATGTATGTGCTGTTTATGTTTGGCGGTTTCGTCGAACGCGCCGTTGGGCCCACAGGTTATCTAATCATCTATTTTCTAGCGCTTTTGGGTGGCAATGCATGGGCGCTGCTCGAGAATAAGAACAAGCCCTTCTATCGCGCGCTGGGGGCTTCTGGGGCGACGTCTGGCATTGTTATGAGCTTCATTCTGTTCCGTCCGTTTGAGCCACTGATGATCTTCCCGATCCCGTTTTTTATGCCAGCTGTTGTGCTTGGTTTAGCCTTTATCGTGATCTCCGCAGTTCTGGCGCAGCGCGAGAACAAAACGATCGGTCATGAAGCCCATTTGGGTGGCGCGCTGGCAGGTCTTGTAACCACGATCCTGATCGCGCCGAGTGCGTTCTCCAGCTTCTCTACCCAAATCGCTCGCGCGCTGGGGGGCGGCTGAATTGGGCGCTGTAACTGACACGCTCAATCAACGTATTGAGTCTGGCGCGCTCAGCCGTGATCCGGCGCAGGTTGCGGCTGCGGCGAAACTTGATGATTTGTTGCAACGCCTCGAGAGCGGCGGAAAAGGCGGTTGGTTTTCAAAGCCGAAAGCCGTCCAGGGCCTTTATCTCTGGGGCGGCGTTGGCCGCGGTAAATCGATGCTGATGGATGTCTTCTACGCTGCCGCCCCGGTGAAAGCGATGCGGGTCCATTTCCACGAGTTTATGGGGCGCGTGCAGGACCGTTTGAACACGGCCCGCAAACGCAAAGACGTCTCCAATCCGATCTTTCCAGTCGCCAAACAATTCGCCTCTGAGGCCAAACTGATTTGCTTTGATGAGTTTCAAGTTACTCAGATCGCGGATGCGATGATCCTGGCCGGATTGTTCGAGGATCTGTTCAAGCGCGGCGTAACCGTCGTCGCCACATCGAACCGGCATCCCGATGACCTCTATAAAGACGGTCTCAATCGGCACCTTTTTTTGCCCTTTATTGACCTGCTCAAAGCGCAGAGCGAAGTTTTCGAGCTCGCGTCCGAGCGCGATTATCGACTGGAGCGGCTGACCGAAGCACCTGTTTGGTACGCCGCTGCAAATGGCTCAGACCCGCTGGACAGCGCGTTTGAACGGCTCACCCTTGGCGCAGCGCCGCAAAGCTGCGTCCTGACCGTCAAAGGCCGCAAAGTCCCGGTAACGCGCGAAGCTGCCGGCGTTGCTCGGTTCACATTTGAAGAGCTTTGCGCGCAGCCGCTCTGGGCCGAAGACTACCGCGCCATCGCATCCATGTTCCATACGGTCTTGCTCGAAGACGTTCCGGTCCTTAGCCCCGCGAAACGAAATGAGGCAGCCCGCTTCGTGACCCTTATCGACACGCTTTATGAGGCCAAAGTGAAACTGGTCGCCAGCGCCGCAGCCGAGCCAGAACAGCTTTACCCCGAAGGCGATGGCAGCTTTGAGTTTCAGCGCACCGTTAGTCGTCTGCATGAAATGAGGTCCATCGAGTATATGGCCGAAGCGCATATTGTCCCGATGGACCAGAAGTAAGCTCGCATCAGCACGCGGAAACAGGGAGGGAGGAAACGTCTCACGCCCGCCAATGCGAAGAGAGAATGCTCTCTCTGGCTGACTCTACGCGCGGGCTATGCAAGTGGATCAAATTATTTTTTGCCTGCAGGCATTGGTCGATGGTATCGACCGGATCTGACGAACGGTAGAGGGGTGAAGATGGACATGTTTGGCAAAGTCATTGTGGCTGTATTGCTTAGCGGGCTCGCGGCCTGTTCGCCCACCTCGCCGCCGACAGAAACCTTCTCACCTGAACACTTTAGCGCAGAACCCGCATTAGACCTGTTTGAAGCGCTCAGTTCCGATGAGATGCAAGGACGACAAGCTGGCAGTGCTGAGAGTGCAACCGCGCGGGCGATGATTATTGAACGGCTTGAAGCCTTAGGCGTGGAGCCTGTCGGTGGCTCGTTTGAACATCCCTTTAAGTATGGTCCTTTTCGTGCCCCCGAAACCGGAACGGCGGCAGCGCCAGACAAAGACGGCGTCAACGTGATGGGCGTGATCCGCGGCAGTCAATCCAATGATATCGCAATGGTGATCTCGGCGCATTATGATCATCTCGGCGTGCGCGATGGCGAAATCTACAATGGCACAGACGACAATGCGTCAGGCGTTGTTGGTGCACTCGCGATTGCGGAACACTTCGCCAAAACCGCCCCCACGCATGATGTGCACTTCGTGTTCTTTGATGCAGAAGAAGACGGCTTTGGCGGTGCTCGCGATTACATCACGGATCCGCCAATCTCTCTGGAGACAGTGGCCCTTAATCTCAACTTCGACATGGTCTCGCGGGGTGACAATGGCATCCTCTGGGCCTCAGGCACGCATCACTGGCCGGATATGGTTCCGCGCGTGACAGCGGTGGCTGAGACAGCACCTGTGACGATCCAGCTCGGGTTTGATCAGGGCGACGGGCGCGAAGACTGGACCTTGCTATCCGATCACGCGGTTTTCTTCCGCGCTGGGATCCCGCATATTTATTTCGGGGTTGAAGATCACCCGGACTATCACAAACCGACAGATGATTTTGAAAATGTCGATCAGACTTGGTTTTTGAAATCTGTCGACACGCTCATCATGATGTCGGAGGCGATGGACGAGGATCTCACCGAGATTTTCAAAATGCGCCAAGCCGCAACCGAAAACTAGCGATTCTTTCCCAAACCCAAGAATTCACTGAGAAATCAGCATGCTTCGGTGCGACTGATTTTCAGTCGCCTTGCAAATGCTTCGCACTATCATAGTCAACTGTTTTTATTGAGTTTTTTCTTGATTTTCTGCGATATTCGACTATCTGGCGAGCATAGGTAGTTTTACGGAGTCCCCCATGAAAGGCGACGCAAAAGTCATCGAGTTTCTCAACGCTGCGCTCAAGAATGAGCTGACGGCCATCAACCAGTACTTCTTGCATTCTCGGATGCTTAAGGATTGGGGGGTCAGCAAACTCGGCGATTACGAATACAAAGAGTCGATCGAGGAAATGAACCATGCCGATTGGCTGATTGAACGGATCCTGTTCCTTGGCGGGCTTCCAAACCTTCAGGACCTCGGCAAGCTCCGCATCGGGGAAAGTGTAGAAGAGATCCTTAAATGTGATCTTGCACTCGAAGAGGATGCGATCCCTTTGCTTCGCGATGCGATGGGGCAATGCGAAAAGGTTCGAGACTATGTAAGCCGCGACCTGTTCGGCAAAATCCTCCACAATGAGGAAGAGCATGTCGACTATATCGAGACCCAGTTCGATCTGATCGAGCGGATCGGTATCCAAAGCTACATTCAGCTTCAGTCGGAAGCCAACGCCCACTAAAACCTAACTGATGTGAACGTTTAGATTTTAGCGCGCTCGAGCATGCGGTCGAATCCAGCCCAAAACTCAGCGCGTTTGTCTGGCTTTTCCATCAAAATTTCATGCATCGCATTGTCGACCGTAATGTGCTCGCAATTCGGCAGATGGCCCGACACATGCGCGTGCGAGCGATTGTCGACAAGCTTTTCGTCAGCGGCGCTGGCGACAAAGATTGGAATGTCGACCCTGCTGAGAACGCTCGGCTTTGAGATATTGCTGAAAATGTCTAGAGACGCGCCGAGCCAGCCCCACGTGACCGGGCCTAGCGATAGTTCAGGTGCGGCATCGGTGAGGTCGCGGTTGATCTGCCAATGCGCCTCATCATAAGTCACGACATTGTCTTCAAAGCGTTCGGGTGGGCCTGGCTTTTGCGCAAAGTCGTCCGAACGCCCCATGACCCGCATCGCCCAGATAAAATAGCGTTGAACCCGTCCTAGTGGCAGGCCCCACATCGGCGCACTGAAGGCTGCAGCATCGACCTTCACAAGGCCCTGACCAATCGCGGCCAGTGCAATCGCGCCGCCCATCGAATGTGCGAGCGACACGTACGGTCTTGGCAGCTCATCCATCGCGTCCAAACCATTGCGCAGCGCGCCCATGAATGTCTCGAACCGATCGATATGGCCCTTCTGCGGATCATCAAGTAGGCGCTCTGACAGTCCTTGGCCCGGCCAGTCGATGATCAGGACCGCGAAGCCGCGATCTTGAAGCTCTCGCGCAACTTCAAAATATTTCTCGATAAACTCGGTCCGCCCCGGGCAGACAATCGTGGTTCCGCGCGGCGTTTCGGCAGTTGCTGGCGCGAGGCACGCGCGCAGTTTGCGTCCACCGACCCCTTCAAACCAAATAATCCGGGCGCCTTCAGGGCGCGGATTGCCCGGGACATCGACGATGCGATCTTCGGTTTGTGTGACCATATTAACGTCCAAAAAGTAAGAGCCTCACCCCGCGTGTAAGCCGGATGAGGCTCTCAATCAATTCAATCAGTCGTCAAGCTTAAGAGAGCTTGCTCATGATGCTTTGCAGCTGCATCGCAACGGACATGTCGCCGAGGACTTTCAGCTTGCCCTGCATGAAGGCCATGGTTGGGTCCATTTGACCAGCTGCGAGCTTCGCGAAGTCTTCCCAGTCGACCTTTACAGTCGCGTCGGCCTCAGCGTCGTCATTGTTGGCAACGCCAGCCGCGCCATCGATGAATAACTTGCCGATATCGCCGAAGTCGAATTTGACTTTCTTTGCGAAACCGCTGTCACCGCCTGCAACCGCGGCAGCTGCTTTTGATGTAAGTTCTGCGAGATCCATCCGGATGCCCTCCTAATATTTGGTCCTGGCGTTGATAAAGCAGGCCAAACAAGGCTCTGCAAGGGTGGGGTTGAGGTTAACTGCAGGAATCTGAAAGCCTTTCCTAATTTTCAAAACGTGTTTTGCGCTTGACCCATCGCGACGGAAGGTTTCGAAACAGTCCCCATGTCATGGGAAAAATCGATTGAAGAGCTCCGGAAGCGTGAACGCATGGCGGAGACGATGGGGGGTGACGAGCCGGTCTCGCGCCAAAAGGGCCGCGGCAAACTCACGGTGCGCGAGCGCGTCGCGTTTTTAGCCGATCCGGGGAGTTTTCACGAGATCGGCAAGATTGCGGGCCGGGCTACCTATAACCAAGACGAAGAGCTTGAGACCTTTATGGCCTCGAACTCTGTCATGGGCCGGGCCACCTTGAATGAGCGCCCCGTCTTTATCCTTGGCGATGACTTCACCGTTCGCGGCGGTGCAGCGGATGCTTCGATCCGTGGCAAGCTGCTCCAATCGCTGAAACAGAGCCAAGAATACCGCATGCCGCTGGTCCAGCTGATCGACGGCACGGGCGGGGGTGGGTCGATCAAGATGTTCGAGCAGGACCCGCGCACCTATATCCCAGAGACGCCCGGCTGGGAGTATATCGTCTCCGGCATGGCGACCGTGCCTTATGTCTCTCTCGGCCTCGGCCCCTGCGCAGGCATGGGAGCAGGGCGCCTCGCGGCCAGTCATTTCTCCGTGCTCGTCAAAGAGCTGTCTCAGGTCTTTGTCGCGGGCCCTCCGGTGACGCGCGCGCTTGGCGAAGACGTCACCAAGGAAGAGCTTGGCGGCTGGCAGATCCAGGCCCGCAATGGCACCGTCGATGCCGTGGTGGAGAGCGAAGCCGAAGCCTTTGAAGCAGCCCGGCAATTCCTCTCATATTTACCGTCCAGCGTGCATGATCTGCCGCCGGTGATCCCGGCCAATGATCCTCCAAACCGCAAGGAAGAGGAACTGATCTCCATCGTCCCGACCGATGGCAAGACGCCGTATAAGCCCCGCAAAATCATCGCTGCCACGGTTGATAAAGGCAGCTTCTTTGAGATTGGCGAGCAATGGGGCCGGGGCATTGTCACCGGCTTTGCCCGCGTCGATGGCCACCCGGTCGGCATCCTGGCGGGCGACCCTTTCTTCTTGGACGGCGCCTGGACCGCCGATGTTTGCGATAAGGTCACACGGCATATGGACCTCTGCTCAACCTTCCACCTGCCGGTCATCCACTTTGTTGACTGCCCCGGCTTTGCCAGCGGCGTGCGGCATGAGACGGCGGGCGTCACCCGAAAGGGCGTGCGCGCCATGGCGGCGGTGTATCAGGCGACCGTGCCGATCTGCGCCGTGGTCATCCGCAAAGCTTATGGCCTGGCGGGCTCTGCCATGTTCAACCCGGCCAAGGCGAAATGGCGCTATTGCTGGCCGAGCGGCGATTGGGGCAGCCTGCCCATGGCGGGCGGCATTGAAGCGGCCTATCGCAAAGAGATTCTCGAGGCCGAGGATAAAGAGGCCTATCTGGAGAGCCTGTATAAGCGCTTTGACGCGATCGCCTCGCCCTTCCGCACCGCCGAAGCCTTCTATGCTGAAGAGATTATCGACCCGCGCGAGACAAGGCCGCTGCTGGTCGATTTCGTGCATCATGCCTGGCGCGTGCTCGAGACCGGAACGACCAGTTTCGGGCCCCGGCCTTAGCGAGTCTGCGCTGGGGGCTGCGGCTGAAGAGGGCTGCCCCCAAGGCCCTCATCCTGAGCGAAGTCGAAGGATAAAGGGTCGTGCTTCCCAGGCGCTCGCCTCGTCCTTCGACTTCGCTCAGGATGAGGCTAAACCGCAGCACCAAAAGCCAGACCGCCGCTTGGCGTCTGGAGATAAGAGACTAGGCGCGCTTAGATCAAACGCGGCGTGAACTGCCGCTCTCTCGAGACGGCGTATAGCGCCTCATCGAAGCGCGCCTGCGACGGCATGTTTGTCATAGTAGCCGCCCGGATCGAGCGTCCGGGCCTGCTCCGGAGAGTTTGGATCTTACAGCTACCTATAGCTCGCCTCGCACCATCGGGCCGAGGGCTCGCTGCCCCGACTGGCACCGCGCAAGGGGATCGGAGCCCCAAGCCCAGCGACCAGACCGCCGCTCTCCCCCTCTGCCAAGCCGATCCGGACAAGCCTCTCATCAGGAGGAGATGCGCGGCAGTGTATCGGGCGCGGGAATGGGTCGGATTGGGGGGAGGGTGATTATCAAATTTTGTTTTGTTTTCGATATCGCCTTTACCAATGTCTCAGTCTCTTGTTTGATTGCTCCCAAGTAATGGGGGCGAAAGTTGGCTGGTTTCAAAGAGCAGATATGCAACGAGGTTGCAAAAATTGGAGTCGATTGCGGTGCTGAAGCGGCATCAATTGTCATCACGATTTGGCATTTGATGATTTTCGCTGTCTTGGCGGTCGTTGTCGGTTGCGTAACCCATGTCATTCTTCGATACGCCAATATCGCTGGTGCTCGTTGGAAACAGGCTCTTGGAACGCGAAGCCACAGCAATGGTGCGGTGAACTATCCAAACACACTAATGATCAACTCTCACCGGATGAGAGATATGCTCGGTGTTGATGGTCTCGATGGCCAGAGCCTTAAAGAAACTGCTAAAAGACTAAATGCGCGTTTTGAGGATGAGTATTTTCTTGTTGAGTTCAGAGAAAATGGCGCGCGTCTTTTCAGAAAAGAACTCAAGATTCGGGCGGGTTGGCTTAAGCTCAACTACTTCCAGTTTCGTCTAGACCCTCAAACACTTAAAGCTCTCAAAGCTAAAAGCGATAGTGACGAAGATGATGATACAGATGATAGGCAAGGGGCTATTGGCGAGTTCGATCTGTTCGCGAGGGGAATAAAACCTTGGGATATCCGCCACTGGTTGCACCATCCAAATCGGGAGATCCGGATCGGTCTATGGGTTGCCATGTTTGCGGCAGCACTTGAGTTTGGGCCTGATTTGATCAGCTCGCTGCGCGCGTTATTTCAAACGCCATAGCCTCACCCCAACACCGCATCCCCGACGAACGGATTGTCCTTCCGTTCCTGACCGAACGTGCTCATTGGGCCGTGGCCGGGGACGAAGCGCATGCCGTCGCCGAGGGGCCAGAGGTTTTGCACGATAGAGTCAATCAGCTGTTGGTGATTGCCTTTTGGGAAATCGGTGCGGCCTATGGAGCCGCGGAATAGGACGTCGCCGACAAAGGCGAGCTGGCCGGGCTGGTGATAGATCACGACATGGCCGGGCGTGTGGCCGGGGCAGTGAGTGACGCCAAACGTCTCTGTGCCGAGGGTCAGCGTGTCGCCTTCCTCAAGATAGCGGTCCGGTATCACATTCTTGCCGTCAGCAATGCCATATTTCGCGCCCTGGGCCTCAATATCATCGAGCAGCCACTGATCATCCTTGTGCGGGCCAATGATTGGGCAGCCTGTCCGCTCTTTCACGGCGGTCGCGGCGCCCGCATGGTCGAGATGGCCATGGGTCAGCCAGACCGCGACGATCTTGACGCCAAACTGCTCAGCCGCGGCCATCAGCCGGTCAATCTCACCGCCGGGATCGACGAACACGCCTTCCATGGTCTCACGGTGCCAGATCAGCGAGGTGTTCTGCTGCAGCGGGGTCACCGGAATGATGCGAATGTCGAGTTTAGGTTCAGGCGCTTGTTGGTCGGTCATGGGTCTTAAATAGGTCTATTTGAAACGAGTGAAAGTGAGGCGCATCGTGGCCGCATTGTTGAGCAGCACGCCGAGCGCGAAATAGTAGAGGCCAGCGCGGGTCTCAAACCCGATATAGATGCTGATCTGGCTGATCCCGATCAGCAGCGCGGCGAGGAAGACATCCAGCATCGACCACTTGCCGAGGATGTTTAAGAGGGCGGCGAGCTTCGGGCTCGGCTCTGCGCCTTGGCGGAAAATGATCGCGGCGGTCAGCGTCTTGGCGAGCGGGAAGACGCCGGAGAAGAAAATCACGACCAGACCGAGAAAGGGCAAGCCGCTCTCAAACAGCGTCTGGACGATGCCATAGAGATTGTATTCCTGCCCGCCAAAGCCAAACGTGTTCGGCTTCCAAATCGATGGCAGGATCAGCCCGGTAATGATCAAAGCTGTGGAGGCATACAGCGCCATCTCGCTCAGCACGTCCCAAATCGGGAGCGGCTTTCGCACTGGCGCAGCGGTTTGAGGGGCGGCAGGATCCGTCATGATCTCAGTGATGCCGAGCCACGTTACTGGGGTCAACGCCTTTCCTGCGCCATGGCTTAGGGTTAAGTGGTGGTTAATCGAGATTAGCGGGTGGAGACCCTCAACATGCCAGGTGGACGCTTCGGAATTATCATTATCGGCTTGATTGGCCTCGCCGTGTACTATTTTTCAAACCAGCAAGTGAACCCGTATTCCGGCAAGAGCGAGTTCAACACGATCTCAATCGAACAAGCGACTAAGCTCGGCGCGCAGTCTTATGTTCAGATGCTACGCCAAGAGGGCGGCAACGTGATTTGCGGCAGCGGCGCCTCAAGCTGTGATGCGGCCGGGCGGCGGGTCTATAATACGGTCAACGAGATCGGCGAGCGCCTGCGCCTTGCGGCGATCGAGATGGAGCAAGACTATCTCGAGGCGGGGTATGAGTTCCAACCCGTCGCGACCGAGTTTGATTGGACCTTCAATGTCATCCAATCTGAACAGCCCAATGCCTTCTGCCTACCAGGCGGCTATGTCGCGGTCTATACCGGCATTCTCGATATTACCGGCAATTACGATAAACGCGTCACGCTGGACGATATCTCCGATGTCGACAAGCTCGCTGTGGTCATGGGGCATGAGATCGGCCATGCGCTCGCTCATCACGGTGCCAAGCGGATGAGCAATACCCGGCTTGTGCAAATGGGAACGTTGGCGGTTGGGGTCGGCGTCGGCGACATGGATCCAGGGCAAGCGCAAATGGTGCGCCAAGCCATGGGTATGGCCGCGCAGGGCGGCTTGATGAAGTTCTCTCGTGAGCATGAGACAGAGGCGGACAAGATCGGCTTGGAACTGCTCGTACGCGCCTGTTATGATCCGCGTGAGGCGCCAGAACTGTGGCAGCGTATGGGCCAGATTGGCGGTGGCCAGCGCCCGCCTGAGTGGTTGAGCACACACCCCGCCTCAGAGACCCGCGCAGAGAATTTCCGGCGCTGGATGCCCGCCGCGATTGAGATGTATGAGCAGCGCTGCGGGCGTCTTAGCTAGAGCGTGTGAGCAAGCCGAACGACCTTGCTCTCGATCATCGTTGATCGCGTGATTTTGAATTGACCGCGCTCGGCCGCGCGTGAGATGGCGCTGTGCGATGAGACAAAAACGATGATCCTTTTAACCGGCGCAAGTGGAGTGGTTGGGCGCGAGCTCTCTCCGCGTTTGCCCCAAGACCGATTGATCTTAGCGCGCCATAGGGCGCGACCTGACAGCCCAGCGCGACAAGTCGCAATTGATATTCGTCAACCACGCCTTGGCCTGTCTGCGCCGGATCATGCGGCGCTCTGCGACGAGGTCGATACGATCGTACATTGCGCCGCGATCACCGATATGAGCGGTGATGTTCCAGAGCTGAGCGCGACCAATATTTCAGGCGTCCGCAACATTATTGCTTTTGCTGAAGCGGCGGGCGCGCGCTTGCATTTCGTTTCGACGGCTTATTGCTCTGAAACATATGGTCCGGCGGCTGCAGTGAATTCTGAATACGTTGCCTCGAAGCGTGAAGCAGAAGCGCTGGTGCGCGCGAGCTCGCTAGATTGGACGATCAGTCGCCCCTCGATCATTTCTGGGCATTCGCAAACCGGTGCCATCGCAACGTTTCAAGGGTTTCACCTCTTCATTGCCACAGTGCTGAACGGGCGTTTGCCAATCATTCCGCTCGAGCGCGAAACTCAATGCGACTTTATCCCTGCAGATTGGGTCGCTGAAGGGATTGCGCGCGTGGTCGAAAAGCCGGACTGGGGGGCAACTTATTGGCTCAGCTCTGGCGCTGAGGCGCTGACAATTGGAGAGATGATGGCGTGCGGGCGTCAATTTGCGCGCGAAATGGGCCGAGACCTCAATCAAGTCTCCTGGATGTCGCCGCAACAAGTTGAGGCTGAGATCCTACCTGCGCTTCGACCTCGACAACGCGAGCGGCTCCGCATCCTCGTCGATCTTTCAAAAGTGATGGCTCGTCGCCAACCTTTCCCGACGCATGTGCCATCGGTCACGAAAGACGGCCTGCGTCAGACGCTTCTCGCGAACCTGCGATTTTGGAAGGCAAATAAAGCGCGCCGCAGCGGAGTTTAGTGCGCGCCGCCCATACATTTCCCGCATCCACCGCCATGGCGTTTCTTCTTGCCGCCGCCGCGACTGCGGAAGGTGAAGCTTGAGGCTGAATGCGAGAGCACGCCGGAAAAGCGTTGTCCACCGGTTACGATGATGGCACCGCCACCGCCGCCATAAAAGACGCCATCCACGCCATTCCCGACGCCGCCGCTAAAGCTTGCGAGATCGAGGTGGATGTCTTGGCTGCGTTCGACGACACGGACGGTTCTGACTGGCTGATGGACAGTGGTCCTGGTCACCGGTGCGGAGCGATGGGTCACTGTGCGTTTGGTGATGACGGGCGGATGTTCTTTTACGATTGTCCGCTTGAACGTGCCGCAGCACGGCTGATGCGCGGATTGCTTGTGCACGACTGGCGCGGGGTGTGGTTCTTGGGTCGGACGGGCCGGACAAGACCAGGCTTTCCCATCCTCGATTAAGTAACAGCCAGGTTCCGGCGGCGTTGGCGCATGAGCAACAACTGGGGCGGGGCCCTTGTTGACGCGCTTTCCGGGTGTGCCATCCGCGAACGCGGGCACTGCAAATAGCGCAGATGTGGCAATTGCTGCGAGCACTTTGTTCCAAAACGACATGGTTTTCGCCTCCTAAGCGAACTTCTAGGTCCCGCGTGAGATCACGCCGCAAACACTGCGCCATAGAGTAAAACCACGGACACAAAATTATGCAATCAGCTTAACCTCTCGCGCGAGTTGTGTTCGCCTTTTAGGACACACGGTATAGGAAAAACCTTTAAGGGGTAGCGCTATTATTGATTGGATAAATATGACTGGGCGCGGTAAGCTAAAAACATAGTTGAGTGACCATACCCAATATAAGAATTATATCACGATAGGAGACTTTATGGCTGACGATATGAAATGCCCCGTGCATGGTGGCTTCAAGACCGGCGAAATCGCCAACAAATCTTGGTGGCCAGAGCAGCTGAACGTTAAGATTCTGAACCAGAACGCCCCTCAGGTGAGCCCGCTGGAAGACGATTTTGACTATGTCGAGGCGTTCAAATCGCTCGATTATGATGCCCTGAAAAAGGACCTCGCCGAGCTGGTCACAGACAGCCAGGACTGGTGGCCGGCTGACTATGGCAACTATACGGGTTTCTTCGTGCGCATGGCGTGGCACAGCGCTGGCACATATCGCACTTATGATGGCCGCGGCGGCGCCAATTCAGGGTCGCAGCGTTTCGCGCCTCTGAATAGCTGGCCGGACAATGGCAATCTGGACAAAGCGCGTCGTCTGCTTTGGCCGATCAAGCAAAAGTACGGCAACAAAATCTCTTGGGCCGATCTGATGATCTTGGCGGCGAATGTCGGCATGGAAGTTGGCGGTTTGAAAACGTTTGGTTTCTCAGGGGGTCGCGCCGATTGGTTCGAACCTGAAGAAGACATTTATTGGGGTCCAGAAGCCGATTGGCTACTCGCTTCAGGCAATGACCGAAGCCGGTATGCAGGTCAGCGCGATTATAAAGCGAACGACGCCGACGCCTATAAGCTCGATACGCCGCTTGGCGCCGTGATGATGGGCTTGATTTACGTTAACCCAGAAGGCCCAGACGCGGTTCCGGATCCAATCGCGGAAGGCCATGACATTCGTGTCACCTTCGCGCGTATGGCGATGAATGACGAAGAGACTGTTGCCCTGGTGGCCGGCGGTCACACATTCGGGAAAGGCCACGGCGCCGGTCCAGAAGAACTGGTTGGCACCGAGCCAGAAGGCGCGCCAATGGAAAATATGGGCTTTGGCTGGATGAACAGCCATGCGTCCGGTAAAGGCGACGACACCACAACAGCCGGTTTCGAAGGCCCGTGGACACCGACCCCAGACACTTGGGACATGACCTATTTTGAAAACCTCCTGAAATATGATTGGGAGAAGGTCACCAGCCCAGCTGGTCACGTTCAGTGGCAGCCGGTTCCTGGCCAAGGCGCGCCTGAAGCTCCGATGGCGCATGACCCATCGAAGACTCAGCCGCTGATGATGACCACAGCGGACATGTCGCTGAAACTGTTCCCGGATTACGCTAAGATTTCTGCGGACTTCCTGGCCAATCCAGACAAGTTTGCCGATGCCTATGCCCGTGCATGGTTTAAGCTGACCCACCGCGATATGGGCCCGAAAACCCGCTATGTTGGTCCAGAAGTGCCGGCTGAAGATCTGATTTGGCAGGATCCAGTTCCAGCGCCAGAAGGTCCATTGGTGACGGATGCTGAGATTGCGGAACTGAAGACGGTTATCATGTCCTCAGGTCTGACCGTATCACAGCTCGTGAACACGGCTTGGGCCTCTGCCTCAACCTTCCGCGACTCTGATAAGCGCGGCGGCGCAAACGGCGCCCGTATCCGCCTGGCCCCACAAAAAGACTGGGACATCAACGTTTCGTCTGGCGTGCCAGCGGTGATTGCGAAGCTTGAAGAGATCCAAAGCCAGTTCAATGCGACCGGCAGCAAGATCTCGATGGCCGATCTGATCGTCCTCGGGGGTTGCGCAGCGATTGAGAAAGCCTCGGGCGCCAGCGTACCCTTCACACCAGGCCGCGGCGACGCGACCCAAGAGTGGACGGATGCTGACTCGTTTGAAGCACTGGAGCCAAAAATTGACGGCTTCCGGAACTATAACAAGTCTGCTGACCCTCGTTCGACCGAAGCGATGCTTGTCGACAAAGCGGCACTGCTCAAGCTCTCTGCGCCTGAAATGACGGTGTTGGTCGGTGGTCTGCGCGTCCTCGGTGCGAATGCTGCAGGCTCGACGCACGGTGTTCTGACTGACAATGTCGGTACACTGAGCAATGACTACTTCCTCAACCTGCTCGACATGAGCAATGAGTGGACAGCCGATGCGAGCGGTGAGCTGTTTGAAGGAAAAGATCGCGCAACCGGCGCTGTTAAGTTTACCGGCACCCGCGCGGACTTGGTCTTCGGATCGAACTCAATCCTGCGCAGCGTTGCTGAAATCTACGCCCAGAGCGACTCCAAAGAGCGCTTCACGCGAGACTTCATCAAAGCATGGGACAAGGTGATGAACTTAGACCGCTTCTAAACGATCCCTCATTTAAGAAATATAGAAGGCGGTCCTGTTGGGCCGCCTTTTTCGTGGAAAAGCAGCAATTCATAGTCCGAGTGTCTCTATCTATGGTCTGCTTGTTTATCCCTACAATCTTTTACTCACATAATTGCGAAGGCTGATGAGGGAATGGTCATGAGTTTAAAAGTTGGAGACATCGTCAAACTACGCTCTGGCGGTCCGAAAATGACAGTTGTTGCTGTTGACGAGGATCGAGCTCTTTGTGTTTGGTTCAACCGCAAGGACGAGTATCACGAGGAAAAAACAGGTGAGTTTTTGGAGCCGACCTTAGAGGTTTATCAGTCGCGCGGATCTGTTCCATTGCCCTTTCATGAGTAGAAAACATCACTTGTCCCGAGTGTTCTTAAGCGGGCTCAATCAGGTCCCATAGATTGCCGAACGGGTCCTGAAAGACGACAACAGATCCATACGGTTCATGGCGTGGCTCTTCGCGGAATATGACGCCGTTGGCTTGCATCGCTGCATAGTCACGCGCGAAATCATCCGTATGCAGAAAGAAACTAACCCGGCCGCCGGTCTGCTGGCCAAGGGCGGCTTGCTGCGCGGCGCCGTCCGCTTTTGCCAGCAAGAGGGCTGTCTGTGCGCCCGGCGGGGCGACACGAACCCAGCGCTTAGTCTCGTTCAGCTTTGTGTCTTCGAGCAGCGTAAACCCAAGCTGATCGACATAGAAGGCGATGCCCGTGTCATAATCTGGCACCAGTAATGTTACATTGGCGATGGTTTGGCTCACGCCGCTTCAACCTCCGCTTCGGCGGGATCATAGTTCAGGATCGGGCCCAGCCACCGCTCAGCGGTGCGCAGGTCCATGCCCTTGCGCTGGGCATAGTCCTGGACCTGATCTCGCTCGATCCGGCCGACCGCGAAATAGACGCTTTCCGGATGTGCCATGTACAGGCCAGAGACTGAGGCGGCTGGCGTCATCGCGAAGCTGGTGGTCAGCTGCATGCCGATTCGATCTGCCTCCAAAAGACGGAACAGAGTTTCTTTCTCGGTGTGATCCGGTTGGCATGGATAGCCAGCTGCCGGGCGGATGCCGGAATAGCTTTCCTTGATCAGATCGGCATTTGAGAGCGCTTCATCGCTGGCATAACCCCAGTGATGTTTGCGTACTTGCTCATGCATATACTCAGCCATGGCCTCGGCAAACCGATCCGCCAGGGCTTTGACCATGATCGCTGAGTAGTCGTCGGCTTCGGCCTCGAACTTTTTCGCGATTTCTTCCGCTTCAGGACCGGCTGTCACAGCAAAGCCGCCAATATGGTCGCCTGCTTCGGCGATAAAGTCTGATAGCGCAAAGTTCGGGCGCTGATTGTCTTTGACCATTTGCTGGCGCAGCGTGTGGAACGTGTCGCCGGTCTCAAGCTGGATGTCATCGCCTTTGCGTTCCGCGCCCCAGAAGCCAATCACAGCTTTCGGCTTGAACCAATCCTGCCCGAGGATCTGCTGCATCATGTTTTCGGTATCGCGCCAGAGATCACGCGCGGCCTCGCCAACAATTTCATCGTCGAGAATTTGCGGATAGCGGCCAGCGAGGTTCCAACTCGAGAAATAAGGCGTCCAATCTATATACGGGGCGAGCTCAGATAGGTCGAAATCTTCAAACACTTTCGTGCCGGTGAAGCTTGGCGCGGCGGGTGCTGGGGCTTCCAGTTTGAGGGCGTGCGCCCGGGCGACATTGATCGGGTGGCGCGGCTTTGGTGGGCCTCCAGCGCGGCTATCGCGCATGCGCTGATACTTCGCCTGCGCCGTCTCGACGAAAAGTGGACGGTCTTCATCGGACAGCAAAGCAGACACGACCCCGACCGCGCGGCTCGCATCGGTGACGTGGATGGTTGGGCCATTGTCACGGGCCGGATCAATTTTGACCGCTGTGTGCGCAGGCGAAGTGGTCGCGCCGCCAATCAGAAGCGGTTGTTTCATACCCGTGCGCTGCATTTCGCGCGCGACATAGACCATTTCATCCAAGCTCGGCGTGATCAGGCCCGACAGGCCGATAATGTCGACTTTCTCTTCTTCCGCTTTGGCGAGAATGTCCTCGCACGGCACCATGACGCCCATGTCGACAATCTCATAGCCATTACAGGCAAGCACAACGCCGACAATGTTCTTGCCGATATCGTGGACATCGCCTTTGACCGTCGCCATCAGGACTTTGCCGTTCGAGATATCAACCGTGCCAAGCTCTTCTTTTTCGGCCTGCATGAAGGGGTCGAGATAGGCAACCGCGGCTTTCATGACGCGCGCAGACTTTACCACTTGCGGTAGGAACATTTTTCCCGACCCGAACAGGTCGCCGACCACGTTCATGCCATCCATCAATGGTCCTTCAATCACGTGCAGCGGGCGTGCGGCGGCGGCGCGGGCTTCTTCGGTGTCGGCGTCGATAAACTCGGTGATCCCGTTCACCAGCGCATGTTCGAGGCGTTTATTCACCGGCAATTCGCGCCAGGACAGATCTTTCTCCGCTGACTTGCCCTTTTGGCCGCGGAATTGTTCGGCATAATCGACGAGAGCTTCGGTCGCCTCATCATTGCGATTGAGCACCACGTCTTCAACCAGATCGCGCAGCTTTGGCTCAATCTCGTCATAGATGTCGAGCTGACCGGCATTAACGATGCCCATGTCCATCCCGGCTGGGATCGCATGGTAAAGGAAGACCGAGTGCATGGCCCGGCGTACCGGCTCATTGCCGCGAAAACTGAAGCTCACATTTGAGAGCCCGCCTGAGATGTGACAGCCAGGGCAGGTTTCGCGAATAATCTTGGTCGCTTCGATGAAATCAACCGCGTAATTATTGTGCTCATCAATCCCGGTTGCGACAGCGAAAATGTTCGGATCGAAGATGATGTCTTCTGGCGGGAAGCCGACCTCTTCGGTGAGGATTTTGAACGCGCGCTGACAGATTTCAATCTTGCGCGGCGCTGTATCGGCCTGACCGACCTCGTCAAATGCCATGACCACAATGGCAGCGCCATAAGACAGGCATTTGCGCGCTTGTTCGCGGAACTGGTCCTCGCCCTCTTTCATCGAGATGGAGTTCACGACAGCCTTACCCTGAACGCATTTCAGGCCGGCTTCGATAACCTCCCACTTGGAGCTATCAATCATGATCGGAACGCGCGCAATGTCGGGCTCGGCGGCAATCAGATTGAGAAAGGTGGTCATCGCCTCGGCGCCGTCCAACATGCCTTCATCCATGTTGATGTCGATAATCTGGGCGCCATTCTCAACTTGCTGACGCGCCACTTCCACAGCGGTTGCATAATCGCCATTGACGATCAGTTTCCGGAATCGCGCGGACCCGGTGACATTTGTACGCTCGCCAATATTGACGAAATTCTGGGAGGCTGTGGTCATGCTAGTTCTTTGTATCCGATCAGGTCCCGAAACAACTGATCGGCCTCGTCACGGGTGGTTATTTGGAGTGGATATTTGTCGCGGAGATTTGGTTGTGCCTCGTCGAACTCGCTTAAGATCAACTGGTCAATTTCGGGAATACGGTCGCCTTTGCCAATCTCGCTGGATTTGGCTTTTAGCTCTAGTAACTCCGCGATCAGGGCCTGTAAGTTGAGCGCGATATCTGTTCCGTGCACGAGGTCCTGAAAATTCATCGGCGGCAGCATATTTGGGTTCATTCGGACCCAACGCATCGCGAGTACCGGCCGCAAAACGTAAAAGTACTTTTTGAGGTTCACGGTGACTTCGTTTGCGATGTTTCGATCCCAGGTCTTTTTCGCAAGATGGTAATAATGCGTCAGACATGCGCTCGGCTTGACGTGCTTGTCAGCGAACTCGGACAGCATTTTGCAAGCGGCACCGTCCCAACGATATTGGATCGGACTCGACAGCCATTCGAGTAAGACCGGGTTTGGCTTCAAGAGTAAGCCAATCGCTTTTTGAATATCCCAGCCATTCATGTCCCAATCGTCCACCAACGGACGCTCGATGACATCGCGGCCGGGTGAAATTTTTAAGTACCAATCCGGCGTATGAGCATAGACAAAGCGGACATCGAAATCGCTATCCGGCGACGGGAACCCCCACGCTCGACTGCCGCTCTCAATCGCGAACAGAAACCGGACGCCAAAATCACGTTCTACTTCGGAAAGCTGTGACTGGATCACAGCTTCCTTGTCAGCCGGAATATCCGGTGAGAAGTCGAACAACTGTCCCATGTGCCTATTCTTCAAAAATGTTCTCAAAGCTGCCGATCAGCATGCGCTTGCCGTCGAAGGGCATGTCCATGTCTTCATTCATAAAGACCGGATCGGTCATGCAGGCTTCCATGCCTTTGTCGCGGGCCTCTTTAGAGGGCCATTCGATCCAGGAGAACACGATTGTCTCATCCGGCTTGGCTTTGACCGCCAGCGGAAACGACGTGACCTCGCCATCCGGAACCTCATCGCCCCAATTGTCCATAACGCGCAGCGCGCCATACTTTTTGAATACCGGCGAGGTGATGCGGGCATGTTCGAGATAGGCCTCTTTATTGGCGTTTGGGACGGCGGCGACAAATCCATCAATATAGGTCATTAGCTGTCCTCCCGAACGAGGCCCTTGAGGCCATCAATGCTCTCAGAGTTTTTCGCGTAACGGCTCTCGATCCACTCTTCCTTGGTCTTGTTGTCGACATAGCGCGACAGCTGATCCCGCTCGCCTTTGAACTCATAGAAGGGCACGCCCCAGCCGCAGCTGTCTTGAATACGGGTGAGCTTCACTTTGAAGATCCCGCGCGCGCGTTCGAAGCCTGGGAAGAGACCTAGCATCTCGTCCCATTCGGCATTGTGGGGATTGATGATCTCACCGGTGCCGAAAAGCCGCAGAATATTGGCTGGACCTTCAAAGGCGCAGAACATGATCGTGATGCGGCCATTCTCTTGCACATGGGCTTGGGTCTCGATGCCCGAACCGCCCAGGTCAAGCCAGGCAACAGTGGTGTCGTCCAACACTTTGAACGCGTCATAGCCCTTTGGAGAGAGGTTGATATGGCCGTCTGCCGAGAGCGGGGCGGAGGCGACGAAAAACATCTTTTGCTTCTCAATGAACTTGATGATGCGATCATCGAGTTTGTCATAGACTTTCATTTCATATTCCTCCTGTCGCTATGGGTTGCTTAAGATGCCAGCTCAAACGGTTCCAGGCCAGCCAGGCGCATTGTGTTTTTGCTTTCGGCAATCTCGCGGGGTTTTAGGCCCTCAATCGCTTTGGCGAGCGCGGCAACGTGCGTTGGTGTGGTGCCGCAGCAGCCGCCAATGATATTGACGATGCCATCCTCGGCCCAACCGCTCAGCTTGCCAGACGTCTCATGCGGCTCCTCATCATACTCGCCCATCTCATTGGGTAGGCCAGCATTCGGATAGGCCGCGACCAATGTGTCCGAAATCCGCGACAGCGAGGCAATGTGCGGGCGCATCAATTCGGCCCCTAGCGCGCAATTAAAGCCAATCGCGAAGGGTTTAGAATGGCGTACAGAGTTCCAGAACGCTTCCACGGTCTGACCCGATAGCGTCCGGCCTGAGCGGTCGGTGATGGTGCCTGAAATCCACAGAGGAAGCTTGTCCATCCCTTCGGATTCAAGGTCCATAATCGCTTTGATCGCGGCTTTACAATTCAGCGTGTCGGTAATGGTCTCGACCATATACATGTGCACGCCGCCTTCATTCAGCGCTTGGATCTGTTCGCGGTAGGCTTGGTAGACTTGATCGAACACAACCTCGCGGGCACCCGGATCGTTCACATCAGAGCTCATGGACAGCATCTTATTCAGCGGCCCGATCGAGCCTGCTGCGAAGCGCGGTTTGTTTGGCGTCTTCTCGGTCCAGGCATCGGCGGCTTCACGCGCGAGGCGCGCGCCTTCGCGGTTGATGTCGATCACGTCCTGCAAGGTCAGATCATAATCATCCATCGCAATCGTGGTCGCCGAGAATGTATTGGTCTCTGTGATATCTGCGCCAGCTTCGAAATAGGCGTCGTGCAGATGAGTCACGCGGTCCGGGCGGGTCAAACAGAGAATGTCATTATTGCCCTTCATTTGGCCGGGATAGGTCTCGGTATTAAAGTGCTCATTGCGAAAATCATCTTCGCTGAGCCCCATTTTCTGGAACATCACGCCCCAAGAGCCATCCAAGAGCAGGATACGCTCTTTGGCGGCAGCGTGGAGCTGTTCGAGGCGGATTTTGCGGTCAGTCATGATGCGGTGGCAGCTTTCGGTTTCAGGCCGAGTAGGCGACAGGTGGAAAGGGCGAGATTGGCGCGGTTGAGTGTGTAGAAATGGAAATCATTCACGCCTTGCTCTGACAGTTTGTGGCACAACTCGACCGCGACATTGGCAGTGATCAATTCGCGTGTTTCAGGGTCGTCTTCGGTGCCTTCATAGATTTTGAACAGCCAATCCGGGACGGAGGCTTCAACCACTTTGGCCATGCGGGCGAGGCCGTTAAAGTTCGGCTGCAGCATGATGCCTGGCACAATCGGCATGGTGACGCCGCCGGCGTGGGCGCGCTCCAAGAAGGACAGATAGACGTCCGGCTCGAAGAAGAATTGCGTGATCGCACGGTCGGCACCGGCATCTTGCTTGGCTTTCAAAAAGGCGATGTCTTCGTCCCAGCCTAGGCTGTCTGGGTGCTGCTCTGGATAGCAGGACACGCTGATCTCAAAACGTGCGCCGGGTGCGATATCATATTCGCGAATGCCAGCGATCAGATCGACACTGTCGCGAAACCCACCGGGATGCTGTTCGAACTTTTCGCCCATGCCAGATGGCGGGTCTCCGCGTAGCGCGACCAAGTGGCGAACACCAGCGCCCCAAAAGTCTTCGGCGACTTTCAAGACATCTTCCTTGGTTGCGCCAACGCAGGTCAGGTGCGCAGCTGGAGCGAGCGGCGTGTCTTGCGCGATTTTGGCGACGGTCTTTTGCGTCCGGTCTCGAGTGGAACCACCCGCGCCGTAGGTCACAGACACGAAGTTTGGCGCCATGGGGGATAGCCGCGCAACAGATTCCCAGAGCTTCGCCTCCATCTTGTCGGTCTTCGGAGGGAAGAACTCGAAGGAGACATTCGGAGCGGGAGTGGTTTGTTGGGCGGCAACAGCGAGCGTATTCATGCGGCAACTTCTTGTTGATTGGCGGGGCGAGCAGCGCTCCAAATGAGAACGCTTAGCCCTTGATCTAGGGAGGCGGGGGGATCGAACCGGAGCGGTGTTTCGAGCGCAAGCCCGGCAGCATCAGCCCATTCGGTCATGTCTTCTTCGCGAATGCCGAGGCGGCGATGGCCTTGGGTCTCTCGCAGGAATTCCAAATCGTGCGGGGCGAAATCAATCACCAACAAGCGACCGCCAGGGCGCAGAACGCGCGCCGCTTCGGTCAGCACATCGTCGGGCGTTTCCAAATAGTGGAGCACCTGATGGACCAAGACTAAGTCTGCGCTGTTGGTTTCGAACGGTGTTGCTGTGACATCGCCTTGCCGTACTCGCGCGTTGCGGATTTCCGCGCGGTTGAGATTGGCGCGAGCAACAGTCAGCATATGATGCGACAGGTCGAGCCCTTCCGCTTCTTGGGCTTGCGCCGCAAGTAAGGCCAGCATCCGCCCGGTGCCTGTGCCAAGATCGATGACCCGCTCAAAGCTTTGTCCGGCAATTTGGTCTAGGATCGCGCGCTCAATGGCGTCTTCAGGATAATGTAGCGCGCGCAAACGGTCCCAGTCTTCCGCAATTTCAGAGAAATAGGCCTCAGCAGAGGTCGCGCGTGCGCGGCGGACCTTTTGCAAAGCTTCGGCATCTGATCGGTAAGGTTCTGTACTGAGATCGATTTCGTCGAACAGAGCGTTCAGGACACGTCCTGGCCAATCTTTTGAACGCGCACGATAAAACACCCATGCGCCTTCTGGCAGTCGCTCAACCAGGCCAGACGTCGCCAGGGTCTTCAAATGGTGCGATAAACGCGGCTGGCTTTGCTCTAAGATCTGCACGAGCTCGCCAACGGCGAGGTCGCCGCGCCGCAATAGCGCGAGGATGCGTAGCCGTGTGGGCTCACCAGCAGCTTTCAGAGCATCAACGAGAAGATCCGTTGGGATAGACATGAAATCATATAAACGATCATTTATATGATTTGCAAGGGCCGATTTGCGGTCGCCGATTGTGTTTCGCACGACACACTTTTTTTGTATGTCCGAATATTCACATTAGGTTTATTTGAATTCGGGCATAGGCGCACTCATATCGTCCGCCGATAAGAAGGATCGGATATAATGAGGCTAGCTTTCGCGCTGACAGGATCGGTTCTGGCGCTCTCTGCTTGTGCAACGACAAGCGAGGACGCAAGTTCTACGGCTGTATACGACCCGTTTGAAGGGTGGAATCGTGGGGTTTACGCGTTCAATGATGGCGTTGACCGCGCCGTGCTGGAGCCTGTTGCAAAGGGCTACCGGGCTGTCACCAATGAACCGGTTCGCGGCGGCGTTTCGAATTTTCTGACCAATTTGAATCAGCCTGTCGTGTTCGCGAACACGCTTTTGCAGGGCAAACCGCTGCAATCGTTTGATACAGCGACGCGTTTCTTGGTCAATTCCACGGTCGGCGTTGCGGGTATCTTTGATGTTGCGACGGCATTGGATGTACCTGAGCATAAGGAAGATTTTGGTCAGACGCTCGGCACATGGGGCGTGCCAAACGGACCGTACTTGGTCCTGCCGCTGCTCGGCGCGTCGAATCTGCGTGATACGGTTGGGTTTGGCGTCGATAACGCCTTCGAGCCGATCAATTATGCCCAGTTTGAAGGGGAAACTGCTTTCCGCGCGACCCGCCAGGTGGTGAATGTCGTCTCTGTCCGCGAAAGCGTGATCGAAGCGGTTGAAGTGCTGCGTGATCAGCCTGAACCTTATGTCGCGCTGCGCCGAAATTATACACAACAACGAGCCGCCGCGATCCGCGATGGCCGCGAGCAAGAAGACCCGTTCAAAGATTTGCCCGATTTCGATGCTTATGATTTCGGAGATGAAGAAGAATTCGAGTCAGAGGAATAGAATTATGATCTCTCGAAAGTGGATCCTCTCAGCAACAATGCTTGCCGTTTCGGCTCTGCCAGCTTTTGCTGATGCGAAAACCGAAGAATATGTCCGCACAAACGCGAATGACGTTTTGGCCTCATTAAACGCCCCCGGCCTGACGGCTGACGAGCGCCGTGCACAATTCCAAAGTTATATGGATGAGTTTGCAAACCTGGATGCAGTCGCAAAGTTCGTGATTGGCAAGTATGCCAAACGCTTCTCGGACGAAGAAATGGAAGCCTATCTGGCGACATTCCGCGAATATGCCCTCGCCGTGTACGAGTTCTATTTCAACGAGTATCGCGGGCGCGATGTAAAAGTGGTCGGCTCAACTGATCGCAACGCGCGAGATTCTATCGTCGATACTGAAATCGTTCGCGCGGATGGCCAAGAGCTCGAAGTGCGCTGGCGTGTGCTTAATCGCGGAGGTAAGTATCAAGTTGTCGATGTCGCGCTGAACGCCGAAGGCAACCTGATCTGGCTGGCGATTGAACAGCAAGCGCAGTTCCTATCGATTTTGGACAAGAATAACGGCTCTTCCGAAGCCCTGATCGACGTCATCAACGGTATGACAGCAGATCTGGTCGCCCAGCGACCTGTTGACCAAACCTAATTGCACTGGTCACATTCAACGCTTGTCTCAAACATGAGCGGGTCTTAAGCCGAAACCATGCTCGGGCCTTATAAGACGCCGCTAGCGCTTGCGCGCGAACCCTTAATGGCCTTCTTCTGGGTGGTCTTGGCTCCGGTTCTATTCCTCACTGGGGCCGCCTTGATCGCTTTGGAATTTGTCCCGAGTTTCACGCCCGGGTCGCCAGAAGAGATTGCAGCTTATCAAACGCTTTGGCTGGTTTCGTGTTTGGCGATGGCACTCTGGTTCGGGACGATGAGCTATTGGTCAAGCGCAATTGGCGCCGGGCCGTTTGCTGGCGAGATGCGCGTAGACCCGTCTTGGTTGCTAATCGGAGCGGTCCTCGGGCCGCTTTTTCTGATCATTCCGAGCCTCGTGGTTGGCAGTTTCATGACCGAAGACGGTTGGCAATATCGCGGTGAGGTCGACGAGGCCGTATTTGCGCCCCAGAACTGGTCTCTGGCTTATATCTTTGTCGCCGTGATCATGGCGCCGGTCGTTGAAGAGGTTGCGTTTCGAGGGGTCGCCTTTGGCGCCATCATCGCGCGAGGGCTGAGCCCAGCGGCCGCGATCATGCTGTCCAGCTTGGCATTCGCCTTCAGCCATTTGCAATACGCGCCTGCTGCTATGTTTGTGGTGTTTCTCAGCGGCGTTGGATTTGCCGTGCTGAGGTTAATGAGCGGTACGGTGATCGTGCCAATCATCGCGCATATGACAGCCAACGGGAACGTTCTTCTGTTAAATTGGATCGCCGCCAATCCCGCAACGTGAGGGGTTGCCGAGCGCCGTTTCTAGCGTCATGTGACCGCCATGAGCGACGATCTCACCAAAGAACAAATATACGATATTCCTCCCGGTTACGTCCCTCTGCCATGGCATAGGGGATTTGGGCGCCAAGTTGGGCCCCTTTTCGAAAAGCGAGATGAGACTGGCTTCACGCGGGCGTTCCGTGTCGGCGAACATCATACCAATGGTATGATGAACGCCCATGGCGGCATGCTGATGACTTTTGCGGACATGGCCTGGGGGTCTGCTGTTGAACAGAACGAAGACACTTGGTGGGTCACCATTCGCCTTGTCTGCGACTTCCTATCAGGCGCTAAACATGGATCCTGGATTGAGGGGCGCGGTGAGGTCCTCTCAGTGGTCGACAATATTTACACGGTTGAGGGCCGCATCTGGAGCGGGGACAAAACGCTGATGACCGGCTCTGGCATATTCAAAATAATTGAGAAACGGACCTAATTCATGGCCGATGATTTCAAAGAAATGAGCCCGGAAGAGGCCAATCTGCTAGCGCGCTATCGCGGTGCTAAGCCAGAAGCGCCCGCTTGGTTCACCGCGGCTGTCGAAACGCTTTATGACGAGCATTTCGTAGACGTTGACGGGGTTCGGGTGCGCTATCAGGCCTGGGGCGATCCAGCCTTGCCGGGACTATTGCTGTCGCATGGCAATGGCGCGCACGCTCATTGGTTCGACTTTATCGCTCCAGCGCTCGCGGGCAACTACCGCATCATCGCCCCCAGTTTTTCCGGCATGGGCGATAGCGACTGGCGCGAAAAATATAGCTTTGAGCGCTTCGCGGATGAGCAAATGGCGGTCTGTGAGCATGCGGGACTTTTTAAAGACGGTCGCAAGCCGGTCATCGTCGCGCACTCGTTTGGCGGCTTCATCACGCTACATACGGCGCAAAAGCATTCCGATCGGTTCGTCGGTGTCGTTATCGTCGATAGCGGTCTGCGTCCGCGGGACGACGAGTGGGATGGCCCGCCGCGTCGCGCGCGTGGTAATCGCGCTTATGTGAGCCTCGAGGCCGCCCTGGCGCGCTTTCGCCTCGCCCCGCCGCAGCCTTGCGAGAACCACTACATTGCTGACTATATTGCCCGGCACAGCCTGAAAGAGACCTCCAATGAGGCCGGTCAAACCGGCTGGGTTTGGAAGTTCGATCCGCAGATTTTCTTCAATTTTGAATTCAGCAAAATGTCGACCAATATGCTGTCTGACATAACCTGCCGAGTGGCGATGATGCGCGGGGAGGACTCAGTCCTGGTGACCAATCGGATCTGGGACTATATGCGCTCGCTCCGCGAGGGCATGGACATGGTCTCCATTCCCGACGCCCAACATCACGTCATGTTGGATCAGCCATTGGCCTTCATTGAGGCGATCAAGGATCAGCTAAATCGCTGGGACTATTGAATTAAAGATTGCGTTTCGAGCCTGCCCGGTTAAACACCGCGCGCCATGATTGAAATCATTCCTGAAACACCGGACCAGCACGCGGCGGCCATCGAGGCGCTGTATGACCGCACGTTCGGGCCAGGACATTTCGCAAAAACCGCTGAGCGCTTGCGCGAAGGCAATGCCTCTCTGCCAGAGATCACACGCGTTGCGGTCTCAGATGGCGAGGTGATTGGCGTCTGCCGGGTCTGGCCGATCTTTGTGGGAACCGACCGCGTGCCTGCCGTGTTTATCGGACCGGTGGCGGTGTCGCCCGATTTTCAAGGGCAGCGGCTCGGACTCACAATCACTGGCGAGGCCCTCGAAGCCGCGACCAAAGCCGGCTGGGGCGCCGCGATCATTATTGGGTCCCGCAAGTATTTTGGCGAATTGGGCTTTGAGCCCGTTGCAGCAGACCGGTTCATCTTCCCAGGCCCCCAAGACATGAGCCGCGTCATGGTTCGAGATTTGGCGAGAAGCGTGGACGTTTTATCAGGCCTGCTAAGCGCGCTTTAGGGTGGGTTAGAGTTGGCTGAGGACGTAGGTGTTTGCTTTTTTGGGGACGAATTGGAAGTGAGCTGAGCGATAAAACACTCACTTACCCCTAGAACGAAATCTAAAAATAGATTTAGGTTGGAAATTCAAAGCCAACTCTGATCGAAGGATTAATGATGCAAAATAAAAGCCTTGCATTTGCGGCTGCAGCTTTTCTGCTTCCAGCATGTGCCTCTAACGCAAAAAACCCCATCAGCAGCGAAGTGATTACGACATATGATGCAGGAGTGATAAGTGTTAGTCTTGCGGACGGGAAGAAAATACCTGACCGGTATGATGAGGCTGCTCGAACATATCTGAATACCAGCGCTAGTGCATCAGAGAAAGCAAGTTTTGATGAGTTTTCACAAGACTTGCAGCCATCAGCGCCAAGCGACGATGACTATACTGGCGAAGCTTTTCTTACCTGGCTCATCAAGAGACAGCTCGAAGGCCGAATGGACGTCGCTTTGCAAGGCGACACCGAAACGACGTTAGATGTTGAGCTAAAGTCAACAACTTGGCCCAACACAGCGACCATGATGCTGGTTGGGGAGATGATCGGAACAAATTTCGAGTTCAGCCTCACGGACGAGAATGATGAGGCCATCGTAGAATCAGTGGGAGAGATCAGTCCACTTGTACAAAGGAGTGCAGGTGCAGGCGGTGGGCTCCTAGGTCTTGCACTCCGCAGTGGTGGGTCTCAACACCTCACGGACATGGAGCGCGTCGCGGATGCCACAGTACTATTGGTTATGGATATTATGACCGCCTCGGAGTTACCTAAGGCAGCTCTCAAAACCTACGCATTCAAGGGAACGAAGGCATCGGAATTATCTGCTGAGTAAAGCACGTGTTCGGGGCATGAAAACGCGTCGTCAGGAGGAGACATTAGCCGAGTGGCTAAAAGATGAGGACCTAAGGGATTTGTCTCCGCCCTAACGCCCTTCACGCCGCCATGCCGCGAGCAAAGCAAGCAGGATCAAACCGATCGCCAAGATGCCCGGCAAAAGCGGCAAACTGGTTGAGCTGCGCACCGCGTAAGCGCCGCGTTCTCTGAGGCCGAGCCAATTATTGCCACTGGCATCCGCGCGGCGTCCGACCATGCGCACATTGGGGCGCTGGTCGGGTCGTTCGAGGCCGAACACGCCGCCGCCAGAAAGGGTGGTCAGCGGGCGTAAGATATCGCCGGTTGCGTCGAGGGCGGCAAACTCTCTCGGATTGGCGGGACCGTTCAAGGCGACGGCTTCCAAGCCGCCCGATTGCGCGCGGTAGAGTCCGAGCTGATTGACGGGAACCTCAGCGCTGTAAGCCCCCGCGCCATCGACCCGCCAGGCAGGTTCCACGAAACTGCCATCCGGCGTTTCAATGATTAGCGGGGCGGCCCGGTCTGCGAGCGTGCGCAGATTGGCGCGGACCATATCGCCTTGCGCGGTCAACTGCAGCTGGCGCTCATCAAGCTCCGGCTCTTTCATCAACCAATGGACGGAGCGGCGAATCAGGTCTGAGAACGGCCCTCCGCCATCATAGCCGCGTGCCCATAGCCAGATCTGATCGGATAGGAGTTGCGCGACGCGGCCCTCTCCGACCCGGTCGACTGCAAACAATGGCGCGCCGTCCGCGGTTCGCATCAGGACGTCGCCCGTATCTGAGCGCGCTTGGATATAGCGGAGCCATTTGCCCCAACGCCGTCCAGTAAAGTCCTCGGTGATTGTGTGCCGCATGCCTTGTGGTGACAGAGTCGGCATGACGTCTTGATTGATGATCTCGCCTGTCGGCAGGGCTGGGAGAATACCTGCCAGCGGGGTGCGGGCGAGACTGCCGCCGCCTGCAAAGCTCTCGCCCGCGATGACCAGCAGAGCGCCGCCTTCATCGACATAGCGCGCAACGTCAGCGAGATAGCCCATCGTGATCACGCCGCGGCGTTCATACTGATCGAAAATGATCAAATCGAAGCCATCGAGCTTCTCTTCGAACAATTCCTCCGTCGGGAATGCGATCAAAGCCATCTCTTCGAGCGGCGTCGCATCGCGCTTATAGGGCGGGCGGAGGATGGTGAAATGCACCAAATCCACGGACGGATCTGATTTCAAAAGATCGCGCCAAACCCGGCCTGAGGCGTTTGGGCGACCGGTCACCAAGAGAACGCGCAAACCATCCCGCACACCTGAAATGGTCGCGGCGGTGCGATTATTGGCGAGCGTCAGCTCTTGCGGTCCTTCCGGGGTTTCAAAGACAATAATATTGTCGCCGCGGCGCTCGACCTCGATATAGATACTGGTGTCCTCGCCTGCCTCAATATAGCGGGCCTGGGACCGGCCCCCATTCATTGCATATGTCAGCGGCACGGTGCCGCCTTCGGGATCATCAATCCGCACAACGAATTCGGCTTCATCGCCAACAATGTCGAAGTTCGGCGTCTCGACCAATGTGATCCGCCGATCGCTGGCGTCCGGATCGCCTGCGATCAGGGCATGGACAGGGCCAAGTTCGCGCACACGGCTGAGATTGTTTGGCAAGTCATGAACCTGCCCATCGGTGATCAGGATGCTGCCTGCGATACGGTCGCGTGGGACATCGGCCATCAAGCCTTCGAGCGCGCCAATCAAGCGCGTGCCATCGCCTTGAGTTTCGACTTCCACGACACGCAAATCAATGGCGGGATTGGCTTCCAGTTCGCTTTGCACGCTCGCAAAAGCCGTCGTGGCAATCTCTTCGCGGGCGCCGAATTCCATACTGTCAGATCGGTCCACCACGATGGCGGCGACAGACGGCAGTGGTTCGCGCTCTTCTTCAACAATCGCCGGATTAGACAGGGCCAGAAGCCCAAACCCAGCCGCCAGTGTCCGTGTCAGCCAGGCTTTTCGAAACGCAATGATATAGATGGCAAGCGCGATCACACAAAGTGCGGCAAGACCCCAGAAGAGCGGCCAACCGATTAGCGGATCAAAAGACAGGCGAGAGGCTTCGATCATGGCGCGTCGTCCTCTTCCACATCGAAGTCGCCAACACCTTCATCCTCGCCGAGCCGTTCCAACAAAGCCGGGATATGAACCTGATCTTCCTTATAGTTCCCAGTCAGGATGTAGATGATCAGATTGACCCCGAACCGGATCGACATTTCGCGCTGAATATCGCCGCCATCAACCGAATAGATGGGGCGTCCGCGCTCATCTATGGCCCAGGCGGCGAGATAGTCAGCGTCGCCGACGAACAATCTGCTCACACCGTCGCCGCGCCGCTCGGTTTTATCGGCGGCCCCTGTGGCTTCGATCCAGAGGTTGCGGTTCTCATACCGTCCTGGAAACCCTTGGATCAGGTAGTAAGACCGCGTTAGCACGTGATCGACTGGCACTGGGGACAGCGGCGGCGTATCGAGCCCGGGAAGAACTTGGTCGAGGCCTTCAAAACTGTTGCGCCCACCAATCGTCCCGCCTTTGCGCGTGTCGATAAACAGAGCGCCGCCATTGCGCATATAGGCATTGATGCGCGCCACAGCGGTGCTGCTCAGCGGTGTCGGCGATTCTGGCAGGGATAAGAATAAGATCGGATAGACGTCTAAGGCGTCGATTTCAGGGTTCACCGCGTGCGGAGCGGCGGGTTCGACGCTGGAGCGGCGGAACAAGACCAGGCTCAAGCCTTCTAGTCCGGCTTTGGTGGCTCTGTCTGCGCGCTCATCGCCGGTTTCGATATAGGCGAGGCGCATTTCGAGGGCGGCCGCGATCTCTTTGTTGATCTCGCTTTGGGCTTGGACGTCGCCGGGAGCCAGCACGGCACCCACCCCGAGCATCATCACCATGGCGGCGGCGGCGCGCTTGAAGCCAGGCAAACGACCGGCGAGCCCAAGGGCGACGATCAGGTCAACGCAGAACAGTAGAATTGCGAGCGCGAGGAGTATGCCACCGAGCCTTAAGGTTCGCGCTTCCGTATCCCCGAGCAGGGTCGCGGCAGCGGGCCAATTGGTGACAGCGACCGGCGAATATTCCGTTGCGATGTTCAGGGCCCGCGTTCCAGCGGGACCCTGGTAGAGCCCAGGCGGATGGCTCTCAGACGGTGTAACTGCGCCAAAATCGGCGGCGCGGAGCGGTGTGGCGCCCCCACTTGGTTGTGTCAGGCGACCCGCGCCATTCAGCGTCAGAGCCGGGGAGTAGAGTCCCTCTTCAACGCTAATCGCTTCGCCGCGCCCCGCTGCAATGGACCGGCGCAGCATATCAACGAACACGCCTGCATAAGGCAGGTCCGACCAATCCGGCCCGGCGGTAACGTGGAACAAGATTAGCGTGCCTTCACCGCGCCGATCCGCGGTGACGAGCGGGCTGCCATCGGCCAAGCGCGCCCAGGTTCGTCGCGTAAGCTCAGGACCAGGTCGGGCGAGCACTTGCTGGCGCACACGAATATCTTCTGGTGCGCTCAGCCCGGCAAACGGCGATACCTCTGGAAACGTGCCAAGCGGTTGCGGCTCTTCCCAGGTCAGGGTGCCGCCAATCGCACGCGACGAGCGTCGTAGCGGCGCTGGGACCAAATCATCCGACCCCGTCATCGCCTGCGGTCCGGCCATGCGCGGTCCTGCAAATCGGATCAGCGCACCGCCATCCTCGATCCATTGGCTCACCGCTTCGCGGGAATCACCGTCGATTTGCCCAATATCGGTGAGTATGATCGCGTCCGGATTCTCTTCGATCAGGTCGGTAAGCTCGCCTTCCGAAATCGTAGCGAACGGCTCCAGCGCCTTTCGAACATAGTGGATATCAGACAGCAGTGGTTGGGCCGTATTGTCGCCGCTAACTAAGCCAACGCGGCGTGTGCGATCGGCGCTGTCCCAGAGCCAGACGGTCCCGGCAGACGCGGCGCCAGTGACTTGAAACCGGGCGACCTGGGCTAGGGCCGCAGGCGGAAGCGTGAAATTGGCCGTCGCCGCGGTGTCACTTGCGCTGAAGTTTAGGTCTGCCGTCGCGAGGGCGGCGCCGTCTAAAGTCAGCGCTGAGACAAAATGGTTCGACGCTTCGCCAGAGCGGGCGCGCTGCGCCGTGATGGCGACCCCTTGGGCATCACCACGCAGGCGCGTGAGCGCCGCTGGGCCGCGTGGTGTCGCAGCATAGATGCTGAGCGGCGCGAGGTCATTGAGCGCCCGGGCAAACGGAGCTGCACTCTCGGGATCGAGCCCATCGCTGAGCCATAGGATACGGCCGGGCCGCAATTGACTCTCTTCCAGACGGGTGAGCGCGTTGCCTCGATCGATGCCCCAGGGCTGCGGCTGTAGTGACCGAATGCGCGCTTCGAACGCAGCTCGATCCAGGCGCTCATTTGGATCGGTCGGCAGCGCACGTGGTGCTGTGAGAAGGATATGAGCGGGCGTGTCACGGGTCTCGCCAGTAAGGGCCGAGAGCGCGGCAGACCGGATTTCGCCCCACCGCTGCGCGCTTGTCCAACCATCATCGATAACAACGAGAACCGGGCCGGTCTCGCTGCCAGGAGGGGACGCATTTGGCGCATAGATCGGTTGCGCGAGGCCGAGAATGGCAAGCGTGGCTGCGCCGAGCCGCAGGAGCAGGATCCACCAAGGCGTCCGATCTGGGGTCTCTTCGCTTGGCTCGACATCGTCGAGCAGACGCAAGCTGGGCAATTGCGCCGTCTTTGGAGATGGCGGCGTGGCGCGCAAGATAAACCAGATGATCGGCAAGGCGATCAAGCCGAGCAAGGTCAGCGGCGCCATGAAGAGAAACGGGCCGAGGGTCATGCTTTGCCCCCAAACTGCTCTAGTGCGGCTTGCATCGCTGCCGCGCCGCGCAAAGCGGTTTCATCGGTGCGATGTTTGACCAAAGCCCAGCCCATGCCGATGGCGAGCTCAGACAAAGCCGCCTCATGCGCTTCGAGTTTTGACAAATAGTCATCGCGCACCGTCTCGGCTCGTCCGAAGAGACGGTCGAGCGTTGAGCCGGGACGCGAAAACTTCGTGCGGCCTTTAAATGGGAACGAATGCTCAATCGGATCTGTGACCGCGAACAGCACGCCGTGACGGCATCTCTGCGCGAGCGGCGCCAAGCGTTTGCGCCAGACCTCGACACCATCATAAAAATCACTGGCAATCAGGGCCAGGGCCTCAGCGCGTGGGGGCTGAAGTGTGGATTGAACCGGGCCGAGCAGATCTTCCGCCAGTTTGTCCGGCGCGGCTTTGCCAAGGATCGGCGCGCGAGCGCCGGAAATCAGGCCAATACGTTCGCCTTCCTTGGCGAGGGCTATGCTGAGGGCCAGCAGGATGGTGCGCGCTCGATCGGCTTTGGTTTCGCGGCCAGGATCGCTCGACCAGTCAAACCCCTGATGCGGATCGACCCAGGACAATACGGTGCGGGCGGTTTCAAGTTCGGTCTCGCGGACGAAATATTCGTCGCCGCGCGCGCTGCGTCGCCAATCGATCCGGTCCGCCGCATCGGTTTGAGCGTAGCGTCGATATTGCCAGAATTGCTCGCCTGATCCTGCGCGTTTGCGCCCTGCCGCGCCTGGATGGATCACATCCGCTGCCGCTGCCTGCAGTGATAGGCTCGGCAATTGGCGGACCAGAGCTTCTGCATCCGCGCGGAGAGTGGACAGGGTGATCACGCTAGCTTTGGCCTCCAAACGTGCAGGTTGCGCCGAGCTTAAGCGTTTCCGTCATGATCTCCACAGCCTCGGGATCATCGTCGGGATCGCGCAGCGCTGTCTCGATCTTTTGCAGGCGATGATTGATGTCATACTCCAAGAAGGCATCGTCCATTCGCTTGGAATATTTGGCTTTCAACTTGTCCCGCGCTTCGGCGATTTTCGCCTTGGGGACCGCGGCCAGTTCGTTCGTCGATGCACCGTTGGCGGTACCCTCGCGAATCGCTGCGGTGATCGCGACGACGGTCTGCGAGGCTAAACAATCAATATCAGTTTTCTCAGCCTCAGAGATCGGGTCCACTGGGCTACAGGCTGCGGTCAACGCCAATACCGTGGCAAACAAGGCAAGACGCATGGAGATTAGGCAGCCTTCTTCACAAGGTCGTCGATCAGGTGCTGTAGGCCAGGCGCTTCGCCGGTTGGATCGTAGCGCATGCCCATCCGGTGCGCGAGGCACGGTTCTGCTAGCGCCTCAACATCTTCCAGGCTTGGTGCGAGACGGCCGCGAAGCAGGGCGCGGGCGCGGCACGCAAGCATCAGAGCTTGCCCAGCGCGCGGGCTTGGTCCCCAATCGACAAAGCGGCGAACGCGCTCGTCATCGGTCTGTTCCGGGCGTGCATCACGCACGAGGCCGAGAATGGCGTTCAGCACGCTCTCGCCGACCGGCATTTTGCGGACCAAGGCCTGCAGCGCCATCAGGTCCTGGGCGGAAAGCGCAGTTTGGACCGGTTGCTCATCGCCGCCAGTGGTTTCAACCAGGATTTTCCGCTCTGTATCGAGATCCGGATAGCTCACATCGATTTTGAGCAAGAACCGGTCGAGCTGAGCTTCGGGCAGCGGGTAGGTGCCTTCTTGCTCAATCGGGTTCTGGGTCGCGAGCACATGGAATGGCGCGGGCAGATCGTAGCGGACGCCGGCCACGGTGACATGTTTTTCTTGCATGGCTTGCAGCAGGGCAGACTGGGTTCGCGGCGAAGCGCGGTTAATCTCGTCTGCCATCAGGAGCGAGGTAAAGATCGGGCCTTTGATAAAACGAAACGCGCGGCTGCCATCAGCGCCCTCATCCAGGACCTCGGAGCCGAGAATATCGCCTGGCATTAAGTCCGGTGTAAACTGAATGCGGGCATTATCGAGCCCGAGCGCGGTGCCGATCGCCTCAACCAAACGGGTCTTTGCAAGGCCCGGCGCGCCAATCAAAAGCGCGTGTCCGCCTGCCAATATTGCAGACAAAGCCAATTCGATCACACGCTCTTGTCCGAACACCGCTTTTGCGATCTCAGATTTGACTTTTTCGAGCGTTTCGCCAGCGGCTTCTGCCTGCGCCACAATGGCCGGATTGTCGGCTGCCATGAGCACTCCATCTTCACTATCTACATCAGTCGCACTAGGTCTAGGCGAGAACAAGGCGGAGTGCCACATGAAAACCGATGGAAAATCTGTCATTTCCTTAGAAGAGGTTTTGAAAGCCATCGCACCGGATGGGCTTGATGGGCCTTTGCCACCGGTCCACCTGTGGAATCCGCAAAATTGCGGCGATATCCAAATAGAAATTCGCAGCGATGGCAGCTGGTGGCATGAGGGCTCAAAAATTAAGCGCGAACGCCTTGTAAAGCTGTTTTCCCGTATCCTTCGCAAAGATGCCGATGGCGAAATTTATCTGGTGACCCCGTATGAGAAAGTCATTGTGCATGTCGAAGACGCTCCGTTCACTGCGATCCGTGTTGATCGCGTGGGCGAGCCGGGGATGAATCAAACATTGGCCTTCACCACCAATCTCGGAGACGTCGCACTCGCCGGAAGCGATCTACCGCTACGGGTTGAAACGGATGCAGATACGCTTGAGCCGAGCCCTTATGTGCTGGTACGCGGCGGACTAGAGGCGAAACTGACACGCCCGGTTTTTTACGAGCTGGCTGAAATGGCCGAAGCCTATGAGGGCTGCGCTGGGCAGCTTGGCGTGTGGTCACAAGGTCAGTTCTTCGCATTGGGGCCAGCGGTCTGATGAGTTTTTCGACCTTAGATGACTTCTTGCAGCGGGCGAGCGACCGCTTGGACCCGATTTCAGGCGATGGACAATTACATGAGGTCGGTGATTTGGATTTTGTCGATGAAGACCGAGTTCAGTCTATTCGGCCCGCCGCGGTCTTGATTCCGGTCATTCCGCGTGTTGAGGGCCCAACGGCGCTGCTGACCAAGCGTCCGGACACGATGGCATCGCATCCAGGACAAGTCGCGTTTCCAGGCGGCAAGGTCGATCCGGTTGATGTCGATGAGGTCGCTGCTGCGCTGCGCGAAGCCGAGGAAGAGGTTGGCGTTGTGCCTGAGACAGTCGATCTTGTCGCCCGTTCGGCGCCTTATGTGACCGGAACGGCCTTTCGGATTACCCCCGTTATCGGCGTCCTGCCATCTGATTTCCGGGCCCAACCGGATCCAACTGAAGTTGCGGATGTGTTCGAAGCGCCGCTCGATTTCTTGTTCAACGCCGCCAATCACCAAACCGGCACTGCCTTTTACAAGGGCAAGCACAGATCGTTCACGGAAATGCCCTGGCAGGGCTTTCGGATCTGGGGTGTGACGGCGGGCATCATTCGTGATCTATACGCCAACTTATACGAATCTTGAGGAGACTGCCGCGTGGCACCCCGTATTCTATTGCAACTTGTCCTATTCGCGCTGCCCTTCATTTTGTTTGCGCTCTACCGGCTCGCCATTTCTGAAGCCGAGCAAGAAGGACGCAAACCTTGGCCGATCCGCGTTCTTTTCGGCGCAGGTTTTGTGCTGGGCATCGGATCTTGGCTGATTCTGATCTTGCTGGACCGCGGCGGACGCGAAGAATGTTATCGCCCGGCGCAGATTGTGGATGGCGTGGTCGTGCCAGGTGAGAGCTATCCGTGCGACAAAGACCTCGGATCGATCGGACTGCCTCGAACAGAAGACCCAGGTGGTACGGCTGAAGGTGTTGGCGAGCGGCGTGACTTTGACGGCACGCCAATTGAGATTGACGAAGACACGGCGGAAACTCTTGAAGACCCTGAACGCTGATTGGTTGACGGCTGAGGCAACTCAGAAGGTCATCGCAGCCCTTGAAGCGGCGCGGCCAGGCAGCGCGCGCTTTGTTGGCGGTTGTGTGCGCAATACGATTATGGCGCGACCTGTTGATGACATTGATATCGCGACCCAGCTCGTGCCCGAGGACACGCTGAAAGCGCTAGAAGCGGCTGAGATTCGGGCTATTCCCACCGGCATTGAGCATGGCACGGTGACAGCGATTGTGGATCACCAGCCGTTTGAGATCACCAGTTTGCGCCGAGATGTCGAGACCGATGGTCGGCGCGCGGTGGTCGCGTTCACAGAGGATTGGGCCGAAGATGCTCAGCGCCGTGATTTCCGCCTAAACGCACTCTATGCGGCGCCAAACGGGGAAATCTTCGACCCGGTCGGCGGCGGATATGAGGATGCGATGGCCGGGCGGGTAATCTTTATCGGCGATGGCGATCAGCGCCTGCGTGAGGATTATCTTCGGATCCTGCGCTTTTTTAGGTTCAATGCCTGGTATGGTGCCGGCATCGATGCTGAGGGCCTTGCGGCCTGTGAGCGGCAACGCAGCGGCCTTGCCAAAATTGCCAAGGAGCGAACCTGGAAAGAGTTCAAAAAACTGCTGGCAGCCGAGATGCCGCGTGCGGCGGTTACGGCGATGAGCGCGAGCGGGGTGCTGGATGAGGTCCTGCCTGAACATCGCGGTACGGATGGTTTGCATGACCTGGAGCTCACCGAGCAGCTGACTGGCGTACAACCAGATTCCATGCTGCGTCTGATGTCTTTATTGCCGCGCTCCGCCTTGGCGGTTCAGCAGACGAGCCAGGCTTTGCGACTATCAAATGATGAGGCGGCGCGGCTGACCATGTGGGCGGCGGACAATTTGCCAGACCCTGTCGGCATGAAATCGAAAGAGCTGCGCGCAACTTTGTATTGGCATGGCAAGCAAGCCGTGGTGGATCGTGCGATGCTTGCTGGCGCCGATGTCCGCGACCTGTTGGCGGCGGTTCGTGCTTGGCGGCGGCCGGACTTTCCGATTACTGGCGATGATGCACTGGCGGCAGGCCTAAAGGGCCGCGACATTGGCGAGGCGCTCAGCCGTGTGGCCAAAATCTGGGTCGAGAGTGACTTCTATCTCGAACGTGACGCGCTGCTGCCACTATTGGTTCAGCAACAGGATTGAGCCGTTCAAATAGCCTGCAAAGCTAACCCATATCAGATAAGGAACCTGCAGAATGGCGGCGGCTTTCGAGTGTTTCGCGAAGGCTCGAATCATCGCGGCGATTAGGATCCAGAGCGCTGCGAGGACGATCATCGAGATCAAAACCTGGTGGAAGCCGAAGAATAACCAGCTCCAGGACAGGTTGAGTGCAAGCTGAGTGAAATAGAGTCCAAGCGCGGCTGAACAGGCGGCGAAACTGCCCGCTTTGATGCGTACCAAGATCGCCCCAAACGCCATCAGAACGAACAGAATTGGCCAGACCACCGCGAAAATAATGTCGGGCGGCGTCAAGCCAGGCTTTTCCAGCGCAAAGTACCAAACATCCTCGCTGCCTCCGGAGACAGCGGCGCCGAGCCCTGCCGTGGCGGCTGTCATGATCGCAATCAGAACAGTCATTAGGGTAGCAGGGCGAGGGTGCGTCATAGTCGAGGCGTATCAGCTCGATTTGATTTCGTCACCGGGTGATTCAGGGCCATTTCACAATTGGCGGCATAGACGAGAGAATACTTGTCACATTCCCGCCAGTCTTAAGGCCGAAGGTTGTTCCTCGATCATAGAGCAGGTTGAACTCGACATAGCGTCCGCGGCGAATCAGCTGTTCATCTCGTTCTGCGTCGGTCCAACCTTCATTCATCCGGCGGCGCGCGAGTTTCGGGTAAATCTCAGCGAACTGTCTACCAACATCCTGTGTGAAGGCGAAATCGCGATCCCAGTCACCCGTATTGTGGCGATCATAGAAGATTCCGCCTGTGCCACGGGGTTCATCGCGATGAGCCAAGTGGAAGTAATCGTCGCAGCGCTGTTTGAAATCCGGATACCAGCTGTCATCGTAGGGGTCGCACGCAGCTTTCATGGCGGCATGGAAATCGATTGTATCCGGAAAATCAGGTTTGCGCTGATAGTCCAGCAGCGGTGTGAGATCGCCGCCGCCGCCAAACCAGCTCTCTGAGGTGACCAACATGCGCGTATTCATATGCACAGCTGGCACGCGCGGATTGTGCAGGTGAGCGATCAGCGAAATGCCCGCGGCCCAAAACCGTCCGTCAGAGTCGTCGGCACCGGGGATTTGCGCGCGAAAGGCTTCAGAAAACGAGCCATAAACTTCAGAAAAGTGAACGCCGACTTTTTCAAAGAACTTGCCGCGCATGATTGCCATGCGGCCACCGCCAAGGTCTTCGCTGCCATCGCCGCGGGTCCATTCCGTTTTCTCAAATCGGCCTGGTTCGCCTGAATAGAGGGGGCGTCCAGCTTCATCTTCAAGCGCTTCGAACCGAGAGATGATGTCGTCTTGAAGGCTCTTAAACCAGATCGCTGCGCGTTGCTTTTGGGTTTCTAACTCAGTCATATTGGGTCTCTACACTTGAATTTGCGGCAGCGCTAAATCTCTGTCGGCAGGAACCCTATCGGTAAAGTCCCTTATCTGCTTTGGAAATTGTGTCGCATCCTGCGCGGTTTCAACCGCTTGAAATCATCAGCGAGGCAGGCTAGGCGGGCACTTGATAATGGGGAGGAGACTTGCGGCGCTGCGCCGCAATGATGCTTTTCTCCAATCTGTGTATTTAGGCTGCAAAGTTATGCCGAAGGAAGTGAAGACGTGAGCGCATCTGATACGACGGCCCCGGAACAAGTAGATGAAGAACGCCGGGATTTCATCCATATCGCAACTATTGCGGCGACTGTCGGTGGTGCCGGCCTGGTAGCATACCCATTCATTGATCAAATGAATGCGGCAGGCGACACCAAGGCGGCTTCAAGCCTGGAAGTCGATATCTCAAAAATCCCAATGGGCGGCGAAATTCGCGTTCTGATCGGCGGTAAGCCGTTCTTTCTGCGCCATCGCACCCCGGAAGAGGTTGCGTCTGCGGTGAACGGGGACACGGCAAAGCTGCCAGATCCTGAAACGGATGCCGAGCGCCTGGTCGCGTTGCCAGACGGGACGCTGAACCCAGCGATTCTGATTACGTCTGGCGCCTGTACCCACCTTGGCTGTGTGCCGGTTGGTCCAGCTCAGGGCAGCGTTGGTGATTATGGCGGTTGGTACTGCCCGTGCCACGGCTCGCACTATGATACATCCGGCCGCATTCGGAAGGGCCCAGCGCCTGCGAACCTGCCGGTACCAGATTATGAGTGGGTCAGCCCCACGCTTGTAAAGATTTCACTCTAAGGGAAGGACAAGAGACCGATGAGCGGACACGAGTCCACCTATAAGCCAAATACTGGCATCGAAAAATGGCTTGATGATCGCCTGCCGATTATCCGCCTTGCGCACGACAGCTTTGTCGATTTTCCAACCCCGAAGAACCTCAATTACTGGTACACTTTTGGCGGCATTCTTGCCGTCTGTTTGGTGATCCAGATCATTACAGGTGTGGTCTTGGCCATGCACTATACCGCAACCGTAGACCAAGCCTTTGGCTCGGTTGAGCGGATTATGCGGGATGTGCCGTTTGGCTGGCTGATCCGCAACATCCACATGGTCGGGGCGTCGATGTTCTTCCTCGCCGTCTATGTGCACATGTTCCGCGGCCTCTATTACGGCTCGTATAAAGCGCCACGCGAAGTCTTGTGGCTGCTCGGCTGCGTGATCTTCCTGCTCATGATGGCGACCGCCTTCCTCGGCTATATGCTGCCATGGGGACAAATGTCGCTGCACGGCGCGAACGTGATCATCAATCTGTTCGGCGCGATTCCATTGGTTGGCGAAGGCATTCAAAGCTGGCTGATGGGCGGGCCTTCCGTGGGCAACCAGACGCTGCAACGCTTCTTCTCGCTGCACTATTTGCTGCCATTCATGATTGCCGGTGTTGTGATCCTGCACATCTGGGCGCTGCACGTGCCTGGCAACAATAACCCGACCGGGCAAGAAGTTCAGGATGTCGAAAAAGACACTGTTCCATTCCACCCATACTACACCGTGAAAGATGGCTTCGCGATTGTGGTCTTCCTGATCATTTTCGCCGCGTTTGTTTTCTACGCGCCAAATGTTCTCGGTCACGCTGACAATTATATCGAAGCGAACCCATTGGTGACGCCTGCCCACATTGTGCCGGAATGGTATCTGTTGCCATTCTACGCGATCTTGCGGGCGATTACGTTCAATATCGGGCCGATCGATGCGAAACTGCTCGGCGTCCTGTTTATGTTCGGTGCGATCGCAGTTCTGTTCCTGCTGCCATGGCTCGACACGTCTAAAGTGAAGTCTATGCGCTACCGTCCGGTTGCGAAGCAGTTCTTCTTTGGCTTTGTCGTTGCTTGTCTGCTGCTCAGTTGGTGCGGCGCGGCAAACCCGGATGATCCTGTGATCTCTATGGGTAAAGACAAGCTGGTCGTAAACTATACAGACGCGGCGGGGATCGAAGGGTCTCGCGTGTTCGAAGAGTACGCACCTGCAGCGCAATTCCGCGACGAACAAGCAGCCTCTGGTACAGCATCACTGGCGGTTCAAGTGGCTCCAGCGTTCCGGTTCCTGCACTTGTCGCAGATCATGACCGCTTACTATTTCGCCTACTTCCTGCTGATCCTGCCAATTCTGGGTCTCAGAGAGCGTCCGAAAGGCGAGCCTGACTCTATTCACCAGTCCATTCTTGGACATGACGCGCCCGCGGCGGCGCCAGCCGAATAAGGATATACGGATATGAAACTCTTCCGTCCTCTCCTCGTAGGTCTTGGCGCGATGGCTCTTGGCCTGACCGCTCATGCAGCAGGCGGTGCCAAGCACGCGCATGCGCCTGAAGAAGGCTGGTCATTTGCGAAGGTCCCAGCGGGCCAACTCGACAAGGAAAGCGTTCAGCGTGGTTTCCAGGTCTACAAAGAAGTCTGCTCGTCTTGTCACGGCATGAAGCTCCTCTCTTACCGCAATCTCGGTGAGAAAGGTGGGCCCTTCTATAGTGACGAATATCCGAACGCGAATGATAATCCGCTGGTGAAAGCGATTGCGGCTGAGTTCGAAATTCTCGATCCAAATCCGGACGAGAATGGCGATCCAGTCTATCGCCCGGCAATCCCTGCCGACACTTTCCGGTCGCCTTATCCAAACGATCAGGCTGCTATGGCGGCGAATGGTGGCGCGATGCCACCAGATCTATCCGTCATCACCAAAGCCCGTGGTCACGGCGCTGAGGGCGAAGGCGCGTCTTATATCTATTCCCTGCTGAAGGGATATCCGGACCCGGACAAGATCAAGACCAAGACCGGTGAAGATGGTCTCAACGTCAACTATATCGAGTTTGATAAGGATGAGACCGTTGGCACCCTGACCCAGCCAACTGGACTCTATTACAATCCGTATTTCTCAGGTGATGCAACGCCGCAATGGGATGGCGATCCACGCCACGTGCCATATGGCGGCTTCATCGCCATGGCGCCGCAGCTTCCCGATGGCCGTGTCGAGTATGTCGATGGCACAGAAGCGACGACCCAGCAGATGGCTTATGATGTTGCGCAGTTCCTACACTGGGCTGGCGATCCGAAACAGGGTCAGCGCAAATCACTGGCACTGCCTGTGATGATCTATCTGGTCTTGCTCTCCATCCTGCTGTGGTTCTCTTACAAGCGCATTTGGAGAAAAGTGGCGCACTAAGCGGCACGACACAGCGTCGTGAATTGACGGCCCCGCCCTGGATTGCTCCAAGGGCGGGGTCAACGCATTTGGAGACATGAAACATGACAAAATGGGTCATCGGAGTGATCGGTGGATCAGGGCTTTATGAGATTGATGGCCTGGAGGGTGCGGAGGAGGTTCGGGTTGAGACCCCCTGGGGCGCGCCATCTGATGTCTTGATGAGAGGGCATGTAGGCGATGTCGAATTTGTCTTCCTCCCCCGCCACGGCAAAGGACACCGACTGACGCCAACGACCGTGCCTTACCGCGCTAATATTGATGCTTTAAAGCGGCTTGGCTGTACCGACGTCCTTTCCATCTCCGCTTGCGGGTCGCTGCAAGAACAGTATGCGCCAGGCGACTTTGTTTTGGTCGACCAGTTTATCGATCGCACGTTTGCACGGGAAAAAACCTTCTTTGGGCCTGGCATGGTTGCGCATGTCTCCGTGGCTGAGCCAATCTGTTCACGCCTATCCGGCCTTGCCGGCGAGGCAGCGAAGGCGACAGGCGCTAAAGTCCACACAGGCGGTACTTATCTCGCGATGGAAGGCCCTCAATTCTCGTCGCGGGCTGAAAGCCATCTCTATCGCCAATGGGGATGTGACGTGATCGGTATGACCAATATGCCCGAAGCCAAGCTCGCGCGGGAAGCTGAGCTGCCTTATGCAACGATCGCCATGGTGACCGATTATGACTGTTGGCGCGCCGATGAAGCCCATGTGGAAGTCACCAACGTGTTGGAGGTCATGGCGGCGAATACAGCCAAAGCGAAGGACACGGTTGCGCAACTCGCCGCTGCCTTGCAAGGCACGCCGCGGACACCCTCTCCGCAAGGCATTGAAACCTGTCTCGACTTTGCGATGATCACGGCCTCTGATGCACGAGACCCATCCATGCTGGCCAAACTCGACGCCGTGGCGGGCCGTGTGCTCGGCAGCTAAGTCACACTGACTGCGAAAATCCGCAGTGCCATAGAAGAGTCATCTTGCGACTCGGCGGACCATCGTCTTTAAGCCAAAGACAGGTGATCTGGGCAAAGGTGGCAATCCAATGAAACTCATTTCCTGTAATGCAAATCGTCCGCTCTCTGAGGCGATTGCTGACCATCTCGATTGTCCGCTGACGGACGCTGAGGTCAAAAATTTCGCAGACAATGAGATTTTTGTCCGGATCAATGAGAATGTCCGCGGCGAGGACGTCTTTGTGATCCAGTCTACGTCCCGCCCCGCCAATGATAATTTGATGGAATTGCTGATCTGTATCGACGCGCTTCGCCGCGCCTCTGCAGCGCGCATTACAGCCGTTATTCCATATTTTGGATATGCACGTCAGGATCGCAAGACCGATGGCCGTACGCCGATCTCAGCTAAGCTTGTCGCTAACTTGATTTCGGCTTCTGGCACCGACCGCGTGCTGACCATGGATCTGCATGCTGGTCAAATCCAAGGCTTCTTCGACATCCCGACCGACAATATGATCGCCCTGCCTGTCATGGTGGACGACATTCAGCGGCGTATGGGAGCTGAGAAGTTGATGGTTGTCTCACCAGATGTTGGCGGCGTGGTCCGGGCGCGCTCTTTTGCGAAGCGGATTGGCGCGGATCTCGCGATCGTCGACAAACGCCGCCCGGAAGCAGGTAAGTCCGAAGTGATGAATATTATCGGTGATGTTGATGGCCGGAAATGTATCCTGGTCGACGATATCTGCGACTCTGGCGGCACGCTGTGTAATGCGGCGGCAGCGCTTAAAGAAAAGGGCGCGACAGCTGTCAGCGCCTATATCACGCACGGCGTCCTGTCGAACAATGCGGTGGGCCGGATCGAGAAATCTGTGATGGATGAGCTGGTGATCTGCAACACGATCCAGCCTGATGACGCGGACTTGAAATCGAAGAAACTGCGCGTCCTCTCTGTTGCGCCGCTGCTTGGCGAAGCGATCCGCCGGATTGCCAATAATGAGAGCGTCTCGAAACTGTTCGACTAGCGACCAGGCCGTTTCTCGGCGGCGTAGAACTGCAAAGCCTGAATATCTTTTGGATTGTACTGTTTGCCATCATAGCGAGTTTCTAAGTGGAGGTGAGGACCTGTAGCGCGCCCAGTGCTGCCGATAGTTCCAACAACACTTCCAGCTTCAATGAAATCACCCTTCTCTACCGTGATGGCCTGCAGGTGCGCGAAGCGCACAACCCAGCCATCAGAGACTTTGAGGTCGACCATTTTGCCGTATCCCGACCTCCTATCTGCGTATAGGATTTCGCCTTTTGCAGGCGCAAAGATTTGGGCATCCCACTGAGCTCCTAAATCCACACCACCGTGCCAGCTAGGGCGATCTGTCAGAGGATTTAGGCGCATTCCAAACGGAGCCGAAACCCGCGCTTCTTGCAAAATCGGATGCTCAAACGAGATGTCTTCCGTTTGAGGTGGCTCGGCGCTAGCCGCAAGCACAGCGAAAAAACTGAACCCGACTATTCCTGGAATCTTGAATACTTGCATTCTGCTCCTCACTGATCTCGAGAACCAGGAAGCATACAAATCATGAAAGCCAGAGTTATATTAATTTAACGCTTTATTTTAACACTTTGTTGAGAGTTTTGCCGCGCCTAACTCTTATAAAGTTTCAAGCCTTTGACCTTTTCTGGGTCTATCGGTTCGCCGTCTTTATAGACTTCGAAATGAAGGTGCGGGCCGGTGGCGCTGGTGGCGGATTTGCCGACTTTGCCGATGATTTCGCCTGCTTTGAGCTTTTGGCCCTTTTCGACCAGGATTTTCGAGAGCGAGGCAAAGCGCATCTTGCGTCCGTCTTCGACCATAATGTCGATCGTATAGCCAAAGTCGTCTTTCTTCCCGACCCACAACACCTTTGCCGCTGCCGGGCTATAAATCGGTGTGTCCATCTTGGCTTTCAGGTCGACGCCATAATGGAAGATTTTCCGGTCCTGCCACTCATAATAGACCTCGCCAAAGGGCGCAGAGATCTTTGAGGAGGTCATCAGGATCGGATGACTAAAGGTCGAACTGGTCACGACTGATGCGGCTTGCGCCAGTGATAGCGGCGCGAGGACCAACCCGGCGGCAAGCGCGACAATTGCCATGCGCCGGCGCGGCTTACGCGCATCCCGTTCCAGCAATTGGGTCAGCCGCTTTTTCAATGTTTCATGGCGAGGCAGAATGAATGCCGCGACCGGCAACGCTTGGGTCGGCTGCGGCCGCGTGAGGCGCGCCGTGTTCGCGAGTGCGCGGGCATAGGCGAAATTGTCACCGGTCAGGGCCGCGGTTTGCTCGTCGCAAGCGGCCTCGCGCCAATAATCAAGCTCCCGGCGCATCATCCAGGCAAAGGGTGAGAACCAGAACACATCTGCGACTAACCGCTCAAACGGGCGTGTCAGCAGGTCGCCGCGAGCAATATGCGTGCATTCGTGTGCGAGGATGATGTCGGCGTCTTTTTGATCTGAGATCGCTTCAGGCAGATAGATGGTCCGCTCACGGATACCGGCCAAGAAAGGTGAGCCTTGCGGGATGCTTGCGGTTGCAGGGATCTGCCGCAGGCCGAGCTTTTTCGCCCAGACCCGTGCGCTGACATCGCTATTCTCGCTTGCCATGCCTTTGATGCTTTGCAGGCGGAACTGGCATAGCGCATTGTATCCGACCCGTCCGAGCCAACCGGCGACCAGGAGGGCAATTAAGAGGATGCCGATCAGCGAGGCTGCAGACGATCCATTCGCAGCTTGCACAGCGGCATTGGTCGACAGCGCTTCCGCGGCGCCGCCAATATAAGGTAGATCTGGGATCGGTGTCGCCATCGGGTCTGGTAGGACAGCGTAGACGCCGTAAATCAACCAAGGCAAGAAAGCGAGAAAGGCCGCTCCGCGCCATATTGTGTGGGCAAAACGGGCTGGCACGGGTTCGCGGCTCAAGACCTGAGCGCCCCCCGTCAAAAGCCCGGTCCAAATCAGCGAAAACGCAATGAACCAGAGGGCTGACATACTTTACTCCCCGTTTTCTTTCGCTTCTGCGGCGTTGATTATGGAATCCAATTCGTCGAGCTCGCTATCGGATAGGTGCGGGCTCTCCGCGAACATCGTCGCCGGGATCGGACCATCCATATCTAGGACTTTCCGGGCCAAGTGCCGAACCAGACTTCCCAATGTCTCTACCCGATCAAGCAGCGGCTCAAAGGTCACCGGATCGACGTCCCCATTGCGTCGAACCCAGCCTTTCGCCTCCATCCGTCCAAGCACGGTACGGGTGGTCGACAATTGCCAGTCTTGCGAAGGACCAACCGCCTCATGTAATTGACGGGCCGTCTGGGAGCCGCTGTTCCAAAGATACTTTAGAATCACCAGTTCAGACGGATTGGGATTGGCCATGGCAATACCTCGCTTTGCGATTATGTTAGCGCTACACTTGTAAAACTACGCCTGTAAAGCGGACCGAGTCAAGTTACATGAAACTCAGGTGTTGCCGCGCCCGTGCCTTTCCCGTATAGGCAGCGCCTTACAGAAAGGGCGGCGCGAGGCCGTACCTGTCAGGCTGTCACCCCAACATATAGGGGCGGACTTCAGGGCGAAAGGAAAAGATATGTCTTCAGATATTACGTTTAATGTCAGCGTGCGCGAGCGCACCGGCAAAGGTGGCGCGCGCGAAGCTCGTCGTTTGGGAATGGTTCCTGGTGTTCTTTATGGGGGCGGCGAAGATCCTGTCGCGATCAACCTCAAGCAGAACGAAGTGGTTAAAGCGATCAATACTGGCCAGTTCCTGTCATCAACCGCGACGCTGGTTCATGACGGCAAAAAGCAAATGGTGATTCCGCAATCAATCCAGATGCACCCCGTCACCGACCAACCACAGCATGTCGATCTGTTCCGCGTTAAGAAAGACCAGATCATTACGGTTGAAGTCACCGTGAACTTCCTCAACGAAGAAGAGTCGCCAGGCCTTAAGAAGGGCGGCGCGCTGAACGTGGTCCGCTTTGCGGTTGAGCTGAACGTTCGCGCCGACAGCATTCCGGATTCTCTGGACGCTGACCTCACCGGTCTCGACATTGGTGACAATGTCAAAATCTCTGACATCACGCTGCCAGGCGGCGCGGAGCCAACGATCACTGATCGTGACTTCACGATCGCTTCAATCGTTGGTCGCGGCATCGCTGCCGACGCTGAGGAAGAGACAGAAGCACCAGAAGCAGACGAAGTTGAAGCCACGAAACAGGCTGGCGACGAAGAAGCTGAAGAGTAGGCGTGATCAAAACGCTTTTAAGATCAATGGCGGGATGGCTTCGCGGCCGTTCCGCCATTATTGATTCTGATGGGGCAGTGGAAGAGGATCCCGTGATGCACATCTTGGTGGGCCAGGGTAATCCAGATGCAAAATATTTGCGCAACCGGCATAATTTCGGTTTCCAAGTCCTGGATGCGATTGCTGCTGACCATGGCTTTGGGCCCTGGCGCGGCAAATTCCAAAGCCAAGTCAGCGAAGGCCGGGTCGGCGGGCAAAAAGTGCTCCTGGTAAAGCCGGAAACTTACTATAATGAGACCGGACGGGCCGCTCAGGCAGCGATCAAGTTCTACAAACTCAGCGCCGAAGACGTGACCATTTTTCATGATGAGATCGATCTCGCGCCGGGCCGTCTGAGGGTGAAGCGCGGTGGCGGGCATTCCGGCAACAATGGCATTCGCTCGATGATCGCGCATGTCGGTGCCGACGTTCGCCGCATCCGTATGGGGGTTGGTCATCCCGGCGATAAGTCGCGCGTCATGCCCTACGTCTTGGCAGATTTCTCCAAGGCCGACGAAGCGTGGCGCGATGCGATGATTGAGGCCTGCTCACGCGCGCTGCCATTGTTGTTCGAGCATGGCGATGAGCGCTTCCAAACCGAAGTCATGCGCCTCGCCCCAGCACCGAAGCACGATCCGAAACAGGTTTAGCGCTGCTGATTAGCGCCTATTCCGTATCATCGATGATCGGACCGGGTTCCAGGACCGGGGGCGCCTCTTCGTCCAATAGGTAGCCAGGAATCTGCCCTTCAGGACATTGCGCCACCAGGGTCGGGCCGCCCGCACCTGCAATTGCTGGCAGGCCAGCTTTCGTGCTCATCATGGCGCTCATGATCAGCATAGCGACAATCGCAATCGCGACGGCGGCGAGCATAAAGGGGCCGAGCACGTCTTCCGTTTGCTTCGGAACCGTCGGCGGGCTCATCTCCAAAGGCGGTGCTTTCGACCGTTTGGTGACCGCAGCGGGAGCAGCTGCTGTAGCGAGTTCAGGAGCCACCAGCACGGGCTTCGGCTGAGCGGCGGCTTTTGGTTTCGGCGCTTGAGACAAGGGATCTGTCGGGTGGTTCTCTTTCCAAACCGCCTTGCCCTCTTTGTCGCCCGCTTTCAGATCGATCCAATCGCGCAAGTCTTTGCGGCCATCGCGGCGACCAAGCTCATCGACCAAATCATAGTAGCCATTGACCAGCTTGCGTGGTCCCATCCCGCTTAACGCAAAGCGCTTATCCTCGCTGAACGGTTCATCTGGCACAGATTTGTCCAAGCCAGCTTGCAACAGCACCCCGTCTTTGGAGCGTGAATGATGGGCGATTGCGTGGACCCAATCGCTGTCGCTCTGGCGCGTATCGCAGGCATCCTTGGACCATAAGACTAGGACAGACTGTGAATTGTCGGCGTCGCGATAGTCTTTCGGTGTCGGGGTCGTATGTTCGCGCTTTTTGTCGTAGCGGACCTTGAATTTCAATGCGCGCAAGCGCCGTACAATCAGGTCAGCTTTCTCCCGATCAGCGAGCGCGTTTACAAGAAATACGTCATAGCGGGCCATAGATTATCCTCTTGTTTCGCCCAATTTCTACATCCCCGCGTCCGTTTGACCAGAGGATTCCAGTTTAAGGCGAGAAAACCCTCTGGTCTTCCCCGTAAAATACGGTAAGCCGCGCCAAACACTATTGCGGAGGCACACATGGGCTTCAAATGCGGGATCGTCGGACTGCCAAATGTCGGTAAGTCCACTTTGTTCAACGCGCTGACACAGACAGCGGCGGCGCAGGCGGCAAACTATCCGTTCTGTACGATTGAACCGAATGTCGGCGAGGTTGCTGTGCCGGAGCCACGGCTCAGCAAATTGGCCGCGATTGCGGGCTCCAAAGAGGTCATCCCTGCGCGTATGAACTTTGTCGATATTGCTGGTCTGGTCGAAGGCGCCTCAAAAGGCGAAGGCCTCGGCAATCAGTTCCTCGCCAATATCCGTGAGACAGATGCGATCATCTATGTGCTGCGCTGTTTTGAAGACGACGACATCACGCACGTCTCCGGCAAGGTTGACCCGATCGCGGACTTGGCTGTGGTCGAGACAGAGCTGATGCTTGCTGACCTGGAGAGCTTGGAAAAGCGCAAAGTGAATTGGGTCAAGAAAGCCAATTCCGGTGAGAAGGAAGCGAAAGCACAAGTCGCTCTGATCGATAAAGCGCTTGCGGAGCTCAACGAAGGCCGCCCAGCGCGCCGCGCCGATGTCGATGAAGACGAACGCAAATCCTGGAATATGCTCCAGCTCCTCACCGCGAAGCCTGTGCTCTATGTCGCCAATGTCGATGAAGAGAGCGCTTCTGATGGCAATGACTATTCTCAGCGCGTGCTCGACTACGCCGCCGAAGAGGGCGCGCAAGCGGTGGTGATCTCCGCGCAGATTGAGGCTGAGATTTCGCAGCTTGAAGACGAAGAGCAGACAGAGTTTCTCGAAACACTTGGCTTGGAAGAACCGGGCCTCAACCGGTTGATCCATGCCGGCTACGCGCTGCTCGGTTTGCAAACCTATTTCACAGCGGGTCCGAAAGAGTCCCGCGCCTGGACGATCCGCGAAGGTTGGACCGCGCCGCAAGCGGCGGGTGTTATCCATGGCGATTTTGAGAAAGGATTCATCCGCGCTGAAACCATCGCGTTTGAAGACTATGTCGCGAATGACGGCGAGGCGGGCGCGAAAGACGCCGGTAAAATGCGCGCCGAAGGCAAGGAATATGTCGTCCAAGACGGCGATGTCATGCTGTTCCGGTTCAACGTTTGACGGCGGTCTTTGACGGCCTCGGCCTCAAAGCCCTATTCAGCGCCGCGGCGCTCATTCTCACTTTTGCGGCGTTCGTGCCCTACTATCGCGGCATCCTGCGCAATGAGATCCAGCCGCATGTTTTCACCTGGTTCATTTGGGCGGCAGGAACTGTCATCGTTTTCATTGCGCAGTTGTCGGATGGCGGCGGGATCGGTGCTTGGCCGATTGGTGTGTCAGGGCTGCTAACTGGCGGGGTTGCTATCCTCGCACTGATGCGGGCCGGCGATACGAGCATTGTCCGGATGGATTGGGTGTTCTTGATCCTAGCGGCGAGCGCATTGCCGCTATGGTTCTTCACCTCGACCGCATTGTCAGCGGTGATCATCCTCACAATTGTTGACCTACTTGGTTTCGGCCCCTCGGTACGCAAAGCCTATGAGGCGCCGCTAGAAGAAAGCGCTACGTTCTTTATCATCGGAGCCATTCGCAATGGGTTCGTTCTGCTCGCTTTGGAAAACGTGTCCTGGACAACCGCGCTGTTTCCGGCGGCTGTGGGGATTGCGTGTATCTGTTTCGTCGCTCTAATCTTTGCGCGGCGCCAGATGTTGGTAAAATAAACGAACCTCAGGCTCGACAAAGTTCTGTATTTGTTCTATGCCGAATCGGGTATAGGATTGACTATGGAACCCATCATTCAAATTGGCGACACAGGGCTCGACCTCATTCACTTGATCGCGATTGTTGTCGCCTTGGGATTGGGCGCGGCCTGTTACAAGTTTCGTGAACTGCTCACCCATGAGCGCACGATCCGCGAAGAGGCTGAAACGGACCTCTCACATGCCCAGCAAGAGCTGAAGACCCAGCGCGCCATGGCCGATGAAAGCAAGCTTCAACTGGCAGAGCTACGCGGCCAAACCGCGAAACAGAAAGAGGCGTTTGGGGAAATTGCCCGCGGCGTGATGCAGCAAACCCAGCAGCATTTCATTTCATTGGCCGACGAGACGTTCAAGAAACACCGCGAAGGCGCCAAAGGCGAATTGAGCGAATTGATGAAGCCGATCGGTGAGAACTTCACCGAGTTCAAAAAACGCGTCGCTGATATCGAAAAGGTGCGCGCAGAAGACAAGTCTGCGATCCAGGAGCAGGTGAAGGCCATTGGCGAGAGCCTGCACCGCAACACCACCGAGACGGGCAAACTCGTCAATGCGCTCACCGCGCCAAAAGGTGGTGGGCGTTGGGGCGAGATGACGCTCCGCAATGTGATGGAACAGGCCGGTCTTTCTGGGCATTGCGACTTCAATGAGCAGGTCAACGATCAGACCGAAGAAGGGCGCCAGCGTCCGGATGCGGTCATCCATTTGCCAGGCGGACGACAGATCGTCGTCGATTCAAAGGTTTCTCTGGAGGCCTATATGGCGGCCGCATCGGCTGAAGATCCGACGCAGCGCAGCGTGCATCTGAAGACCCACGCCGCGAATGTTCAGCGCCACGTCGATACGCTCGCCTCAAAGCGCTATCAGGCCAATCTCGACGAACGTGTCGACTTCGTCGCGATGTTTATCCCAGGCGAAAATTTCTTCGCGGCTGCCCTCGAACACGCGCCAGAATTGTTGGAGCGAGCCTATTCAAAGAACGTTATTGTCACCACGCCTTCGACCTTGATCGGGCTGGCCAAGACCGTTGCTTATGTCTGGCGCCAGGAGAAGATGACCCAAAATGCCCGCGAAGCGGCGCAGCTCGGCCAACAGCTTTATGAGCGGATCGCAACCATGGCTGGCCATATCGAAAAGCTGGGCAAATCGCTGAATGGCGCGGTCGATAATTACAACAAAATGAACGCTTCTTTCGACAAACGCGTTCTGCCCAGCATGCGCAAGTTTGAAGACCTCTCCATCGCGCCGCCTGACAAAACAATGCCAGAGCCAAAGCGTATCGAAGTCACCGCAGATGCCGCGCCGAACGCACAGCTCGAGCTCATTCAAAAGAAAGAGGCGTAAAGCGAACCGAGTTCGGGCCGATTGCCCGCTGGCGATCAGCGTTGAGGATAGGCGCGGTTCAGGGCGCACAAGGCACGCTCCACCAACGCCTCGTCTTCAAGCTCTGCGAGTATCTTCGCCGCTTTCGCACCGTTTAGTGCCATCAGGATCGGAGCGCCGGTCAGCTTGTAGACATTCAGCCAGATATTGAACTCGCCGCGGGGAAGACCGGTTTCTGGAGTTCCGATCCATGTTGCGTCTCGATCCCAGAACACTTGATCAAATCGCAGGAACAATTTGTCGAGTAATCCAACGCCCAGACGGTCAATGGATTGCCGCTTCTCTGTCGCCAATGGAGGGTGGAACTGAACCATGTTCGTCTTCAGAACTCCTAGCGGGAGAGAGATGATCACGGCGTCGAAATCAAACCCTTCATTCTCGACCACTAAAGAGGCGCCGATGTCCGAATACCGGATTTCGCGAACTGCATGGTTCAGGCGAACCTCATAGTCACCGCGGAGGGCGTCAAAGATTTGCCCATAGCCGTTTGGAAAAACAACATGGTCGCCGTCATAATCGGCCGCTCCTGACGACTCGGCTTGGTTAATGTTGTGCCTTTCGGTCCCATGCTCTTGATCGACGGTCGCGACTTCGAAGATCCATTCTGGGTATTCGTTTAGAAGCTCGCCGTCCTTGCCGCGCATGGCGAATGATTGGTCGCCGGCAACACGATCCAGATCGAGCGCATTGGCTAAATCTGTCAAAGGATTGCCCGTCACGCCATGAATCCAGGCAGCGCCGAGATCGACCGGAGCGTCCAGCGTAGCGCTCGTCCATACGCGCCCGCCAATGCGGTCACGCGCTTCGAAAACCGTCACTGTTCGGCCTGCTTCAGTGAGTTTGTGGGCGGCGGCCAAACCGCTCATTCCAGCGCCAACGATGGCGATGTTTTGCTTGCCGGTATCGAGCACAGACGCAGCTGCGATGACTCCACTCTCATAGGCGGCATGGACCGTCGCGATATAGTCAGGATGGCAGGCTTCGCCGGCAAAGAAGACCGTCTCGTGGATCGGCTCAGCCAATCGCCGGTGATCGTTCCTGCTTGCGGCTTTCGCCGTGTAGGAAAAGCTGCCGCCTGCGAATGGATCTTTGCTCCAATTCGAACGAAGATAGCCGGTCGCCCGCAATTTGTTTTCAGCGAGCGCCGGGACTGGAAGCATCGCGGCGGCGATCGTCGTCAGGAAGGTACGGCGCTTCATGATCTTCTCAGGCTCATCTTTCCCCACGTTTCTTCGCTCACCCTGGGCGCGAATTTTCGGCATTGCAAGCCATGCTCATCATCACGGGTCGACACCAGTGAGGCTCTGATGCGATCCTGGGCTCGATAATAATCAAAACTCTATGCGCCTCCAAACATTGACGTTTCGGCCTGTCGCTCATACTTGGGGGCCATGGCTATTCGAGAGATCATCACAGTGCCCGATGCGCGGCTGAAACAGGTGTCGAAACCTGTTGAGGGCGGCGTGACGGATGAAATTCGCGCGCTCATGGATGACATGTTGGAAACCATGTATGACGCGCCCGGCATTGGCTTGGCCGCCATTCAGGTTGGTGTGCCGCTTCGCGTGATTGTGATGGACCTGCAGGAAGATGAGGAAAAGAACCCACGTTTCTTCGTCAATCCAGAGATCTTGCCGCTGACCGAAGATACCGCGCCTTATGAAGAAGGCTGTTTGTCCGTGCCGGACGTCTTTGATGAAGTCGAGCGCCCAACCGAGTGCCGTGTGCGCTATCTCGATTATGATGGCAACGAGGTCGAAGAGGTTGCGACAGACCTGTTCGCAGTTTGTATTCAGCACGAGATGGATCATCTCGAAGGCACACTTTTCATCGATCACTTGTCACGGCTGAAACGCCAACGGGCGGTCGATAAAGTGAAGAAGGCGAAACGTCTTAAAGAAAAGAACGCAGCCTAAAGGCGCGCTCCTCTTTATTGCGTGCCCATCACAGGCTACAGCCCGCCCATGACGAAACCGCTCCGCATTGCCTTTATGGGCAGTCCTGATTTTGCTGTTCCTGTCCTCGCGGCGCTCGCCGAGGCTGGGCACGAGATTGTCTGTGTGTACTCTCAGCCGCCCCGCCCTGCAGGGCGCGGCAAAAAACTGCGCCCGACCCCTGTGCATCAATGGGCCGAGGCGCGTGAGCTCGAGGTGCGCACGCCGCGTTCGCTAAAAAAAGAACCGGAGCAAGAAGCGTTTGCCGCGCTTGATCTCGATGCGGCGGTTGTGGTCGCTTATGGCCTGATCCTGCCGCAAGCGGTGCTCGATGCGCCGAAGCATGGCTGCATGAATATGCATGCATCCTTGCTGCCACGCTGGCGCGGCGCCGCGCCGATCCACCGGGCCATCATCGCGGGGGACGCAAAGACCGGCGTGCAAGCGATGATGATGGAAGCGGGGCTCGATACTGGCCCGGTTCTGGCGACTGAAGAGACGCCGATCCTGGCAACCGATACGACCGGTAGCGTGCATGACCGCTTAGCCGAGCTAGGCGCTGGTCTTGCCGTCACGTCTTTGGCAGGGCTAGCCGATGGAACATTGATTCCACAACCGCAGCCCGAAGAGGGCGTTACATACGCCCATAAAGTGACCGCGGAGGACCAGCGCGTCGACTGGACGCGCCCGGCGCACGAGGTCGATTTCCAGATCCGCGGTCTGTCGCCCTTCCCAAGTGCTTGGTTTTTCTACACGCCAGATGGCGAAACCGAACCATTGCGCATGAAAGCGCTAATGTGCCGCGTGGAAGAGGGGCAGCCAGGCGCAGCCCCCGGCACAGTGCTCGACGAAGACCTCTTGATTCAATGCGGAGACGGCAGAGCCGTGCGCCTCATCCGCGCGCAAAAGCCGGGCTCGAAAGCCATGGATGCGGCTGACTTGTTGCGCGGTCTTGCTGTTCCAGCCGGAGCACGTTTCGAATGAACAATCTCTGGATCCGCCCCGCCACAGAAGATGATGCTGAAATCATCACTGATCTAACGGATGCCGCCTTCGGAACGCCTCAGGAAGCGCAGATTGTTACCCAACTAGCCGTTGATGGGGATAGCCTGGCTTCTTTGGTTGCGCACAATGACCGAGAGATCCTCGGTCATATTCAGTTCTTCAAAGTCTGGGTTGATGGCGAGGATATAGCCTGCGGTTTGGGGCCGGTTTCTGCGCGTCCGGATGTTCAGCGGCGGGGCATAGGCGCGGGTCTCATTCGGTTCGGCCTCACATTGATGGAAGGGGCAGGGCGATCGCATTGCTTCTTGCTCGGACACAAAGAGTATTATCCACGATTTGGATTTTCAGCAGACCTTGCGGCGCAGTTTAGCGGCCCCTGGTCTGGACCCAACTTCATGGCGAAGGCTTTGGCGGCGAACGGGCCGAGCCAAGGCGAGCTTAAATACCCCGCGGCGTTCGGAGCCTAATGAATGCAGCGCTATAAGATCACGATCGAGTATGATGGCCGGCCCTATTATGGGTGGCAGCGCCAAGACGGTCAGCCATCGGTTCAACAGGCGCTTGAAGAGGCCGCCGCAATGGTCGATGGCGCGCCGGTTCTGATTCAGGGCGCTGGACGAACTGATCGCGGCGTTCACGCAACGGGCCAAGTGGCGCATTTCGATCTGCAAAAGCCGCGACCGATCCGTAAGATTGCCGACGCGCTCAACTTCCACCTGCGCCCCGAGCCGGTGGCGGTCATCCATGCAGAAGAAGTGGCTGAGGACTGGAGCGCCCGTTTCAATGCGACCCTGCGCGCCTATCGCTATGTGATCATCAATCGCCGCGCAGACCTTACAATCGATCGGGGCCTCGCCTGGCGGGTGCCATATCAACTCGATGCAGCGGCAATGGACCGCGCGGCGAAGGCGCTGATCGGTCAGCATGACTTTTCGACGTTTCGCGACGCTGAGTGCCAAGCCCGTCATCCGATCCGAACGCTCGATAAGATTGATGTCGCGCGATACGCCGAAGGCATTGAAGTGACGGTTGAGGCGAAAAGCTTCCTGCACCGCCAAGTTCGCTCAATTGTCGGATCGCTCGTAGAGGTTGGACGCGGCGCGCGGCAAGACGACTGGATCGCCGAAATATTAGAGGCGAAAGAGCGCTCGGCCTGTGGGCCAGTGGCGCCGCCAGATGGCCTATTCCTAGAGCGCGTGGAGTATGGTGAGACCTAAGCCGACCCGGCACCGTAAGATGACCCCGCGGCGTGTTTGCTATTCTTTGCCCGCCCTCTACACTTCTCCTCAGCAACGCAATCGCAGGAGTTTCCCATGTCAGACCAAATGAAAATTGACCGCCGCCAAATGCTCGCGCTGGGGGCCGGTGCAGCTGCTCTCGCGGGTCAGGCTGCAACCGCGCAAACGGAAACCGCAAGCGGCGACGGACCAGATCTGACCGGCAAATCAATCCTCGTCACCGGCGCCTCATCTGGCTTTGGCCGGCTCGGCGTTGAGTATTATGCGCGGCGCGGCGCGAAAGTGTTCGCGACCATGCGCAATGTCCCGCGTTCGGAAGCGGATGAATTGACGGCTCTGGCGGAGGGCGACGATCTCGATATCAGCGTCATCGAAATCGATGTCACATCGGATGAGCAAGTTGAGGCTGGCGTCGCGGAGGCGCTAGCCGCGAATGATGGCAAACTCGACGTCCTGATCAACAATGCGGGTATCTCAATTGGCGGTCCGATTGAAGTGCAAGACATGGCGGCGACAGAGCTGATCTTCGACACGAATGTCTATGGCTGTCACCGTATGGCTCGCGCCGCCTTGCCAAGCATGCGTGCGAATGGCGGCGGGCAGATTTTCAATGTGTCCTCGCAACTCGGACGCCTGATTATTCCCGGCTTTGGCATGTATTCCGCCACGAAGTTCGCCCTCGAAGCGATGAGCGAACAAATGGCTTATGAACTCGTCCCGCACGGTGTAGACGTAACCATCATTCAACCGGGCGGTTACCCCACCAATATTTGGGCGAACAATAACGCGAACTCAGGACCGCTTAAAGCGCGCACCAGCGAAGAGTTGCTCGCCGCTTACCCAGCTCTCACTGCAGGCATGGGCGAACGCACGGGCGGCGGCTCGACAGACCCGATGGATGTCCCGCGCGCGATTGCTGAGATCATTGCGATGCCGAAAGGCACCCGGCCTCTGCGCAAAGCGGTCCACCCGATTGCGCGCCCACAAGAAGCGGTGAACGCCGCTGCCGCCGAAGCGCAAATCGCCATGCTCGGCGAGTCCCAGCTTGGACCTTGGATTAAGGATGTGTTGGAGCGATAGGACACTCGGATTGTCACATTCGAAAGCATAGCTTTTGAAATGCGCCATTTAAGCTTGCGACTGTTTTCCATCGCCGCATTGGGCTTTTGCCTGATCTTTGCTGCCCTCAACCCGGGGGCAGCACGAGCGCAGGCTGCGGAATCGGCTTGTACAAAAAGCGGCGTCTTTAATGGTCGTGTTTTCTTATGCGGCGAAGTTGATGAAGAGATGCTCGAGATCGCCGAGGCAAACCTCTTCTTAAAGGGTGAAACGGCTGTCTTCATCGACAGCATTGGGGGGTCCGGGCAGATTGCCAGCAAGATCTCGATCTTGTTGATGCGCAATAGAGCGCGCGTTGTGATTGGTCGACATTGCTACTCTGCATGTGCGCAGTTTTTGGTGTTCGCTGACAATGTGACGGTTCTGCCGTGGACTGAGATTGGCATTCACCACAGCAATATCGCTTTTGCTGCTCTAAAAGACGAGTTCGAGGCCAATGGCGCAGTGTTCGATTGGTCCAGTATCGACGCTGTCGCGGATTATACGAAGTTTGTCGCCAAATTGACCAATACGGATCCCACCATCTTCGTCGAGGCGCTCGATCAGTTAGATGTGCGTTGTTACGACCGCGCGGTTCTGTCTAACGACACTCAACTGATGGGGTTCGAGTATCAGTCGAGGTTCAAATATTGGGTGCCGACGCGCGAACAAATCAATCAAGCGCGGCATGTTCCGATAAAGGGATGGTGGCCGAAAAGTTGGCTTGCAGCCGTGTTGCCTGTTAACGCGGCAGCCTCGCCGATTGATCCACTTGATATCGTATATGGAAGCCGCCCGCTGTGGGAAGGATCCGCCAAATCGCTGCGAAATTTTTGCGGATAGCCGAAGCGAATAATAAGAGCGCTTATCCTTGATCCGCCCTTTAAGCGGCGCGCACAAATTGAGCGCGGTCCTGAGTGTCCGGTCGGGCGGGGTTTCTTTGCCGAAGGGCAACCACACTTGAAACATCTCAGTGTCTCGGTGAGTACGCTTGAATATTTTGGCCTGTAAGACTTGTTTGCCGAACCATTCTAATTGAAACAGAATTTACGTTGGAGAGTTTGGAGGGGCGCATGGAGCCTATTGATGTTTATTGGTCGTTTCGCAGTCCTTATTCCTATCTAGCCACGCCGGACCTGATACGGCTCGAAGCGGAGTATGAAGTTGAACTCAATCTGCGGGTCGTCTTTCCGATTGCGATCCGGGCGAAATCGTCTCTGTTCAGCGCATCAAACAGAAAGCCTGCTCTTTACATTGTGATGGATTCTATTCGTCGAGCAGAGTTCCTGGGGATGCCGATGCATTTCCCACCCCGCCCTGATCCGGTCACGCAGGACTATCAAACTCTCGAAGTGGCAGAGGACCAACCGCTGATCTACCGCTTGGCCAAGCTGGGGGTCGAGGCGCAGCGCCGAGGTAAAGGGATCAGGTTCGCGAAAGAAGTCTCTCACTTGGTCTATGGCGGCACCGAGGCTTGGGACCAGGGCGACTATCTGAGCGAGGCCGCCCATGCGGCAGGGTTGGATCTAAGCGACATGGAGGAAGCTATTCAGGATGGCGACCACCTCGCAGAAATCGAAAAGAACCACGATATGTTGGAAGAGGCCGGCCATTGGGGCGTACCAACCATGGTGCTGCGCGGCGAGCCGTTCTTTGGGCAGGACCGCATCGAAACACTGAAATGGCGCTTAGATAAGTATGGGCTCAAGCGCAGCGTTTAAGCCAGCCATATCTATCGGTTACTCTTCCCCAAACAGACCGCCCTGATGGCCGTCTTGCGGCGCCGGGAGGCCGAGGCGTTTATAGGCCATCGGTGCGGCGACGCGGCCGCGCGGGGTGCGTGCGACATAGCCTTTTTGCATCAAATAGGGCTCGATCACGTCTTCGACAGCGTCGCGGGCTTCGGATAGGGCGGCGGCAAGCGTATCAGCGCCGACAGGTCCGCCTGCATAGGTTTTGACCAAGGCGTCGAGATAGCGCCGGTCGAGTGCATCCAGCCCATCATCATCAATCTGCAACCGAGCAAGCGCGCTAGCGGCGGCAGTGCGGTCAATGTTCGTACCATCGGCTTCGGCAAAGTCGCGGACCCGGCGCAGCAGCCGCAGCGCAATCCGGGGCGTGCCGCGAGCGCGTTTCGCGATCTCAACGGCGCCTTCCTCTGTGATCGGAGCGCTAAGCTTTCGCGCCGCCGCCATGACAATCGTGGAAAGCGTCTCTGGCGTATAGAATTCGAGGCGTAGCGGAATACCAAATCGGTCGCGCAGCGGCGTCGCAAGCAAGCCCGCACGGGTTGTCGCGCCGACCAAGGTGAACGGGCTAAGGTCCAGGCGAACCGACCGCGCGGCTGGGCCTTCGCCAATCACGATGTCGACAGCATAGTCTTCCATCGCTGGATAAAGGACCTCCTCGACGGCTGGCGGGAGGCGGTGGATCTCGTCAATGAAGAGCACATCATTCGGCTCAAGATTGGTCAGGATCGCGACCAAGTCACCCGCTTTGGCAATCACCGGACCGGACGTCGCGCGAAAGCCAACCCCAAGCTCTTTAGAGAGAATTTGCGCGAGCGTAGTTTTCCCGAGGCCGGGCGGACCGAAGAGCAATGTGTGGTCCAGCGCTTCCCCGCGCCGCCGGGCGGCTTCGACATAGATGCGCAGGTTCGCCTTTAGCTCATCCTGACCGACATAATCGTCAAAGCTTTGTGGGCGCAGCGCCCGGTCGAGTGCTTCGCCAGCTTGCATTTCTGGATCGGTTAGGGTGCCGTCTCTCATGCCGGGCTAAGCTCTTTTAGGGCGGCCTTGATCAGTGTGCCGGTTTCCGCCTCTGGTACATCGCGCGCGGCGCTGGCGACGGCGCGGGCCGCTTCAGACTGGGAATATCCAAGGTTAATCAAAGCTGACACGGCTTCGCTGCGCGCGCCGGTTTTGAGCTCTGCGGCCGCCGAAACGCTGCCGGTTGGGTCCGCCACAAACTTGCCGAACCGGCCCATTGGCGGCGGCTTGCCTGCCAGTTCTCCGACAATGCGCTCAGCGAGTTTTTTGCCGACGCCCTTCGCGCGGGTAATTGTGGCGGTGTCGCCAAGGGCGAGCGCGTCCATCAATTCGGTAGCGCTGATCGCATCCATGATTGCCATTGCTGATTTCCCAGCGACGCCAGGAACATCTTGCAAGCGCACGAACCAGGCGCGCTCATCATCGGTGCCAAACGCGAATAGGGTGATGGAGCTTTCAGTGACTCGTGTTTCGATAAAGACTTCTGCCTCAGCGCCGACTGTGAGCTTTGACAATAGGCGTGAGCCCGCGAGCGCGACATAGCCGACGCCATTGACGTCAACCATAACCGAATCTGATCCGAGTGCTGCCACCGTGCCGCGCAGTCTGCCGATGATCATGCTGCAGCTCCTTTGAGTTGTTTCGGCGGCAAATTGTGCGCCGTGCAAATGGCGCAGGCAAGCGCGTCAGCCGCGTCCGCTTTCATATCCCCCGCGCGGGGCAAGAGCCGTGCGACCATGAATTGAACCTGGTCTTTGTCAGCCTTCCCGGTCCCAACGATTGCGCGCTTAATCGCGGTGGGCGCAAATTCGGACACTTCGAGACCGTGAAAGGACAACGCAGTCATCGCAGCGCCGCGCGCTTGACCGAGCTTGAGCGCTGAGCGCGGGTTGGCATTAACGATCGTCTCTTCGCAGCCGCTATGATCCGGCTCATAGGTTTTCACCAATTCGCCGATCGCATAGAATATACCGGCAAGGCGGTCCGCCATGGGCAGGTCTGGATCGACATTGATCACGCCATGGCCGACATGGCTCAGCCGTGATCCAACCAGATCAATCACGCCCCATCCCGTATGCCGCAGCCCCGGGTCAATTCCGAGAATTCGAATCGCTTCGTTCATACGATCTGTATTAGCGCGTATGGTTAAAAACGTCTTGCTGTTTTCGTGCTTTGTTCACGTCGCGGCGCAAGCCGGTTGCGGGAGGGCACCTGGCATCGCAATTGCCGGCGCCCGCGATTGCGGTGCCGGAACATGATCTGGATGTACAAAATCTTCGCCGAAGTGCGGATAATCTGCGGAGTTGAAGATCGACATCATCCAATCGAGCGCCACCATTCCAGCAGGGCTGCGCCGCACGCGCTCGGTATAAGTGATCCAGAACTGGATCGGCGCCGCAGGCGGCAGTGATAGAGGAACAAGATCCGGTGCGATCAAGGACACATAGGTCGGCAGAACCGCAATACCGCCACCATATTCACATAGTGTTTTCAAGGCTGTGCTAGAATTCGTGATCGTCGAATAATCAATCGCTTCTTTGACTTGTTTGACATAGCTCGACCACCGCTCAACCTGGTGAACGTAGTCTGTATGCATCAGCAGTTTGTGCTTTTTGAACTCATAGAGATTGGTCGGTTGACCATGTTTTGCGATGTAGTCATTCGATGCGTAGCAAATATAGTGCAGCGTCCCGAGGGGCTGAGAGATGATTTCGGGATGGGTCGGTTGTTCGAACACGATCGCCAAATCGGCCTCGCGGTCGACCACTTCATGTTCGGCCATTCCCACATCCAATTCGATCTGAACGTTGGGGAGCTTCTGATGGAAATGCGGCAGATGACGTGCGATCCAATAAGGGCCAATACCATCGCTTGCTTTGAGTTTAATCGCACCTTCGGCGGAGATGTCGTCGTGTGCGATTTGGTCCCCAACTGTGTCGACTAAGCCCTGCATTTGCAGGACCACCTCTTTCAATCGCTGTCCGGCAGCGGTGAGCTCAACGCCGCGCTTGGAGCGCAGAAAAAGTTTGGTTCCAAGCTCGCGCTCGAGGTCATTGATGCGGCGACTGACAGTTGGTGTTGATTCGCCGAGCGCTCGGGCCGCTTTGGTCATGCTCTTGGCGTCTGCCACCAAGCGGAAGACCCGCAATCTATCCCAGTTGAAGCGTTCTGAAAGCAACCTCATTCACCCTCTTAATAAGGTATTAATCTGAAGTGTTGCGCAAGACTGGCCGATTATCCAGAGAAAAACTGCATTTGCCTATTCAGAGGAGATTCTGAAACTCTATTAAACATTTCGACACGTCTCTCTGTTTTTGTTGCGCCGGAAACGGAGTGGGCGGCAAAATGGTGAAGCGTGCGGGCGATTCAGAGCATCTGGATCGTATACTTACGATAATGAAATTATTGCAGAGTCACCTCGAAGAGGCGAATCTGGACATTACAGAGTTTGAGGAAGTCGAGATCTTTCTAGACTTAGCCATTGCGGCGGGCGAACGGCAAAAAGCCCCTGATGACGTTGCGAAGGCGGATGGGCTACTGACAAGTTAGGCGAGGGCCTAGTCTGCAGATTTACCGAGGCCGATCTTTTTTGCAAAATCTGAGCGACGACGAGCGTATTCTGGCGCAACCATCGGATAGTCTGCCGGTAGTCCCCAACGCTTCCGATACTCATCTGGCGTCAGATTGTAACGCGTGCGGATGTACCGCTTCAGCATTTTCAGCTTTGCGCCATCTTCCAGACAAATGATGTGATGGTCCGTGACCGACTTCTTGATCGGTACGGCGGGTTCCAGATCTTCTGGCTGCGTGGTTTCTGTCGCCAGCTCTTCGAGCTTAGAATGCACGGTCTTCAAAAGATCGGGCAAATCCGTTGCGCTGATGGCATTATTGCTGACATAAGCCGTGACGATGTCAGTGGCTTGGGACAACAAGTCTAGTTTCGAAATATCTTGAACGCTCTCTGTCATAACGACACTGAGTACAGATTTTAAACCGGCGCTGTCTATGTGATTACACAGGAAAATCCTTGGATTTCAAATTCTTTTGAAACTGCACTATATCGTTTCATATTTTGGGCAATAAATACTCATCTATTGTGCAATTGCAGCATATATGAACTGGTTTCAATAGCCTCAAATAGTATGAAGTCTTGCAGATTGCGACTCTATTCGGCGTCCTGCCAGTTCGCGGGACGCTTTTCCAGAAAGGCGGCAATCGCTTCTTTGTAGTTCGGATGTTTCACCATTTCGGCGAGAAGATGATTCGCTTCTTCAACTGAGCTTCCGACGTCGCGATGATAATCGAGATAGGTCTGCCGCTTCGATTGCAGGAGTGCGCCGGGTGATACGCGCGCTATCATATCTGCGACATAGGCGCGTGTGTGCGTCATCAGCTCAGCGGACGGGACGAGTGTATGTACGAGACCAATCTGGTGCGCTTCGTCCGTGAGGAATTTGCGACTTGAGAGCAACAGCTCCATTGCCCGGGCGCCGCCGATCAAGCGGGGCAGCAGCCAGGACAGGCCATATTCTGCAGGCAAATTGAGCGGTCCGTGCGCTGTCGTTAGTTTTGCGCCTGGCACCGCAAATCGAATATCAGCATAGCAAGCGAGCACTAGTCCAACCCCAGCGGCTGCGCCATTGATCGCCGCGATAACCGGTTTGGAGAGCGCGAAATGGTACGCGAAGTCCGCGCGAAAGCTCTCAAAACTCGGATCGCCCGGCGTAACTAGATCAGGTGCAGTCCCGGCATCATAGCTGCCAGACTTGGAATGCCCGTCTAAGGCCTTCGAGTCGCCGCCAACGCAGAAGCGGTCGCCAGCCCCCGTGATAATAATTGCGCGAACGCTGCGATCTTTGTCCGCCTGATCGAGAAGGTAGCGATACTCGGTATGCATCCGTCCGGTCCAAGCATTGCCGCGATGCGGACGGCTCAAACAAATCGTCGCGATTTGGTCGTCCACCGCATAGGTTGTTGCTTTCAGATCCATCGGAATGCTTTCGCGCCTTAAGAGAAGTCTAAGCCTTTAAACTCACCGCTCTCACGCCATGCCGCGATGTGGGCGAAATAGGCCTTTGCGCCAGCAGGGTGGCCGAGGCCGTGGCGGTTCTTCTCGGTCAGGCCAGCGCCTTCATTATTGTAATAGCCCGGCGTGCACTCTGTGTTGCCGATCAGCATGCCTTGGCCGCTCAGCACCATCTCGACCCAGGCATCCTGCGCCGCCTGGCTCGGCTCGACAGCGTTGAACGCCTTGCTTTCAGCGTGCGCGACAATTGTGCTGATCGTGTCGGCATGATCAACAATATTGTGCGGCACGTTCGAGATCAGATTGGCCGCCTGGCTTGGCTGCACAATAAATGCATTCGGGAAGCCGTGGACATGTACGCCGTGCAAGGTCCGCATGCCATCTCCCCAGGCCTTAGAGAGGCTCAAGCCGTCTCGGCCGACAGGGTCAAAGCCAGCCCGCTCTGTGTATTCTGAGCCAACCTCGAAGCCGGACGCATACACGATGCAATCGACTTCGTACTCTCTGCCATTCGCGATCAGGCCGGTTTCGGTGATTTCCGACACGCCTTGGCCATCTGTGTGCACGAGCTGCGTGCCCGGCTCATTGAAGGCTTGAAGATATTGATCATGGAAGCAGGGGCGTTTGCACAATTGGCGGTACCAGGCTTTTAGCTCCTCCGCAGTTTTTGCGTCATCGACGACCATATCGCAGCGCTGGCGAATCTCTTCCATCTTTTCAAAGTCGGCATCCTCAAAGGCCTGGAGCATAGACTCAGGCGTCCACTCCGTCGGCGGCATCTGGCGAACCTTGTCGCGGATGCGGCGGGATAGTTCGGTCCAGCCGTCCATGACATAATCTTCTTCGGGAAAGCCTTGGGACTGGTTGTCGACGAAATTATCAAACCACCGCTTCTGCCAGCCTGGCGTCGCGATGGAGTCGAACCAGTCAGGGTCGATTGGTTCATTGTTACGAATATCGATGGAGGACGGCGTGCGCTGGAACACGAGCAACTCTTTTGTCGCTTTGGCAAGGTGCGGCACCGCCTGAACTGCGGTCGCGCCGGTACCGATAATGGCGACCCGCTTGTCGCCTAATTTATCCATTGGCGCGCCGTCTGGGCTGCCGCCCGTATAGTCATAATCCCATCGACTGGTATGGAAAGACGCGCCTTTAAACTTCTCAATCCCAGCAATGCCGGGCAGTTTCGCGACGTGGAGCGGACCTGTCCCCATGCCGATATATTTTGCCGTGAAGGCGTCACCGCGAGAGGTTTTGACGAGCCATCGCGACGTGTCTTCCTGCCACTCCAGGCCTGTAACTTCGGTGTGGAACAGCGCTTCTTTATAGAGATCGAACTGCGTGCCGATCCGACTGCAATGGGCGCGGATTTCTGGTGCGTGTACATATTTTTCTGTCGGCATATGACCGGTCTCTTCCAGGAGCGGGAGATAGATCATTGAGGCTGTATCGCATTGCGCACCCGGGTATCTGTTCCAATACCAAGTGCCGCCAAAGTCACCACCTTTTTCGATAATCCGCACACTGTCTATGCCAGCTTCTTTCAGTCGTGCGCCAACGACCAATCCGGCAAAGCCGCCGCCGATAAACGCGAACGTGACGTGATCCGTGACGGGGTCTCGTTCTGTCCAAGGCGTGTAGGGATCGGCGGCAAGATCTTCAAACCGTCCTTCAAGACGGACATATTGATCATTGCCATCCGCGCGCAGGCGTTTGTCACGCTCCTCCGCATATTTCTTCTTAAGGGCGTCTTTGTCGATCACTTGTGCGGTCATGATTATCCTCCGGAACTCAACATATGTCCCAATCTTTACGGCAGGGAAGCCAAGGCCTGCCGCGAAGACTCCCTAATCAAGGTCTAGTTTCGCCGTTTTGCGCTTCCATTTCTCGCGGCCACGAGCAGGGGGAAGGAGACCGAAATGAAACAGCTTATACTTTCAAGCGCAGCAGCAATCCTTTTTCTGGGAGCTTGCGAAACCGCCGTGCAAACCACATCAGGGGCGGACTATTTGGCGAGGTATAACTCCACCTACGATGTCGCCGATGCGCCATCAGCTGACTTGGATGCCGATGTCAGGCGAATCGCTGCGCTGGAGCCAAATCTAGTCTTTCCGGCGCGTATCGGGCTCGCCAGGTTTGAGCACGGAAAGCTGACAGCGATTCCTGAAGGCGAGGCGCATATCTGGCAAGATGCCGTCGCCGACCTCGGAACGGGATTTGGCGAGTTTGTTCCCGTCAGTCCGCTAATCGCAGCTTTGGTTGAGGAAAAGCCAAAGGCGGGTACCAACCCAGCGGCAGCGGTGATCGGGCACATCCGCCGCGGCGCAGCGCGCCAACATTTAGACTATGTGCTCGTTTATGAAGTTGGGACCCGTCGTTCAAGCAAAGCGAACGCTCTGGCGGTTGCGGATCTAACGGTCGTCGGCATGTTCGTTCTACCGAGCCGCACCATTGAGGTCGAAGCCATGGCGAGCGGGCTCATGCTCGATGTCCGAAATGGATATCCTTATGCCAGCATGACGACCTATGCCGAGAAGTCCGGAACCGGACGCGCGGTCTCGCAACGGTCCCTCAAAATCGATTATGGTGAGACCGCGACTGAGCGCGCCGTCGATACATTAGCGGATGAGTTCGCGATCGCTTTAGGCGAGCTTAGACTACGGGCTGCCGAGCAATCTTCCGGCGGCTAACGCTGAGACAGTCTTTCGAGCAGAAGAGATTCCGAGTACTTTCCTCTCAGCCGATCGCATTCAAAAGGCAAATATGCCATCGCGAAAATCGGTGACGGGAGGAAAGTATGAGCGAGTCCAATGAGGCCAAAAAGGCACCAACTTCGATCATGGAAGTCTCAGCCTATAATCCAGAGGCGCGCGAGAATCCGCACCCGAAACTGAAGCAATTACGCGAAACGCACCCCGTCTTGCGCGACGAGCCATTAAAGACTTGGTTGCTTTCCCGCTATGACGATGTCCGCGCCACGGTGAATGACCGGAGCTTTGACCGGCATCCGACGAATGCTGAACCTGGCTCAATGATGAGCATGCTGGTTGATCCTGACGATCCAGAAGGTCGGCGATCAAGCATTCTGTTCCTCGATGACCCAGACCACGCCCGAAACCGCTTGCCGCTGGTCAAAGCCTTCTATGCGCGCATCAAGAAAATGGAGCCCGAGATAGAAGCGATCATTGATCGCATCATCGATGCGGCGCCAGCTTCAGGCCGGTTCGACTTGATGGAACATATTGCGGTGCCGCTGCCGATTGCGATTATCGCGCATATTCTAGGCGTCGATGAAAACCGGCTCGAAGAATTTCGCGATTGGTCTGAGGGCGTTATCCTCGGCCTCAATCCCGCGCGTTCTGACGAAGAGACCGCCTATATGGTGGCAAGCGCGGATAAGTTGAACGCCTATTTCACGCAGCTCATGAATGAACGTCGCGTCGCACCAAAAGACGACTTGATTAGCGATATGGTGCAAGCCCAAGCCGATGGCGGCGACTTTGATGATGACGAATTGCGCACGAACTTGCAGGCATTGTTGGTGGGTGGAAACCTCACGACCACCGATTTGATCGGCAACGGCGTGTGGCTGTTCCTGAACCATCCAGATCAGCTAGCGGCGTTGAAAGCAGACGCCGCGCTTGCTGCCCAAGCGGTCGAAGAAGTGCTTCGCTTTGAAGCCCCCGTGCAAGCGACATCTCGCGTTGTTTCAGAGGATCGCGAGGTGGCCGGCTGTCCGATGAAAAAGAGCCAACCGGTATTTATGCTCTTGGCGGCCGCCAATCGCGACCCCTCAAAATTTGAGGCTCCAGAGACGTTCGACATCACAACCAAACGTGCATCGCACATGTCATTTGGCGGCGGCGCTCATATCTGTATCGGCGCCCCGCTCGCCCGGATCGAAGCGCGCCGGGTCTATCAAAAACTGTTTCAACGCTATCCGGATATGAGCCTGCCGGAACAGGATATCATCTGGCGAAGCTTGCCCTTTTTTCGCGGAATAGAGCGATTGGACGTTGAGGTTTAACAGGCCAAAGACTGTTTTAAGCGAGCGATCACCTCGACCATCTCTGGGCGTGTCAGCGAAAAAACAACTTTATCGACCCAAGCACCATCAGCATTACGCTCAAAGTTGCGAAACACGGCTTCTTGGGTTGGCCGGATCACTGAGAGGCCTTCCAAAATATAGTCATTGCGCGTGTTGACTTGCCACTCGATCCGTTTGGCGCGCCATGTATAAGCGCGCTCGATCATCGCCAATTGCCCAGCGAGGTAAAGCTCTTGCGTTGTCAGCGATGGCGGGTGCCAAGCCAGCGCATTGCGAACGCGGCGATGGATCTTGTTGATCTCGTTGAAGCCGGTCACGCCGGCAAACGCATCATCGCTTTGCCGGAACAAAACGAATGTTGCCATCGCGCCTGACTTTTGGAGATCGAGGACGAACTTAAAGTAGTTTTTCAGATTGCTGCCGCCGCGAAGGGCCGGCATCCATTTCCAGATCGAGTCCTCTATTTCGGAGTCAAAAATGATCTCCCGATGCGCCTCGGCGATCGGTTCTAAGCGAAGCATCGCATTCTGCAGTCCAGGTGCGGAGAGTTCCATGTTTAGCGCTTTAAAACCGCGAACAGTTCAGCACGCAGAGTCGGAGCTCGCAAGGAATTCCCGCCTTGAGGTCGCGATTCATTAAAGCCGCATGAGGCTGGCGAGATTGTTTTTCTGCATATCCGACGAGCCGCCAACGATTGGCATTCCCAATAGGTCACGGACATGCCGCTCCATATCGTAAGCGTCTGACAGCGCATAGGCGCCCATGACTTGTTGGCAGGTTGTGGCGATTTCGACCGCTGTATCGGCCACGAATAGTTTCGCCATCGAGGTCTCGATGCTGCAAGGCTGCCCGGTCTGCGCGAGATAGGCGCCGTGATAGAGCATATGTTTGGCCGCTTGAAGTTTCGTGCGCGCGGTGACGAGCTTATGGCGGATCGCTTGGTGCTGAGAGATCGGCTTGCCGAATTGTTCGCGTTCCTGCGCATATTGCCAGGCTTCTTCCACAGCGGCCCGAGCAATGCCGTAGGCGACAGCGGTGATCTCGATTTTCTCAACATCGAGCGCGCGTCCGGCCAACAGTTTCCAACCTTTGTTCCAATTCGCTTCACCGCCGACAATCGCAGATTTCGGCAGACGGACATTGTCGAAATAGACGTCCATGGATTTGGTATAGCGCAGATTGGAATGCTCAATCGCTTGCATTGTGACGCCTGGCGCATTGGTCGGGATCAGCAGGAAAGTGAGATTCCTATAGCGATCCTCCGGCGGGCCCGAGCGGGTCAGACAATAGATATAGTCAGACCAGTCCGCGCCGGTGCACCAGCGTTTTGCGCCATTCACGATAATCTCGTCGCCGTCCATTGCGCTGCGCGTTTCGACGCTCGCCAAGTCGCCGCCAACATTTGGCTCTGACAGGCCATAGCAAAGGAACATCTCACCGCGTGCGAGCTTTGGAAGGAATTCCGCCTTTTGCTCGTCTGAGCCATTTTCAGCGAGGTTCATACCGCCATAGAAGGCGGCGTGGATATAGGGTCCGGCGAGAAATGCTCCGGCTTGGCAAAGCTCGTCGATGACGGCGGTCGCGCCGATAATGTCCTGGCCCATGCCGCCATATTCTTCCGGAATGGTCAGGCCGATCAGTCCCATTTCGGCAATCTGTTTGAATGTGTCGCGCGGCCAGGTCGACTCGCGGTCCCATTCGCGGCGTTTATCGCGCGGAGCGTGCTCCGTCACAAAGCGCTGAAGCTGGCGCCGGATTTCAGTGATATGGTCAGGTTCGTTCGCGAAATAGCTCATCTCTAGATCTCTTATGGGTCAGGACTTGATCTGGGCGAGCCTGATCAGGTAACCATCAGGGTCTTGCACAACAAATTGCGTCTGTGAAACCGTGTCGTCGCGTCGCTGGTAGGCTTTGGTTTCGAGCGGGAGAAATAGGCTCGCGCCCGCACTTTCGCAGGCCGTATAAAGCGCGCGCGCGTCTTCGACTATGATTTGCAGATTCAGACCGCGTCCAAAGGGGCGCTCAAGCGGTCCCGCCAGCCAGGTTCGCCCGATCGGTTCCTCCAGCATGAGCGAGACCGCGCTGCGTTTGAGGCACACAAAGCGCTCCTCGGGCCGCTTATACGCCACCTCAAACCCAAGAAGGCCGCAATAGAAGTCCAGGCTGATATCGAGGTCGGTGACATAGAGTTCGGGAATGAGGAACTGGGCCATAGGCAGGTAACAAGATCGCGCTATCGACCAATCGCCTCACTGTCATAAGGCACGGTCTGATAGACTTGATTGATCCAGTTCCCGAACAAAAGGTGGGCATGGCTTCGCCAGCGGTTTTGCGGGGTGATGGTCACATCATCGCCAGGGAAATAACCATGCGGCGGCTTGATCGGTTTGCCCGCGGCAACGTCGCGGTCATATTCTTCTTTGAGCGAGGTGGAGTCATATTCGATATGATTGAAGCAATAGAGGCTTCGTGCCTCCGCATCTGATAACAGGCACGGGCCGGTGAAGTCGCTATCCATCAAGATCTTTAAGCCGGGTGCTTTGACAATGTCAGCGGCGCGAACCTCGGTCCAGCGTGAGACTGGGATCTGAAAGTCATCGCTAAAGCCTGACAGATAAGGCGAGGTGGGCGCGAGATTTCGGTGGCGATAGACCCCAAAAGCTTTGTCCGCGAGTTGATGTTTCGGAACGCCGTGAAAGTGATAGGCCGCTGCCATCGCGCCCCAGCAGATGAAGAAGCTGGAATGCACATGCGTACGCGTCCACTCAAAGATCTGGGTCAGCTCATCCCAATAGGTAACATCCTCAAAAGGCAGCGTTTCAATCGGCGCGCCGGTAATGATGAAGCCGTCAAACTTGCGATGCTTCACCTCGTCCCAATTCTGGTAGAAGCTGATCAGATGGTCTTGGCTGGTATTCTTGGGCGTGTGCCCACCGACCATGACCAGGGTCATTTCTATCTGTAGCGGACTGGCGCCGATCAAGCGGGCGATCTGCGTCTCTGTCCGTATCTTATTTGGCATCAGGTTGAGCAGCCCGATTTGTAGAGGTCGGATATCCTGGCGGATCGCATCTGAGTCCGAGAGAACCGCGACGCCTTCTTCGATCAGCGTGTCGCGCGCGGGCAATGCATCTGGAATTTTGATCGGCATAGGCCTCTCCAGTTTCATCTCATCGCTGTCAGGAAGAGCGGATCGGGAGTGTCCCTAGTCATCTCCGCACGGCCTTTTAGCGACTTGTTTAATGTGGCTGCAAGCCGACCGGCCAAATCACCACAACGGACGCTGACATAGGTGAGAACCGCAGACAGGTCAAACCCTGATCATTTCTGAAAAACACATCTCAATTTCAAAAAAGGGCGTTCAATTTCGCGATTGCGGAGCTTTCGGCGCGGAAATTTAGTGATCTGATCTCGCAGCACAGACCTGCACCAAACACATAAAAAAGGACCTCAACAATGCGAACTCCCAGAACACTTGCCGCGATCGCACTTGGCCTCACAGCTTTAAGCTTCACACCAGCGCTTGCGGATGAACGGCCGGTTGCCGAAACCGCCGAGATTACAATCGACATGGATGCACCTGCTGAAGAGATTTATCAAAGCATTCGCAGCCAGGCTTGGGCGGCCTGTAAAATCGAACCCGGCAGCCACTATGTTGCCGCCCGTATCAATGCCCGAAGGGCTTGTCAGAAAGCGATGATCGCTGACGTCGTTGATGCGCTTGAAGCTCCAGACGTAATCCGCCTGGCGCGCGCTAGCGGCATTCGCATCAAAAGCTAAAACGCTTTCCTCCCACCAAGACGCGCGGCCTTTTTTTGGTCGCGCGTTTTTCGTTACAGGCTAAATATCCCCGAAATCGCCGCCACGACCTTTGCCGCCTGCGAACCGCGCTGCACCCAGATTTGCGCCTGCGCGCAGGGCGTCGCGGCCAATTTTGGCTTCAAATTTCAAGGCCTCTTCTGTTGGCAGCGACCATTGCTGCATCGAACTCTTGCGGTCATTGCGCATGCAGGTTTGCGGGAAGGCGGCGATTTGGTTGGCGAGTTTCAAGGCTTCATTCAGCGCTTCGCCTTCTGGCACGACGCGGTTTGCGAGGCCAAACGACAAGGCTTCGTCCGCGCCGACACCGCGTCCCGTCAGGATCATATCCATCGCCCGCGACTGCCCGATCAAACGGGGCAGGCGCACCGTCCCACCATCAATCAAAGGAACACCCCACCGGCGACAGTAAACGCCAAAAGTTGCGGCCGCGCTGGCGACGCGTAGATCGCACATGATCGCGAGTTCAAGACCGCCAGCAACGGCATTGCCTTCGATCGCCGCAATGGAGGGTTTTGTCAGCTCTAGCCAAGTTGGCCCCATCGGCGCTTCGCGTTCAAACTTTGCGCGCTCTGCGACGGCTTTCAAATCTGCGCCGGCGCAAAAATGTCCGTCCGCTCCGGTGAGGATGTGGACTAGGACATCATCATCCGCTTCACCGCATTCAAATGCGGCACGCAGCTCCGCCGCTGTTTCTGGGTTCACCGCATTGCGCGCGCCTGGACGATTGATCGTCATGATCTGAACCGGGCCTTGGCGGTCGACGCGAACGAGATCACCCATGACCTAGTTTCCGGTGAGGTTCGGCTTGCGCTTCTCGCGGAAGGCGTCGACGGCCTCTTTGCGGTCGTCCATATAATTGGAGACGCTCTCCCAACCGACGCTTGCATCCATCATTTGCGATGCGAGAGCCCGCAGTGGGATATTGGCGACGGTCTTGGTCCAACGCACAGCCCATTTCGGATTGCCTTGCAGTTTGGCGACGAGTTCCCCGACCTTTGCGTCGAGCTCTTCGGTCGGTACTGCGTAATTGATTAGACCGAGCTCTTTAGCTTCGGTTGCCGTCAACAGATCACCGGTCATCAATAGCTCTTTCGCTTTTGCAAAGCCGATCAGCTGCGGCCAGATCACCGCGCCGCCATCGCCCGCAACTAGGCCAACTTTGACATGCGGGTCGCCAATCAGGGCTTTTTCATCAGAGACGATCATATCGCAGAGCAGGGCAATGGTCGCGCCGAGGCCAGCTGCCGCGCCATTCAGGCGGCAGATCATCGGCTTTTCCATGTCGAGCAGCGAGGTCACGATCCGTTTGGCTTCCCAGGCAATGTCGCGAAACTTGCTCGGGTTTGAGATCTGCTCATCGAACCAGTCAAAATCGCCGCCAGCGCAGAAGGCGCGGCCTTTGCCGGTCAGGATGATGATATCGCTTTCGCTGTCGCGCTGTAGGTCGGTGAACACCCGGCCCAGCTCTTCATGCATGGCGGCGTCGACGCCGTTTACAGGATGATCCGATGTGATCGCTGCGGTGAGCACACGGCCATCGCGTTCAAAAGTGAAACGGGAATAGGGTACGCTCGTAATATCAAAAGGAGTGGTCACGATTTAGAAGGGTCCTATGCCAAGGGAAAACAGGAAGATGAGGATGCCCAGCGCGGCGAGGCAGGTCACGACAAGGCCGATCGACGCACCAAGTTGGCGCCGTCCGAACCCGCCGCTGGTCAAGCCGCGATAGAGGGCAATGGCGGTCAGCGCGAAGCCGGTCAGGCCAAGCCAGAAGGCCCAACCGGTTGATGGCAAGACGCCAATCGGCAGTGCCATTGGATGATTGGTCGCGGTCGCGAGGATTTGCTTTACGGCCCAGGCCAGACCACCCAGCGAGAGCAGCGCACCGCCCCACGTGATCGCGCGCGACTGGCCGAAACTTTGCGCATCCGCGCCCTGAAGCTTACGTGCGGCCCAGCCCAAGGGGAACATGATCAAGCTGATCACAAGAAGAGCCGCAGCCAGGATGACGCCATAAGGATACTGCCCGGATTGCAGGCCGCGCGCAAAGCGATATGGCGACTTGGTGTCAATCAAGCGGGTCAGGAATTTGGGCGCGGAAACGTCGGAAAGGCATGACGTGTCGAGCGCGGCGTCTGGGTCTGTGACGAAGGCCACCCACAGGTCTTTACCGCATCCCGGCGAGTTGCTGAACAAGGCGCCGTGTCCGGTATGCGGAAACTCAACATATTGCGCATTGCCGAGATCCGGCATGATGGACTGGCCATAGTTCGGCGGCGTGATCGGGTCCGCGGTGCCGGCGGCGACCAGAATTGGAACATCTGTGACAAGGCGTTTTACGGTCGGATCGGGCCCAAGATCGTAAACCGCGCCGCAGACTTCGGCCCAGCCAACTGTATCGGTCCATTTTGAGAGTTGCGGCTCAACGCGCCGCATCGCGGCAAACTGCTCATCTGAGACTTTTATCGCGCCGCGGCAATTGGCGACCAGTTCAAGCCCGTTGCCAGCACTGTGATCGATTGGGCGCCCTAGGACTTCGAAATAGGCCTCAATGGCTTCGACGTCTCGCGTTTCAAGCGCGGTCAGGAGGCTTGGGAAATCTGCATAAAGATTTTTCGAGTAGAGCGCCTGGAAGACAGCACCGCCCGCAAGGTCGCCGTCTAGAACCACGGTCCCATTCAGCGCCGAGCCATGATCCATCGTGTCCAAGACAATCGGGTCGGCATCATAGGCTTCGAACGCCTTGATAAAGCGCTCTCGGAAACTGCCGATATCGCGCGCGCAAGCCGGGTTTGCTGCGCAGTCTTCGTCCAACGCGTTCAGGGCAGAACTGAACCCATAGGCTGTCGCTTCCCATCCGCCGGTTTCCAGCGGTGTTGCCGGGACGACGCTGTCCAAGATCGCGGCGCGGACCCCGTCCTCATCGACTTGAAGGATCGATTGGCCAAGAGAGGTGCCATAGGAAACGCCAAACAAGGTCCACTGCTCATAGCCGAGCGCGATGCGGATATCGCGGACATCGAGTGCGTTTTGCCATGTGGTGTAGCCGTCGACTTCGATGCCGCGTGCCCGCGCCTCATCGAGGCATGTTTCAAATGCGGCCTTTGAGCGCTCAACGCCTTCTTCGATTGGCACGCCGAATTGGAAATTGCGCGGCACAGCGCGGCAGAAATGGCCTTCTGAATATCCGATCCCGCGCTGGTCAAAGAAGATAAGGTCTGCGGCCTCTCGGAACGCTTGTGCGTTGGCGCCCTGATAGGCGAAGATCCGTCCCGCGCCGAGCGATGGTCCGCCGGGCCCCCCGGTCAGTCGGATAACTGCGCGCCGGTCTGGATTGTCTGAGGTGGATTTGATGCTCAGGACCGAGAGCTTAATCAGGCGGCTATCAGGCTTGGTGCGATCTTCTGGAACCAGCACATATCCACAGCGAAACTCTTCCGGATCATAGTCCGGTGCCTGCGCATGAAACGGGCAAACATATGGCGTGAACTCTGGCTGAAAATCTGCCCAGTTGGAGTGAACACGGTCAGGGGCCAGTATAGGCAGCGCGGGTAGATCCGGATCGGTTTGAGCGGCGGCCAGAGGTGCCAGTAGACAGGTGAAAAACGCGAGCATCGCGACCTTCAAATAATGCTGCATAACTGGCTCCCATCTCGTTGTCTTGGCGGCTGACCCTAAGCTTCGGCGCTGACTTGTACAACGCGGCGGCCGAAATTCTCGCCTCGAAACAGGCCGCAGAACGCGTCTGGCATTTTGTCGATGCCGTCGAACCGCTCCTCTTTGAGCTTCAACTCGCCCTTGCCGATCAGTGTCGCCATCTCGTTCAAAGCAACCGGGAACTCGCGCGCGAAATCAAACACGACAAGCCCCTGCATTAAGACGCGATGGGTGATGAAAGGTTTCGTATTGACGATCCCAGGGGTCTCTTCTGGCGATAGATTATAGTCGGCAACCTGGCCTGAAATGCAGATGCGGCCGTTCAGGCGCATTTTAGGCAGAACACGATTGACCATCTCATTTCCGACATTGTCGAACAGCACATCAACGCCTTTCGGCATCGCTTCGTTGATCGCCGCGTCGAGATCTGGTGCCGTCTTATAATTGATTGCGTGATCGAACCCGGCTTCTTCGACGAGCCACTTACATTTGGTGTCACTGCCGGCGATCCCGATCACTTGCTCGGCGCCGCCCGCCTTGGCGAGTTGGCCAGCCGTCGCGCCGACGGGGCCCGCCGCTGATGTGACGAGCACGCGGTCTCCGGCCTGGAATTTGGCGACGGATTTCAAGCCAAACCACGCGGTTAGACCCGGCACGCCCAGGACACCAATCCAGAGCGAGAGCGGCAGCGGGACAGCGTCTGGAACTTGGCCGATAAAGCCATTGCCATTCTGAATCGTATGTGTGCGCCAGCCGCCAGCACAGAAGACTTTTGTGCCCACCGGAAAAGCGTCATTTTCGCTGGCGTCCACAATACCTACGCTAAACCCATCGATTGGCTTTCCGAGGGGCAATGCGGCGGCATAACTGTCACCGCCAGAAAGGCGCGAGCGCGTGCCCGGGTCGACTGAATTCCAAATATGTCGAACCCGGAATTGTCCCTCGGTCGGGACCGGCAGCTCTTTGCTGACAAGCTCGAAATCACTGGGGTTGGGGGCGCCCTCGCAATATTGTTTCAGGACGATTTGCTGCATTTGATCACTCAAGTGAAAGTCTCCGCTTTTTTGCCTATGGACCACTTTCAACACAGAAAGACCAGTTAGGACGTTGGGGCAACATGGTTTGCGATTGATCGTTGAGTGATGCTAACGATTGCCCGCAGTTGTCCGTAAGCAGTGGCGCACCTAGGTGGAGCGCTGAATTCATGTCAGTTTTTGAATAGGCAAGTTTAGTGACCTCCCTGACCCATCTTGATCGGCTTGAGGCCGAGGCTATCCATATCATTCGTGAAGTTGCAGCTGTCGCTGAAAACCCGGTCATGCTGTATTCGGTCGGCAAAGACAGCGCGGTGATGCTGCACTTGGCGATGAAGGCGTTCTATCCGAGCGTGCCGCCATTTCCGTTGATGCATGTCGACACGACTTGGAAGTTTCGCGAGATGATCGAGTTCCGGGACCGCAAAGCCAAAGAACTCGGCATGGATTTGATCGTGCATTCCAACCAGGACGGCATTGACGCAGGCGTCGGTCCGTTCTCGCATGGTTCGTCCGTGCACACGGACATCATGAAGACGCAGGCCCTGAAACAGGCTTTGGACCAACACAAGTTCGATGTCGCCTTTGGCGGCGCGCGCCGCGATGAGGAAAAATCGCGCGCGAAAGAGCGGGTTTTCTCGTTCCGAACAGCTGAGCATCGCTGGGACCCAAAGAACCAGCGCCCTGAGCTTTGGAACCTTTATAATGCGCGGATCCACAAAGGTGAGAGCATTCGCTGTTTCCCGATCTCAAATTGGACCGAGCTCGATATCTGGCAGTATATCCGCCGCGAACAGATTGAGATCGTGCCGCTCTATTATGCTGCTGAGCGCCCGGTCGTTGAGTGGGAAGGCAGCCAGATCATGGTCGATGATGAACGCATGCCGCAAGAGCTGCGAGACAAGGCCGTGATGAAATCTGTCCGCTTCCGGACGCTCGGTTGTTACCCGCTGACCGGCGCCGTCGAAAGCACCGCCGATACGCTGGAAGATATTATTCAAGAAATGCTGCTGACAACCTCGTCGGAGCGCCAAGGCCGCACGATTGACCGCGACCAATCGGCCTCGATGGAGAAGAAGAAACAAGAGGGGTATTTCTAAAATGTCTCACGTTGATGCCCTGATCGCCGAAGATATCTCTGCTTATCTCGAGGCGCATGAAAACAAGTCTCTACTCCGTTTCATCACGTGCGGCAGCGTGGATGATGGTAAGTCGACCCTGATTGGACGGCTGCTCTACGATTCCAAAATGATCTTTGAGGATCAGCTGGACGCGCTGGAAAGCGACTCCAAGAAACACGGCACACAAGGCGAGAATATCGATTTTGCCTTGCTGGTTGATGGTCTGTCTGCAGAGCGCGAGCAAGGTATTACGATTGACGTTGCTTACCGCTTTTTCTCAACCGACCGGCGCAAATTCATCGTCGCCGATACACCGGGGCATGAGCAATATACGCGCAATATGGCGACCGGCGCTTCGACCGCTGATCTCGCCATCCTGATGATTGATGCGCGCAAAGGTATCCTAACCCAAACCCGTCGTCATAGCTTTATCGCAAGCTCGCTCGGCATTCGCAAACTGGTCCTGGCGATCAATAAGATGGACCTCGTGAATTATGATGAGGCAGTCTATAATCAGATCGAACGAGACTTCTTAGAGTTTGCTGAGGAACTCTCAGCCGGGATCGAGATTCAAGCGATCCCAATGTCGGCCCTGGCAGGCGACAATATCACCGCCAATTCAGACAATATGGCTTGGTATCAAGGCCCGCCTCTGATGGAATACTTGGAGACGGTTCCGGTTGATGATGAGCGCGTCAACGCACCGTTCCGGATGCCGGTCCAATGGGTCAATCGCCCGAACCTGGATTTTCGCGGTTTCTCCGGCCAGATCGCTTCGGGCCGGATCAAACCTGGAGATAAGGTCAAAACACTGCCAAGCGCTAAAGAGACCACAATCGAGCGGATCGTGGTGCATGGCGGTGATCTGAAAGAAGCGGTTGCCGGTCAGTCCGTAACGCTGACCTTTGCCGATGAGGTCGACACCTCGCGCGGTGATGTCATTTGCGCTGGTGGCGAGCCCGCAGAAGTGGCCGATCAATTCCAGGCCCGTGTGCTCTGGATGGCGGATACTGAGATGCTGCCGGGGCGGCGTTATTTGCTCAAGATTGGCGCGAAAACGGTCACCGCGACGGTTCTGGACCTGAAGTTTGGGATCGACGTGAACACGATCCAGGACAAGCCAGCTAAAACGCTTGGGCTGAACGATTTCGGCGTGATCACTTTGGCGCTTGATCAGCCGATTGCGTTTGATCCGTATGACCAAAACCGGGAAACCGGCGGGTTCATCCTGATCGACCGAATGAGCAATAATACGGTTGGTCTTGGTCTGATCGATTTTGCGCTGCGCCGTGCTGGCAACATTCACTGGCAAGCGCTCGACGTGGACCGTGAAGCGCTGTCGAAACAGAAAGAGCAAAAGCCCGCTGTGCTCTGGTTCACCGGGCTCTCTGGCTCCGGTAAGTCGACCATCGCCAACGCCTTGCAGCAAAAGCTCTTCGCGATGGGCAAGCACACTTTTGTGCTGGATGGCGACAATGTTCGGCATGGCCTCAACCGCGACCTTGGATTCACCGATGCAGACCGCGTGGAGAATATCCGCCGTGTTTCGAACGTCTCGAAACTGATGAGCGATGCGGGTCTGATTACATTGGTCAGTTTCATTTCGCCTTTCCGCTCAGAACGCCAAATGGCGCGCAACATGATGCAGGATGGCGAATTCGTTGAGATCTTTGTCGACACCCCGCTTGCGGTTGCAGAACAGCGTGATGTCAAAGGCCTGTACAAGCGTGCAAGAGCGGGTGAGATTAAGAACTTCACCGGCCTCGACAGCCCTTATGAAGCGCCAGAGGCTCCTGAAATCGTGATCAACACTGTCGAGCAAAGCGCCGAACAGGCCGCTGATAAAATCATTGTCTGGATGCGGGAACGCGGCTGGTTTGAGGTGTAACTGAAACTAGCCCGCGAGGGCTTCTTTCTTCTCTTCAATTTCCATCCAATCGAGCTCGGCTTGTTCAAGATCCGTGCGAGCGGTTTCTAAGCGCGCATTGATGCGATTGAACTCATCAGGATTGTCATTGAACAGGTTCGGATCGGACAGCTTGCTTTCAAGCTCTGCGATCTCAGCCTCTAAGCGCGGCATTTCAGTCTCGACTTCTTTCAGACGATGCTGATCTTTAAAGCTGAGTTTGGTTTGTTTCTTGGGTTCTGCAGGTTTGGATTTTGCCACTTTAGGCTTTTTGTCGGCCTTCGCAGCTTTGCCAGGTTTGCCTTTGATCTGTGACTGCGCATCGGTCCAGCCGCCAGCGGTTTCGACCCACTCACCATCGCCGAGTGGGACCAGACATGAGGTCACCGTCGCGTCTAGGAAGGCGCGATCATGGCTCACCAAGATCAACGTCCCCTCGAAGTTGAGAAGCATGTCCTCGAGCAAATCCAAGGTTTGCATATCGAGATCATTTGTTGGTTCGTCGAGAACCAGAACATCCGTCGATTGCGCCAGTGCGATGGCCAGCGTGAGGCGGTTCCGCTCACCGCCAGAAAGCGCGGCCACTGCTTGGCGCAGTTGATCTGGCTTGAACAAGAAATCCTTAGCATAAGCGGCGACATGGCGCTGTTTGCCTTGCACCATGATGCTGTCGCCGCCTTGCGGCGCGAGCGCTTCCCAGAGCGTATCTTTCGGGCGCAATGTGTGGCGCGTTTGGTCGAGATAGGTGATGCGCAGTGCCGGATTGAGTTTCACATTGCCGCTATCGCGTTCCAGTTCGCCAAGCAGGAGTTTGAGCAAAGTGGTCTTGCCGACCCCATTCGGGCCGATGAAGCCAACGCGGTCCCCGCGCAGGATCTTAAAGTCCAAACCTTCTACGATTTTCAGGTCGCCATAGGCTTTGGTTAGGCCGAAGGCTTCGATGACTTTTCGCGATTGGTGGCCGGCTTCTTCAGCGCTGATCCCCGCCTTAGCTTTTTGAGCGACAATCGCAGCCTTGCGGCGAGAGGCTTCGGCGCGCATCGCTTTCAGTCGGTGTAGCCGCCCCATATTCCGGGCGCGCCGCCCGGTCACGCCGCGTTGGAGCCAATGTTCTTCGGCTTTGAGCTGCGTTTTGATTTTTTCAAGCTGGCGAATTTCCGCCTCTTCGATCTCTGCGGCCCAACGCTCAAAGTCGCTATAGCCTTTCGGGCTTTTCAGGACGACGCCATCGCGGAGCCACAATGTATTGGTCGTGACATTTTCCATGAACCGGCGGTCGTGGCTGACGAGGAGAACGGCGCCATTGAAGCCGATCAGGCGCGTCTCCAAGGTCTCGATCATCGGCACGTCAAGATGGTTGGTGGGCTCGTCGAGCAGCAACACATCCGGATCATAAGCAAAGGCTTTAGCGAGCGCCGCGCGCCGGATCTGGCCGCCGGAAAGAATGCTTGGGCTGACGCTCGGATCGACGCCAAAATGGCCGAGCTCAGCCTCGGCGCGCCAGGCTTCCGCGCCGCCGGATGTGGCATAGTCCAGCACGGTTTCAAAAGCCGAGAGGTCCGGCTCTTGTTCAACTGTCGTAATCATCGTGCCGGGATGGATCCAAAGTTCACCATCATCCGGTTCATGGCGCCCGGTGATCAAGCGCATGAGGGTCGATTTCCCCGCGCCGTTTCGTCCGACCAGTGCCGCGCGCTCGCCCTTGGCCAGGGTAAATGACACGCCCTCAAAAAGCGGCTTGCCGCCAAAGGCGAGCCGCACGTCGGTCATGTTGAGAATGGGTAGGGACACGGGGTCTTAGGCTTTTAGTTTGTAGCCGGAGCGCAGCATCCACCAAACCCCGGCAGAGGCGAGGAAGGCTGCACCGCCGCTGACAATCACGCCGGTCATGATGTTTGAGTTCGCGGCATCCAAGAACCCATACCGGAAGCCATCAATCAGGAAGAAAATCGGATCGAAATAGGCTGCCGACTTAAACGGTTCGACCAACACATTGATGTCGTAAAAGGTTCCGGACAGGAAGGTCAGCGGTACAATCACGAAGTTCGAGACGGCAGCCAAGTGATCAAACTTATCCGCCCAGATGCCGCCCATAGCGCCAATCGCGGCCAGGAAGATCGTTGCCATCAGGCCGAACCAAATGATCGGCCAAATGTGGGCCACCGAAAGATCAGCGAGGCCGCTAAAGTGAATTCCTGTGGCTGCGATGGCCCCAACAATCACGCCCCGCGTGACCGCGCCGAAGATGAACCCGACCGCGAGTTCCACCGGCGACAGCGGCGGCATCAGAAAGTCGACTTGGCTGCCTTGGACCTTCGCAATTGTCAGAGAGCTCGATGAGTTCTGAAAGGCGTTTTGCAGCATCGCCATGACAATCAGGCCGGGCGCCAGAAAGCTATTATAATCAAGCCCCGCGAAATCACCGCTCAGTTCGCCGCGATTGCCAAAGGCCAGTTTAAACACCGTCATGAACAACAGCGTCGAGACGACAGGCGCGAGCAGCGTTTGCATCCAGACCTTCATAAAACGGCCCACTTCGCGCTTATAAAGCGTCCACAAGCCAAGCCAGTTCACCGCGCCATAAGAGCGTGGCTTTGGCGGCGATAGTGTAGAAGAGGATGTATCAGGCATGACCCGACACTTAAGAGCTGACTCGGCGTTTGGCGATAGGGCAAAACCTATCCACAGCTGCTACTATATATTGATTGCCTGTGGACAGAGGTGATCAGCATCTTGTGTTTAGTTTCGCTCCTGATACGATATATAGCGTTAGAGCGGGGCTGGTGGCATCGCTCTTATCAATATCTAGGGGCTGCCAAGGAGCGGGGTAAAACGCATGGCTTGGACTGAAGATCGCGTAGAAGTATTGAAAAAGCTATGGGCAGAGGGCCATTCGGCTAGCCAAATAGCTAAAGAACTTGGTGGGGTGACGCGAAATGCTGTCATCGGCAAAGTGCACCGGCTTGGCCTGTCGGGGCGGGCGACACCGTCTCGACCTGTAAAGCGTCCACCGCGTCTTGCGCATCCGAAACCGCGGATCCGACCAGATGGCGCCGTCGTCGCGCCGAAGCCGCAGCGCGAAACCGTCGAAACACAGCTCAAGCCGAACGAGAAAACGGCGATGCTCGCCGCGCTCACGCCGCAGCCTCTTGCCGACGGTGAAGCTGCGACCATTCTCACGCTGCGCGATAGCATGTGCAAATGGCCCATCGGCGATCCGGCCGATCCGAAGTTTGCGTTCTGCGGCCGCAAGGCGACCTGTGGTCCATACTGCGCAGAGCATGCGAAAATTGCCTTCCAGCCCGCCAAGAAACGCGAGAAGAAAAAAGCCGAGTATGACTATGTTCGGAAGATCGCTGGTTAAGCTCTAGCGCAACCAAGAGAAGACAAAGACAGGCGGCTTGGAGTGTCCAAGCCGCCTTTTTTGATTATACCAAGCAAAGTTACAGTTGTAGCAACTAACGCTTCACCTCTAAAGTGAGTTCGGTGACGTTATAATTTGGGTTGTATTTTTGTCACAATTGCAACAATTCGAAATAGTTTACCCGCGCTAGGGTTTAACAAGTCCGCAAAATTCCCGTGAATGAAATCATGGGGGCGGAAGTCCTCATAATGGAGTGAGTTCTAGGAGGACATTTTGAAAGTACCAACGATACGCAATATTGCGTTGGCATCGACCGTATTGACGGCCGTCGCCTTCGCACCAGCGCAAGCGCAAGAGGTCGACGAGGTCGAAACCGTGGCGTCCGAGGCAGTGGAAGAGGCCGCTGTTCAGGAACGCGTGGTGGTCACCGGCTCCCGTCTTCGCCGCGATGAGTTTTCATCCATCTCGCCTTTGCAAGTTGTAGATGCTGCCGAAGGCCGAGCAATCGGTATTCTCGATATCGGCGACTTGGTTGCGCAATCACCAACGATTACCGGCGTACAGTTTGACGCCTCAACCAATGCAGGGTCGCCAACAGCGGCGGTCGAAGGCGTTTCCGAAGGCGGTGTTGGCTCGAACAATATCGCGCTGCGCGGTCTTGGCGCGTCATCAACCCTCGTGCTGATGAATGGTCGCCGCTTGGGCCGTGCCGGTGTGCGCGGTGCGCCAGTTGCGCCGGATATCAACCTGATCCCAAGTGCGCTTGTCGAGCGCGTTGACATTCTGACCGACGGCGCCTCATCGATCTACGGATCTGATGCGGTTGCAGGCGTGGTCAACGTCATCCTGCGCGATGATTTTGAAGGCTTTGAAATCGCCGCAAGCGGCACTGCGCCGTTCGAAGATGGTGGTGATGAGCTGCAAGTCAGCTTCATTGCTGGCGCTTCAAGCGACAAAGGCAATGTGACGGTCGGGGGTGAATTCTACAACCGAACCGCCGTGCTGGCTGGTAATCGCTCAAACTTCAACGATTGTCTTCGCGACATCGAAGTCGGTACAGATGGCGGCGTTCGCTCTGTCTGCCTCGATAACCGTCCCGACAATGCGGTGTTCTTATCCGGCACGGGATTCGTGTTCAATACGCCTGGAACCACTGATATTGGAGTTCCAGGATTCTCAACTGGTGCCGGAACGACAGCGTTTCTGGGACAAGATTTCGCATTGAATGACTTATATAATCTTCAAGATGAAGAGCGTAACACGCAGCTGCTTGAAGGTGTTGAGCGTTACAGCCTTTACGCCACAGGCCAATATGATTTGGATCTATTCAGCCGAGATACCGTTTACTTTGAGGGGTCCTACTCCAATCGTAGCGGTATTAGTCGTTTGACCAATGAGCAAATTTTCCCAGGTGTCCCGGCGCTCATCCCAGAGGAAGACGCGAATGGGAACATCATCGTCGATGGGACTGGCGCACCGATCCTGGTCGACAACCCGCTCAACCCATTCTCTGCCGATGCCTTGCCTGTGATCTCTACACTGGGACTGGCTCAGCGCCGGGCAACGGACGTCTCTAACTTCCGGTTCGTGACCGGTATTGAGGGTGACATTCCGATTTCAGGTCTGAAAGAGAAGAACTGGGTCTATGACTTCTATGGCAGCTATGAGCGTAGCTATGGTGTCGCCTCACAGCCAATCTTGAACGAATTCGCCGCGCGTGAATCGCTCGACACTTTGCGTCTCGACGCAGATGGCAACCTGACCTGTGGTCTTGACCGGACTGCAACAAGCTTTGGCTTCTTGACCCCAGCCGACTGTGTCGTGGTCAATTGGTTCTCGCCAACGCTGTTCACCACCGAGGGCGGCAATAAGCGCTTTGCAACTCAGGAAGAAGAAGACTTCCTATTCGGCTCTTCGATCAACACCACTGAAATCGAGACAGGTATCGTCTCAGGTGTTGTAACAGGTGACGTGTTCGACATGCCAGCAGGCACTGTTGGCTTGGTGCTCGGTGCGGAATTCCGCGAAGAGCGGATCAATACCGTCAACGATGTGGCGCGTGTCACCGGTCTTGGCGCCTCTGAGGTGCCAGATGTTGAAGGCAACACAATCGGTCGAACAAGCATCTATGAGGTGTTTGCTGAAACTGAACTGCCGTTGCATGAGCGTTTGAACCTTAACCTCGCAGCGCGTCACTCAGAGACCGAGCTTTCGGGTGGTCAAACCACTTACTCAGTGCGCGGTGATTTTGAAGCGACTGACTATTTGCGGATCCGCGGTACGTTCGGAACGACCTTCCGGGCGCCAGATCTGCGGGCTCTGTTCCTCGCGGGCACAGTCGGAACAATTGGCGGCGGCAATGACCCATGCTTGGTTCCAACCGTGGCGAATAATGGCGGCGTTTACGATCCGACCCAGGACACACGCGCACAAGTCGTGCTCGACAATTGTGTCGCTGACGGCGTAGACCCAACAGCGTTGGGTCTGTTGGCGACAACGGGTATCCCAACCAATTCTGGTGGTAACCCTAACCTCGCGCCAGAGACGTCAGAGTCATACACAGCTGGCTTCGTATTCCGCCAGCCATGGACAGACCAGTTCGACCTCGATCTGTCCGTGACGTATTTCAACATTGATGTGGAAGATCGGATCCTGCCGACCAGCGCGACCGACATCCTGTCACGTTGTTATAATGACGAGCCAAACCTGGGCAGCCCGTTCTGTGAGTTCATCTCGCGGAATAGCGGAAACCCAGCTCAGGCGACCATCAACCGCGTCGACGTTCCATTCATCAATGTTGGTCAGGTGACGTCTGAAGGTCTCGACTTCAATGCCCGCTTCGGTATGGACATTGATCGACTGCTCGATGGCGGTCGTTTCAGCTATAACTTGTCTGCGACGACGTATCTTGAGCAGCTGGAAGTCATCTCTGAAGATGATCCAGGTGACGACAATGTCGGTGAGATCGGTAACCCAGAATGGCAGGCCGTTGGTACGGCTCTGATTGAATGGGGCAATTGGAACGCTCGCTTCCGGACCCGATTCATCGGTGAAACTCAGCAGGACGACACTGATGATTTCACAGATCCAGCGGATCAAAGCACCACACGCTCAGCTTGTGGCATCTTGGGCGCCGGTGTTGCTTGTCGTGACGTTGACTTTACGGACGATTACTGGACCCACGATCTTTCATTCGGTTATGTCGCGAATGATTGGTCTGTGACGCTCGGTGTGCGTAACCTGTTCGATGAGCAAGTGCCACTGATCGACCAAGGTGAAGGCCCAGCCCGTCTGAACATCGTGACCCAATCTGGTTACGATCTGGTCGGACGCCGTGCGTTCGTAAACGTTGCGAAACGCTTCTAGTCTTTAACCGAGACCAAATAGGAAAGGCGGCTCTGTTCAGAGCCGCCTTTTTTGATGCTGAATTTTGTTGTTTTATCGCAGGCGTTCGACGCGGATGGTGCGGTTCAGTTCTGTCAGTCGCATCTTATAGCCACTCACCGGCGCACTCCAGATCTCGACATTCAGGTTCTCTCGATACTTGCGAGGGATGCGGATCTTTTGGCTGTCGCCTTTAATTTGGCGCCAGACCTGGCCGTTTGCCAATGACACTTCCAACTTTTCATAGGGTACGGTTCGCGTTGATCTGACGCTGAATGCTTGCTTGTCGGCCTGCGGCTTTGGGGCCGTTTGGCGAGAGGCGGTCCGAGCGGCGACTTGTTCGGCGCCAAGCTCTGGAGCCGCGGCTGTGGTTGTCACGGGTGCAGGCGGGGCTGCAACAATAGGGGCTGCCGCCTCGGCTTGGACCGGCTGATCTGTGGGTTTCGGCGCTTCAGCCTCTACAATCTCAGCGGTTGGTGCAGCGGGGACGGTCTCACCGCGCAAAGCCGCTTCGAGGCAGGCAATGCGTTGCTCGGTATCTGTTTCAGCGGCGCAGCGTGTGATCGCGTCGGACCCATCTGTTTCGGATTGGGCTGCGGCGAGCCCGCCATTTATCACCATCCCCAGGAGCGCTGTTGTTAGGAGTGTTTTTCGCATTTTGGACGTGCCTTTGCGCTTGTGTCTAATGCACTTATCCAATCGGTCGATTTGAATAGGGTCAAGCCTGTCGGTCGAGAAACGCGCAGTTGGCTTGATCGTAAGGATCAGTCCCGACTGCTAATCGCGCAAAAGAAAAGGCCGCTGCGCTCCGAAGGATCGGAAATAGCAGCGGCCAGTCAAACCCGCCCAAGACAGGAGGGCAAAAGGCGGGTGAAAGCTCAGTTGAGCTTAAAGGGAACGGCTAACCGTCAGGACGACCCGCTCGTCGCCATTGTCGCCTTGCTCATCCGCGTCTGTGCCCCAGAAGCGAAGGTCGAAGTCGACGTATTCCGTCGCTAGAGTCGCGCCGAGAGAGTAGTTAGTGTACTCTTCGATAAAGCCGTCGCCACCATCGACCCAGCTGCCGACGGACGCGTCAAATCCAAGTGTTTCAGTGGCTGCGAAGCCTGCCGAGAAGTCAACATAGACGGTTTCATCGTCTGGGTTCAGGAAGACTGTTCCACCGAGATCAACGACCCCGAGTGTGCCACTCAGTCCGCCATAGAACTCAACGAAATCGAGATCGTCTGCGTCTGGATACAAATACCCAATGACGCCAACATCCCAGCCTAGGCCAGCATCGGTTTCACCGGCGAACCCGCCATACAAGTCGAGTTCCATATTGGCGCCGCCAAAGTCGACAATCGACGCCCAGGTTCCGGCGTAGAACGCGCCGTTTGCATAGTCGAACCCACCTTGCACGGCGGGGTTTTCGCTATTTTGTGACACGCCGCGCCAGACATAGTCTGTGGTCAATGCGACATTGCCAGAAAATTCGCCTTCAGCCAGAGCTGTCGGCGCGGTAAAAGCGCCAGCGACCATTGCGAGTGCGAGACCTCGTGAAATCAATTTTCCCATCAATCTGCTCCTTCTAGAAAATTCGATCGGTGAGGTGTAAAGAGCGGACTGCTCGAGTTTTAGCCACTTGGGATGGTGTTATCAGGTGGAAAATATCCGCGAGCGCACGAAAATCGAGCAAATGGAGAATTTCACGCCTGTAAAACCGTCGAACGCCGATAATTGCAGCTGAGCGCGCGGACGGGGTCCAGCGCGTGACGCAAAAGCTACCAAATGAGGCCGCGGCGCCTATAAAATATGCGGTTGAGGGCGAGTCCTAGCGAAAAAGATATATCGTTTTACGCGGCGTCGAGCAGCAAAACCGCAAAGAAATCGCGCGGGTCGCGCCAATTTTCGCGCAGTGTCCAGCCCGTGGGAGTGAGCAGGTCTACGAATCGATCAAGATCGAATTTCCGCGAATTCTCAGTATGGATCGTCTCGCCTCGATCAAATGATATGCGCTTGGCGCCGATCGTGACCGTTTGCGGTTTGAGACTACGCAAGTGCATTTCAACCCGTGAGGCACCATCATTCCAAATGGCTTCGTGTGCAAACGCGTCGAGATCGAAATTGCCCCCGAGATCGCGATTAATCCGCTTCAAGAGGTTTAGATTGAACGCGGCGGTGACGCCCTGCGCGTCATCATAGGCTGGAATGAGAATGTCCGGGGATTTGCGCAAGTCCAGACCAATCACGAATTTGCTGTCATCGCCGAGTAGGCGCCGTGCAGCGCGTAGAAACTGATCAATTTCATCATCGCTTAAATTCCCGATGGTCGAACCAGGGAAAAAGCCGACTGGTGTGCCATCAATATCATCGGGTAGGCCCAGCTCGACCATAAAGTCGGCTGCGATCGGACGGACGGTCAAGTCTGGATACTCGATTTTTAGAGCGGCCGCGGTTTGTAAGAGGAAATCCTCGGACACATCGATGGGCACATACCCTGCCGGATCTTTTAAAGCGTCGAGCAGGATTCGAGTTTTCGTCGACGCGCCTGCGCCATATTCTACCAAAAGGGCGCGGGGCCCAAGTGCGTCGGCAATCGCATCGGCCTGCGTGTTCAAGATGCCGATCTCGGTGCGTGTGGGATAGTATTCCGGCAGCTCGGTGATCTGTTCAAATAGGTTCGATCCGGCTTCGTCATAGAAATACTGACAGGGCAGGGTCTTTTGCGGCTCAGCGAGACCTGTGAGCACGTCACTCAAGAACCGGTCGGTTTGAGACGCGGTTTGGGGGTCGAATGCATCGTCCATGACTAAATGTCCCGTGCCAGGCGCAATCCTGAGAATTGCCAGCGTTTGTTAGGGTGAAAGAAATTGCGGTAGGTCGTGCGGATATGCTTGTCAGGCGTCGCGCAGGAGCCACCGCGCAGGACCATCTGACCGCTCATGAATTTGCCATTATATTCGCCGACAGCGCCATCTGCGACTTTGAAGCCAGGATAAGGCGTGAACGGGCTCGCGGTCCATTCCCAGACATCGCCGAAATAGTATCTTTGGTCTGCGTCGGATTGGACCTGTGGCTGGAGATATCCGCTGCCGGAAAATGTGCCATCTAAGTTTACATCTTGGGCTGCGAACTCCCATTCTTGCTCGGTCGGAAGCCGGGCGCCGGTCCAGGTGGCGTAAGCGTCAGCTTCGTAGAAACTGATATGCGTTACCGGCGCTTCCATATTGACGCGCCGCGCGCCGGACAGAGTCATCGTGTGCCAAGTGTCGCCGTCGAGATACCAGTATAGAGGTGCAAGCCATCCTTCCGCTTGAGCCGTCGCAAACCCATCAGAGAGCCAATACTTTGGTGTCTCATACCCGCCATCTTTGATGAAAGCGAGCCAGTCGCGATTGGTCACGGCCCTTGAGGCAAGATCAAATGGGCGCACAATCGCTTCATGGCGCGGCGTTTCGCAGTCAAATGCGAACTCATCCCCCTTATGGCCAATCTGTACGACACTACCCTGGAACCGATCCCATTTCAGCGGCGCCGCTTCGAGGTTCGCCGTCTGCAGGTTCACGTCTGGTTTCAACGCAGGCTGCAGCGGATTCTGTGCAAACAGGTGCAGAATGTCTGTCAGCAGGAGTTCTTGGTGCTGCTGCTCATGTGACAGGCCGAGTGTGAGGAGGTCGAGGGCCTCAGAGCGCGTATTGATGAGCTCAGCCATCTTCTCATCGACATGGGCGCGATAAGCGAGCACCTCGTCCAGGGAAGGCCGGGTCAACAATCCGCGCATGGGGCGGGCATGTCGATCGCCAACTGCGTCATAGTACGAGTTGAACAAAAAGCTGAAACGCGGATGATAACGCACCTCGTCGCCATACACCGGTGCCAGCATGAACTCTTCAAAAAACCAGCTTGTATGGGCCAAGTGCCACTTTGCTGGACTAGCATCAGCCATAGATTGAGCGGTCGCATCTGCATCACTCAACGTTGCCGCTAAGAATTCTGACTGACGCCGAACGGTTTGATAGCGCTCGAGATTAGGTTGGGAGGAAGCGCGCTTTTTCTTTGGTTGTGCCATGCCCTGTTGTTTCGCTTTTGGCGTGTATCGTCAACTTAGCCTCCTGACACGTAAGGTCAGGAGCGGCCACGCAATTGATAGTCTGCCTGAGGGACATACTGGCTCTGGCGGCGATGTCCCGTGAAGCTTTCATAAAGGTGGAATGTATCAACCAGAACCGGTTCGCTTTTCAGGATTTGAAAATCCTCGCTCCAAGTGCGCACCGCTTCGAGTGGAGATTGGTTGCAATAGGCGACAGTGATGTGCGCCGCGAACGGGTCTTGGCCGAGTTGAAGCCCAAACCGGCGCGCCAGTTTGCGGCAATCATGGGCGAGCTCTGTAAGTGCGTCATTGGCCGCGACCCGGGCATAGAGCGCGCGCGGTTCACGGCGTCCAAACCAGCCGACCCCCGAAAGCTCTAGCTCAATCGCAGGGGCTGAGACTTGTTCCAATGCATCGGCGAGTTCGTTCGCGATCTCGCCATCCACTTTGCCGTAAAAACAAAGCGTCACATGGTAATGATGCCGCTGGCGCCAGCGTGCGCCATGAATCTCGACGCTCAGCGGTTCGAGTCGGTCTGCAAGCTCGTCTGGCACAGGCAAGGCGGCAAAGAGGCGGTGCATGGGGTGGTCTCGTTCCGTGGTCAGGACAGTGTAAAGCAAGAAGCCCGACCAATCGGCCGGGCTTCAGAACTCTTAGATAATCTCGCCAGCTTAGCTTGCAAGATCGTCCAGCTTGCCGAAATGCTCGGCCAGCAGGTAATAGAAGGTCACGCGAGACTTGTTTCCGCCTTCCGGCTTCAGTGTCTCACAAACAGATCCGATCGCGGCATCAAGCTCATCATTGCTTTGGGCCAGCGCGAGTTTTCCGCGGCACCATTTTTCACGCACTCGGCCAAGCTCTGTGTCGTCTGAGCAAGAGACCAGTGAGCTGTCACGGTTGCGCAGTGCGATACCGAGATGTCCCACAATCTTCTCAGCCGCAGCTTGGTTATAACCCTTGGCGTATTTTTTGATATTTTCTTCGTACTTTGAGGCGTCAGCCATTGAAGTTCCCCTTTGTTTCGCTGCGACCTGTAACGATCTCTGCAGCCACCCGGAATTTGCCCCTACCGCTTGTCAAAGTCAAACCCCGCCAATGTGACCTTTGGTTAAGGACACGGCGACGGTTGTGCAATGTGGCGTGCATTCACCTCCGTCTCGAGCTCATCGGTCCAGGTCAAATCGAAGGCGTCAATGCAGATCTTGAGTTGTTCCATACTGGTCGCACCGATGATCGTGGAGCCCATAAAAGCGCGGCTATCGCAGAATTTTAGGGCAAGTTGCGCTGGGTCTAGGCCATGCTGTTCAGCGAGCTCGAAATAGGAGTCGAGCGCGGCGAGACCTTGCGGGCTTTCATAGCGCTGCATGCGGTCAAAGAGCTGTTTCCGAGAGCCTTCTGGCAAGGCGCCATTCCGGTATTTGCCGGTCAGATAGCCCTGCGCGAGCGGTGAATAGGCGAGCAGGCTGACCTCTTCGCGCACGCAAACTTCTTCCAGGCCGCCATCTTCGAAGGTGCGATTGACGAGATTGTAGGCGTTCTGGATTGAGGCCATGCGCGGCAGGCCGCGAGCATTGCTCTCCGCCATAAACCTCATCACGCCGAATGGGGTCTCATTCGACACACCAATATGCCGAATGCGCCCGGCTTTCACGTGCGCGTCGAGATGTGCCAGGATCTCTTCGAACGGCTCATATGGATAGCCATAGGCCTTAGCATCCATCTTATCGCCAAACAGGTTCACGGGCCGATCAGGCCAATGTAGTTGGTAGAGATCGATATAGTCGGTTTGTAGGCGTTTCAGGCTTTTACCGACGGCTTCGTCGATCTGGTCTTTGGTGTGGCGGGTCCAGCTGACATCTGCGTCGCGTGTCCATAGCATTTTTGAGAGACCGGCAACTTTGGTCGCGAGGATGACGTCTTGGCGCCGGCCGGTTTTTTGAAACCAGGTGCCAATGATGCGTTCCGTCGACCCTTGCGTCTCGGCCGAGGCAGGGACCGAGTACATTTCGGCGGTATCCCAAAAGTCGACGCCGCGCTCCAACGCATAGTCCATTTGGGCGTGACCTTCTTCCTCGGTATTCTGCTGTCCCCAAGTCATTGTTCCAAGGCAGCATGAGCTGACCATGAGATCTGTTCGTCCGAGCCGTCGTCGCTCAATCGCCATAGGCATTTCCTCTTATTGTCATTCGCAAAAACGATAGAAGGCGAATCTATGCGTGACCAGCCCGGTTTTTCTTGAAAAGCGATAAAAAAGACCACATACTATAGGCAATCCGTGCGCTCGTGCGCGGGCCTTTTAAACGAGGATAATATGAACGACTTTAACTCATCCATGGCGCATGGCCGGACGATGGATGCCAGCGTCAACGAGGGATTACGCTCGTTTATGTTGGGCGTTTACAACAAACTCGCCCTCGGCATCGCTGTGTCGGGCATCATCGCCTATGTCGCCGGGTCTGTCGCGCCGATCAGTGCTGCGGTTTACACCGCTCCAATGGTCTACATCGTGATGTTCGCGCCTGTCGCCCTGATTTTGGGCTCGATGTTTATGATGCGCAATCCAAGCCCAACCGGCAGTGCAATCCTGTATTGGGGCATTGTTGTCGCGCTGGGCCTGTCTATGGGCGTCTATTTCTTGATGGCCAATCTGAACATGGGCGGCATGACGCATTTCGTCATCACCAAGGCCTTCCTGGCGACTTCAGCCACCTTTGCGGGCCTGTCGCTGTTTGGATACACAACCAAGCGTGATCTCGGTCCGATCGGAACTTTTGCGATTATGGGCCTTTGGGGTGCGTTTATCATCGGTATGCTATTCGCAGTTCTGCCAATGATCTTCCCAAGTGTGCCATTCCTTGAAGTTGGCAGCCCAATGCAGCTGTTGATCTCAGGCGCATTCGCTCTGTTCTCGGCGGTCCTGGTGGCCTGGAACACGCAGTCTTTGAAAGAAACATATTTCGCACTGGGCGGTGACCAGCGTGGAATGGCGGTCGCTACGAATATCGGCGCGCTGAATTTCTTCATCTACTTCGTCAACATCTTCCAGTTCTTCTTGTCGCTGATGTCTAGCGACTAAGCGGTCTCCGAACGAAGATTAAAAGCCTCGGCCTCGTGCCGGGGCTTTTTTATTTGACGTCTCTTGCGGTCTGCGTATTCATGGAACATGATGAGAACATGTGCGGGAGGGGCAATTGATGGAAACAGCAATGGATGAGCAGTTAAGCCCCGGTGCCGCGGAGATTGCCCGCGGTGTTTTGCGGCTGATGAGCGATCATGGATTTGCTGGGGTCACCGAAATGACATTGGCGAATGGTCGCCGCGCGGATATCGCTGCGATCGGGCCGGGCGGAGAGATTACGATTATTGAGATTAAGTCTTCGGTGGCCGATTTTCGAAGCGATCAAAAGTGGCCGGAATATCGCCCATTTTGCGATCGCTTCTATTTTGCTGTTGGCCAGGATTTCCCGCACGATCTGATCCCGGAAGAGACGGGCCTGATCATTGCTGATGCCTTTGGCGGCGCGGTGATCCGCGAGGCGGTGTGTGAGAAACTGGTCGCGGCGCGGCGCAAAGCGGTGACGCTTCGCTTCGCGCGGCTCGCGGCGACCCGCCTGTGTCACCCTGTCATTGCGTGAGATCGCTTATGGACTCTTTGGTCTTGAAAACCTAGCTGCACGGTCATGAGTCACGCTTATCCCCTTGGCAAGACGGCCCGCGATGCGCTGAAGAATGCGAAAGCGGCCGCGCGCACGCGATACGAAGCTGAAGACCTGGCCGAAGATGTCACGGTCGCATCACTCGAAACTGAATGGCTGACGCCAAGTGCGAAAGAACTGCCGAAAATTCTCGAACAGGCTGACATCAATCCCGGCCAGGGCTTTATTCAGAACTATGAAGATGCGGCCGGTAAGACCGTGCTGGCGGTGACCTATTGGAAGCTCGCTAAGGCAGCGAAAAAGCCGAAAGCGAAGCCAAAACCCGCCAAAGAAACAGCTCCGGCTGAGGAAGATCATACCGATGATCTGTATTTCAAATCAGGCCGAACGAAAAAGAGCCGACGCAAGAAATTCGTCGACCCTAATCAGTTAGATTTATTTGGCGGTCCCAAAGAGGACTAGGCGGGTTTAAAAGTCAGCGCGACGCCATTATTGCAATAGCGCAGGCCTGTCGGGGCAGGGCCATCTTTAAAGACATGACCATGATGGCCTCCGCAGCGTGCGCAGTGATATTCCGTCCGCGTCATCCAGAGCTTATTGTCTTCTTTGAATCCAAGCGTGCCTTCGCGGTAATCCCAGAAACTGGGCCACCCGGTGCCGGAATCGTATTTTGTACTGCTTTCGAAAATCGCTAGATCGCATCCGGCGCAATGGAACACGCCCTCGCGCTTTTCATCGTTCAGCGGTGATGTGAAAGCGCGCTCCGTCGCTTCTTTGCGGAGGACGCGGAACGCCAGCGGCTCGAGTCGTTCTTTCCATTCTGCTTCGGTCAAGTTGCGCCACTCGCTATCTGCGAACGCTTCGGCGGCTGTATCCGCATACGCTTTGGCGCCGCTATTTGCGCCTGAACAGGCGGCGATGAGTCCGGCTGGAGCCGCAAAAAGAAAGCTGCGGCGCGCCATGGGAGGAAAAACTGTTTTCATCATAGCTCCAAAATAAGCCACCTTGCTTAAGCGTCCACTCACAGCTGTTTCAAATTCTTGTTAGAAACCGCTGCAAATCATCGCGATTGGCCCTCGCAATGCTGGGAATTTGCGATTAGGGACCAGGGTTCTGAAATTAACCACGATCGTACGAGACTTTTCCATGACCGACCAGATGAGCGACAATCTCTCCGAAACCGCACGCGACAAACTTCGGCTGACCGTCGAGCGGATAGAGCGGCTGGAAGACGAAAAGAAAGAAATCGCGGAACAGATCAAAGAGGTCTATGGCGAAGCGAAAGCGCTTGGCTATGACACCAAGGCGCTGCGTACCGTCGTGAAGCTGCGCAAGCAGGACCGCCAAGAACGCGAAGAGCAAGAAGCTATTTTGGAAGTTTACCTCGACGCACTGGGCGAGCTGTAGGCCTTCTATTCTTGCCTGACCGGGGCGGATGCCGCTATGGACAGGCATGCCGCGTGACGTCGATGAACGCAAAAAACGCAAAGCCCTGCGCAAAATCCGCAAGGCTGCGATGCTGGCTGAGCAAGGCTTGGGGCCGCCGCTTTCAGACTGGGAAACCCAGTTTTTGGAAGAAGTTGAAGAGCGGATCGAAAAATTCGGGTCGGCCTTTCATGATCTAGAGAAGGGTGGGGCGGATGAAGCGCTCTCCTCGCTGCAATATGTGAAACTGCGTGAGATCGATAAGAAGGCGCGCGGCAAAGGCAAATCGGGCTTTAAGTCAAAGGGTGGGTTCAAGAAAAAGCCCGCCCCTCGCGTGCGCCAGCTGGATGAAGATGTCGAAGCCGAACCACCGCCGCCAAAGCCGCAAAAGCCAATACTGGTTCAAGCTAAGGATTTGCCGCCAGCGCCATTATCAGACTCTAAAAAACCGCCGCCGAAGCTTAGAATTATCTCTGGGGGCAAGGGAGAAGTTTGAAATTCGACCTTTGATTGCTTGACGATTTCTTGAATGTCCAAAGTATTCAGTAATGAATAAAAAAGGATATTGGAAATGGGTGGAAATCTTGTAAAAGGGCAAAGAAGCTTTCATTTGCCAGCCGGGGCTAAGAAAGGGTCTCTTATTCTTGAGAATGATAGCGACCAGGATTTTCATGATCTAATCATGCACCTGAATGATGCGTCTTGGGACACGCCAGAACTTCGCAAAATCTATGTTCATAAGATGTCACCCAAAGAGAATACGATCGCCGAGGAGAAAATCTCTGTGGTCGGCGGTGACCTGTCATCGGATGAGCATCCGAGATGGTCGAACGAAAATCGTATCAAGCCAGGTGAGCGCTTAAAAGTCGAATTCTGGCTCAATGATGAGCTCGGTGATAAGGCCTTTTTGACGGTGACGCCGACAGATAAGCGGGGCGGCATAATCGTGGGTGGTTCCGAAAAGCCTCCCGAAGACGTGACAGCTTTCGATAAAATCAAGGAACTGCTCGACTTCCTCTCCAAGCTGAAGTCGCTGGCGTCCAGCTTGGGCCTTCTCAGCATGGCGGACCACCCCGAGATGAGCAAGGCGTCAACAGGACTTCTCGCGGCGGCGGTTCTCAATAAAGACATGCCGCTCTCTAAGAAGACAAAGCGAGAGCTTGAAATGCTTGAGCAGGAAATCGAGCATCTCTCTGAGCGTTTATTGGCGGCAATTGAAGCGGGCGGCGGCGGTCGCAAGGCTTGATCGCTAGCGATCCTAGGTGTGGCACCCGGAAAACAGGTGCTGACAAGAGGTGATCTATTTTATATGCAGGCGCGTATATAAAAAGAACCAACTAGGATCACACGCTGATGAAAACCGTCGTCATTACAGGCGCTTCGACTGGTATCGGCCGCAGCACGGCTGAGTATCTTGCCGCGAAAGGCTGGCAGGTTTTTGCTGGCGTGCGCAAGAAGAAAGACGGCGTGGCGCTGACCGCTGCGGATGAGCGGATCAAGCCAATCTTGCTAGATGTCACAAAACCCGAGCAAGTCGACGCGGCGGTTGAGACCGTTCGCGCGGCCCTTGGCGGACAAAAGCTGACCGGGCTCATCAACAACGCTGGCATCGCCAATATGGGCCCGCTCGCTGTACAGCCGCTCGATCAGTTCAAAGCGCATTTCGATGTGAACGTGTTTGGCCTTCTGCGCGCCAGCCAAGCCTTTGCGCCCTTGCTTGGGATGGATGAGAGCTTGGCCGGAAAACCGGGCCGAATTATCAACATCACCAGTGTTGGCGGCCGCCTTGCATCACCTTTCCTTGGCGCCTACACCGCAACCAAACACGCCGTAGAGAGCATGACCGATAGTTTGCGCCGAGAGCTGATCATTTTTGGGATTGATGCGATCGCGGTCGGCCCAGGCGCCGTGAGAACCCCAATTTGGGACAAGGCTGAAGACGCAAACAGCTCGAACCCTTACTCAAATTCGCCTTGGGCAAAGGCGATCGATAAGTTTAGCGAAACCATGCTCGATGGCGGTCGTACGGGCCTCGCGCCAGAGGTCATCGCGGAGACCATCGAAAAAGCGCTGACCGTTCGCAAACCAAAAGCGCGCTATGCGCCGGTGCCGAACAAGCTGACCAATTTCACCCTGCCTATGCTGTTGCCGAAGCGGGTCGTAGACGGCTTTTTCTGGAAACGCTTTGGGCTGCAGGCGCCGGACGCCTAGAGCGAGACGTTTAAGCCTTATGATAAGGCAAGCCCGCGAGCAGGCTGACGGCCCGGTAGAGCTGCTCCGCAATCATCGCTTTGACGAGCCGGTGCGGCCAGGTTTGTGGGCCTAGCGCCAGTGTGTCCAGGCAGGCCTGGCGCACGGCTTTGCTATAGCCCTCAGCGCCGCCGATCAGAAAACAAAGCTCGGCTGTTCCGGTATCGCGCAGCTGCTCGATCCGTTTGGCGAATTTGACTGATGTCATCGCTTTCCCAAACTCGTCGAGCCGTAAGACAGGCGCGCCCTTTGGGAGGGCGGCCAAGATCCGCTCGCCTTCAGCATCAAGCCCGCCGCCGCTCGAAAGATCAACGAGTTTGAGCGATCTCAAACCGATTTGTGGTCCGGCTTTGTTGAAGCGCGAGACATAGTCATCGACGAGCTCTTTTTCAGGCCCGGCTTTCAGTTTGCCGACACTAATCAGCGTGATGTGCATGATAGGGGAGGCGCGACTTAAACGTCGTCAGGCCGGTGCCCGCTTTCGCCCGCCCAGATCTTTTCAAGATTGTAGAAAGAGCGAACTTCAGGACGGAATAGGTGAACGATCACGTCGCCAAGATCGATGAGCACCCAATCCGCGTTCGGAAGCCCTTCAAGCTTTGGGGCCTGTCCGGTCTTTTCTTTGACTTTCTTCGCCAAATGATCGGCAATCGAACTCACATGACGGGCCGAGCGACCCGAAGCGATGATCATGATATCAGCAAGTGAGGATTTTTCCGTGAGATCAATAACGGTTAAGTCTTCGGCTTTGTCATCTTCCAATGAAGAGATGATTGTGTCTGAGAACGCGCGAATGTCATCAATAGTCGCCGCGCGGGCCGAATTTGTCTCAGTTTTAACTGCGGACAGGGTGAAGCTCCATAAAAAATTTCAAGGCTGACCCTATCACGCGTTGCCAGAAGGGCCTAGGGCGAATCCGCAACAGTCACTGCGCAATAGTCATGCGGCCTAATCTGCAACAAATTGGCCAGCGTCGCGGTCTTTGCGGACGTTTCCTGCCTCAAAAATACGCCCGTTCATGGCAATATAGACGCCTGGTGCCTGCATGCGCGCGGCCGCAATGGCGAAGCCGACATTGAAGATCGCATCCGTCGAGCGAAGCCGTGCTGGCTGCATGGCGCCGGTCAGGACCACTGTTTTGTCACCGAATTTTTGCAGGGCTTCAGCCGTCTTCGCCATCGTGTCAGTGCCATGCGTGATCAGCACGTGCTTCGCCTCGCAGGAGAGCACGGCGTCGCGGATTGCTTTGCGGTCAACGTCGGTCAGCTCCAAACTGTCCTTTTTCATCAAAGAGGTGAGCTTATAGTCAATGCTGACATTCGCCTCGCTCAGGATGGCGTCTAGCGGGGATGCACCAACTTGGAATTCGGACAGGGCGTCGAAATACACTTTGTCGATGGTGCCGCCGGTGGTGAAAATTTGCAGATCAGTCATGGGCTATCCGGTGCGCAATGCCGTGGAAGAAATTGGATCGAGCGGCGCCGGGACATAGACCCAGGCAGGCGCTTTTTGTTGGGGGAGGATGCTGGCAGCATTGTCAGTCAGGCGATGCCGCCGCATTCGTTTCGCAAACAAGCTGAACCGGGATGCGAGCTCAAACCCCGGGCGCGCAATCACAGCAATCGGAATGCTCGCAGCGAGCTTCTCCCAGTCTTTCCAATAGTGGAATGTCATCAAACTATCACCGCCCATGATCCAGACAAGATCGGCGTGCGGGCAATGCTGGCGCATTAGCCGAACCAAATCATAGGTGTAGCGCAGCCCTGCTTGCTGCTCGATATTGCTGACTTGGAATGCGCGATTGTTCTTTGTAAGATCCTGCACCGCAGCGAACCGGGCGTCATAATCGCTTGGCGCCTCTTTGAGCGGGTTGCCCGGCGTTGGGAACCACCAAACCGCATCAAGCTGCAGTCGCTTCATGGCGGTACTTGCCACGTGCAAATGACCGCTATGCGGCGGGTCAAAACTGCCGCCAAACAGACCAACCCGCGCGCGTGTGCTCGATGGCGGCAGGATGGCGTCGGATCGAATATGAAGCATAGGAACGCGCCTGCCGGCCGCGCGCCTTACGGGCGCGTTTGGCCGGTCCCCCGGACAACATATTTGAAGATGGTCAGCTGTTCTGCGCCCACTGGGCCACGTGCATGAATGCGCCCGGTCGCGATGCCAATCTCTGCGCCCATCCCAAACTGGCCACCATCCGCGAACTGGGTCGACGCATTATGGATCACGATCCCTGCATCAATATCAGAAAGGAATTTTTCAGCTGTCGCGGCGTCCTCGGTGATTATGCATTCGGTGTGGCTGGTGCCATAGGTTGTGATGTGATCGATCGCGCCGTCAACGCCATCAACAACGCGCACAGAGATGATCGGCGCGAGATATTCCGTGCGCCAGTCTTCTTCCGTCGCAGGCTCGATATTGGCGACCAGCGCGCGTGATGCGTCATCGCCTTTCATCGCGCTGCCTGCATCGGTGAGGGCGCTGGCAATGGCGGGCAGCAAGGTGTCGGCAACCGCACGGTCGATCAGCAGCGTTTCCGCAGAGCCGCAAATCCCGACCCGGCGCATCTTCGAGTTGACGACAATATCAATTGCTTTTTGGGGATCAGCAGCGCCATCAACATAGGTGTGGCAGAGGCCTTCTAAGTGTCCGATGACCGGCACGCGCGCCTCGTCTTGGACGCGGGCGACGAGGCCTTTTCCGCCGCGTGGCACGATCACATCCACATTGCCGTCCAGGCCGGTCAGCATGTGTCCAACAGCGGCGCGGTCTTTGGTCTGAACCAGTTGCACAGCATCTTCTGGTAGGCCAACCGATGCCAAGCCGGCGCGCAGGGCATTTGCGATAATGATGGCTGACTGCAAGCTTTCGCTTCCAGCCCGCAAGATTGCGGCATTGCCGGATCGCACGCAAAGCGCTGCCGCGTCCGCGGTGACGTTGGGGCGAGCTTCATAAATGATCCCGATCACGCCAAGCGGTGTGCGAACGCGGGCAATGTCGAGGCCCGAAGGCACGGTCCAGCGGGCAATTTCGCTGCCGACAGGATCTGGAAAGTCTGCAACCGCGCGCAGGGCGTCTACAATGCCGCTGACGCGCTCTGGCGTGAGGGCAAGTCTGTCTAGCATCGCCTCCGACAAACCTTTTTCGCGGCCACCCGCAAGGTCCGCCTGGTTGGCTTTCAGCAGGTCTGCTTCGACTGCACTTAGGGCGTCTGCCATCGCATTGATCGCAGCGGTCCGTCCCGGGACTCCGGCCTTAGCAAGCTCTGCGGAGGCAAGGCGTGCGCGGCGTCCCATATCCAGCATGGTTTCGCGAAGGTCGTCGGCGGGTATGTGTACAGTATCGGCCATGGCGCGCTTTTGCCGGATTTATGCGCGCGGAGCAATGAGGGAATCTAAACTGCGCGCACTTATCCGCGCCAGAAACGACGGGTCATCAGAACGAAAACGGCGGTGAATTCCAGTCTGCCGAGTAGCATTGCGATGGCGCAGATCCATTTGCCGCGATCGGTCAGACCCTGGAACGTGCCGGCTGGGCCGATTTCAGGGCCAAGGCCTGGGCCCACATTCGACACACTGGTTGCAGCGCCGGAAATCGCCGTCAGCGGGTCTTCGCCGGTCAAGCTAAGCAAGATCGCGGCTGTCATGAACGTGGCGAGATAGAGGAAGACGAAAACCATCACCGATTGCAGTGTGTCATTATCGATGACTTTGCCGCCATAGCGGATTCTGACAACGCGGTGCGGGCTGACCATTTGCTGTGCATGCGCAAGGACTGCGCGAAAGCTGATTTCGAGGCGGAACATTTTGATCCCACAGGCCGCTGATCCAGCGCAACCGCCAAGGAAAATCGTGATTAGAAAGATCATCACAATCGGCTCGCCCCAGCCATCATAAGGGGCGGTCGCATAGCCGGTCCCGGTCATCACTGAGACGACATTGAACAGGGTCTCGATAAAGCCATTGATCGGGCTGATAATGACATAATCCTGATCGGCGAGGACGCGCAGCGCGAATACCGTAATCGCAATCGCGGCGATCAAACCCATGAATAGGCGCGGCTGCGGATCATTCAAAAGTGGTTTGACGCGGCCATGGATCATCGCCAGCGCGAGCAGGCTGAAAGGCAACCCCGCGACGATCATAAAGAAGATCGCGGCTGGAACCGCGGGCGTCTCATAGAAGGCTCCGAACGAGGCGTCATAAGTTGAATAGCCGCCTGCTGAAACAGTGGTCATGGCGTGCGCGATCGCTTCGAACGATGTCATGCCGCACAGCATGTAGGTGGCGGCGCAGGCGACCGAAATGAAGAGATAGATCATGCCGATCTGGGCCGAGACCTCGCTAATGCGCGGCACGAACTTGCCAGACACATCGGAGCTTTCGAGCTGGAAGAGCTGCATCCCGCCAACCCGCAGGACAGGCAGAATAGCGATCGCGGTAACGATGATCCCGATACCGCCAAACCATTGCAGGATGGCCCGCCACAGTAGAATCCCGCGTGGTTGATTATCGAGCCCTGTCATCACTGTGGACCCGGTGGTGGTCAGGCCTGAAATGCTTTCAAACATCGCATCGGTCACGCTCATGCCGATGCCCATAAAAGGGATCGCCGCCATGGCTGGCAGGACGACCCAGACCAATACGGTCAGCAAGAAGGCTTCGCGGGCCCCGGCGCGCTCATCCCGCGTACCTGCCATAATCACCAAACCGCCCCCAAATAGTAGGAGCATCGTGGCGCTCGCAGCAAAGACAGGCCACTCGTCACGGCCATCTGCGACATCGAGCAGCCAGCAGGGGATCATCGCCGCGCCGAGCAGCGCAGTCATGATGCCTAAAGCTAGGATGACGACTCGAAGTTGCATGTTGGAAGGGGCTTATGGGGAAAAAGCTGAAAAGGCGTGTACTTTTCGCAACGTGTGCGCCTCAGGTCTATTCAATTTGAGGGCCATTGTGAAATTTTTCAGCGATTATGTGAAATTATTTCTGACATTTTGAGGATGGTTAACTGTCTGTAAACAAAGTGTTTTGTAAGTGTTAACGTGTAGCAAGAATAGCGCGTTCCGTTATATTTCTGGTTTGTTCTTTATAAGTTTCGTCAATGCGACCTTGTGGACAGCAGAGAATCGGCAAGCGCCCCATATGAATCCAAGCAATCCCATGTTATCCCATAAAAGAACAAGCTGGATCCAATCGAATCCGGCCTGGGGCGAGTGATGGGAGATGCACGTGTTTGTCTCAAGCTATGAGACATCGCTAGACAGTAAGGGGCGGGTCTCAGTGCCGGCCTCATTTCGTCATGCCCTCGCCGGAGGTGCTCGAATTTTCCTATATCCCGCACTGGACGGATCGCCCTGCTTAGAGGGTGGCGGCGATGCCTTGATGCAGCAGAACCAAGCAACCCTCTTGCGCATGAGTCCGACCTCGACGGCGCGCAAAGTCTTTTTGAATCGCACCGTGTCGAAAGCGGTTGAGTTGAAGCTCGATGATACGGGACGCATCAAGGTTCCTGCCAAGCATCTTGAATTGGCCGGTATTGGCAAAGACCTCGTCTTCGTCGGCGCGATGGACCGTTTCTATGTCTGGGATCCCAAACGCTACGCTGCGTTCGATGCCGAGATGGAGTCGCAGTTGGATGATGTGCAGGGCGATTTCGAGGGTTCGTTCAATGCTGCGCTTGCCATGGGCGGCATTCGCGGTGTCGTTGGGGAGGGCGAGTCATGAGCCATGTCCCAGTGCTGCTCCCGGAAGTTGTAACCGCGCTCGCGCCGCGTGATGACGAGACATATGTGGATGGCACCTTTGGCGGCGGCGGTTATGCGCTGCGCGTCCTAGAGGCGGCCAATTGCAAGCTTTATGGCATTGATCGCGATCTCGATGCGATCACCCGTGCTGAAGGCATGAGTGAAAGCCAGCCCCGCTTAGTACCCTTGCTGGGCCGGTTCGGCGATATGGATGCGCTGCTTTTAAATGCGGGCGTGCCAGAGGTGGATGGTGTGATGCTCGACATTGGCGTTTCATCTTTCCAGATTGATGAAGGTGAGCGCGGTTTCTCCTTCATGCGAGACGGACCGCTGGACATGCGAATGGGTCAGACCGGGCCGAGCGCGAAAGACGTCGTCAATCATATGTCGACGGGCGATCTGACCTCTATCATTCGGCAACTCGGCGAGGAGCGCCAAGCCAAACGAATTGCTGGTGCGATCGTGGCGAAACGGGCGTCGGGTCATTTTTCAACAACCCTCGAACTCGCTGATTGCGTTGAGCAGGCGGTCGGCGGTCGGCGCGGAAAGAAAACGCATCCGGCCACACTCACCTTCCAAGCGATCCGCATGTTTGTGAATGATGAACTTGGCGAGCTGGCGCGCGGCCTCGCTGCGGCGGAGCGATTGCTCCGCGCGGGTGGCCGTTTGGTGGTGGTGACCTTCCACTCGCTCGAAGATCGATTGGTGAAACAGTTCATGCGCGCCCGCGCAGGTCTCGTTGGCGGCGGCTCGCGCTATATGCCAGAGCGGAGCAAGGGCCCGGACCCAACTTTCGAGCTACCTCAACGCAAAGCGATAGAACCGGGGGAGGCCGAAACCTCCGTCAATCCTCGGGCCCGGTCGGCGCGGCTGCGTGTGGCAGTGCGGACAGACGCAGATATTTGGACAGATCCCGTCGAGACCGGCATGCGGTTGCCATCGCTCTCCCGTTTGGAGGCCGCCCTATGAGTAAGCGCGCGTTCCTCTTTGGTCTGGCCGTGGTTGGGTTGCTCATCTTCAGTCTCTACCGCGCCAAATATGGCGCTCAGGAAACGGTGGTCGAAATCGAGGCCGTCGAAGTGCAAATCGCTGAAGCTGAAGCTGCGCAGTTTGATCTGCAGGCCGAGTTCGCGCACCGCTCACGGCCGGAATGGATTGAAGAATTTGCCCGCCGCGAACTCGGCATGGTGCCCGCGAAAGCGGAACAATTTGTTCGCACGGTCGACTTGGATGGCCGGATCGGGCCGCCGCTGGAGCTGCGCGACGCGAACCAACCTGTAGATCAGGAGGTCGGCAATGCAAATTGACCAAACCCCTGAGATTGAACTCGGCGGCGGCGGAATGCGCACGCGGATCGTGTCTATGGCTTTGCTTGCGGTTTTTGGCGCGATTGCTGTGAAGGGCCTGATGGTCGCGGTCAGCGGCCCAGGCGAAGTGGTTGCCAGAATCGCGAGCACGGAGGCACCCGCGCGCCGCGCTGATATCGTTGACCGCAATGGCGGTTTGCTGGCGACCTCCGTGACGGCCTACTCCGTCTTTGCTGATCCTCGCGCGATTGGCGATGCGGCATTGATCGCAGGCGAGCTCGCACAAGTTCTGCCGGATCTAGATGTCGCGCGGATTGAGGCGCGATTGTCGAATAAAGAACGCGCATTTGCTTGGATTGAGCGCGGGATCACGCCGCGCCAGCGCCAAGCTGTGTTTGAGCTCGGCCTTGAAGGAATCGGGTTTCGTGAAGAGACGCGCCGCGCTTATCCGCGCGGGACGTTGGCGGGCCACTTGCTCGGGTATGCGGGTGCTGACGGCCAAGGTCTCGGCGGTATTGAATATGCGATGGACGATCGTTTAACTCGCGATCCCGAGCCGCTTTTCCTGACCATTGATGCCAATGTGCAGTTCAGTCTTGAGGCTGAGTTGTCCGCTGCGGTTGGTGAGTTTGAAGCTGAGGCGGGCGCCGGTGTTGTCTTGGCGGCGCAGACCGGTGAAGTGCTCGGCATGGCAAGCTGGCCTCCGCTTGACCCGCATCAGGCCACTGGGCTCGACCGCGACGACCCGGCTCGCCTCGATCGAGCGAGCAATGCGGTTTACGAGCTGGGTTCTGTCTTCAAGCCGCTCACCGTTGCTGGGGCGCTCGACGCGGGCGCCATTCGGCCAAATGACCGCTTCGATGTGCGCGAACCGCTGCGCATCCGTGGGCGACAAATCGAGGATGATCATCCAATTGTCGGGCGGCCAACCTCGTTTGAAATCATTGCCGATAGTTCGAATATCGGGACCGTCAAAATCGCTTGGCAAATGGGCTCGCGGCGCCAGCAGGAATTCTTTTCGTCGCTCGGCCTGTTCTCGCGTTCGCCGATTGAGCTTGCCGGCAGCGCCCGTCCGCTTTTGCCCGAAACCTTTGACGAGCTGCACAGCGCCACGGTGAGTTATGGGCACGGCATCGCGGTTACGCCAATCGCGTTTGCGAGCGCCTTTGCGTCGTTGGCGAATGCAGGCGAGGCGGTTACGCCAACCCTGTTAATGGCGCCGACTAGGCAGCGTAATCCAAAGCGAGTTATGGCGGCGCCGACTGCAGACCTTGTGGTGCGTATGCTGCGCAAAGCCGTTGTAGATGGCACTGGCTCGCGCGCCGAGGTTGGCGGCTACCGCGTTGCCGGAAAGACCGGGACCGCCGAAAAGCCTATCGCTGGCGGTTACTCCGATATCGAGAATATTTGTAGCTTTGCCGCCGTATTCCCCGCCGATAGCCCTGAATATGTCGTATTGATCGTGCTGGACTCTCCGAAGGCCGGACAAGATCGCGGCCGGACGGCAGCCTGGAACGCAGCGCCGACCGCAGGACGGGTGATTGAGCGGATTGCGCCGATTTTGGGTGTTGAGCCGCAATTCGATGAACCCGTTGGGTCGACGCCGCGCGTCCGTTCTGTCGCTGACAGGAGAGGTACGACACTATGATCTTAAGGGAATTGGTTCCGTTCTATTCTGGGCCTGGCGCAGAGGCCGAGGTTGCGGGCATTACAGCCGATAGTCGGCGTGTGCAGCCAGGCTTCGTATTCGCAGCCATGCAGGGTGTGGTGGCCGACGGTCGCAAGTTCATCCCGAGCGCGATCGAAAACGGCGCCGCTGCGATTATCGGCGAAGACTTGCCAGACACTGGCAGTGCGGCGCGCGTTGAGGTTGCGAACGCGCGTCTTGCTTTGGCGGACGCCGCAGCGCGCTTTTATCCAACCCAGCCGGAACAGATTGTTGCGATTACCGGAACCAATGGAAAAAGCTCCACGGTCGATTTTCTGCGCCAAATTTGGCAGGCGGCGGGATTGAAATCTGCCAGTATGGGCACCCTCGGCGCGATAGGTCCGAACGGTCATATTGATCTCGGGCATACGACGCCGGACCCGGTTGCCATTCATGCGACGCTGCAGACGCTCGCCCAAGATGGTGTGACGCACGCTGCGATGGAGGCCTCATCGCATGGCCTCGCGCAATACCGGCTCGATGCCGTGAATCTTAGCGCCGTAGCTTTCACCAATCTGACGCAAGATCACCTCGACTATCATAACACGATGGACGAATATCGCGCGGCGAAGCTGCGCCTGTTCAGCGAGCTGGCGCCGAAAGGTTGCTCGGCGGTCGTCAATGCCGATAGCGATCAGCGTTTGTTCTTTGAGGAAGCGGCCCAAGAGGCTGGGCTCAAACTCATTTCAGTTGGTTGGCGCGGTGCTGATCTGAAAATCGAAGAGCTGATGCCAAAAGCGACGGGACAGCGCCTGTTTCTGGATTGGCATGGCGAGAAGGCCGCGATTGATTTGCCGCTGATCGGGGAGTTCCAGGCGCTGAATGCTTTGACGGCGGCAGGCTTGGCGCTTGCGGGTGGTCTGGATCTGCAAGCTGTCGCGACCGGCATGTCGAAGCTGGAGCCCGTCAAGGGCCGGCTGGAATATGTCGGAGAGACTGCTGATGGTGCAGGTGTCTTTGTCGACTACGCCCACACGCCAGCGGGGCTCGATGTTCTCATCCGTGCTGCTCGGCCGCACACCGCAGGTCGCCTGGTTGTGGTGTTTGGCTGCGGTGGCGACCGTGATCGTGGCAAGCGCCCGCTCATGGGCGAAGTGGCGGCAAAACACGCTGACCATGTGATCGTCACGGACGATAATCCGCGCAGCGAAGACCCAGCCGCGATCCGCGCCGATGTGCTTGCCGGTGTTCCAGAGGGTGTCGAAATTGGTGATCGCGGCCAAGCGATCCATGATGCTGTGAAAGATCTGCGCAAAGGCGACACGCTTCTGATCGCTGGCAAAGGCCATGAGACCGGACAGATCATTGGCGATACGATTGTACCGTTCAGTGATCAGGACACCGCGACCGCAGCTTTGAAGGAGGTGGCCAATGCATAGTCCCTCCATCTCTATTTTTGGTTCGAGTTCGAAACGATTAAGTGCGCCGATTTCATCCACAGGTTTCAGCCGCGCAGCGCCCAAGATGCCCGTGAGTGCTGCAGGTCCAGCCGTTCTTGATTGCGGCGCTCGAGCAGAACTTCCTTGTCTGCCAATGGGTTGCCATGAGATGGCGCGCAGAAGTTTGCGACGCTCTCCGGGTATGATGCGACGAGAACGAACAGAGTCCATGACGTTTTCGGGACCCGCGCCTGGCGGTTCTAACCGAAAAGAAAGGCAAATCTCAGCCCTCGCGCCCTTGTTAAATTGGGCGAATACATCCGGAATAAGACTATTCGCAGACCCACAGCGACAATGCAGCGCTTGGGCAGACGATGTGGTGATGGACCGCGGCGCAGAAGGTGCTGCAAGGGGTTGTGATGCTGTTTGAACTACTAGCGGCCGAAGAGGGGCCGCTGCGACTATTCAATTATCTCACGTTCCGGACGGGGCTGGCACTCGTGACCGCATTTTTGGTGACGGTCATCTTTGGCGGTTGGATGATTGATGTCTTGCGGGCGCGCCAAGGCAAAGGCCAACCGATCCGCGATCTTTCGCTCGAAGCCCAAATGGCCAAGCAGGGCACGCCAACTATGGGCGGGCTGCTGATTTGGATCGGTCTCATTCTTGGGACGCTTTTGTTTGCAGATCTTCGCAATCCATACATTTGGGTCGTGCTTGCGGTGTCGCTATCGTATGCGGTGCTCGGGTTCATGGATGACTATGCCAAGGTCACCAAGCAAAGCACGGACGGCGTGTCTGCACGCTTGCGGTTGGGCACAGAATTCCTCGTGGCGGCTTTGGCTGGCGCGTTTATTATGGGCTTGCACGGCGCGCATACGCCAATGGGGCATGCCGATTGGGGCGCGCTAAATCCGCTTGCAGAATGGGTTGCAGGCTTTGCCCCTGAAACCTCTGTTGAGCGCAATGAAGCGAGCTTCTCCGGCGGTGTCGCCATTCCGTTCGTGAATGATTATTTCTTCCCGCTCGGCGGCCTGTTTGTGGTCTTTGCCTGTATCGTGATTGTCGGCTTCGCGAACGCGGTGAACTTTACGGATGGCTTGGATGGTCTCGCAATCGTCCCGATTATGTTTACGGGCGCGGCGTTCGCGCTGATCGCATACCTAACTGGGAACTTCTTCTTTGCCGATTATCTTGGCATCCAGTTCACGCCTGGCGCCGGTGAAATGGCGGTCCTTATGGGCGCCATGATGGGCGCTGGAATGGGTTTTTTATGGTACAATGCGTACCCGGCCAAAGTCTTCATGGGCGACACCGGGTCGCTTGGTCTCGGCGGCCTGATTGGCGTTGTTGCCGTGGCGATTAAGCACGAATTCGCGCTGGCCGTCATCGGTGGCCTTTTCGTCCTCGAAGTCCTCTCCGTCGTGCTTCAAGTGAGCTGGTTCAAGATCACGCGAAAGCTCACCGGCGAAGGAAAGCGCATCTTTTTGATGGCGCCATTGCACCACCATTTTCAGAAGAAGAACTGGCCTGAAACACGGGTCGTGGTTCGTTTCTGGATCTTATCGCTTTTATTCGCCCTAGCGGGCCTTGCCACACTGAAACTGAGGTAATGCCGACCCGATGATCCCAATCACCGAATATGCAGGGCGCGATGTCGCTGTCTATGGCCTAGGTCGCACCGGATTGTCCGCTGCGAAAGCCTTGGCTGCGGGCGGCGCACGTGTGCATGCGTGGGATGATGGGGATGCTGCCCGGCTCAAGGCTGAAGCTGAAGGTGTGAATGTCAGCGACATCAACAAGCGTGACTGGCAGAAGTTTGCTGCCCTAGTGCTGTCGCCAGGAATTCCATACCGTTTCCCGCAGCCGCATCGCCTGGTGCGCATGGCGGAGATGATGAACTTGCCGGTGGTCGGTGATGTCGAGCTGTTTGCCCGCGCGGTTCAGGCATTGCCGGAAAAAGGTCGCCCAAAAGTGGTCGGCATCACGGGCACCAACGGCAAGTCCACGACAACCGCCTTGATCGGACATATCCTGAAAGAGGCGGGCCGCGATGTGCGTGTTGGCGGCAATATAGGGACCGGTGTTCTCGACATGCCTGCGCTGAACGCCAACTCGATCTATGTGCTGGAGCTGTCCTCTTATCAGCTCGACTTGGTCAGCAGTTTGCGCTGCGACGTGGCGGTCTTTTTGAATATTTCACCCGATCATCTCGATCGGCATGGCGGCATGGATGGCTATGTTGATGCGAAGAAACGAATCTTTGCCAATCAGACCATTCGCGATGTCGCTGTGGTCGGCATTGATGATCCATATGCACAGGCCATTGCGATGGGACGCCGGCGTCCGGGCGGTGGACGCGTCATACAGATCAGCTCTGAGTTTGGACTGGCGCGCGGCGTCAGCGCGGTCGATGGACATTTCTATGACAGCACAGGTGGTCAAGCGATCCGCGTTGGCAACTTGGCGGAAGCTGAAGCGCTTCCAGGGCGGCACAATTATCAAAACGCGGCGGCCGCCTATGCGGCATGCCAAGCGCTTGGTGTGGCGCCAGGCCGGATCATGGCAGCGATGCGCACCTTCCCAGGGCTCGCGCACCGTATGGAGCGTGTCGGCGAGGTTGGCGGTATTCGCTTCGTCAATGACAGTAAAGCCACGAACGCGCAGGCGGCCGAGCAAGCGCTGAAGACCTGGCCGAAAGTGCACTGGATCGCTGGAGGTGTGCCGAAGGCAGAAGGGATCAAACCGCTTGAGCCTTGGTTCGACCGAGTTGAGCAGGCCTATTTGATCGGCGAAAGTGCAGATGATTTTGCCAAAACGCTGAATGGTAAAGTGAAGACCGTAAATTGCGGCACTTTGGAAGCAGCAACTCAAGCGGCCTTCGATGCGGCCAAAGCCGCTGGGGACCCGAACCCGATTGTCTTACTGTCACCAGCATGCGCGAGCTTTGATCAGTACAAAGACTTTGAGGCGCGAGGCGATGCCTTCCGCGAAATTGTGCAGCGCCTCGCCGCGCAAACCGAGCCGCAAAAAGAGGCGGTTTAGGGGGCGGCATGGTTGAAGTTGCGCTCCGACCAAGATCTGCCACAGGGCGTTTCTTAGAATGGCAGCGCGGCTTGGATTGGAGCATCCTGACCTCTGCGATGATCCTGCTTTGCGTCGGGCTTTTAATGTCGCTCGCAGCAGGCCCGCCCGCCGCTGAGCGCCTGGGCTTTTCCAACGAGTTCCACTTCGTGCAGCGCCACGCCATGTTCGTCGGCGTTGCAGTGGTTGTAATGGTCGGGGTGAGTATCCTGGATCGGGTTTGGGCGCGGCGCCTCGCAGCGCTTGTTTTCTTCGGCTCGATTGTTCTGCTCGCTTACATTTTGGTCGCAGGCTATGAAGCAAAAGGCGCGCAGCGCTGGATCCGAATTGGCAGCTTTGGCCTGCAACCGTCGGAATTTGTGAAGCCTGCTTTGATTGTGCTCTCGGGTTGGCTGCTGGCACAGCGGCGGATTTACCCAAATGGGCCCTGGGCGGCGATCACGCTGGTGTTCTTCTGCACGACGCTTGGCTTTCTTTTATTGCAGCCGGATGTCGGGCAATCGGCGCTGCTGACGGCGGCCTTCATGGTGACATTCTTTGTGTCTGGCCTGCCATGGCGCTGGGCGGCGATCTTTATTGGCGGCGGGACAGCGCTCGCCGGTCTCCTTTATGCGACGCTGCCGCATGTGCGGTTCCGCATCAATTCTTTCATCAACCCGACCGACTATGACACTTACCAGATCGATAAGGCGTCCGAAGCGATTGCGCGCGGCGGGCTGTTTGGCGTTGGACCGGGTGAAGGACGGATCAAGACCTCGCTTCCTGATGCGCAAACGGATTTCATCTATGCAGTCCTGGGCGAAGAGTTTGGGTATCTGGCTGCCGTCGGGCTGATCCTGATTTTTGGATACATCGTTTGGAAGGGGCTGCGGACCGCGGCGCGCCTACATGACCCCTATCCACGCGCAGCCGCGTCCGGATTGTTTGCGCTTTTCGGCCTTCAAGCTGCCACGAATATCGCTGTAAATGTCAGCCTGATCCCGCCAAAGGGGATGACGCTTCCGTTCATCTCATCTGGTGGATCGTCGATGATGGGGATTGCGCTCACGCTTGGCTTGGCGCTGGCTCTTATTCGGCGCGGGCAGCGAACTTAGAAGGCGGCGACAGATGAGCGACAAACCCCTCGTAGTGATCGGCGCAGGTGGCACGGGCGGGCATATGTTTCCAGCTGCCGCTTTTGCAGAAGAAATGGCCTCTCGCGGATGGGAGGTTGGCTTAATTAGCGACGATCGAGGTCTGCGCTATGCCGACAAGTTTCCGGCATCGTGGAAGCAGGAAGTCAAAGCCGCGAGCCCGAACATGCGCAAGCCTTGGACCCTGCCGGGCACAGCTTTGAAATTGCGGACCGGCGTGAATGGCGCGGTGCGCCGTTTCAAACAGGATCAACGTCCGGCCTTGGTCGCTGGGTTTGGTGGGTATCCGGCTTATCCGGCGCTCTCAGCGGGGCGCCGCCTCAAGATCCCGCTCTTGATCCACGAACAGAATGCTGTGCTTGGCCGGGTCAATCGCGTGTTTGCGCAGAACGCTGCGGTGGTTGCCTCCGGCTTTGAGCGCTTGGACCGCTTGCCGCGCGGCGCTAACCATCAGCCGGTTGGCAACCCCGTTCGTGCGCCGATTGCAGCCGTTCGCGACGTCCCATTCCCGAGCATGGATGACGAGTTGACCGTGTTCATTACCGGTGGCTCGCAAGGCGCCCGCATTTTGGGTCAGGCGATCCCGTTGGCGATTGCCAATCACATCCCGGCTCCATTGCGCGCCCGCCTGCACATTGTGCAGCAAGTGCGTGAAGAGCAATTGGAAGAGGTGCGCGCCATCTATGATAAGGTGCAGGCCAAAGCGACGCTGCAATCATTCTTCTCCGACATGCCGGATCGTTTAGCGGCCGCGCATTTGGTGATTGCCCGCTCTGGTGCAGGAACGGTGAGCGAGATCGCTGCGGTTGGCCGGCCCTCAATTCTGATCCCGCTCAAAATTGCGATGGACAATCACCAGGAAGCGAATGCCGAAGGCCTGGTTGAAGCGGGCGCCGCCGATATGCTGCTCGAGGATAACCTCTATCCCAACCTGCTCGGTGAGCTTCTGGCGCTGCGGCTCGGCGATGCAAATGACTTGGCTGTGCGTGCAGCTGCAGCGAAGGCGATTGGCAATGTCCGCGCGGCACAGGATCTCGCGGATCTGGCTGAAAGCGCATCGGCAACATGATCAGGATTTCGGCCTATCTCGCGATCGCATTTGGGGTGTTCCTCTTCATCGGCGAGATGGTTCGGAACTGGGGGGACTGGCAATGGTGGCCTTTCTGGGTCGTCGACTACATTGGCGCAGCACTCCTCATCTTCGGTGGCCAGCGCGCACTCAATACCGGTACAATCCGATGGCTGAGTGGAGGTTGGGGATTCACCGCAGCGATGTTCTGGATGTCCTTCTTCAGCCATGTGGAAAATCTTCAGGCGGGCGGTCCGGAAACAAATGGTCCGATCGCAGAATCGCCGCTCACCCTGATCATTGGTATCATGTTAGCCATCGCGCTGTCGGGGCTTTTAATGGCTCTGTTGGGTAAGCGACCGGAATAACCCGAAACCAACTAAGCCGCGCTGCAGCGGTGGGTTTCGTACATTCTTGCGTCTTTTAACCAGTCCCAGCCAAACGCGTCGGCTGAATCGCCGTGGGTTTGGCGATGTTCGAGTTTTGCCAGCGCTTCGTCGAGGGTTGGCTCATGACCTTCCGGCACCCACCACATCACGAAGTGCATCTGCCCGAGCACTTCGAACCATTCCTCACGACGCACATAGAATTTCTTGTGCACCGTGCCCCAGACGAATTTTTCTAGGCTTTGGATGTCTTCCCAGACTGTCAAATTCGCAACGAATTGCGGGTCACCATCGATTTTTGCTTCGGTATTGCCCGTACCAGGCTCGCCAGAGCCTTCCATCATCCAGACAAAGCCCGGCATTTGCTTGCCAAGTCCGTTGATGAAATCGAGATTGTCCATGAAGTCCTTGACCTTCGGGTCATCGGTGGGGGCAACCAGTCGGCCAACATTGAGTTCCGCAAGCTGCATCTTCATGAAAAATCTCCATCTTTTCGTCATGAACCCATGCACATTGGCTCTAACTGCGCCAGAGAGAAAGTCTCCTATCGGCCATGAACTTGCCTCGTGCGCGCGGAACAGGCTAAGCGCCTTGTAGCGCCTAAATTGGACAGAGAGATTTCATGAAACCGTCCCCAACCCCATTCCCGCTCGGCCCAGCACACTTAGTTGGTATCGGTGGCATCGGCATGTCAGGCATTGCCGAGATCATGATCAATCTCGGCTATCAGGTGCAAGGCTCTGATATGAAAGAGAGCGCGAATGTCGAACGCCTTCGTGAGCGCGGCGCCGTCGTCCATATTGGTCATACGGCCGAGAATGTGACCGGCACCAGCGCGGTTATCATCTCCAGCGCGATCAAAGACGATAATGTCGAAGTGCAAGCGGCCCGTGCGGCTGGTATTCCTGTGGTGCGCCGCGCCGACATGCTGGCCGAGATTATTCGCCTGAAATGGACGGTCGCGGTTGCCGGAACGCATGGCAAGACGACGACAACAACGATGGTCGCTGCCCTGCTTGATGGCGCCGGGATTGATCCAACCGTGATCAATGGCGGGATCATCAACGCTTATGGATCAAACGCCAAAGCCGGGGATGGCGACTGGATCGTCCTGGAAGCCGATGAGAGCGATGGCACATTCATGAAGATCCGACCGACGATTGCCATCGTCACGAACATGGATCCGGAGCATATGGAGCATTATGGCTCTATGGACGCGTTGCGCGACGCGTTTGACACATATGTCGGCAATATTCCGTTCTATGGGTTCGGCGTTCTGTGTACGGATCATCCTGAAGTCGCGGCCATGGTCGCGCGCGTCTCGGACCGCCGGATCATCACTTATGGATACAATCGCCAAGCCGATGTCCGCGCCGTGAACTTGCAGCCTTCAAGCGAAGGCGTGACTTTCGACGTTATGATCCGAGCGCAGCTGAATGCCGCAGAGCGGGTGATTGAGCAAGTCTTCCTGCCGATGGCGGGCGAGCACAATGTCTCGAATGCGCTGGCCGCGATCGCGGTTGCGGTTGAGCTTGGCGCAACCAATGAACAGTTGCGTGAGAGTTTAAAAGCCTTTGGCGGGGTCAAACGCCGCTTCACGCCGGTCGGGGAGTGGAACGGCGTCAAAATCATTGATGACTATGCTCACCACCCGGTTGAGATCGAAGCTTGTCTGAAAGCTGCCCGCGCGATCCAGGGGCAGGGGCGCGTTATCGCGATTTCGCAGCCGCATCGTTATTCGCGGCTGGAAGACCTGTTTGAAGAGTTCGCACAGTGCTATCGCGAAGCCGATATTGCCGTGATCACGCCGGTTTTTGCGGCCGGGGAAAGCCCGATTGAGGGCATCGATCACACGGCTTTGGTCGCGAGTATGCAAGGCCATGGTCACAAAGAAGCTCACACGCTGGCGGATCTGGAAACCTTACCGCAGCTGATCAAGCAAATCGCCCAACCCGGCGATATGGTCGTGTGTATGGGCGCGGGCAGCATTTCCGCGCACGCAAATTCACTGATCGAAGCGCTTGAGAAATAGCGACTAGGGTAAACGCGTCCCAGCAAATTGCGCCGATTCCCGTTCGGATTTGTCAAAGACTTGATGGCATTCGAAAGACTGCGTGGACGTAAGGGACGACGTCGTGTGGACGAAACCACTCTGTATCTTTGCAATTAGCTTGGTCACAGCGGTCTCCGGTGTGGTCGCTGAGCGCGTATTGGATGAAGAGCCTGTCTTACGCTTGCGTCTAACAGACCGGACGCCTGCGCCTGCGCGAATTGTGAAGCTTCGCCCTCGATTTGACGCGAATCTGACCTCTGCCAGTCAACCGGTTCCGATGCCGACCGTCCGTGTTCAAGATAGCGGCCCTGTGGGAAAGTTTGCGTTTGTCAGCACACCTCATCCGAACTTGGTTGTTGCCGTAGGATCGACGGAAGACCGATCCCAGCTTGGCCGACAGATCGATCGCGCGATCATCGATATGGGCGGCGCGAAGCCGCTATTTGATCATCATCGTGATCGCGCCCCCTTCATTGGGGTCGGCGTGCAAGCCAAAATTGCCCAAACGGGCTGGTCGATGGACGCGACCGTGGGCGCGAATTTCGTCAATCAAGCAGAACAGGTGCGGACGTTTGGCGCGCTCGATCTAGAGCAATCCGCTGCGCTTGAAGCCAAAGCCCGCGCGAACTTCCGGCTCCGCTACCGGTTCTAAGGCGTCCGCGGCCGCGGTGACGAGGTATTTGCTGAGGACGTAAATACTGATGCTCATGTGTTCCCCTCTTTTCGCCGCCGCCGACAAGCGGTAGGCGATCATATGACCTTCGATGTAAGCGCTTTGCCCGAGTTTCGCGGCAAAATGATGAAGAATGCGGAACTTGCCCCGTACACTTGGTTCCGTGTGGGCGGCGCGGCGGATGCTCTTATCCTGCCTGCGGATGTCGATGATTTACAGTCAGTGCTGCGCGCACTGCCGAGGGATGTTCCCGTCACCATACTTGGAGTTGGTTCAAATACGATCGTTCGCGATGGCGGAATTGACGGCGTGGTCATCCGTTTGATGGGCAAATACTGGGGCGATATTCGCCGAGAGGGTGAGACGACACTGATCGCTCGGGCCGGGACTTTAGATCTGTCAGTTGCGAAAGCTGCGGCCCGGGAAGGCGTTGGCGGACTGTCTTTCTTGTCAGGGATTCCAGGATCGATCGGCGGCGCCGTGCGCACCAATGCAGGCTGTTATGGGCGAGAGCTAAGCGACGTTGTCATCGCAGTTGAGGGCGTGACCCGGTCTGGGGAAGCGATGAAGCTGGCGCGAGACGAGATTGAGTTTTCCTATCGCCATACGAATTTCCCGCCAGACATTATCGTGACCGCGTTGCATCTGCGCGGCGATGCGGGGGGCGTCCCCGAAAAGCTGACTGAGGAGATCGCAGCTCACCAACAGCGCCGCGCGGAAACGCAACCGATTAAGGAAAAAACTGGCGGCTCAACCTTCGCTAATCCGGACCCGCCTGGAACCCCAGACGCGCGGTCGAGTTGGAAACTGATCGACGCCGCCGGGTGCCGAGGCCTTCGGGTCGGCGGTGCGATGGTGAGCGAGAAGCACTGTAACTTCCTGATCAATACGGGCGAGGCAACGGCAGCAGATATTGAAGCGCTTGGCGAACTTGTCCGCGCCCGCGTTTTAGACCGTTCCGGCGTCGACCTGAGATGGGAAATCCGCCGGATCGGCCGTTTGCAAGCGCCTTAAAACGAGCCTTGCAAACGGAAGGTTAGAATGCCGCCAAAGTTTCGGCTACGATTCTCAATACGATCGATCGCGCCGGTTCGATCAGGCGTATATTCGATGCGTTGGAAATTATCATCGCTGTCCAGAAGGTTGCCGTAAAACACTGTCCCGGTGAGGCCGAATATATCTTTGTGCTCAATAAAGCCCCAGGCAAAGCCTTGTGGCTGATGGAAGTATCGGCGGGCATCTAGGCGGAAGGTCGGCGCTTCGTCAAAGCGCTCATAATTGAGGCCCCAGGCCCAGTCTGTCTTGGGGATATCATGGCGAAGATTGAATTCGTAAAAATAGATCGTGGCGTCATTGAAGTCACGTGTTTCGCCGGTCAAAGGATCGTCCAAGAACGTGTCTTGGATGAAAGCTTCATATTCGAGTTGAGCGCCAGTCCAGCCAAAATTATCAAGTCTTAGCGTGCCTTCGACCTCAAAGCCGAAACGTGACGCGCTTTCTAGGTTCCCCGGTCCTTCACCGATTGGCTCTGGCGGAGTGGATTGATCAAAAATCGGAACTTGATCGATCAGATCATCGATTTGCTCACCGAAAACCTCTGCGGTAAATGCGCCCCAGCTGCCAAAATCATGCTCGACTTCGACGCCCAGCCGCCAGCGCTGGTCAGGGACAATATCGATATTGCCAGTTTGGTCGTCGCCTTGATTGAGATCAACATTATCGATGAAGTCGAAGAAATTAAGCTGCCCAACTTGGCGCTCGAGCGACGTATTGATCGTGGTTTTGTCACTGACCGTCCAGGTTAGAGCGGCCGAGCCTTTGGGACGTGTAAATGTGCGGGTTTGTGCGCGTTCACCATCCGACATGATTTCAGACTGTTCGGCGCCAAGCGAGACTTGAAGCCGCAAATTTGGGGCGAGTTGCCGTCCATGCGTAACAAACGCTTCGGCGCGTTTTTCTTCGACTCGGACATCCGGGCGAGCCTCCAAAGGCTGGACCGTATCAAAAGTGTCGCCGCTAAATCGCTGGGCTTCACTTTCAAGGGTGTTGAGCGCGCCCTCAAGAGAGAATTGCCAATCAGAGTTGTTTGGTCCGCTGAGATTGTACTCACCGCGTAGAATGCTTTCGCTTTCGTCTACGGTGCGATCGAAAATCCGATTGACCGCTTCCGTTCCATCGACATTGGCGCCAAAGAATTTCGCCCGCGTCGGGCTATGCTCGTTTCGCTGTAGACCAATGAGTTTCAGTCGACCTGGGCCGAAGCCGAGCTCATAGTCGCCGCTTATCTCGCTGTTCCACTCATTCTCTTTGAACAGAAACACTGTTTCACGCAGCAATGTCCCATCTGGCAAAAACTCGCTAGAGGTTTCGCGTTCGTCCGGCTCCCAGAGATTGTATTCGGCGTTCAGATTAGCGATATGGCCATTCGCTGGCGTCCAGTTCAAGCCGCCATTCAATCCGAGCGTATCGGCGATGAAGGTGAATTCTTCTTCGCGATAACGAACGAGTTCACCCGTGCTGCCCGTAAAGTTTTCAAAGATGCTTTCGCGGCCTGCAGAGGCGCCGCGATTGGGTTCGGTTTCTATACCGAGCGACCATCCAAGTGCCCCTGCTTGTCCGTTCACAGAAACCTCGAACCAGTCATAAACCGGCGGTAGATTCTCGCGATAGCGCTGGCGATAGGCCCAGGTGCCGCTAATCCCGTTCGCTTTTGCAGTAACATTTGCGACTTGCCCGCTTAAACCCGGTATATCGAGGCTGGCACCTTCGACGATTTCGATCCGTTCAACATTCGTGGCGGGAATTCGAGATAGAACCTCACGCGCACTCGTCGATTTCGACGAGATGCGCTGTCCATTGATCAGTACGTTTTCTTGCGCTTGGCCGAAGCCGCGCTGTCCGTCGCTATCGGAAATACTAAAGCCCGGAATTTGCGACACCATGTCGAGGGCAGACCGGGGGGCAAAGCGTTCGAAATCCTCAATCGTGAAGACGCGTGTATCATCACTGGCTTGTTCAGAGTCTTGCGCGTACACGCTGAGCGGTAGGCTGACTAGGAGCCCAGCGAGAAAAGGATATTTCATATTTTGTTGCCCTAAAGAAAGAACGATCCCGACGATCAACGTGTTACATATGTAACCTTTTCTCCGCAACCCTATTTTTTGAAAAAATCTACACTTGTAATGCAAACGCTTGTCGCGGCTCAAATGTAGAGCCGTAGGGGGCGTTAACTCTGTGTCAAAATTGCGGCAACGCGCCCAAATTCCTTGGCCTGGCCGTTCGATACATGAATCTTCTGAAAGTAACGCACGCTTTAAGAGAGTTTTACGACTTTGATGCAAAATTCGCTGGGTTGGATCGTGATGTGGTGTGGCCGTTGATCCGCTTGGTGGTGTTCATAATCCGGCTCTCATGAGCGGAAACTTTAGCCTCGCAAGCGCGTATTGGCCCCTGTCTCGACGATCCATGTGTGGAGATTGACAAGAGGAAGCAGCGCGAGATGCCACGGGCCAAAGGCAAAAAGTCAGCCCCCGAAGCGGATATTGTTCTGGAGCGTACCCAGATTTCGTCCGTGATCTTCGGTTTGGTCATGGTCGTCGCCTTGATCGTTGCAGGCGCGGCAATGCTGGGCGGCTCTCTCTCCCAAGTTGGACAACGCTGGGGCAGCGCAATGGACGGCGCATCGCGGTCCGTCGGTCTGTCGGTTGATACTGTCGAAGTGATCGGGCTTGAGCATGTGCCTGCTGTCGCGCGTCAGGTGAAAGCCGCCGCGATGATTGAGCCTGGCGAGAATATGTTCCGGGCTGACCCGCATCTGATCCGCAACCGCGTCGAAGACACGCGCTTGGTCACAAAAGTGCGTGTCTATCGCCTGTGGCCAGATACCGTGATGATCTATGCGAGCGCCGCAGAACCAACCGCGCTATGGAACAATGGCGAGCGGTGGGCTGTGGTCGACAGTTTGGGTCGCTTGATGCCAAAAGCGCGGCCGAGCGATCATTTAGACTTGGTGAAGTCGATCGGTGCCGGCGGCCCGGAAGCGGTGCCGGCGTTGGAAAAAGCCTTCTTGCTCGCTCCGGAATTGCGGCAGCATACAGACCATGCGCGCCGCATCGCCGGTCGTCGCTGGGACCTTGTGCTCAAGTCTGGCGCGGTTGTGAAGCTGCCCGCAGACGAAGGTCTGGCTGACAGTTTGAGCCGGTTCACTGAGGCGCATGCCAATTCAGAGCTTGCTGCCCGTCCGCTTCACATCATCGATCTTAGAATTGCGGGGCGTGTGTTTCTAACGCCTGCCGTGCAAACATCTGGAGGCGCTGCTTAATGGCTTCAAACACGCAGAGACTGAAACCGAGACAGGTTGGTAAAGCTGGCACAGTTGTCGCTGCGCTGGATATCGGCTGCTCGAAGATTGCTTGTCTCATTGGTCGTGTTGATCCTGGCAGCCGCGCGGGCTTTGCCTTTATGGGCGGCGGACGCCAACAAAGCCGAGGCTTTAATGGCGGTTCGATCACAGATATTGAAGCGCTTGAACGCTCCATCCGCTTGGCCGTTGAAGACGCAGAACGTGAAGCCGGTGAGCGCATCGACCGGGTGATCCTCGGGATTACCGGCCCGAAAGTCGACAGCCAGCTTGCGGAAGCTGAAATCGAGCTCGGCCAGCGCGAGATTAGCAGCAAAGACGTCCAAAAAGTCTGGGCGAAAGCTTTGGGGCAGACGGTTCCTAAAGAGCGTGAGCTGCTTGGCGCTTACCCCGTGATGTATGGCGTTGATGACCAAGACGACATTCGCGACGCGACCGGTATGATTGGTGAGCGCCTACGGGTTTTGCTGAACGTTGTGACCGCGCCGAAATCGCTGGTGAAGAATCTAACGGAATGCGTGCAACGTGCGCATCTTGGCGTCGAACGTATCGTTCCGTCAGCGCTGGCGAGCGGATCTGGCACGTTGATCGAAGACGAGATTGATAACGGTGCCATTTGTATCGACTTTGGTGGCGGAGTGACGTCAGTCTCTGTGTTTATGAATGGTGCCCCGGCTTGGCTTGATCTGGTCAAAGTCGGTGGCTCTCGTGTCACGGGTGACATCGCCCAAGGGATTGGAACGACCTTTGCGGCGGCCGAGCGCTTAAAAACCTTGCACGGCACGGCAGATACAGAAGGCCCCGGTATGGCGGAGCGGATTGAAGCGCCGCGTCTTGGCGATGATGGCCGTCTAAAAGCAGGCCGAATGACCCGCGGCGAGCTTGCCTCAATCATTGCGCCGCGAATCGAAGAGCTATTCGAAATGGTACAAGCGCACCTCACAGCGAGTCCTTTGCGACCAATTCTACCGAGACGGACCGTTCTCACAGGTGGTGCGAGCCAACTTACAGGCGTGCGCGAACTTGCCAGTTCCGTTCTAAAACAACCGGTTAGAATGGGGCGACCGATTGATGCTGACATTCTCGGTGAGAATTATGGAAATCCAGCCTTTTCCACAGCAGCAGGTCTGATAAGCTATGAACTTAAGGGATTTGCCGACGCATCACGGGCTGGGCATGCGGCGGCGCTAGCCGGAGGAGAATCCGGGCGTGGAGTGCTTGCTAAAGTCTTGATCTGGATCCGCGAAAATTTTTGAGCGAGATGACAGTCATTTAAGAGTCTTTTAGGCCAAGCCGTTCATTCTGCCCCCAGACATCTTTTGGCGCGTAGATTAAATAGATCGGGAACAGGGCATGACTAAGGAACTCAAACCACGAATTGTCGTTATTGGCGTTGGTGGTGCTGGCGGTAACGCTGTCGACAACATGATCGAGGCAAATCTGCAAGGCGTTGAGTTTTACGTCGCCAATACAGATGCGCAGGCGATGCGCCGTTCCAAAACTGAAAACCGTATTCAGCTCGGCCCTGAAACGACCTCTGGATTGGGCGCTGGCGCGCGACCTGAGGTGGGCGCAGCCTCGGCTGAAGAGTCGATGGACGAAATTCTAGAAGCCCTCGACGACGCGCACATGGTGTTCGTCGCCGCCGGCATGGGCGGCGGAACCGGTACCGGCGCCGCGCCGGTCATTGCCAAAGCTGCGCACGATAAAGGCATTCTGACGATTGGCGTTGTTACCAAGCCATTCAGCTTTGAAGGAACGCATCGTATGACGACCGCAAATGGCGGTTTGACCAAGATGCAGGACACTGTTGATACGCTGATCGTTGTTCCGAACCAGAATCTCTTCCGCATTGCCAATGAGCGGACCACATTTGCCGAAGCTTTCCGCATGGCTGATGATGTTCTCTATTCCGGCGTGCGTGGCATTACCGATCTGATGATCATGCCGGGCCTGATCAATCTCGATTTTGCGGATGTCCGCACGATTATGAAGGGCATGGGCGCCGCAATGATGGGCATGGGCGAGGGCGAAGGTGAAGGCCGCGCGCTCGAAGCAGCTCGGTCAGCAATCGACAATCCATTGTTGGACGACGTCTCTATGCGCGGCGCACGCGGCGTGTTGATCAACATCACCGGCGGTTATGACATGACCTTGTTCGAACTGGACGAGGCCGCAAACGAAATTCGCCGCGAGGTGGATGAGAACGCCAATATTATCCTCGGATCGACTTTTGATCCTGAATTAGAAGGCCGCATTCGCGTGTCAGTGGTGGCTGCTGGTGTCGCAGCGCAAGATGCCGCGGTTGCAATTCCGTCGACCCTGGCCGCACCGGCACCTGCCCCCGCGCCAGAAGTTGAGCTTGAGGCCCCCGTTGTGGTCAGCCAGCCGCCGGCGGCTCCAGCCGCCCCATCAGTCGCAGAACCAGATCAACGCCCTGATTTCAGCGGCCGCGCGCTTCCGGCCGCGCATGTCGAAGGCCAACAAGGAAGCGATACAGTGAGCGCGGATGCCGCGTTTACGAAACCGGTTGCAGAGAGCCCAGCAGGCTTCTCCAATCTGTTCGGATGGCGCCGCGAAGATGCGGTTGGCGACAATGATACCGAAGAGGATCAACCGAAGATCGTATCGAGCCCGGAAGATCATCCAAAGGCCACGCCGTTTGATGATGAAGACCTGGAAATTCCAGCGTTTTTGCGCCGTTCAGCGAACACATAAATCTTAAATCTCTGTCATGTTAAGCCGTCCGCTTCCGGACGGCTTTGCTGTTTTAGCAAACTGCAACAAAGCGCAATAATGCTTGTGTTGAGATTTGCCCCCGCACGAGTGTTTATACAGGCGCTACAGGGAGATTAGGCTTGGGCGACGTAGAGTATCAAACCACACTGAACACGCCGGTGATTTGTGCCGGTATCGGCGTTCATTCTGGCGCGCGTGCCCGCATGGTGATCAAGCCTGCGGACGTGAATACCGGTATTCGGTTTCGACGCACGGATCTGGACGTTCAGACCGACATTTTGGCGCGCGGTGACCATGTTACCGAAGTTCAGCTTGGCACCACGTTGACCAATGAAGAGGGCGCAAGCGTTGCGACCGTAGAGCATTTCCTCGCCGCCTGTGCAGGCATGGGGCTCGACAATCTTCTGGTCGAGATTGATGGCCCTGAAGTACCGATCATGGATGGCTCTGCTGCGGTGTTCTGTGAGCTTTTTCATGGCGCTGGCCTGAAACAGCAAACCGTCTTGCGCCGCCGGATCCGTATCCTCGACACCGTGGAAGTTCGTGACGGCGTAAAATGGGCCCGCCTAAGCCCGTCTCAGGATCAAGTTTTGACCCTGAAGGCCAAAATTGAGTTTGAGACCAAAGCGATTGGCACGCAGCAAATGGCAATGCGGCTTATGCCGGGCCTGTTTGCGCGTGATATTGCCTTTGCCCGCACCTTTGGTTTTGCCCGCGATGTTGAGACGCTGAAAGCCATGGGTTTGGCGCGCGGCGGCTCGCTCGACAATGCGGTGGTGATTGATGGCGATGAGATCGTCAATCCTGAGGGCCTGCGCAGCGATGATGAGTTCATTCGCCACAAGCTGCTGGATGCTGTCGGTGATCTGATGCTGGTCGGCGCGCCTCTCGCCGGTGTCTACGAGGCCCGTCAGCCAGGGCATGCAATGAACAATAAACTTGTCCGCGCGCTGCTCGAGACGCCAGAAGCCTGGTGCTGGGAAACCGATGCCGAGGCGCTTGAGACGCTTTCAGCGCGCGAGAGCCTATCCGCCTAAAGCCAGCTCGGCGCGGCTGTTTTCGTGACATCTGCCTGGCGCAGCTCCGGCTGAGGATGGCGTTCTAACAGCTTCTCAATGATCTGATCTGCCACGCGAGCGGCTTCGCGCAGCGGCTCATAATCCCAAGATGCGATTGCATCCTCGAACCACCGGGCGCATCCGCGCTCGATGAGGCTATTATGCAATCGATCGAACTTTGGCGCGCTGCCTTTTAGCTTTGCGATATGAATCGGCAGGCCATGCCAGGCTGCGTCAGACAGCATGTTCGCACTGTCTTCAGTGACGATTGCGGCATTGGAGTAAATCAGCCAAGCGAGATACGGGTTGGGCCCGTCTTGTTCATTGGCCCAGAAACGCGCGCCGACCCGATCCGCAAAGCGGCGCATTTCGGCGACGATCCCAACGGGCGTGCGACGCGAACATGTGATCCTCAGGCGCCAGCCTTGCCCGGCAATCGCCTCGAGAGACTGGATCAATTCGCCCGCTCGTTCGCGCGTGAAAGTATGGGCTTTCGAATTGCCGCCCAGGATCACCACCGCCGATTTGCCGTTTTCATCAGCGAGGTCTGCGAAGGCTTGTCCCGCTTCTTCAATGGCCTCTTCTGAAAAGTGCGTTGGCGAGCCGGTTGTGCGGATGACATTGGCGCCGTCTAGAGCGTCATGTTCCGGCACGACGACGATATCAAATTTTGAGGGATCAGTTTTCGGATCAAGGATCTGGACCGAAAAGGTCTGACCCCCGCTCCAACCTCTGACACCAGCCGTATAGGGCGCGCTGCGCCGTCCGGCGGCGACCCATAGCGATGGCCACGGAGCTTTCAGCTCTTCGCGCTGTGTCTTTGGAAGCGCCAGGCGTGGGGCTGGCCAGCTCGCACCTGGTAGCCAAGTCCATGGTGCGCGTGGGTTAAGCGTCACGGGTTCGGAGCGATGTCCTTGTCCATAAATATGGCCGATCTGAAGCCATCTCTGCGTTTCAGCCAGCGCCGAGATAATCGCCCGCACTTGTGCAGCGTTGCCTGCGCGGCCATCGCTGACAGCCCAAATCGAGGGTCCTAAAGAAGTGTCAGGCGAACTCATACTTCCGCCCTGCCATTGTTCGGGCGTCAGTTGAAGAACATTCTCAGACGTACTTCACATCAGCGATTTCGTAGACACGTGCGCCGCCTGGTGCTGCGACTTCGGCTTCATCGCCTTCGCCTTTGCCGATTAAGGCGCGTGCGATAGGTGAAGTATTTGAAACCTTGCCCTGTGCGATGTCGGCTTCGTCTTCACCCACGATCTGATAAGTGGCTTCGTCTTCGGTATCGACATCGATGACTGTGACCGTGGCGCCGAAGACGATTTTGTCGCCTTTCACCTTGGACAGATCGATTACGTCGGCGCGAGACAGTTTGTCTTCAAGCTCGACAATACGACCTTCAATGAAGGACTGTTTTTCTTTCGCTGCGTGATACTCAGCGTTCTCGGACAAGTCGCCATGCTCACGAGCTTCTGCGATCGCCTGGATGATGGCCGGGCGCTCAACAGACTTCAGATTTTTCAATTCTTCGTCGAGGGCCTCATAGCCCCCGGCTGTCATAGGTGTGCGTTGCATGAATAGGTACCGTTCTTGGGTTCTGACGCCATCTTGCTTTTGAAACAGGATGGTTCAATCAAAAAGCAGGCAGGTCAAGTAGTCTAAAATACTCGGTTTCGCAAGTTATGCTTTCTGTAAGGCGCGAACTGCGAGCGGTTTTTCGCGTATTGCGCGAATCGCTTTCACTGCGGCGCGACAGGCCGAAAGCGTCGTAAAGTAGGGAAGCTTTTGGACCATAGCGGTGCGCCGGATCGATTTGGAGTCTTTGCGCGACTGCGCGCCCTCGGTCGTATTGAGCACCAGATCGATTTCACCGTTCAGGATCGCGTCTTCAATGTTCGGCTTGCCTTCCAGCACTTTCTTGACCAGGCGGGTTTCGATGCCTTTTTTGGCAAGGAAGTTCGCTGTGCCCGCCGTAGCGACGATTTCGAAGCCCATATCGATCAAGCTTGAGGCGGCTTCAACAATACCTTCTTTGTCGGCTTCACGCAGTGAGATGAAGGCGGTTCCACTGGTTGGAAGGGTTTCGCCGGCACCGATTTGGGCCTTCAAGAAGGCCGTGCCAAAATCATCATCCCAGCCCATAACCTCGCCAGTAGAGCGCATTTCTGGCCCCAGGATAGGATCCACATTGGCAAAGCGGGCAAATGGGAAAACCGCTTCTTTAACGGCAATCCGGCTCGCTTCTGCGTGGCGAAGGTCGAATTCAGTGAGGGATTTTCCGCCCATAATCTTTGCGGCAATGCTGGCGATCGGGGCGCCAACGGCCTTGGCGACGAATGGCACAGTCCGGCTGGCGCGTGGATTCGCTTCCAGGACGTAAATCTCGTCGTCTTTGACGGCGTATTGGATATTGATCAGTCCAGACACGTTGAGCGCTTTCGCCAGGGCTATCGTTTGCTCGCTGAGGCGCCCAATAGTGGCGGGGGACAGGGTGTAAGGTGGCAAAGCACAGGCGCTGTCGCCAGAGTGGACACCGGCTTCTTCAATATGTTCCATGACGCCAGCGACATGCACGTTCTCGCCATCGCACAAAGCGTCGACATCGACTTCGATTGCGTCTGAGAGATAGCGGTCAATGAACAGCGAGCCATCGCCAGCCACTGAGAGGGCATAGCCTGCATATTCGCGGACATCTTCGTCGGAGTGGCAGATGCGCATCGCGGTGCCGGAAAGGACGAAGGACGGGCGCAGCATAACCGGGTAGCCAAGCTCGCTTGCTTTCTCGAGTGTCTCTTCGATGCTCCGCGCGGTCGCAGAGGGCGGCTGCTGGATACCGAGATTGGACAGGAGCGCGGCCCATTGTTTGCGGTCTTCGGCCAAGTCAATGCTATCCGGGCTGGTGCCGAGGATTGGAACACCGGCTTGATTAAGCGGCTGGGCAAGTTTTAGCGGGGTCTGGCCGCCAAACTGAACGATCACGCCGGCCAGTTCGCCCGCGCTTTGCTCTTTATGGATGATCTCTGAGACGTGCTCTTGCGTCAGCGGCTCGAAATACAGGCGATCAGACGTGTCATAATCGGTGGAGACGGTTTCAGGGTTACAGTTCACCATGACGCTTTCCACGCCAATATCGGCCATCGCGAACGCTGCGTGACAGCAGCAATAATCAAATTCGATGCCTTGTCCGATCCGGTTTGGGCCGCCGCCGAGAATGATCGCTTTCTTGCGGGCCGATGGCAGCGCTTCGCAATCTGGAGCATCGGCGCCAAACGCGGCGTGTTCATATGTCGAGTAAAGATATGGCGTTTTCGCCGCAAACTCGGCTGCGCAGGTGTCGATACGCTTATAAACCGGACGCACGTTCAGCGCGTGACGCGCGGCGCGTGCCTCGTCTTCACTTTGATCTGTAAGTTCGCCCAGACGAGCGTCTGAGAAGCCCATAGCCTTTAGATCGGTAAAGTCACGTAGGGTTTTCGGCAGGCCGTCGCGGCGCACATCCTCTTCTCGGGCAACAATTTGAGCGATCTGGCGCAAGAACCAAAGATCGATACTGGTCGCGGCATGCACGTCTTCGACAGACAGGCCTTCTCGGAAGGCTTGCGCGACGATCCGCAAACGATCTGGAGTTTGCTTGCTCAGCGCTTCGCGGAGGGCGTCTGGGCTCGAGAACTCAATTTCATTCAGGCCGGTCAACCCCGTTTCAAGCGAGCAGAGCGCTTTTTGCAGGCTTTCTTGGAAGTTGCGTCCGATCGCCATCGCCTCGCCAACCGATTTCATGGCCGTGGTGAGAAGCGGCTCGGCGCCTTCAAATTTCTCGAACGCAAAGCGCGGGATCTTCGTGACGACATAATCGATGGTGGGCTCAAACGCGGCCGGCGTGACGCCAGTAATGTCATTGTCGAGTTCGTCCAGCGTGTAGCCGATTGCCAGCTTCGCAGCGATTTTCGCTATCGGGAAGCCGGTGGCCTTAGATGCAAGCGCAGATGAGCGCGACACCCGCGGGTTCATCTCAATCACAACCAGGCGGCCATCTTCAGGATTGACCGCGAACTGCACATTAGAGCCGCCGGTCTCCACGCCAATCTCGCGCAGTACGGCCAGCGAGGCATTCCGCATGACTTGATACTCGCGGTCGGTCAGCGTCAGAGCCGGCGCCACTGTGATCGAGTCGCCTGTATGCACGCCCATCGGGTCAATGTTCTCAATCGCACAAATGATGATGGCATTGTCAGCTTTGTCGCGCACAACCTCCATCTCATATTCTTTCCAGCCGAGCAGGCTTTCATCGACGAGGATTTGAGCGACCGGAGACGCCGCAATCCCGGCCCGGCAAATCTCTTCATATTCGGCGCGGTTATACGCGACGCCGCCGCCGGTACCGCCAAGCGTAAAGGCCGGGCGGATTATGGCGGGCAGACCGACATGATCGAGTGCCTCAAGCGCGCTTTTCAGGCCCGTGATGCGATCATAGGAGCCGTCCTCATTCTTCGGCGAAGAGACGATTTCGGCTTTGGGATTTTCCAGACCGATCCGGTCCATCGCCTCGCGAAACAGCTTGCGGTCTTCGGCCATTTCAATGGCATCCGCGCGCGCGCCAATGAGTTCTACACCGTGCTTAGAAAGAACCCCCGCCTGTTCAAGGGCGAGGGCACAATTCAACGCGGTCTGACCTCCCATGGTCGGGAGAAGCGCGTCGGGTTTTTCGATCTCGATGATCTTTTCGACAAAATCAGGTGTGATCGGCTCAATATAGGTGGCATCGGCAAGGCCAGGATCGGTCATGATCGTCGCGGGGTTCGAGTTGACGAGAATGACCCGGTAGCCTTCGCCTTTCAAAGCTTTGATCGCTTGGACCCCAGAATAGTCGAATTCACAGGCCTGGCCGATAATGATCGGCCCAGCGCCGATAACGAGAATGGAGTCGATATCGGTGCGTTTCGGCATCAGGGCGTCCTTCTTGTCTTACAGCCTAGGCAAACGGCTGCCCTATAGCGGGGAGTCGGCAGGCCGGGCAAGCGGAAAAGCAGGCTTTCGCTAGAAAACATCGTCTCTCAAGCTGTCGCCGCTGAAATTCGTCAGGAAACCGAGATTTAACCGTTTCCGATTGTGACCTGAATGCAACGTTCACGCGCCGAATTGTGAAATTAACGATCCGCAACACGCCTGCCGTAGGGTCAAGCTCTTATGTGGATTTACAGAAGTAAAGGCCAGGAGACAAAAATTGAAAAAATCACGCCTACTCGCCGGCAGCGCGCTTTCCGTTGCGATGCTGTCAATCGCCCTTCCTGGGCACGCTCAGGATACCGAAACAAATGATGAGGCTGATGAACTGCGTCAGAGCCAAATCGTTGTTACCGGAACGCGTTCTGCCGACAGAACAGCGCTGGAGACTGCGGTTCCAGTCGACGTTTTTCCGGTTGCAGAGCTAACCGAAACTGGCCGGACAGAATTGAATCAGATTCTCGCGGCAACGGTTCCGTCTTTCAACTTTAACCAGACCGCGATCAGTGATGGTTCGGACATCATTCGCCCAGCGACATTGCGCGGCCTCGCTCCAGACCAAACACTTGTTTTGGTCAACTCGAAGCGCCGCCATTCGTCATCACTCGTGAACATTAACGGCACGGTTGGTCGTGGGTCATCTGCGGTTGATTTGAACTCGATCCCAACAGCTGCGATTGGCAGCGTCCAAGTCCTACGTGACGGTGCTTCTGCTCAGTATGGGTCTGACGCGATTGCCGGCGTGATTAACGTGCTTCTTCGTGAAGAGTCTTCCGGCGGCGGCGCAAATGTTCGTTACGGCGCGTTCGTGACCGACATTAAGGGCCAGGGCCGCGACCGCGTTGACGGCGAAACGCTCCAGATTAGCGGTTGGAAAGGCTTCGCGCTCGGCGAGTCGGGCTTCCTGACTGTGTCTGGTGAGTATAAGGACCGCAACCCATCAAATCGCGCTGGGTTGGACCCGCGGCAGCAATACATCACCCCAGGTGGTGTCACGGACCCACGCGAGAACACATTCAATCGCCTCAATCACAATTGGGGTAACGGCAATGCGGAAGACTTTAGCTTCTTCGCGAATGCCGGTTTTGGTTTGGACGACAATTGGGAGCTTTATGGCTGGGCTGGTTATCAAGACCGCGAAGCCGAAAGTACAGGTTTCTACCGTCGTTCGAGCGATTCTGCGCCAAGCCCGCTTGGAACTCGCAGCACACCGCGTAACCTGACTGAGATTTATCCGGATGGCTTCCTGCCGACGATTGTTGGTGACGTCACTGACATTAGCGCAGGTGGCGGCATTCGCGGCGATCTTGCAGGTTGGGACGCTGATTTCAGTGTTGTCTACGGCTCCAACGAGCTTGATTACTCTGTCGTCAACACGCTCAATGCGTCGCTTGGGCCGACGAGCCCGACTGAATTTGACGCCGGTGCGCTTGAGTATGACCAGGTTGTGATCAACGCGAACATCACACAATCGTTCGAAACACTTCTTCCCGGTATCACCACCGTGTCGATTGGTGCTGAGTTCCGTGATGAAGGCTTCCAAATCACTCAAGGTGAGCCAGCCTCTTACATCCAGGGCGGCTATCGCGGGGTTCCAGGCGTCAACTATGACCCTGTGATTGGCGTGAACGTTCCTGCCGATTTCGATATTGATGATCCAGCAACCTATCCAGATCCGTTTGATGCGGACTTCGGTGTCGGCTTTGCTGGCGGCAGCCAAGTGTTTGCTGGGTTTACCCCGCAGTCAGAAGTGGATGCCGGACGCGACAATATCGGTATCTATGCTGATGTTGAGTGGGAACCAAATGATCAGACTTTGCTCTCAGCGGCTGTCCGCTATGAGGATTATTCTGACTTCGGTGATACGTTCACTGGTAAGATTACCGGTCGCTACGACTTCAATGATGTTTTCGCGGTTCGCGGTGCATTCAGCACCGGTTTCCGGGCGCCATCGCTTCAGCAGCAGTTCTTTACGGCGTCTTCCACCAACTTCATTGATGGTGTGCCGTTTGAGATCGGTACGTTCCCAGCCACATCTGCGGCTGCGATCGCGCTTGGTGCTGAGCCGCTTGATGCAGAAGAGTCTACGAGCTTCTCTGCAGGTGTTGTGATCACGCCGGACAACGGTTTCTTCATCACAATCGACGCCTTTAGCATCGATATCGACGACCAGATCTTCCTGTCTGAGAACCTAGGCGGCGACGATGTCGACGCAGTTCTGGCCGCGGCTGGTGTTGAAGGCATTAGCCGAATTCGCTTCTTCCAAAACGGAATTGCGACAGAGACACGTGGTGTTGATGTTGTTGCCCGTTATGATTGGGATCTTGGCGAGCTCGGTGAGCTTGGCCTGTCCGGTGCGTTCAACTTCTCAGAAGTTGAAGTGACGGAAGTGCCTGTGAACAGCGTTCTTCCGGATCTGACTTTCTTCAGCCGGAACAATCGTCTGACATTTGAAGAAAGCGCTCCTGAAACCAAGCTGATCCTGTCAGCCGACTATGGTTGGGAAGCTGCAGACTTTAATGTCCGTGCGACGCGCTACGGCGAAGTAATCGATCCATCGAACAATCCAGACAATGACTTCACTTTGGAAGCCGAATGGATTGTTGATGCTTCGGTTGATTTCGAAGTGACAGACAAGTTCACGATCGGTCTCGGCATGGACAACGTCTTCGACGTCTATCCGACAGAAACCCCGAGCAACCAAAACTTTAACGGCATCTTCCCGTTCTCTGCTCGGTCGCCATTCGGCTTTGCAGGGCGCTTTATGTATGCCCGTGCAGGTGTGACCTGGTAGGCTTTAGAGCTTAACTCAAACAAATTGCGCCGTCCTCAATCGAGGGCGGCGCTTTTTATTTGGGGGCTGAAACAGAAAGGCTAAAGCCCGAGAACACGCTTCGCGATAATGTTTTTCTGGATTTCATTTGTGCCGCCATAGATGCTCTGGGCACGGGCGCCGAAATAGGTCGAGACGCCTGAGGCGGCATAGTCAGTATGCCCCGTCCAGTCTGGGCTGACGCTGTCCTCGAACTTTCGTTGTCCGTGCGCGGCCGCGACATTCAGATACAGCGTCGTGATTTGCTGCGCGGTTTCGGTTGCGAGGATTTTGATGATCGAGGCTTCTTTGCCAGGGCTGCCGCCATCTTTTACTGCAGACAAGACGCGCAGCACCGTCATTTCCAAGCCGTCCACGGCCATATCGGCATCCGTCAACTGTCTTGCGAAAGCCTCATCATCGATCAGCTTGGTGTTGCCGCCGGTCGGCTCTGCAGTTGCCAGCGCTCTGATATGGCTGAGCTGTTTGCGCTTGCCGCCGATCCGCGCGTAGGAGGTGCGCTCAAACCCGAGCAGATATTGCGAATAGGTCCAACCTTTGCCTTCTTCGCCGATCAGATAGTCGGCTGGGACGCGGACATCCTCGAAGATGACCATGTTGAGGACATGCTTGCCGTCGATCGTAATGATCGGCTTAAGCGTCACGCCTGGGCGATCCATCTCACAGCAAATAAAACTGATACCGAGTTGTTTCTTCTCTTCCTTCGACGTCCGCGCCAGTAGGAAAATCCAATCGGCATGCTGGGCTGCGCTGGTCCAAATCTTGGTCCCGTTGAGCACATACCCATCGCCGTCGCGTTTGGCGGAGAATTGTAGAGAGGCGAGGTCGGACCCGCTGTCGGGCTCGCTATAACCCTGCGCCCAGCCGAGTGATCCATCGCGCGTGCCAGGGAGCCACTTTTCCTTTTGAGCCTCAGATCCGAACGTATAAAGGATTGGCCCGACATAGATGACCCCCATCGGTGTGACGGTCGGAACGCCAGCTCGCTCGAGCTCTTCGTCAAAGATGTATTGCTCTTCCAGACTCCAGCCGGGGCCGCCATATTCTTTCGGCCAGGCGCTGGCCAGCCAACCCTTAGCCCCCAGCGCCATTTCCGATTTTCGGACTTCAGCTGTGGTCAGGCTGGCCCCCGTCGCGACTTTGGCGCGGATGTCCTGCGGGTACTCTGTTTCAAAGAATTTGCGCACGTCGGCGCGAAATGGCTCAAGGGCGGTATTCGGTGAAAGGTCCATATATTAGAGTGTATCGCGCGGACGCCGTCTGAGAAGGGGTGCCCGCGCGAGAGCACTCTTGTCGCCTAGTCCAGGCCAAGCGCATCCTTGATCAGGGCCCAGTCGACGAGTTTGAAGTTCTGATCCACGCCGCTGTCTGGATTGCCGTCATCTTGCACAACCAAAAGACCTTGCGGATAGCCTGGCAGAGCGCTTGAAACGACATCTAAGCCATCGGTATGGCTGACGGCATCGACGCTGCCATCAGCGCTTGCGGTAATCGTGAAAATGCCGCGTGGGCTGTGCGGTGGCAGGCGGTCATAGACTACGAACCGATCAGCTTCCTGGGCGGAGGCGACGATGTATCCGCCGTTCGGGGCGTAATAGACGCTGACGCCCTCAACATCGGCAACCAGGCCATTACTGGCAGCGATGGAGTCGACGATTTGAGGCTCCGCATCGGCGTTGCGATAGGCATAAGACCAAATTCCAAAGGCCTCTTCGCCAATGAAGATCAAATCCTGTGTCTCATCGAACACGCAGCCTTCCAGCTGCGAGTCCAGCTGCACAGTGCTCTCTAGTGTGGCGCGAATATCGGCATCTTTACTCTGATCCGCGCGCCAAAACTCAACCAATCCGTCCTTATAGGTGATGGCGGCAACAAGCCCTGCCTCGTCTTGACCCAAACAGACGCCATAAGGCTCCTCGCTCTGAACTGGCGTATCGCCGATGTGCAGGACGGGTGCGGATGCGTTCCGCGAGATAACAAACCAGCTGAGGGCGCCGACCTCGTCATTGCTGGCTACTGCATAGCGCCCGCGGATGTCGACATTATTCACCGCGCCAACATCTAGGAATTGCAGCTCTTCGCCTGAGAGCGCGTAGACGTGTAGGCCCTCATCCTTGTTGGTGCCGAGGATTAGAGAAGGCTGATCTTCGCTATCGCTCACCCAAATCGCCGGATCGTCGGCGCGGTCGCCAACCCCAAGCATGGGTTCCGTCTCGACCGCCGCTGGAACGTTTTGGATCTCAAATGGCAGGATCTCAGGCGTCGTGGCGCAAGCGCTGAGCCCGATAAGAGTTGTGGTGAGCAGAAAGGCGCGGGTCATGAAGCAGTCTCCAAGGGTAAGAAAAAGAGGGTGGCCGGGACGTTGATTGATCGTCCCGGCCGCTAAGGCAATCAAAAAGGCGAAGCTAGAACGTGTAGCGAGCGCCAAAGATCCAGCTGGTGCCGAACTCGTCATACTGCATCAGCCGGTTTTCGTTTCCGAAATAATAGTATTCCGGCTCATCGGTCAGGTTTTTGCCTTCGAGATAGATCTGGAAACTGTCGCTGATATTGTACTTCGCTGAAGCCTCAATCAGAGTGCGGTCATCAATCGTCCGGTCGAGGTCTTCTTCGATAAGATCGTCTAGGTTGTTGCTTCGGAAGTTCGCAGAAACACGAAGATCCCACGGGCCTTTGTCATATCCGAAAGCGAGGTTCCAGACGGTATCAGCTTGATTGAGAAATGGGACTTCTCGGCCATCCGGCAAAGTACTTTCGGAGTCGGTCAGCGTCAGGTTGGCTGAGACGAGGAAGCCTTCTAAGGACGGGTTCAAGTCTTCCAGGCTTTGGACATAGTTGAACTCGACGCCCATGACTTCGCTGCTGTCGACATTCACGAACGTGTCGACGCGGGTGATGCCATCAAGGCCCACAAAGCCAAGGTCGATCGGCACACGCGCTTGGAAGTCAGCGAGTGGTTCTAGAATATCGTCCCCATTCGCATCTTCCCCGATCACGACGCGATCAAAGCGATTGCCGAAGATGGCGTTTTCAATGTCTTTATAGAACAAGCCAACCGACATGACTGACAACTCGGTTGGGTAGAATTCCAGTGATAGATCGAAATTGTCTGCTTCCAGCGCGTCTAGGTTCGGATTGCCGGCTTCGATTTCAAGATCATCATTGATCGCGGCGGCAGGCGCAAACTGTCCAAAGGCTGGACGAACAAGCGCAGCATAGTAGGCGGCGCGTCCGATGAGTTTGTCATTGAACTCATACTTCACGTTTAGGCTTGGAAGGACATTGGTGTAGTCGTCTGAGAATTGGCGCTCAGTGGCGATTAGGTTGTCCTCATCAACAGCGTTCACGGCGATTCCACGAAGATCGACATCGGTTTGTTCGATACGAACCCCAGCGACTAAAGTAAGCTTGTCGAACTCGAACGTTCCCATGGCATAACCGGCGAGGATCTGCTCGTCTATTTGATAGTCGGCGATATTCGAGTCGATGAAGCTGTCGCCTTCCACATAGTCAGCATCTGACGGGTCGTTGAAACTCCGCAGACTGCTGGTCAGACCTGGATCAGGCCAAGTCGGCTGCGGGTTCGCCAGGCGCCAATTCTCGATGAAGGAATTGCGCGCAAAATCAGCCAGGCTCAGATCCGGCTCGAAGAAGAGGAAATTTTCATCCCGTGTCTTCTCGCGATCGCGGAGTTTCAATCCGGCTTTCCACGTGACCGGGGTGTCGCCAATCAGGCTTTGGCGCGAGACGTCAAACTTGGCACCAATCTCAGTGTCTTCGTTGACCGAGAATTCACGTTCAAGCGTATCAAGGTTGTAATTCGTCGGATCGTATATGGCGTCGAACAGAGACTGCGTGCCGCTGATCCGCGGCGTTTCAGGGTTTGAGAGGTCGAACGTTAGAACCCCTGGGGAGCTCTCTTGGATGTCTTCAAATCGGAATGTGACATCGTGATTATTGTCGTCCTGCTCATCGGCGAAGGCATATGAAACTTCATACTCGAACCGCCAGGCGTCAAAATCGGTCGTGCCGCCCAGCGCGATGGTTTGAATGTTTCGCGTTTCTTCGCGGACCCGAACCTCAGCATCCATCTCGTTCAGCGGAACTGTCGTCGCATCTGGAGCGATGATGCCACCTGCATCGTTGTCCTCAGCATCGTCGAGGTCGCGGAACTCAAACTTGTTGCGAACTTCGTCATCGACATAATTGTTGATCAGTGTGCGCAGATAGAGATCGGTGTTCTGGTTCACACGCCAGTCAAAATTAGCAACAAGACCAAGGCGTTGGCGGGTTAGATCATACCAGCGATGCTCATAATCATCATTCAGGAAAGCGACGCCGTCAGCGAACCCAAACTCGCCAATCTCATTATTGTGCGATTCAATGCGCAGATCTTGATAGTTCACAGATAGGGCAACACCGAACACGTCGTTGAATACGTTGGAATAGGTCAGGGTCGCCTTCGGCGAGATTTCTTCAGTGATCTCGTTCCACTGGCCTTCGATTTTAGCGCGGACGAACTGTCCGTCGCGGTCGAAGGCTGAGATCGTTTTCAGATTGATGATGCCGCCAAGGCTGTCAGCATCGACGTCTGGGGTCAGTGACTTTTGAACTTCGATCCCATCCAGTAGATCAGATGGGACGCCGTCAAGCAACACTCCGCGGCGATCTTCCGGGGAAGGGGTTCGCACGCCATTGATCGACGCGGCGATCAGATCGGTATTGATCCCGCGGATCGAGACATAGCGGCCTTCGCCTTGGTCAGTGACAATCGAAAGGCCGGGCACGCGCTGCAGCGAGTCGGCCACGGTTGTGTCGGGGAAATAGCCGAGACCGTCTGAATCAACGACGGAAATGATGCTATCGGCGGCGCGCTGTTGGTTGATCGCACCGGCTTGCGCGGCTTTTGAGCCGACCACTAGGATATTGTCGAGATAACGAACATCCGCCCCAAGCGTAAAATCGAGCTCTGCGCCGCTCGGGGCCACTGTGATGGAGGAAGAGGCGTCAGGTGCGCCGACATAGGAGACGACGACTGTATACTCACCGGCGGGCAGGTTTGCGATCCGGTATTCCCCGAACCGATCGGTGCTGGCCGTGCGGTTGAGGCCCTCGATTGAAACGATCGCGCCTTGCAGGGGCGCAGTTCCGGTCGTGTCGGTGACTTTTCCGCTCAAGACTTGAGCCGCAGCCAAAGGCGCGGCGGCCGACAGCATGATCGTAGCGAGCGCGGTTCCGGCAAATAAACGAGTCATAAATCCCTCCATTTGGATGGCGGGGATTTGCAGCGTGTCGGCGACAGTTTCGTAACAAAAGCACTACGCTTTCGTGAACCTTAGATTACGGTTTTGTGTCTGTTCGTGCACTGATTTAATTAGAGAAATTTTGCCAATAGATCCGGGCTTCTCGGCGATTGAGCGCGTCCGCAATTTGTGTGACGTTTAAGCCATGATCTCCCGGAAAAGCGTCTTTGGGTGCTGAAACATCCAGTTTCGGCCCGGATGTTCGACCGCTCGAAAGTCTAAACCTAAGCGTTCTGCCGCCGCTTGAGACGCTTCTGGCCCGACGCCCTGCTGGTCCGAACTGTTCAAGACCATTAAGGGCGCGACGCGCGAGAGCAGGCTAGCGGCGCGTGGATTGTCCATAAACGCGGTTTCAATATCGCGGCGAACGTGGTGTAGGTCTGCGGCGTAGAGATAGTCCGATATGGTCTCAAAATTACGCGTATTCTCTTCCAGGAATGCGAGGTCGGACTCTTGGTTGCGATACATCATCCGATAGAAACGCATGCCGCCAAAGGTCTCGCTGATCGATCGCAATGAGCGCGCACCAAAGGAGAAGCCCGCCCGCGAGCTTAGTCCCATACGGAGCAAACCGCTCAGCCATTTCGGCTCGATTGCGGAGAGTTTGTCGGCAACGTCCAGACCGTAATTGACCAAAACTGTTTTCGCGACGTTCAGGCTGATCGACTGCATTTCTAGAGCAAGCGGCGCCGACGTAGACTGCCCGATCAGAGTGATGTCCTTCAAGTCGAGCAGCCGGATGAACTCGTTTAGCATTTTCGCTGAGTCCTGGATCGAGCTGGTCGGTGTGGTCGCGCCAAAGCCGGGGCGGAGCGGGAAGACCAGGTTAATACCAGTATCGCGCGCTGCGGCGATCATTTCATCGGAGGGCAGATAGCCATATTCAAGCGAGTGTAGCACGACCACAGGGCGGCCTTGCGCTGGGCCATAGCGTCTATACTCAACGCGCTTATCTTCCTGGGTCAGTGTGATCCGGCGCGGCGCATGCTCGTCTTCTGTGGTCAATACATGCAGCGGCTCGCTGCGGCGCCGTAGGGCGTGTGAAAGCTCGACCGTCAGCGCGATGCTCTCAATGAGGCTGTGGCAGCCAAGTTTGTTGTTCAACCGCGAAACATGCGTGCGCACCGTGTTGAGCTTGATCCCACGGAGATCTGCAATTTGATCCAGGCGATGGCGCCGCAAGACCAGTTCCAGGATGTCGATCTCGCTGGCGGTCAAGGTAAAGTGCTGAGCAAGGTGGGCTCGTAATGCCGGCGCGATCCGGTACAGGAAAACCTGACCGGTATAGCCGGTGACCAAGCCGTCTCGGATCTTGGGATAGAGCTTGATCTGCCGTGAGATGCCAGACCGGTCGACGCGTGCGACCAGAAAATCGTTTTTCGATCCTTCGGTCGCCAAAGACGGCATTATCGAAGGATGTAGGGTGTCGCCAACCCGCAAATCGAACTGGCTCGCCACCTCTTTCGTAACGCTTGAAACGCGGCCTTTAGTGTCCAGCGCCAGCGTATCGGCAGCTGCTAGTTCGGCCGGTCCATAGGCAGACCGCGAGTCACGCTCGTTCGGTTCGGCGGTGAGCATTGAAAGCACGGACTGAAATTCCGGCAAGGCCTCGACTTCGTCTGACAACCGGGCCCAGTCCCGGCAGGCCTGCGCGAATTTTTCGGGGTCCTCACCGGCATGCGTTAGCGAGCGCAAAAGCTCGAGTGCAGCCTCTGCGCGCGACTCAGGAAAGGGTTCGACGGCTTTGTCCCGACCTGCCAATGTTTCTAACGCCCCAAATGTTCGATGTTACTCAACGACAAGATTGAATTTGTTTCAAGTCTCACGCCGCGCTCAGAAATTGTACTAAAATTTGACTATTTCTGCGCCGCACCCATCAGCATAGTTAAGTTGGTGACGATAACGTCATTCCGACATCCCGCGCACCCACACAGCGTAGATGTCTGCAGCCCGTCAGCCATTCCCCTTTATGTGCTGGCGGGCTTTTTATTGTTGCAATTTGCAAAAAAAGCGCTTGGCGTCGTTATCGCCCAAGCTCTTTCATCGCTCCGTCTAGGCCCTCTAGTGTCATCTCGAACATCCGGTCTGGACCAATTAGCTCGCGGATCAATTGAATGGACCCGGTATATTCCCAAGCGCCGGACTTGACCGGGTTGAGCCAAGCGAAATTCGGGAACTGCTCAACAAACCTCTGAATCCAGAGACCGCCGGGTTCTTCGTTCCAATGCTCAACCGACCCGCCTGCATAGGTGATTTCATACGGGCTCATCGTAGCGTCGCCGACGACGATCACTTTATACTCACTTGGGTATTTGTGCAGCACATCCCAGGTCGGGATCACGTCATTGCGGCGGCGGCGATTGTCTTTCCAGAGGCCCTCATATGGGCAATTGTGGAAATAATAATATTCAAGATTTTTGATCTCGGCCCGGGCCGCAGAGAATAGTTCTTCCATGACTTTCACATGGGGATCCATTGAGCCGCCAACATCCATGAGCAGCAACACTGACACCGTATTGCGGCGCTCTGGGCGCATTTCGATATCGAGATAGCCTTGGCGTGCTGTATTCTTGATTGTGGCATCAAGGTCGAGTTCGTCTGGCGCGCCATTGCGGGCCCATTTACGCAGGCGCTTCAGCGCCACTTTGATGTTGCGCGTGCCGAGCTCGACGCTGTCATCATAGTTTTTGAACTCGCGCTTATCCCAGACTTTGGTGGCGCGGCGATGGCGAGACTTATCCTGGCCAATCCGAATGCCCTCAGGATTGTAGCCGTTCGCCCCAAACGGCGACGTGCCACCTGTGCCAATCCATTTATTGCCGCCTTCATGGCGTTTCTTTTGCTCTTCCAGGCGCTTTTTCAGCGTTTCCATGAGCTTTTCGAACCCGCCCATAGACTCGATCTCAGCCATTTCTTCTGGAGAGAGGAATTTCTCGGTCATCTTGCGAAGCCATTCTTCGGGAATGTCTTGCGCTTCCACGGCATCGCCCAGGCTGTCTAAGCCTTTGAAGACATGGCCGAACACTTTATCGAACTTGTCGATATTACGCTCGTCTTTGACCAGAGCAGCGCGCGCGAGATAGTAAAAGTCTTCAACGTCACGATCGATCACGCCCTTATCCATCGCCTCCATCAGCGCCAGATATTCCTTTAAAGTCACCGGGACCTTGGCGGCGCGAAGTTCATTAAAGAAGTTGAGGAACATGGGGCACTCCTGACGTTCACGTTAAAGGTAACCCGCGTCAGGCCAATTTCCAAGGGTGTCGTGGCGAGAAGCCCAAGAAACAGCAGCGATCTTAATGCCCGCGCCGGATCTTCGAAAACGTTCGATAGGTTAGTCCCCGCCACAGCCATTCCGCGGGGCCATAGGCGAAGGCTTTCATCCAAAAGTGGCTCGCGACCATTTGCACCGCAAAGAATCCCAGAGAAAGCATCAGAAGGAGGCTGCTTCCGGCATGGCCCGCCAACCCTAATCCAGGGCCGGCATTTGTGAGGACTAACAGAATGAACGGGCTCTGGATCAGGTAATTGGTCAACGCCATCTGCCCCACCGGCGCGAATAGCCTGGCAAGCCAGGAAAGCCGCGCGCTAAAAAACAGCCAGATCAGCGCGAAGACATAGCCAAACGCAATCAGCGGCGTAGCAATATTGTGCAAGATCTCCAGCCAAAGCGGTGAAGCGTCGAGCGCTGCAATCGCAGGCTGGCTGGAAAACAATTGAACGAAGATCTGAAGCCCGAGCCCGCTCAATAAAAGCGGGAAGGTGAGTCGCTTGACCAAAGGCAGGTGCGCGCTCGCATTTTGGATGAGGCCTTTCCGGGCGATCCAGGCGCCAATGTAAAACCGTCCGAGCCCATAAGCGAACCAGGCGACCATCGTGCCGCCAAGGATCCAGTCGAACCAAATATGATGGTTCATCGCGCCGACATAGGCCGCGAAATCTCCAGACTGCGCCGCGGCGTTGCGCGCCAGCACAGCGGTTTCAGAATAGGCGACATCCAGACCCGCTTGCGTTAAGCCAAGCTCTGCGCCCGCCCAAGTGAAAATCGGTTTTCCGAGGACGAATAATGCGCCGCCAATCCATAGCAGGGCGCGGTCCGATAGCGATCGGCTGAAATACAAGACAAACGCGATAAGCCCATAAAGGTGGAGAATATCCCATGAGAACCAAGCCAGCATATGGATCGTGCCAAATACCGCGAGGATCGTGATCCGGCGCAGATAGATGCGGCCAAAGGCGGCTCCTCGCGCGGTCAATCGTTCCATCTGAATCCAGAACCCCATGCCAAACAGTACGGCGAAGAGTGTGTTGGCTTTGCTATAGACAAACAGCTCAAGCCCCCATTTGACCGACTGATCCAAACCAGCGCTTGAAAGCGCGGCGAGTTGGTCCGCGGTGGCGGTCAAACCTTCTGCGCCGAGTTCATCTAAATTTGCGATCAGAACGCCAAGCAGCGCAAAGCCCCGCAAGACGTCGAGGATGAGATACCGCTCAGGCGAAGAAGTGGGCGCCACGGCGCGGTGTGCGTCAGTCATATTCGGCCTCAGCCAGCCCGACGCAGCTCGAGCGCAAATTGAAATTACCCCTAGACGTGAGCTTTAAAAGTGTTCTCGCAGGGCATCAAGAGGAGCGGCTTTCGGCGCTACATGCTTCGGATTGGGCCTTCTATTTCGGGGACGGGTTTTCCGGCGCCTTTGCCATAGCCATACTTTTTTAAGAGGCCGCGGAATTGGTGATAGCTGAGGCCGAGCGTCTTGGCGGCTTTGCCTTGGTGGCCTTCATGCGCAGAGAGGGCGGTATCGATGAGGCTGGTTTCGAACAGGCGGATTTGATCTTCGAACGGTATGTCGAGCACTGGCGGGGGCGGTGCTGCGGGCGCCTGCGTCTGCGTGTCATGGCCGGGCGCGGGGGTCTTTAAGTCTCCAGCAGGGCGCCAGGGGGAGGCGAATGGGTCAAGCGCGCCGGGATCAAACTGGACAGGGTCAGTCAAGTGTTCGGCGATTGCGCGATAAGTGATGCGCTGCGCGAAATTGCGAAGCTCGCGCACATTACCGGGCCAGCTATGTGCCTCCATCGCGGCAATGGCGGACGGCGCAAAGCCTGGAAAATCTTCGGCCATTTCGCGCGCCATACGCCGGGCGAAGAAGTCCGCGAGTAAGGAAATGTCAGCGGGCCGGGCGCGAAGCGGAGGCAGCGTGACGACATCAAATGCCAAACGATCTAGCAAGTCAGCGCGAAAGTCTCCGCTCGCGGCTTTGCTGGGCAGATCGACATTGGTGGCCGCCACAACGCGGACATTGGTCGTCAGGACTTTTTCGCCGCCAAGGCGTTGAAACTCGCCATACTCGACCACGCGCAGGAGCTTTTCCTGAACCTGCATAGAGGCGGTCGCGATCTCGTCCAAGAAGAGCGTTCCTCCATTTGCGAGCTCAAACCGGCCGAGCCGCCGCTCGGTTGCGCCGGTAAAGGCGCCGCGTTCATGACCGAATAGCTCGCTATCTAAGAGCTGCTCTGACAAGGCCGCGCAGTTCACTTTGACAAACGGGCCTTCCCAGCGCCGCGACAGGAAATGCATCCGCTCGCCAATCAGCTCCTTACCGGTGCCGCGCTCGCCAATGATCAGGCATGGGCGGTCGAGCGGGGCCAAACGAGAGACGTGCTCTTGGGCTTCCAGCCAGCTTGGATCCTCTCCGATCAATTGGGGGCTCTGATTTCCAATCATGCGGTCTATTTAACAAAATAATTTGGTCAGAACAACCAATAGTATGAGTAAAAATAACCAAAACTGATTAAGTCGATCTCACCAAAAAAGAAAAATAATTCATTAAAACAACGCAGTATGACTTTAATTCAAAACTGGCACGGTCCTTGAAATCAATTTGGCATGGCGGCCAGAGGGGTCGCTCGCAAGAAGGATAGAAAAACAATGACTGAGCGCTCTTACGAAAATGGCTATGGCGACCGTTACGACCAAGCCCGCCGTGAGAGTGGCCGTTTTGGCCGCTACCTCTCAACTCGCTCACCAGAGACATGGATGTTCTTTGTCGCTGGTGTCTTCCTCGGCGGCTTCTTCTTCTAAGAGCTGAAAACAGCCGAAAGAAACCGCGTTTCCTCCCACCCCCATTTGAACCCCAAAAGATACAAGGAAAAAATATCATGGGAATGTTCTCTCGCCTCGGCGACATCATCAACTCCAACATCAACGCG
>ERZ1740070.13-NODE-13-length-170873-cov-10.448097_pt1 | contig 170873 bp, 178 predicted proteins | sample MGYA00581734_ERZ1740070 | MGnify/ENA primary metagenome ERZ1740070 (study PRJEB43018, sample SAMN04849744) | marine metagenome | isolation source: floating plastic debris | place: Pacific Ocean | collected 2008-09-01 | study: EMG produced TPA metagenomics... | reverse complement strand
GGTTTGACAGCAATGATCGCGATGGCAGGGTCTTGAGGCATATCCCCCCCGATGCTGACCCCCTGCTCTTTCAACCATGCCGATGGATTGGGGTCGATCACCCAGACCGAGTCGGGCGGCAGCCCGTTGCGTAACCACCCAGCCAGCATGGCCGATCCCATCTTGCCACATCCCAAGAGTACAAGGCCGCGCGCAGCGACTTCATTCATATCCATTGGAGCGTCCCTCTCATACGAACACCTGAAAGGTTACGCAAAGGCAAGACCGGAGAAAAGCCGGTTTGTTAATAGACGGTTAAGCGCGCCCGTAAGCTCCGCCAATCGCCACCTGCACGGCCTCTTCCGCAGTGCGGTCGGACCATGTGACCAACTGGATCGCCGGATAATACTGTTCGCACGCGGCGACGGCTGCGTTGATCATGGTATCCACCTGATCAGGGCCAGCCATTTGGTCACCTGCCAGCATCAACCCATAGCGATAGACCATCAGCTTTTGCTCTTCCCACCAGGTAAATGACCCGGCCCAGCAGCGATCATTGATCGTATTCAGCGCCTCGAACAAAGCGGGCATCCGGTCCGAGGGCGGCTCCATCTCATAAGTGCAGATGAGACGCAGTGTTTCATCATAAGGCGACCAGGCCAGCGTGATCGAATAGGTGCGCCACTGGCCCTCGACGGCCATGGCGATCTGGTCATCATGGATGCGGTCAAATTCCCATGCGTGGTGTTCGGCGATATGCTCTACCAGATCAATCGGGTTCAGATCATCAGCCTCAAGGTAATGTTCGGACAATGCCATATGCTCGGCCTCACTCTTTTTGGCGCAAGGGTCATGGCAGTGCCCAAGCGCTAGGTGCCTGCTCTAGGAGAGGTGTTGTTCACATTATTCCCCTACAACATATCGTGGAGCCTGATGCGGCACCTGTAAAGCAATTTCTTGGGGATACTTGTGGCAAAAGCGCAATTTGTTGTGGATAGGTTGTAGCGCAACAGTAAGATTTGCAGTGTTTGACAGTTAAAGTTGCAGCAGAGCGTTTTTGAGAAATGGGCCGACTTTGCCCCCGTTAAACACCCATTTAACGCCGCCGATAACGGCTCAGCGACATGACTAGCAATGACGGCTCCCAGCCCGAAGCGGCCATTCGGTCTAAAGGCTAGATTGGTCGCTCAGCGGACAAAGCTGCCGTTAGTTTTCAGGTATCGAATGTCTCTTTCTAGCCCCAAATACTATCACAAGCGCATTTATCAGCAGCATTAGATGGTTGGTCAAAAATGCAACAACACGATGAGTGTCACTACTTTTGATGGAGCAAACAGAATTGCGCAAATTGAGGAGTGATTTTGATCTCGCCCCCCAATCTTCAATTTTGTTTGTCGCAATGCAGAAAATCAATCATGAACAGAAAACCTCTCCGAACAAGACGGCGTTACTCCGAGGTTACCACTGCATCATGCAGGAGCAGCGGTAAGTTCAGGGAATGCCGTCTCCAACGCTTGCGCCGCAACGAAGATGTCAAGCTCAACGCCAGAAGCAATCGCCAGGATCAAGGCACGCACTTCTTTACTGCCAACTGCGGCCTTTGTTGCTGTTGCACCATATTGCATGGATGGGTGATTGCGCACTTCTTCCGCACTCAACCGGTTCTCCGGGTTCCCGGCAAGAAGACCATCAAGCAGTGGATCAATCACCGCATCCCCCGTCCCATCAACTGTTGCATGGTCGTCGAAGGGTAAACCGGTTCCACTATTGATCCCGTGGCTCTCAGGATCGCTGGACAGGGCAACTTTCCTCTCTCGTGCTGTCTTTGTCGCATCTTCTTTGCTTATCGGTGCCGTTGTGCCAGCATCTTCGCGAATTCGCGCGACACGCTTATCTGCGACCCACTTTCCAGTCGTCATAAGATAAACGCCTTGCCCAACACCGTACATGTCGGATTTTGCGCCTACTGAATAGTTGTCAGCCTCTAGCTGAAACGCGGCCTGGCTCAAAAATTTATCGGAATTCTTGAAAGTTTTTGGAACTTCACCTCTTTCTGTCATACCAGCAAGTTCAACAATATCCGCTTTAATTTGTGTGCCACGCTCTTTTGCCGCTGCTTTTGCCGCAGCGTATTCATCGTCATAGTTGTCTTCACGCGCTAAAGCTTCTGGTGCGTTATATTTTGCGCCCGCCCAGGCATGGGTTTGATTACGCAACAATGACGCCTTTGGCCCTGCTGTAGCAAGCCCCATATCAATGATTTTAACCTTGCCCTCAGCATCAATCATTTGATTGTCTGGTTTTACATCGCCATGAATGCCACCTGCTTTGTGAATTGCATCCAGACCATCAGCCGTATCACGCGCAATTGTCAGGGTGACCAGGCGTTGTGCATGCTCAGAAACGAGGTCTTTTCTCTTTGCCTTTACCAAATTCTTCATGAGATTGAATGCATCACCATTTTCGGCAATATCACCGATCAACGCCACTGTGCCGTTTTTCATGACAACATGATCATCAAATTTTAATGTCCGGGCTTCATCTTTCGCAAATTCCGCTCCATTGTGCAGCTCAAGTGCAGCATTATCCTTTTGTTTTTTAAGCGCTCTTTGATCCAGCTTATCTGCGGGAAGATCGTAGCCCGCCATGAATTTAACGACTTTACGCTCCGCCCCATCCGTACTTACGTATTGAACAGCAGTTCCAAAACCGCCTTTCCCAAGGACCTTTTCAGCAGTGAACTCCTTTTCCCCGATATTGAGAACAGGGAAAGCCTGCTTTTCACCAGTCCCTTTTTTCACTTCAATGGTTGTTGCCAGTAAAGGCACAACACTGCTCCGCGCATCCGGTAGTGTTGGTTTTCTATACTCTTTCTCATAGGCATTTTTGACCATTTCAGTATGTTCGTTCGCGTTTTGGGTTGACTTGATAACTTTTTGAACTTTTGCAGGATCAATCTCTCTATCTGCTCCAAAAGCGCCACCGCCCCCGAAGGCCGGCGAGTTAAATTTGTGATCGACAACGTCGGTCATTAGAATGTTCATCTGGTCGCGGAAGTATTTATTGTCCTTATTCTCTATTTTCTCGCTATTTGTGCCTTTGCTGACAGCATTATGCAGCATCGTCGAGATCACATCATACGCAGTTTTGTTGCGACGCGCATAGTTGTTCGCGTGAAAACGATCATGATTCAGATCGTCTGGACCTTGGACGCTTTTCGACAGATACAGAGTAGTAACGGTTACAGCGTGATCCTTACCCCTGGCAGGAAGCATAAGTGTTGTCTGAGTGCCAAATACTTTGTCGCCATCCTTTTTATTGTCTAAAAATTTGTTTAAATCTTCAAGCGTGGTGGCTGACGTAATATCCAATGTTCTTGGGTTGTTGTTGACTGGCGGCATGGCTCAAACCTTCACACTGTGGCTACTATGAACCATGGCGGAACCATCATCCGCTCCGGTGGCGATGATGTCGCGCCAGATCTCTATTTTTGCTTCCAGATCTTCGATCATGATGGCAATATTTTCGCTGGTGAATGTTTCATTAATCAGCATGTCAGCGATCATCATGGGGGTGGCGTCGGCGCCATTCCCGGTAAGCGCCATGCGGATTGAACCTGTTTCGCGCCACACCGCGTTGTAGGTGAGCAACGCCGCCAAGATGCGTTCTCGTTGCGCTGGTAATTCAATGTCGATCACAGCTTCAAACACAACGCGCGTCTCGCTGAGGGCTAGTAAAAAGGTATTTTTCTCTGTGCGGACAAACACAGTGCCATCATCATTTTCCGCAATCTGAAGAATAGCCTCCGAAAGAGGCCCTGCACCCACTATAGAATCAACGATCGTCATCAAAACCATCTCCTTTGCACAATCTGGTTAGCATCGGTCTGCCTCACATCCTGAAAGCATCCCTGTCAGTGACTAGATTATCGATTTTTCAAATCGGCATTGAACTATACAGCACAGTAACCCGATCTTCTCTAGCTTGTTTGCTCGCAACTGTTTCGCGGCTTTCGATAGTTGGGCGGTAGAGCATGCAGCGGCAGCTGATAAGTCGGAGATTAAACGAGCCAATCCGTTGGACGCGGCCTGTTGAAGCGATCTCCGACCTGTTACGCCGCTCGGGCAACGTGGCGTCATGGGAAAAGTGCGTCGCGGCGTGTGATCTTGCGGTCTACGATCTGAGCCAGAGTCCACATGAGCAAAGCTAGGGCTATGCTTTCTAAAGGCACAGGCGAATTGAAGCTTTGCAAACTAAGCGGATGTCAAACGTCTAGCGTTCGCTTAAGCAGCCACCAATCGCAGCGCTGTCATGTCTTGCCCATATTGAAGTCGGATGTAGCGCGATTTCGCAAAGCTTGATTTGTTTAGCTCAAAAGCGGCTAGCCTGCATGATTGCGCTCAGCATACTCTCGATAGTCATATAGCAACGTACGCAGGTCTTCGAGTTCCAATTGCAAGTCATGAAAGATTTCAGCCTTTTGCGCTTCGTCGAGCTCACCACCATCCACAAGGGTTTGTTGATTGACTCTAATCACGCTCCAACGCCTGAGAAGAATATCCAGGTCGTCACGAATTTTTTCTGTCGGGGCGGGTTGCAAACCCGCCGATGGCATACCGTCTCGCAGGGCATTAAGCGAGACTTCGAACGTCTGCATTGTCGCTCGTAAATCTTCGCGCGCAGCCTCGGCATTGTATCCCGTCCACACTTCGCATGAATCCTTTGCCATTTTTTGGGTCAGCATGAGCTGGCGACCCGCGATATCAACCATCATTGCGTCTGCGGCTGTCATCTCATAGGGGTTGGCATAACGCCCGCTTATGTCTGACTGCAGTATAGTCGTAAGTTCCAGAAGCTTCAGATTGTGATCGTCGATCAGATGCGAGGCATCAACATCATCTTCATTCACAAGAACACTGTCGATAGCGCGATGTATTGCCATCCATTCTGTCCGCAAATGTTCGATGTCCCGGAGGATCCGGCCACTTTTCTCTGGTTCGAGAATGTGGAGCGTCTGGTCACCATCGCGCAGAGCAACAATATATCGATCAAATTCACCAGTCGCTTCTTCAAGCACCTCATGAGCCTCTGACACATTGATATCTGATGTAACGGCACATGATGCTGCCGCAACTTGCTGCGTAAGCGTCCTTAGTTTGCTGGCAAGCACAATACGATCAGCTGCATCTGACTCAATTTCATAATTCATATTGGTCGTTGATGTGCTTGAAGTCGCGGTTTGCGCGGTGGCTGTTTGAGCCATGGCAGCGATGGCAAAGAACAGGCAGATCACGAAGCTGTATGAAGCCTTTAACGGCTGCATGCTGAAGAAGTACATAACGGCGACACTCATCAATAACGAAACCTTGATAATCTGCTAACTGAACGAGGCAGAATTTTGTCAGCTTTGTGTCGAAACTGACGTTAGGGCAACTTTGGCTAGCAGGATTTCTGGCGACAAAGCCCAACGCAGCGGTCGGACCGATCCACCCGAAGGCGATGCCAGTCATTCTGACAACGTCTGCAGAAGTCGAGATCTGGCTGTCGGCGTCATCCAGCGAGGCTCTTTGAATTCAGCCACCGATCGCCGATGATGCACTGATGCTGCTAGAAGATTGATCTGCTCGGTCGACCAAAATGACATCCCAGTAACACGACAATAGTATTTGCAGTGTTTGACAGCGAAAGTTGCAGCAGCGTTTTTTTACGGACCGATTTTGCCCCAGTTAAACACCTATTTGATGCTGCCGATGGCGGCTCGGCGCCACGACTGGCTATGACGGCTCCCAGCCCGAAGCGGAAATCTGATCAAGCAGTCGCGTATGCCCAAATCCAAGCTTTCTCCATGAGACGACGATTGTCACGGAGTAATGATCACCTGAGATCATCGAAGACTGCGATGTGTCATATCTGGCATCTGAAGAACAATGAACGCTTTAACGATTTGTTAAGACTGATCTACAAATTCTTAACCATCCTGTTTGCAGAAAATTGTTTGAATGAAGGAATTAGGGATGCGAAGTGCTCTAACCATTGCAGCAGTTGCTCTTTCGTTGTCCGGTTGTGGAGTTGCGTCGAGAGAGGCCGGTTATCCGGGCGGGAATGTCGGGTTTCTAGCTGATCGATACAGTCTATTTGCTTCCGGTCAACAGCAGGTGGTAAATCGCTATTTAGTTAGTTTGGCATTGGTGGCGCCATTAGTCGAAGCAACAGTCACAACTTCAAGTGAGGCGCGACTAACGGCAGAAAGGATTAACGAACTCTACAAGAAGATATCCGCACTTGAGGCCGCTTCGAAGATTTGTCCTCTTAAAATTCAGTCGCAAAACAATGGTTATCAAGTTGTGCAAAACTGCGAGTCCCGCTCCAACATCGGCCAAACACAAAGCGCGTTCACGTTTGAGAGTCTGTCGTATGAGGTGAATACATCACTCAGCAGGGCGCTTGGTCAAGCATACGACAATCTCGGCATTAACTCGAATCTATCGAACACTACCGCTATTAATGGAACCGAAATCCTGAATGTGCTGCGCCAAGCCCGTCGCTTCGCTCCAATATTGGTAAGGTACCTTGCGACCTTCCGCGACGTCTCGGTTATTGTTGGTTCATCAGTCTACGAAAATTGTGACAAAGAGAGTGCTGACAAAAAACTCTGTGACAATTTGAACGCTGCACTTGGGCAACTCGTGACACGTACGCGGACTGCGAGCTTTGATGTTGCAAAAGATGAAGTCCCAATAAGAGCAGTCTTGAACGAGAGTAGGGCAGTCTTGAATAAGGGTTTGCTTTGGGAACTGAGTACACTCCATCGCAATGCTCTTCTTCAACACGTGAATCGCAGCTGCGAGCGCTTGGATGCTCTTGCGAGAATTGAGGATCCCGGATTCGATGGATGTGAAGTTTCTCTAGATGGCGAGCCAACAGAAGCGCCAGAGTTAGTCCGGGATGCGGTAAACAAAATACTGGAACCTACCACGTCGAACTAGCGTTGCATGATGACCAGGCCGTCATACGCACGTGAGCGCCGAAGAGACCGTGCTTTATTGGGTGGATTCACTTGCGCAAACTGCCGTTCACACGGACTCTATGGAGCTGCACTCGCGACACAGATTGCCGACATCGGCTGCAGTGGCGATGTCAAAGAACTTAGACTTACCAGTCACAATCAAATCTTGTCAGCCGGTCCAACGCGCGCGCACCTGACGGAGTCGGCTGGGCATTTGCTTAGGCGGCGCATTGCGCCAGCATATTTCGATTTGTGGCGAGTAGGATTGCGAGAACCTGCTTGCCTAGCGACGTGAACGAGAGCCGGTCATGGTTCAGTTTTGCCTCAACAAGCCTAAGTCTGATTAAAGACTCTGCCACGCTACATATCGGAAAAGTCTTTGCAGCCCGTAGTTCAATCAGTTTGATCGCTTCTTGATCGGTAAGGTTTACCGCTAAAGTCTCGGCTATTCGATGCATGGTCTCGTAGAATTTCCTTTTTTGAACTGGGTATACGATTCTGGGGCAGATCATCTTGGACTGGTGCAGTAACGTCCACTGTAGAACACCACCTGCATTCTACGTGTCGTACGGCACTGGACATCGCAGTCTCAAATTTCTGCGGATTGTTTGCTATTTTGATGATCCACCCGATCGCTGTGATCCCCTGAAGATGGCGCAATACTTCTTCGCACCGACTTCTGGATCACCGCCGCCTCAGTACATGTCTCTAGAAGGATCTCTCTCTCAGCTTCACTTAGCGCTGCAACAAAAGAAATAGCATCGTCCAACAACTCATTAAGCCAGTCACCGACCATAGTGTCACTCCAAGTTTACATATGTTGTGTACTCGTAAAATGACACATCCTAATTTTTGGTTAAGTGTGCACAAGTGGCCTAGCGGCCATCATACATCCGTCAGACTCGTCGCGCCTGCTCACCGGTCGTCGTCACATACTGCGAAGCGAGGCTGTTCTCTTTGCCATCGGGACGGCTGATTTGCGTCTAGACCATTTCGATTGCCGGGCAGAAAGCCTGCATCAGCGCCACCTGAATGGCATTTGATCCGGTCTCGACGTAATCCGTGCCATTTTCAGCGGCGAGACCAAAGGGATCTGCCTATATTCTAAATGGCTAGGCAAGGCCGCTAGTGGGGCGTCAGGCTCAACAAAAGGTCCGGGCAAATGCACTGTTCAAAGTTGTGCGCGATCCAAGACAAATCGAAATCTGAGCGGGTTGATATCGTGTTCTGCAATAGTTTTTGCCCACCGCCCATCAGAATAGAAGGCGGCGGGCATTTTTGTCATCAGCTCTGCTGATTTCACCGGTTAAGGGCCGCCTGGATACCACCGCGTGTCGATCCTGCGCGCTCGTCTTCGTTTCTTTCAACGTCGATGATCTCAACAAGTGTGCTCAGTTTCAGTGTGCTCGGATCAACGTCGTTGAACCCGTAGTCGTCCAGGATGCGATCGGCAGAGATTTCAAGGCCGCTCAGTGCAGCTTTGTTGCCCTGGTCCGCAGATGCCGCGAAAGGCAACGCAGCGGCAAAGATGACGGCAGTGGCGAAAGTGGCTGTTGATTTGATAGACATGGCTTTTTTCCTTTGTACTGTTTGATGTGGTCTCTGAACCACGTTGGTGTGCGTGCCGCGCCTTTTGTTGCGGCGATTTGGAGGATCATCGTTTGGCCTCCGATGCACCTAAAGTCGTTGTTTCTGCTCATCGAAACAACGGCGATGGTGGCGAACTCATGGGAACTTGAGCAATCCAAGTTCAGTGATCACGCCTGCTTGAACGCGCCTTGTTTTCTGTCGACTGCCTGTGCGGGACGGCGTCGGTACTTCACTGCATGATCTGCGGTTTCAGACGAGGTGTTGATCCAGGATAGAAAACACGAACACTCTATGGTGGTTTTCAGGTCCGGGCTGCTTTGGACAGGGCGCTTCGAGACAGAAGAAATTTCGGTCGCATCGCGCTGCGACAGCGACATTTTGGATGTTACAATTTCGTTTACAGCTACTCGGTTCGTGATGCCTGTTTCAACGAATGTTTCAAGTATAACGACCTGCAGACGGCGATACCGCATGGGATTTCGCGGTTTCAACCAGCTTTTGGACGACCCGCTTGGGATTCTCGGGCATGCATCCGGCATCGCCAAAGAGTTGGATGACACTACCAACATGTCCGACCCGGCTCATGAACACGGCATGCGGTGGCTTTGCCGCGCATGCAATGACCTACGAAACTGTACTGAAGTACGGCGGTACGAGGTTTATCAGCCTTCGGAAGCCGTCAAGCTTGCCAAGCCGAAAAGAACGATGGCCCAATAACCATCTTAGATGTTACCGAAGCAAGTTCAGCGAATGGGGGGCGTAAGCTGGTTCCCCCTGACATAACCAAAGTCGTGCTTTGCATTTGTCTGCGCCGGAATGTCGCTGCCAGTTATCCGCCCACATCCGGCATCAGCAGCGTTTGGATCAGTTCTTGCCCGTTTGTCCCGTTAGTCAGCATCACAATACCTTCGCCGCTCCCGCGCATGAAACCGGCAAAGGCAGTGTACTCGTCATTGTTTCCGCCATGCCCGATCATCACTTGTCCGCCAAGATCGAGGATCATCCACCCCAACCCCCAGGACACAACGGGCCCCTGCCCGTCTTCCAGACCCAGGTAGTCGGCAGGGGTTGGTGATTGCGATCGGATCATCTCATCATAAAGCTCAGGGACCAAGGTGCCTCCTGCACATACATGCCCCAGAAAGGCTGTATAATCATCAACGGTGGTGACGAGTGAACTTGCAGCCATGGCCACGTCAAAAAAGATTGACCATATCCCGTCCGCTTTCGGGATCATGGGCGCTGGTATAGCCGCGTGAGGGTGTGACACTCTCGGGCAAAGGCAACTGCAATGTCGAATGCGGCATTACATGACCCAACCGCTCCTCGAATATCTCTTGAAATGTTTGGCCTGTCTGATCCTCGATGTAGGCCTGCAAAAGCTGAAACGCTTCCCCGGAATAAGTAAACTGATGGCCCGGCACATATGTGAAAGGGATGTTTGCACTGCGCAGGTGAAAATCGGTCCCTTCATCCACCCAAATGGACAAGCCAGTACGGTGGGTTAGGATCATGCGCGGGGTCAGTTGGGCATAGGCGGCTTTGTCTGCGATACGTGCATAGTCAAAACGCGTCGCCAGGGGTTGATCAAGAATGATCAGACCCTCCTGCACCAGTGTCATAACAAGATAGGCAAAGACAGGCTTTGTCAGCGACGCGGCCTCAAAGGCTGTTTGGCGCGTGACATCCGCACCCGTCGACAAATCCGCCTTTCCCACAGTCATCACGTTTTGCGGTGTGCAATCCGCCAAGGTTGACATGGCCAATCCGGGAACATCGAAGACATCCAGCAATTCGGTCAATTGCGCAGCGTCTGGAAATGCAGTCTGATCGTCCTGTGCGGCACAGATATTCGCCGCAAGACAAATAGCACCGGCATATGCCGTGACCCAAATAGTATTTATATGTCCCTCTGTTCGGCACAAAGGTGGCTCGCCCTCATGCCTTTGATGCTGTTCACTGAAAATCGGACACTTGTAAAACGGCCACCAAGTGTTGACTAATGATGGCAGCACATACTCGTTTCCCCATTAACGTATACACTGCATTCCACGCAGACCAGAAAAATGAGCTTTCCATGAACACTGACCTTCTCAAGCAACTTTGCGAAACTCCCGGCGTTCCGGGGCATGAACATCGTGTGCGTGACCTGATCACATCAGAAATCAACGACCTGTTTGATGAAGTCACGACCGATCCGATGGGGTCGCTTCTCTGCCGGCGCGATGCCAAGAAAAAAGGCGCGCCGAAGATCATGCTGCTTTGTCATATGGACGAGATCGGATTTCTCGTCAGTCATATCAGCAAGGAAGGATATCTGTATCTGCAGCCTGTTGGCGGTTTTGATCCGCGTAATCTGTTTTCCCGCCGTGTCTTGGTTTGCACCGATGATGGTGACTTCAAAGGTGTGATGAACCCCGGCGGCAAGCCGATCCATATCTCTGCCCCCGAGGACCGCAAGAAAGTGCCCGAAGTTGGCGAATTCTTTGTCGATCTGGGCATGGGCGAAAAGGCAAAGGACGTCGTCAAAGTCGGTGACTTTGTCGTCATGGACGAACCCTTTATCGAGATTGGCGACAAATTCGTCTCAAAGGCGCTGGATAATCGCATAGCCTGCTGGCTGGGAATCGAGGCGATCCGCAAACTTGGCAAAAAGGGCCGCAAGGCTGAAATCCACGTGGCCTTCACTTGCCAGGAAGAGGTGGGTTTGCGAGGTGCACGCACCGCCTCTTTCGCAATCCAACCTGATATCGGTCTGGGGATCGATGTGACGCTGTCATGTGACACGCCGGGTATTCCCGAAAAGGACGCAACAACACAGCAAGGCGAAGGGTTCGGTCTGCATGTGCGCGACAGTTCATTCATTGCCGACAAGGCGCTGGTGAGCGAGATCGAGGCGCTCGCCATCAAGAAGAAAATCCCCTATCAGCGCACGATGCTCGCAGCGGGTGGGCAGGACGGGGCAGCAGCCCAGCAAGCCGCAGCAGGTGCGCGTGCGGTCGGGATCACCGTCGGTACACGTTACATCCATACAGTGACCGAGATGATTGCCAAGGATGATCTGCAGGCCGCGCTGGATATTCTGGTGGCGTATCTGTCCGAGTATTCTTAGAGAATGGTCGATGCTTTAACGGGATTGGTGGCCCGCCTATTGATGGCCGCGGCACTGTTTTGTGCGATACTACTGGTTGCGTTTTGCGCTTACACACCGCAGATAGCCGAGGAACGACGTGCGGCAGAATGCCCAGTGATGATTGAGCAAGCGACTGTAAAAATCGCAAATCAACGCTTCAGCATCCCGGCGGGACCCAACACCCACATCATCTTTGACGCCTCCGACAAGTCTAGAACGCACGTCGCATGGACGCGGCAGTCATCGGAGAACGTGTTTGTTTTCTGTGAAAACGACATTGCAGAGCGCCCGGATGCGACCGAAATCCGGATTGGAAAAGAAGTGCTGCGTCAACATCTGGGTGCATCGACGTTATCTGCTTTCAAGGGACTGCACAGCATATATTTCGGCACGGCTGGATATCTGCCTATGGGCGACATCCCCCCGGTCGCCTTGCCGACAGGCGCACAAGGCTCTGACATCCTCATTGCCGTGGAAGGGCTGCCTCTTCGCACGGCAGAGAAAATGCACATAACGGCGGGTTGGCTTGATTCCGACATCCGTATCTGGACGGCCTGCAACCCAAGTCTGCTGAACAACCACCCGACTTGCCGTGTCGGGATCATTCAAAGATCAGATGGTATGATCTTCTACCTGGGGAACATCCTGCCACGCGAATATCCGCAGTTAAATAAAATGCCGTCAGACGAAATAGGCGCCGCTGCGGTATTCCTGACCACGATTATTGACCACTTTCGCTTGCCCAACAGTGAATAGGTGTTGTTCGATGCCAGCACAGCTTTTGTCCGAAACCGTCAGCGGGCGGTATCTTTACACAGAAGCGTTGCCTACTTCCCCTCAAGCGCCTCAATCCGCGCCTTCAGCGCCTCATTCTCTTCGCGCGCCTTCTGCGCCATGGCGCGTACCGCATCAAACTCTTCGCGCGTCACAAAATCACGGTCCGCCAACCAGCGATCCATCAGCGATTTCATCGCCGTGTTCGCCTCTTCCCGTGCACCCTGTGCCACGCCCATCGCGTTGGTCATCAACTGGCTTAGATCATCGAATACTTTGTTTTTCGTCTGCATCACGCTCTCCAATCACTTGCATCTTATATGGTCATAGAAACATCATCACACAACCCACGCCGATTGGTTGACATCGTCGCACGCCCGGACAAGGAATGGCGCCATGTATGCCGCCATTCCCTTTCCCAATATCTCGCCCGAGATCTTCGCGTTTGAGCTTTTCGGTTTCACCATCGCCCTGCGCTGGTACGCAATGGGCTATATCGTCGGCATTGCGCTGGGATGGATGATTATCAAGGCCGCGTTAAAGCGCCCACATATCTGGCGCAACGGGCCACCAATGCAGGTCAGCCAGCTTGAAGATCTTTTGACCTATATCGTCATTGGTGTGATTGGCGGCGGACGCATTGGCTACGTCCTTTTCTACAAACCAGAAGACTTCCTCGCCAACCCGATCGACATCATCAAGATCTGGGAGGGCGGCCTGTCATTTCACGGTGGTTTCGTTGGTGTGGTGCTGGGGGTCTATCTCTTCAGCCGGCGCCACAACGTTCCGCTCCCCGATCTTGCAGACATTATTGCCGTCGCGGCCACTCCTGCAATCCTGCTGGTGCGTATTGCAAACTTCATCAATGCCGAACTGTGGGGGCGGCCGACGGATCTGCCCTGGGGGGTGATCTTTCCGGGTGCTGCCGCGCAATCCTGCGCCACTGTGACAGAGCCTTGCGTGCGGCATCCGTCGCAACTTTACGAGGCCGGGCTTGAAGGTCTACTGTTGGGAACCCTGCTGCTTTTCCTCGCGTTCCGCTTTGGCGCGCTCAAAAAACCCTGGCTTCTGTCAGCGATCTTCTTTGTCGGCTACGGGATGGCACGGTTTATCGTGGAATTTGTCCGCCAGCCAGATGCGCAATTCGTATCCGTTGGCAACGAACTGGGCCTGCGCCTTCATATTGATGGCTATGGGCTGACCATGGGCCAACTGCTCAGCCTGCCGATGATACTGGTCGGACTGACCGTCATCTTGATGGCAAGGCGGCGATGACGGCATTGGCTGACTTGCTGCGGGCACGGATCGCGCAAACCGGGCCCATTACCATCGCCGACTATATGGCTGACTGCCTGATGCATCCCGATCACGGCTATTACGCTACGCGTGACCCATTAGGCGCGGCCGGGGACTTCATCACAGCCCCCGAAATCAGCCAGATGTTTGGGGAATTGATCGGCCTCGCACTGGCCCAAGCCTGGATGGATCAGGGCAGCCCCAAGGACATCATTCTGGCCGAGCTTGGTCCCGGACGCGGTACACTAATGGCTGACGCCCTGCGGGCAACACGATCGGTTCCTGGCTTTCATGCCGCCTTGCACGTGCATTTTGTAGAAACCTCCCCCGTACTGCGCGCAGCACAAGCAGAAAGCGTGCCCAACGCCACATGGCATAACCAGATCGGCGACCTGCCACATGGCCCCCTCTTTCTGATCGCGAACGAATTCTTCGATGCCCTGCCGATCCGCCAATTCATCCGCGACGGCGCCGGTTGGCGCGAACGGATGGTGGGCGTCCAGGACGGCACTTTGCAAGTCGGATTGTCAGCCCCCGCACCACTCGCCCTTTTGGAACATCGGTTTGATGACACCAAAGACGGGGACCTGGTCGAAATTTGCCCGACACTTCCTGGCATCACGGCCGACATCGGCAATCGCATCGCATCGCATGGCGGTGCAGCCCTGATCATCGACTACGGGGACTGGGGATCGCTTGGCGATACATGGCAGGCACTATCCGGGCATCAGAAAGCCGATCCGCTGGCAGCACCTGGACAGGCCGATCTGACGGCCCATGTGGACTTTGCAGAAGTCGCGCGGAACTGCGTGCCCGCTCGCCACAGTAAACTGACCACGCAAGGTGTCTTTCTGGAACGGCTGGGAATCACGCAAAGGGCGCAAGTTCTGGCCAAAGCGTTGCAGGGACAAACCTTGCAAGACCACATTGCCGCACATCGGCGCTTGACCCACCCTGCGGAAATGGGTGAGCTATTCAAAGTGATGAGTATCTATCCCGCAAAGGCCATGCCGCCACCAGGACTGGAGCCATGACGCTTGAGGTAATTACTGACCCGCTGCTTGCTGGCACAACACACGGATTTTTTACCCGCAAAGGCGGCGCGTCATCGGGCGTTTTTGCAGGGTTGAACTGCGGCTATGGCAGCTCTGACCAGCATGATGTCGTCGGAATCAATCGGGCACGTGTGGCCGACACATTGCATATCGGCGCGGACCATCTGGTGGGTGTCCATCAAATCCATTCCGCGACAGCCATCCACGTGGATGGGCCGGTGACACAATCGCAAAAAGCCGATGCCCTGGTCACGGCCACCCCGGGGGTCGCGCTTTCGATCCTGACCGCCGATTGCCAGCCTGTCCTTTTTGCCGACGTCAAGGCGGGTGTCATCGGTGCCGCGCATGCAGGATGGAAAGGGGCGCTGCACGGCGTGCTATCTGCGACTGTCGCACAGATGGAGCATCTTGGGGCAAGGCGCCAGAAAATCACGGCGGTAATCGGGCCGACAATTAGTCAACCAAACTATGAAGTCGGTCCCGATCTGCGCGATCAGTTTATCAATGTCGATCCCTGCTATGAACGCTTTTTTGTCGCTGGTTCAGGGGACCGGTATCAATTTGACCTGCCCGCATTCGGTTTGGCGCAACTACAAAGCTGCGGCATCGTAAACGCGCATTGGACGCGGCACTGTACCTACGCGGATCAGAACAGATTCTTTAGCTACCGCCGATCAGTTCATCAAAAAGAGGCAGATTACGGTAGGTTAATATCGGCAATTTGCCTCAAAAAGGGGCCGTAATGCGGCAGGAGCAGGACCACAGCCGCTGATGTTCATATAGCGTTAACCAGCCATTCACATTCAACCAACATGAATTCCCCATAAAATATATATATTACAGTATCTTATGGTATTTTTTGTACTTTTTTGGCAATGCGGCAGGCTTTTCCTTGAACTGTCAAAGTATCGCCAGTTTGATTGGTCATCTTAACTTCAACGGCAGCAGTTAAATCGCCGCCGACGAAGAAACGAGGTATCACATGAAAAGTCGCTGGCAAAAATCACTCGAAGCCGCTGTTGCAGCATATGACACCCCTCTCCCTTGGGAACGGGGCGATATGCGACAGGCGATGATCGCACGTCGTCAGGCCCGCGCCCAAGAAGCGGGCGAAACACAAGGATCCGAAGCGCGCCGCGCCTGATCGGGCCGCGCGCACCAAGCCAGGGTTTGACACCCTATAAATCGTCTCTTGTTCACCAGTAATCGCCCGTTTTCTGAACGGACATCGTAAGCGTTTCAGATGTCGTCGGTGGGACGGCGGATGATGCGACAACCAAATAGGCTTTCGCATGCGTATGCTTCCCAGCGCCAACTCTGTGCGCGCAGTTTCAAATCACGACAGGCTGCAACCTGTTGAACGACACCCTAATGCGGGCCAACCGGCCAATCGTCCTCATATGCGTACACGCAAATACAACATTTCGTACCTGTCTGACGAAAAACAAATTGTCGAGTTTTCGCGGCGCGCACCGGCTATTGCAGCGTTCGAAGACGCTTTCGGTGCGCTGGGACATGGGGCGATCCTGCAGACCGGTAACGGGCCCATGGCGATTGAGGACGTGTTACCAGGGGACGATATCCGGCTGTCGAACGGGCGCTATGAAAAGCTGCTTTGGTGCGGCTCTATGACGATCAGCCCGGTCGATCATGATACAAACCCGGATCACGGAAGCCTGACCCGCATTACCGCAGACGCATTGGGGCTGAACCGACCGTCGCCTGATGTTGTTCTGGGGCCAACAGCTCGGCTGCTGCACCGGGCACCAGCAATCCGTAAACTCACAGGAAAATCATCGGCCTTCATTCCGGCGCGTGACTTTTTTGACGGCACCAATTTTGTCGCGCTGCGCCCTGCAACGCCGGTGAAAGTCTACCAGATTGGCTTTGCCCGCCACTGCAGTCTGACTGTGAATGGTATTGAAATCGAAAGCCTGCACCCCGGCACAGCATTCGCGTTGGGTCTGCGTGGTGATTTGCTCACGCAGTATCTGGGCCTGTTCCCGCACAAGCGGAACTTTGACGATTTTGGTGAAATGAAGAACCCGCGCCTGCGTCTGCGCGATCTGGAATTGCTGGACTAACTTGGCTGCAGCGCGGCGATCCGCACCGAACGGGCCCAGAACCGCCATGACAACAAGGCACCGGCAAAGGCCAAGCCAATCACCAGACCCAACCAGAGGCCAACACCGCCCAGATCAAAGGTGAAGGCCAGCAGATAGCTGACCGGCATGCCGATGACCCAATAACTGATCGTCGCCATTACCATCGGCACAGCGGTGTCCTGCACACCGCGTAACAGGCCCAGCGCCATCACCTGCAACCCGTCGACCAGTTGGAACAGGGCAGCTACAATCACGAAGCTCGCACCGATCCGCACCAAAGCGTCACGGTCCGGATCGACCGGATCTACAAAAAGCCCCACGAGAACATCCGGAAAAAGCAGAAAAATAACGGATGTGATCACCGCATAAAACGCTGACATCGTCATCGCCGTTACCCCGCCTGTGCGCAAAGCAACCTCGTCGCGCCGCCCCAATGCGCGGCCTGCACGCACGGTTGCTGCTTGGCTGAAACCGATATGTACCATGAAAGCGAGGCTCGCCAACTGAATGGCGATCCCATGTGCGGCAAGCTCTAACGCACCGATCCACCCCATCATCACGGCAGAGGCACTAAACAGCCCCCCTTCGGCCAGCGACGTCAGCCCAATGGGCCAGCCAAGGCGGTAGACACGCTTCATGATCTCACTGTCACTGCGCCAGAAGTTCTTGAACAACTGAAACTGCGGCAGTTTCCACAACGTATATCCAATAAGCACTGCAACCGAGAAAAGGTTAACGGCCAGCGATGCGATCGCCGCCCCCTTGATGCCCAATTCCGGCGCGCCCCAATTACCAAAAATCAACGCATAATTGACCACCGCATTGATGATCGCAGCCCCGATGGTGGCCCATAAGATGATAGCCGTGTGCTCCAACGCTGCCAGAAAGGACTTCATCGTCATCACAATCAACGCAGGCACCATCTGCCAGATCACGATCTGCAGATAGATATGGGCAAGTGCGGCTACATCCGGGTCTTGTCCAATCGCGATCAGGATCTGTTCGGCCCAGAAAAACGGCAGCGTGACAGCCAGCCCGTAAAAGATCGACAGCCATAACCCCATACGCGTCACGCGGCGCACCTGACGCTCATCATTCTCTTCCGCGGCAGCGGCAACCATCGGTGTGACCGCTTGCGCGAACCCCGCCCCAACGATGAAGATCACAAAGAACATCGTGCCCGCGATGGTCGAAGCGGCAAGCGCCGTCACATCATACCAGCCCAGCATGATCGTATCAGTGATATGGATTGCGAACATCGCCAGATTGCTCAGGATCAGTGGCATCCCCAGCTTCCAGATCGCCCGGCTGTGATCTTGATATGTTTGGGCGACATGTTCCATACACAAAGCCTTAGGATGGAAGTGATGCCGCGTCCATAGATGTCATGCAGGACACAAGGGGAAGCATATGTCGGATTTTGCAACGCTCAAATCAGATGCTGTAGCGTTTTTTGATACGTTAGCGCAGAATAATAACCGCGCCTGGTGGCAGGAAAACAAAACCACCTACGACACCCAGCTCAAGGCGCCCGCACTGGCGCTGCTCGAGACACTGACAAAACCACTGTCTGAACTGGCCGACGCACCGATCAAGTCCAAGCTTTTTCGACCGCACCGTGATGTCCGCTTTTCCAAAGACAAGACCCCCTACAATACGCATCTGCATATGATGTGGCAGATTGACGGGAACGCGCCGCAAAACCCTGTGTTTTTCTTCGGCGTCGGACGGGATTATGTAACCGCAGGCGTGGGTATGATGGGCTTTGACAAACCGGTCCTGGCCAATTGGCGTAAGATGGTTGATCTGGATACCGACCGGATCGTGGGGATCGTGGACAGTGTGACCGATCAGGGTTTCAAGCTGCGTGAGCCTGATCTGAAACGCGTGCCCCCACCCTATGATAAGGACCATCCAGCAGAATACCTGTTGCGGATGAAAGGGCTGACCGCCAGCCGTGAGGCGACCGAAAAGGGCCCGCTACCCGATCAACTGTTGCAGATATTTACAGCCGCCTGGCCTATCAACGCGCTGCTGATTTCAATTGCCGAGGCTTAGTGTTGGTCCCAGAACCCGCTGCAGGCTCTAACCAACCCTGATAATGCACCATCAGCGCGCCGGTCAGCGGCGCTTTCAGCCGAACATCAAAACAAAAGCGGCCATCACGTTCTGTTTCCGACGCATCACTGACCGGCAGCAGGAGGCGCGGCAAGGGCAGCGGCCCCAGCCGCCCCGAAGCCACGGGAAAGTGCAACGCACCATCTGCCACATGCAGGCCAAGCGTGAAAGTGAAAGGCCCAAACCTTTCCGTCATTTTCTCATTTACCTGCCGCAGATGCGACCGGAAGACTTGCGTTCCAAATTGCCTTTCCCAGATTTCTCCGTCCTGTTCCGGCATCATCAATACCGAAACGGCGATATCATCTGTCGCAGCGGGAAACCGGAACAGGCCTGCAAGCAGCCGCGCCCAAAGCGACCGACCACGTATGACCTTGGCCCGTCCCGTAAGGCGTCTTGGAGAAGGCACGATATGCGCGCCTTGAACAACCTTTGGCAGCTTGCCAAAGTCACTGCCCAGAAAACGCGGGAACACGGGCGTAATCTCTTCTCTCACAACGTCATTTGTTACCGATAGGTCCGCCATGCCCTGCACAATCTGATCCAGTGTCACCTCGGCAATTGCGGGCCGGGCACCGGTGGCAATCATCTGGGGTGCGCGCAGAATGACGCGCGAGGCCACTGCCGGGATAAACGGTCCCTCACCCGCTGTGGCGATCAAGCGCCATGTCTTGCATATCCACGTGCGGTCTTCACGCATGGTGACGGCAACTGACATGCCCCCTACATCCGTGCCAAAGGGCAAAAGCCGGGCCGCGATCCATATCAGCATGCTGACAAACCAGCGCGGATTTCCAAATCTGGACCGGGCCCGCAACCACGAAATGATCGCTAGCGCGTGGTTCATCACGCCCAGCTCCATGCCTGCCCGAAACGCCACCGTCCGTGCACCGAATACATCAGCAAACGCCCGTGTGTCCGGCACCTCCATCAGCCATGCTTTACGGCAGATCCCCTGTCCCAAATCGAACCACGCCGGTTGAGACCAGCTGCGCCGCTGCACCATGTCGTCTGCAATGGGCACAGTGATGGGGCGACCGCATTGGTTCAGAATGCTTTCAACCACCGCTCGCCCGCGGGGCGCACGGTTGCCAGGCATGATTGCAGTGCTGATCGCGTCAATCTCATCCGCTTGCGCTGCAAGGCTCGCAACAGCGGCGGATGAGATTGCAGGCACGCTGGAGGCACCTGACAGGGCAAAGACACCGGCTGCCTTGGCAGCGGCATCCAGTGCAGCGATCCCCAAACAGAACTCCGGATCATCGGCCAAATCAAGGTAATGGACCCCATTCCTGATGCAGGCGCGCGCCAGACGGTAGGGATCATCACCATAGGCATGAAATGGTCCTGCGGCATCCACCACGATCTCAGGCGTTGACTGCCATAGCGGTGCCAAATCTCCGTCACGGTCCAGTTCCATTGCCGTTGCACTCGGGGCTGTTTCCGCGACGAAAGCCTCTGCCTTGCTGCGAGACCGGCCTGCCACCGTCACCACATGCCCATCGCGCACCAGCAAATCCACGACCTTCGCACCGAATACGCCATAACCGCCAAGAACAACGACCTTCATGACATCAACCGCGCCCGAAAGGTCGGGTCAGGCAGCGCGCACATGTCCGCGTGCCCGAACAGGGCATAGCGGTTACGGGCAATGCGGGCATAAAGCCAGTCCCGCACAGGGCGTGGCAGCACATAAAGAATGCCGCATAGCCGACCCAGACCGCCGGCACGCAAGCCAAGCCGGATCACTGCATCAAAGTCACGCCACATCACGCCATCCTCGATAAAAAGCCAGCTATCGGGATCAAGCGGGTCCAGACCATGTCTGCGCATCAGTGCAGCACCGGTCGCGGATTGAATAGGCGCGATCCTGATCTGGCCCGTCCTGTCCAGCCGGTGGATCATCCGGGCACCCCAGCTGCACAGGGCGCAGGTGGCATCCATCACGGCAATCGGGTGGTCAAACTCCTGCATAAGCTGCAACCTAATACAACAGATGCATCACGCCAGTGCCACGTCGTCACGTGCCCGTCGCCTGGAACTTCTGCATCAGGTAGGGCCCTGAACGCACCGGAGGGTACGTCTCCGATCCGTCCAGCGGGACAATCTGCGCGTCCCAATCGGGCTGATGAAAAAACGCCAGCGACTGGCGTGCAGGCTGGCCCGGTTTCGCGACAACCCGATGCAAGGTGCTGACCCATCTGTTCGCCGTCCAGCGCGCCATCAGATCACCAATATTGATCACAAAGGCGCCCTCCGGCGCAGGCACGTCAACCCAACTCTCCCCCTGCATAACCTGCAAACCCTGACGGCCCGCCTGAGGCAGCAAAATAGTCAACGAGCCATAATCGGTATGCGCCCCTGCGCGCTGTTGACGTTCCAAAGGCACATCCACTGTGGCAGGATAATGCAATGCCCGCAGCGCCGAGATCGGGTGTGCGATAAGGGGATCAAAGTGGTCAACTGGCAGTTTCAGCGCCGCCGCAAAAGCGCGCATGATCCGCACGGCCAAATCCTCCATTGCGGCATAATACGCTTCCCAGGCCACGCGGAAGCCCGGCAGATCAGGCCACGGCGTTGGTTGATAGCAAAAATCCAAGGCCTCCTGCGAAGCATGAGCAGGCACGCTTAGTGGGCCGCCATTGAAGCTTTCTTTAAGATCAGGCGGCGTATCTTCGCCTTTTGAACGGGCCAAGGCTTCCGTGTCAGGGCCCAAATAGCCATAGGGGTACCCTTGAAAAGGTGGGGCGGCGGCTTGTTTCACGGCCGCATCTTGCCTGAAAAAAGTAGCCGTTGCCTGCCATACAGCGGCAATCAGGTCTGGGGAAACACTGTGCCCTTCCAGAACAAGAAAACCGGTGTTGCGGCAAATCTGGTCCAGCTCGGCGGCGGCTGCATCACGGGCTTGGCCTGTCGTCATTTCAAACGCTGCCAAATCGAAACTGGGAAAGCCCATCACAGCACCGCGCGCCAGGAATGTTTGGGCGCAAAACCCACCATGCTTTTGGCCTTGTCATTGGCATACATCGTTTCGTCGGGACGCATTTCGCGCTTCACCGAAACGCCATCGTAAAACTGGGCAATCACCTCATCGGATGTGATCCCGACTGACAGATCGTCATTGGCCACGTTAAAGATCTGATAACCCAGACCATCTGTTTTCAGACAGCAATCCACCATGTGGCCCAAATCACGGGCGTCGATATAGGCAAAGATGTTGCGGCGGCGGGTAGCTGGATCAGCGATAAATGCCGGGAAGTCCTTTTCGTATTCATGTGGCTCAATGACATTGTTAATACGCAAACCATAGATATCAATGCCAGTGCGGGCCTGAAAGGACCGGGCGGTCGCTTCATTGCACACCTTTGACATTGCATAGCTGTCATGAGGTACGGTTGGGTGATCCTCGTCGACGGGTACATAATCCGGCTTTACCTCGCCATCGGCAAAACACACGCCATATGTTGTCTCGGAACTGGCAAAAATTACCTTGGGGACGCCCAGCTTCACCGCTGCCTCGATCACGTTGTATGTCGATAGGGTATTCTGCCGAAAGCACTCCCCATCCGTCCCGATCATCACACGGGGAACAGCGGCAAAATGCACAACCGCATCATAGCGTGGCACACCCGTGCCCTCATCCAATTCATGAAAATCAGTGAACTGCGACATCGCGCCAATGACCTGCCCCGCGTCACACAAATCAATCAGCAATTCCGAACAATCAAGACCTGACGGCACACGATCCACATTCGTTACCCGATGCCCTTGATCCTGCAAATGGCGGATCGCCCATTTACCGGCTTTCCCGCTTCCGCCTGTGAAAAGTACCCGCATGCCTGTCTCCTTGTTTGCCGCAGACTAACCGCGCGCGAACGGAAAGTGCCACGCACAAATGCAACGCGCGCATAAATTATTGCACCGTCGCATACAGCACCTGAGCCCGCGCAAAGAAAGGAATAGCCGCTTGCGCAGCGTTCTTCTGATCGCATGCCTCGCCGAATGTGTCAGCGACCTTGGCGTTGGTGAATAGATGCGACTTGTAGATAGCATTGAAATCGCCGGGTTCTTTTGCCAAAGGTCGAGGCGCTTGCCGGCGTTGCAGCAGCCGATATCACGATCGCGGACACAGGGGGGCAAACCGATCTCTCTAAGAGCAAAGGAACTTTTATCGAGCGGGTATTGTTTCAGGATAGGATTTTCGGGCAATCCGCAGTTCTCGATAATAGCACCCAGATTACTTGCAGCACATAGAAGTCAAAAATGACAACCATCACGCCTATTCATTTCCCCCGTACCCCGTTAGGGTGCATTCAACTCAAGACCCCACGGAGGACCCCATGCGCACCATGACCGCTGCAATAAGTGTTTTTGCAGCCACCGCCGGGTTTGCAGAAAACAGAATCGATGTAGTCCGTCCAGACGCGCCCGCGCTTGCCGCATTCGGGGACCACAAGATCGGGGTCACTACAATGACCTTCACCAACCCCGGCCAGATTGACGTCGTAAGCACATCAGAAACGGGCGAGCCACCAATCTACGACCGGACATTGACCGTCGAGGTGTGGTATCCAGCCGCCGAAGATACCGTGCCCGGCGGCAGTTACACTGCGATCTTGCGCGATGGAGTCACGACAGCCGAACTTACAGGCCAGGCAGCGCGCAATGCTGCACCAGATACCTCGGACACGTTCCCGCTTGTCATCATCTCTCACGGTTATCCGGGCAACAGGTTCCTTCTTTCACCACTAGCCGAGAATTTGGCATCCAAAGGCTATGTCGTCGCATCCATCGACCATCCTGACAGCACTTATGATGATCAGACTGCATTCGGCTCTACGCTGGTAAACAGGCCTTGGGACCAGCGCTTTGTCATTGACAGTGTCACAGCGCTCGATGGCGATTTGGGGGCGATCATTCAGGATGATAACATCGCCATCCTGGGATATTCGATGGGCGGATATGGGGCGTTGATCTATGGTGGGGCTGGGGTGACGTTGATCAGCACCACCTATGAATGGGGCGCGCCCCAGGGTCTGCTGGAACGCAACATGATGGGAACTGAAACCCATGCCAGTTTGGCCGATGATCGGGTGAAGGCGATCGTGGCATTCGGACCTTGGGGTAACAATACCGGTTTTTGGGATGCCGAAAGTTGGGCCGGGATCAACAAACCGCTGATGCTGATTGCAGGCAGCATTGATGACGTGTCGCAATACGAGGCGATGCGCGGCATATTTGACGAGACGACTAACACGACAAGGCACCTGCTGACGTTCGAGAACGCCAACCATAACGCAGGCGCGCCAATGCCTGCCCCTGCCGAAAGCTACGCCGTCTCCGAAACGCTGGGCTACGCCCCGTTTGATCATTATGCTGACCCGGTCTGGGACAATGTGCGGATGAACAATATCAGCGCCCATTTTGTCGGCGCCTATCTTGATCTGCACCTCAAACAGGACGAGGTGAAAGCACAGTTCTTTGACCTTACTCCAGTTGCGACAGAGGGCGTCTGGTCCGTTGATGAAAACGGAGACGAGACCGAAGAACATACCTACTGGACCGGCTTTCCCAACCGCACCGCCGCAGGATTGCGATTTGAAACCAAACTGGCCGGAGAATAGCCGGTCTTTGGAGAATAAGATGACGTCCGAGCGATGACGAAAGAGGGAAAATATCCCCTCTAAGTCATTTTGGCGATGGCTCTATGGGCAAGAGCTTAAGGACACTTGCGTCCGCACTCTACTGCCGCTGGCCGTAGACATAACCACCAAGGCCAGATCCGCTGAAACCCGCCGCAACCTCATCGGCGTTACTGCCGTAGATGCCACCGTCCAGATCGAAATCTGACCCATCGAAATCCACCGTGCCGGAGACAACGCCATTGTTGTCAACGATCCCAAAGACAGAAATCCGCGTATCATCCGAAACACCCACCAACGTGTTGTTGAAAAAGGCATATTGCAGGTCCAACGCACCATGACCAGCGATCGCGTCGGAGGCAGCCACCGTGTAGTGCCCGCGATAGGTAACGTTACCCGTCGGCAGGGCCTCGGTGATACCATCAATGACGGCAAACTCTTCACCAAAGCGACCGCCACCGGCGGCAACGATCGCATTTTCGCCGGTGAAGGCTACAGCCGTGTAGGCAAGGCTTGCCGTCAGAAACTGCTGCTCTCCCTCGATGTTTCCGGCAGTTGGCAAGACCAGTTGGTCGACAAATCCGTCGCTATCATCAATCCTGAAGGCATCCATGTCTGCGACACGAATAGGCGTGATTTGCACGCCGCTCACTGCCATATCGACCGGGCGGCTGGTTGCAGGTGCGTCGTTATCGGAGCCGCTATCCCCACCGCTATCAGCGCAGGCTGAAAGCACAGGAAGTACGGCGAGGAACATTAGTTTCTTCATGATTATGTCGTCTCTTTTGCTACTCAACGGGCGATTGTCCGTGTCATGATTTGAAACGGCGTTGAACATGCTGCTTTTGTCCTGTTCGCGGCGCGTATGAGACGATTTTGGGTTGCTTTGGGGGCAGCAGTGAAAGCCAATCCAAAACGGCCGCTTCTTTCCGCTTTGCGGCCGATCATTTACATAGCGTGCCAGCGAGGACTGCAGCGGATTGGCAGATAATTTGGCCCGGCGGAACCCTCAATTGGCAACGCAATGATCCACGACGTGGGTCAGATCACTTCCGCTTGCGCGTAAACACCATCTTCTGGTTCAAAAGGTCCGCCCGCTGCCCCATCCAGGCATAGGCCAGCAGCGCGGGTTCATTGATCCCCACGGTGATCCGGTGCAGATGTTCGGGGGGATTGAATATCATTGATCCGGGCACATACACCCCCTGATGGTTCTCTGACACCGCCCCTGACAGGCAGACATAGCTTTCCGTGATCCCCTGATGGGCATGGGCAGGATAAGTACAGCCCGGCGCGAACAGCACGATGCCCAGAATGATCTCTTCACTCACGACCGGCCCACTCGGGCCCGTCACCTCTGCATAGGCATAAGACCCGACCAGCCCCTTGGGCACCTTCTCGTACCCATATTGCCAGGACAGATCCGGCATCACCGACTCAAGCGCCCGGATCATCGCCCCCATCCGGTCACCCCGCCCCTCATCCAAGGCCCGTTTCAGATGTGCTGTCACCGGTTTCACCGCAGGCGGCTGTGTGCGGATCGCCGGATTGGCCTTCAGCACCCGGCTGATCGCCTCGCGCACGGCACGTTGGTGCCCACGAATGCGGCTTGATCCCCCTGACGGCAGATAGCGATACAGCTCGTAATATTCCTGCAAAAGATACCGCCAATCCGGCAGATCGCGCAGGCAGGGTTCGGGGTCATTCACAATCTTCTGCATCAGGTCTCATCCTTGGGCTGCCAGTCTGGTGACATACCCGAATTCCACTGCCAAGGGGCACCGTGCGATCCCGACCCATTGCGCCGCTTTCGCCCGGTTTTCAGGCAAATAATCCCGATCTTCGCATCAAAGCCCCGCACAACCAGCCTTCCCCCAGCCACCCCGCTCTGGCATACTCTGCGCCAAACCAAAAGAAATGAGCAGCCATGGCCGATGATCTTCTCTCCGGGGGCACCCCCGACGACTACAACGCCGACAGCATCGAAGTGCTGGAAGGGCTGGAGCCCGTCCGCAAACGCCCCGGCATGTATATCGGCGGCACCGATGAACGGGCACTGCACCATCTGGTGGCCGAGGTGCTGGACAACTCCATGGACGAGGCTGTCGCGGGCCATGCCAACCGGATTGAGGTCGAACTCCACGCCGACTACTCCATCACCATCAAGGATAACGGGCGCGGCATCCCCATCGACCCGCATCCCAAATTCCCCGACAAATCCGCGCTCGAGGTCATCCTCTGCACGCTGCACGCGGGCGGTAAATTCAGCGGCAAGGCCTACCAGACTTCCGGCGGTCTGCACGGGGTCGGCGCATCTGTCGTCAATGCGCTCAGCGACAGCATGGTCGTCCAGGTAGCGCGGAACAAGGAACTCTACGAACAACGCTTCTCCCGCGGCGTCCCCCTGACCAAGGTGGAAAAAATCGGCACTACCCAGAACCGGCGCGGCACAACAACAACCTTCCACGCGGACGAAGAAATCTTCGGCCACCACCGGTTCAAACCCGCCCGCCTCTTCAAATCCATCCGGTCCAAGGCTTACCTCTTCTCCGGCGTCGAGATCCGCTGGAAATCCGAGATCGACGACGGCGAAACCCCGACGGAAGCCACCTTCCATTTCCCCGGCGGTCTGTCCGACTACCTCAAGGAAACGCTCGGCACGGCCACGACCTACGCCGACAAGCCCTTCGCGGGAACCGTCGATTTCAACGAAAAGTATGGCGAACCGGGCAAGGTCGAATGGGCGATCAACTGGACGCCCGTGCGCGACGGCTTCATCCAGTCCTACTGCAACACCGTGCCCACGCCCGAGGGCGGCACCCATGTCACCGGCTTCTGGGCGGCGATCCTGAAAGGTATCAAAGGCTATGGTGAGCTTTCCGGCAACAAGAAAGCCGCGCAAATCACCCGCGACGACCTGATGTCAGGCGGCTGCGCGCTGGTCTCCTGCTTTATCCGCGACCCCGCCTTTGTCGGCCAGACCAAGGACCGGCTCTCAACCGAAGCAGCCGCAAAAATGACCGAGGGCGCCGTACGCGACCATTTCGACAACTGGCTGGCCAACGATACGAAATCCGCAGGCGCAATCCTTGATTTCCTTGTCCTGCGCGCCGAAGAACGGATGCGCCGCAAGCAGGAAAAGGAAACCGCCCGCAAATCAGCGACCAAGAAACTGCGCCTGCCCGGCAAATTGACCGATTGCACGTCGAAAGACCGGACCGGGACAGAACTGTTCATTGTCGAGGGCGACAGCGCAGGCGGCTCCGGCAAAGGCGCGCGCAACCGCGAATATCAGGCGCTCCTGCCGCTCAAGGGCAAGATCCTGAACGTGCTGGGGGCGGCCTCAAACAAGCTCTCGTCCAATGCCGAAATCAACGACCTTTGCGAGGCGCTCGGCGTCGGCATGGGCACCCGTTTCAACGTCGATGACCTGCGCTATGACAAGATCATCATCATGACCGACGCGGATGTGGACGGCGCCCATATCGCCTCGCTTTTGATGACCTTCTTCTTCACGCAAATGCGCCCCCTGATCGACCAGGGCCACCTCTACCTCGCCTGCCCGCCCCTCTACCGGCTGACGCAAGGGGCGAAACGGGTCTACGTCGCCGACGACGCAGAAAAAGACGCGATGATGGCCAAGGGCCTCGGCGGCAAAGGCAAAATCGACGTGCAGCGCTTCAAGGGCCTCGGCGAAATGGACGCCAAGGACCTCAAAGAGACGACAATGGACCCCAAAACCCGCAAACTGATCCGGGTGACCGTGCACGATGAAGAGCCGGGGGACACCGCCGATCTGGTCGAGCGGCTGATGGGGAAAAAGCCCGAATTGCGGTTCCAGTATATTCAGGAGAACGCGCGGTTTGTGGAGGAGTTGGATGTTTGACTCAGCTTCGCTGGACTGAGCTTTCAGAAAGGACGCAACAAATCGTCAAGCAGTATGTTGAAGACATGTTCTTCAGAACTGCTGACGAAGACTATCTCGCGGCAAGAATGCTCTGGCATCATGGCCTTTCAAACGGTTTCTGTTGGAGCGCGGCACAATCATTAGAAAAGTACATCAAATCAGCGCTATTGTTGAACGGACTATCTGCTAAGTCGCTCGGGCATTCTTTGTCTACTGGATTTGATGAGTTGCAATCCAAAGCGAGTGGCCTGTTACCGGGGCATCTCTTTTTGCCGTCTAAGGTCTTAGGTCAGATTCCCACGAACATGCTGCCAGTGGCAGAGGTTCCCATCAAGGAGACCTTTGCTGCGACGCTTGATAGGTTCGCTGCGAACGGTGATACCGCACAGCGATATGGGGAAAGAGGGCATTACTTGGATTTGTTCGATCTTCACAGGTTCGATTTGATGTGTTTCTTCATCAGGCGCTTGTGTGTCGACTTAGAGAGCAAGGAAAACGGAGTAAGACTTGGCGACTATCTTGCAACACGGCCGGAAATGAACTGGAAGTTCCTCGAACACGCGTCAATGCATGTAAATCTGAACGCAGGAGAATCCTTTCAGAATAACAATTATGCCTTTTTTCTTCGACCTCCAAATCTTGCTTCTGTGGTCCGAAAATCTGAACGTTACGCTACGCTGTTGCAGTACAAAGATGATAATACTGCCGAAGGTAAGGCAGCCCGGCAGTACCTTGATCAACATGCCAAAGTGACAACGTTTGAAGAAGAAAAAAGAGAAAAGAAACGTAAAGACAAAAAGACACAGCAGGCACGCAAAAGCTGACGGCACATCGACCCAAACTAACGCCCCAAGGGCAGCGCCCGGACCTGGGGTTGGCGCACCGACGGGTACGCTTCGCAGGACATCGCCACCACTGCTGACCACAGCGCAATTTGAAGCGTCGCAAAAGCGCCCTCCCCATGGGGGAGGGTTTGAGCCGTCTCGGAAATGATCCGGGGGATCATTTCAGGTTCAAACGGGCGGAGCCCCGGCCCGGGCGCTGCCCGGCAAGCCGGGCGGAAGGGTTGAGAGGTGGTGACCAGCCGTAGGGTGGGTGAAACCCACGCGTCTCAACCCAAAACGCGCCGTACACCCTGTACGTACAACATCTGTACAGCTTCTGTACGCATTGCATACACGCCTTTCCGCCCTAACTCCCCACCATGCGCCATCTCATCCTCGCCCTCGTTTTCGCCGCACCCGTCTCCGCCCAAGAGATCGAAACCGACCTCGAACTTGTCCTGCTCGCCGATGCCTCCGGCTCCATCGACGCCGATGAACTGCTGTTCCAGCGCCAATCCTACGCCGCCGCGATCACCGATCCGGCGGTCGTTTCGGCCATCGAAAACACGCTCTATGGCTCCATCGCCGTGACTTACGTCGAATGGGCCGCGACGCAGGCCACGGTCGTCGATTGGACCCTGATCGCCGATATGGAAAGTGCGGCAGCCTTCGCCGAAGCCCTGATCGGCCCGCCCCGCCAGGCCAGCGGACGCAACGCCATCGGGGCGGCGCTGATCTACGGGATGGAGCAGATAGAAAACAACGATATCAACGGCTTCCGCCGTGTCATCGACTTTTCCGGCGACACGATGGCCAATTCTTTCGGACCACCCATCACCGTGGCCCGCGATCAGGTTGTGGCCGCTGGCATCACCATCAACGCCCTGCCAATCCTGCGGAATACGCAGTGGCAAACCGGCGACCTGCCCGCCGCATATGAGGCGAATATCATCGGAGGCCCCAACGCCTTTGTCATGCCCGCCCGCTCTGGCCCGGAATTCACCGACGCGGTGCGGCGCAAGCTGATCCTCGAAATCGCAGGCACCACGCCGCAGACCGAATACGCCTCACTCCTCCTGAATGGACTTGAGGTAGGCGAGTAGGTCCACAATCGGCTGCGAGGTCATAATCGGTTGCCCCGTCTCTGCCTTCGTCGCCACATCCGTCCCTTCAAAGAAATCCCCATAAACCGGCATCGCACTGCCGTGGCTGACGAGCGGGTCACGCCCATCGATGCGCATCACCACACGCACGGTGGGAAAAACGCCTTTGTTTCTGGCACTTAGCGCGGTCAGGTCTGTTGGCGGAACAACCAGTGAGGGCGACATCGGCCCGTTGCCCATGGCCGACGTGCCATGGCAGGTCGCACAATAGAAATCATAAATCGCCTTGCCTTGGTTCGCATCTTGCGCGCCCGCCGGGGCGGCACAGGCCAGCAACGTGATCAGGGTGAGTGCGCGCATCGGATCCTCCATCATCAGTGATGATGAAAGCCTAGCGAGGCCCGCACAGCCCCGCGTTGATGCAAATCAACCGCTAACGCAAAGCCAGATTGCCAATGGCAGCCCGGATCATGCTGTCGGTATCATCGCTGTCGCCAGACACCGCCAGACCAACCAACGCGCCCGGCTGCCCGCCAAAGGCGCGGGCATAATCAGCTGCCAAATCTACACTTTCGCTGTGCGATCCGGTTCCTGCCTGTCGCAACGCAATCGTCACGCCCTGCCCTGCAGGACCGTAAGGTGACTGGATCACCTGTCCGCGCGCATGGTTGCCGCCCCAGGCATATTGCATGATCCGCACCTGATCATTGCCCAGCAGGCTCCGGATATTCGCACCTTCAAGACTGGGGGCAAGGCTTTCTGGCACAAACACAAAATAAAGCGAGATATTCCGGTCGTCCCCGCCTTTCTGCGCGAGGTTGGTGGCGGGTACCGACTGCTCGACCGTCCAGCTCCACGATGCGCCGCGCTTGTTCCAATTGTCGCGCGCCACACGGGTCCATGCGATGGATACCGACCCGTTCGAAGCCATGGAGAGGTTGTTACCGAATGTATAGTCGTTCGAACTGAACAACGACAAACGCTGTTCCTGCCAGCCATTGGCAAAACTGATAGGGCCAGCGGCGGCGGGCACGGCGAGTGTGAGGGCGAGAGCAGCAGTAACCAGTTTACGCATGAGTGGGTCCTTTGATTGATCGCCCAAAGACCTATCGCAAAAGCCCCACGCGCCAACGCGCAATGCCGTGATTTCACGCCATTGTCAGTTTCGTTACCGCTGAATGCTTTCCAGATATTCCGTCAGAACCAGCAGTTTCTGCGGCACAGGCGTGCCCAGCCCGTCATTTTCGACAATAATCGTTTCACCCAAATCACCTGCCCCGAATTCGGGCATAGCGGTGCTGAAATGCGGTTCTCGGTTCAATCCATCGATAATGCTCATCACCTGATCACGCGGGAACGTGCCACCGTTACGAGCGCTGATTGTGGTCAGGTCAGGTGCCGCGACGCCCAGCGCGCGGGCGGTCGGACCATCGCCCATCGCGTCGTTTCCATGACAGCTGGCACAATTCTCCAGATAGGCGGTGCGCCCATCTACTGGTTCCTCGACGCAGGCTGTCAGCCCAAGGGCCGCCAAAATGATGAAATACCGCATGCTCTGCCTCCTTGTTTTTGGTCACGTTAACAAAGGTGGTGGCAGACAGCCATGATCTAAGTCAGGCTGTTGGCGAGATAATGCAAAGGATCGCTCATGCTTCATCACGCTTTGATCATGTTGGCCGCTGGGATCGGAATCCCGATTTTGGCCGCTTTGAACGCGGCTTTGGGCCGGACCATTGGGTCACCTGCTGTGGCGGCGACAATCCTGTTTGTCGTGGCCTTTGCCAGTGCCGCGATTGTGGCGATACTGACCAATCCGCAGGCCTTTGCAAAGCTCGCAGGTGCGCCGAAACATCTGTTCTTTGCCGGTGTTCTGATCGCGTTCTACGTGCTGTCGATCACATGGATTGCACCGACCATGGGCGTGGGGAATGCCGTGTTCTTTGTGTTGTTGGGACAGTTGATCTCTGCCGCGGCAATCGATCATTTTGGACTGTTCACCGCGCAAACCTCTCCCCTGAATTGGACCCGTGCAGCCGGGATCGCCCTGATGGCAGCGGGCGTGTTTGTTACGCAGAAAGCCTGAGCACGAGGTCCCACAGCGCATCCGGCACGTCAACCTCATCCATCACGTGCCTGTCTGCGCCGGGAATGCGTGCGCCGTCCTGCTTTGCCACGGCTTCGGCCACGCGGGCAAAGCGGTCTGCGAAATCGGCATGATAGGTGCCGGGGTCTATCAGGATGTAAAACTGCCCCAGCCCGTGGGGCGGACCATCGGGCAGTTTGAGACCCGAGACATCCAGCGAATTGACCGAGCCGGTCATGCCAGCGGCCAAAAGTTCCACCATCAGCCCCAGACCCCAGCCTTTGTAGCCACCCGCACTGACCAACGCCCCCTTTAGCGCCGCCTCCGGATCGGTCGTGGGTTTGCCTTCTGCATCCACCGCCCAGCCCAGCGGGATCGGTTCACCAGCCGCCTTGGCCATAGTGATCTTGCCCAAAGCCACGGCAGAGGTCGAAAAATCGAAATGCATAGCCATCTTGCCATCGCCCGGGACGGACATCGCAAAGGGGTTGGTCCCGATGACGGCTTTGTTCCCACCAGGTGGTGCGACAACAGGGGACGCATTGGTCGCGCCAATGGCGATCAGCCCCTGCCCCGCAATCTGTTCGGTGAAATAGCCCAGCGAAGTGCAGGTATGGGCGTGCGCAACGGCCAACGTAGCCACACCATTGGTGCGCGCAGCATCAACCGCCTTTTGCAACCCCGCAGCAAAGGCAGGCTGCGCAAAACCAAACTTCGCATCCGCCAAAACAGCGCCCGGACGGGGGTGCGTGACCACCGGCTCCACCATACCATTCACCCGGCCTGATTTGAGCTGGATGCAATAGCTTTCGAGGTAGTAAAGCCCGCAAATCACGTTCCCGAGCGCCTCTGCCCTGCCAACTGCGTGGGCCACGGCGCCAGCCTGCATTTCACCCGCACCATGGGCGATCAGGGCGGCCTTACTACGCGTTTCGATCTCGGATACGGAAACTTTCATGCACTCTCCAACACACCACCGCTTAGCCGGACCTGACGGTCCATGCGTGCGGCCAATTCAAGATTATGGGTGGCGATGACGGCAGCCAGACCAGTATCGCGCACAAGGGTCATCAGGGCTTCGAACACGCGATCCGACGTTTCCGGGTCAAGGTTCCCCGTCGGTTCATCCGCCAGCAAAAGCGAGGGTTCATTTGCCAACGAACGGCAGAATGCCACCCGCTGCTGTTCACCGCCGGACAGGGCCGCAGGACGATGTGACGCCCGTTCTGCAATGCCGACCCGATCCAGCAATGTCATCGCACGCTGTTCAGCAGCTTTTTCTGCCATGCCATTGGCCAGCTGCGGCAGGACGATGTTTTCCAACGCCGTAAACTCCGGCAGCAAATGATGGAACTGATAAATGAACCCCACTGTCGACCGCCGCACCGCAGTGCGTTTGCGGTCCGACAGATTGGTCATATCCGTGCCTTCAATCGTGACTTTGCCGTTATCAGGCGTGTCCAGCAGCCCGGCGATATGCAAAAGCGTCGATTTTCCAGCGCCGGAGGGCGCGACAAGTGCCACAACCTCACCTGGTGCCACATCAAGCGACACACCTTGCAGCACGCGCACCTCATTGGGTTTGCCTGCGTTATAGCCCTTGGTCAGGTCGCTCAGGCGTAGTGTCAGATCACTCATAACGCAGCGCCTCAACCGGGTTCATACGGGCCGCCCGGCGGGCCGGGAAGATCGTGATGATCCATGACAGCCCCAGCGACAGCGACACGGCTTTCAGCACATCGGTCAGATGCAGTTCAGCGGGCACATTGTAGATACCGCGAATGGACGGGTCCCAGACACCGCCACCGGCCACGAAATTCACGAGGCTGAAAATCTGGTCAATGTAGATCGCAAAAAGGCATCCAAGGATCACGCCCAGCGCCGTGCCAAGCGTGCCAATCCCGGCCCCGCAGATAAAGAACACGCGCAAGATCGACCCCTCGGTCAACCCCATCGTGCGCAGGATACCCACATCGCGCCCCTTGTTTTTGACCAACATGATCAGGCCGCTAATGATGTTCATGGAGGCAACCAACACAAGGATCGAGAGGATGATGAACATCACGTTATCCTCAATCGTCAGCGCGCGGAGGAAGCGCCCGACACGGTCCTGCCAGCTATAGGCCCACATGCCGACCCCCGCAGCGTTAGCGATGGGCTGTTTCAATTCCTCGGACATGTTCAGATCGTCCAGCCTGACCTCCAATTCATCCGCGACACCATCACGGTTAAAGATCAATTGTGCAGTCTCAAACGGCAGATAAGCGCGGACCTCATCAATCTGGAACCGACCGGTCGAGAAGATAAAGACGACATCATAAGCATTGCGGCGCGGGGCTTGTCCAAAAGGACTTTGCGCGCCAGACCGCACCGTAATCTCAACACGGTCCCCGACACTCAGCCCAAGATTGTTCGCAAGTGCCGAGCCAAGTGCGATCCCGTTCGGCAGATCATCGATATTCCCGATCGTGCGCTCACTTTGCACGATGGCGTCCGAGGCTTTCAGGTCCTCCAGCCGTATCCCGTAGATATCCGCCAAACCGATCCGGTCCGATCCGCTGGCCGCCGCCATCGCTTGGCCCCGAATGAGCGGCGAAACGGATTGCACGCCTTCCAAGGCCCTGATCCGATCCGCCATCTCTCCGTAGTCCGCAATCACCTCGCGCGGGCGTACGACCGAAACATGGGCATTCGCCCCCGCGATTGTGTCGATGAACTCTGCCCGAAACCCAGACCGCACGGCCAGCGTGGCGATCAGGGCGAACACGGCTAACGTCACCCCGATCAAGCTGATCCAGGTCATAACGCTAACGCCGCCTTCGGCACGTTTGGCGCGGATATAGCGCCAAGCGATCATCCACTCGAATTTGGCAAATGGCTTGGTGTGTTTGACCGCGGCCATGCTGGCTCCTGCTCGTTTCGCTTGCGCGCAACGTGGTGCGCGCGGGCGGGATCGTCAACCGCCGAACTTCTGACGACCTTTTACAAGACCTTGCTCTGCCGAACCTCGATGAGCCTAAGAAGGGGTTCGATGGTCTTTTCCAGATGATAGGGGGCACGTGGCAGAAAGCTTTCCAAAGCGTCTTTACCCAAAAATCCCGGAACAAACATCAGGGCAACCAAAGCGGCGTGGCCAAGCTCTTGGCCTTTCGGTTCAAAATGCGTGAATGATCCAGGCGCATGCGGGCGCAGCACGTTGACATAAAACCGTTCGACCAGACCCGTCAAAAGCGGAATGCCCGTGTCGACCGGCAGAAAGGCCGCGGCCCAGATCGACGCGCGCCAGCCCTGAAACTCAACATCTGTGAAACTGGGTTCCGTCTCAATGATATAGGGGCCATCAAGGAGCGCGGTATCAATAGCCCGAAGCCGGTCAGCCAAACCGGCAGGCACGCCGTCCTGCAATGCCCGTTCAAACATGCTTTCGAAAAAGATCCAATCCGAACTGCGGTGCGGTTGGGTCTGTGAGGGATTGCGCAGCGCCTTTTCAAGCGTAACCAGCGCGGGGCAGTCCACCAGCAGCGCGATGCGCTGAATGAGACTATCCAAGGCATGCAATGTCGCCGTTTCGAACCGGATCAATTGGCTTCGGCTCGGGTCTTTGAGCAGGCCGAACCGCGATGGTGGCTTTGATGGCTGATCGGCATCAATCATGGCTTCCAGCATGCGTCTGCGCTGGGTGGCATCAAAACACTCGCCCTCCGCAAAATCCTTGGCCTGGACATCGTCCATCGCGACATCGGCCTCTTCCTCTGGCGTCACGTTCATGAGGGGATCATCGGTTTGCACCAAACATGCAAGGTTCTGATGCGCCACGCGCGCCAGCGCGCGCAGGTCGTCCAATGCTTGCGTGACATCTGCCCCACCCGACTGGGCACGGGCCACACACTTGGCATAACCCATGGCATCCACCGCATAAAGCTGCCCACGCAAACTACCCCAGTCTGGCACATCCATGGATGCGGGATCGGCCGCGCCGACAGGCAATTCAGTCTGGATCTCGTCCAAAAGTGCTTCGCGTTTTGCGCTGATCCAGTTCTGCCATTGCTCAGGCTCTTCGCGAAATTTTACGAAACTTGGCGCATGTTTGCGTATGAGCCGCTCTGCGGTCCCACGCTTCTTGCCCGTCAGCGCATCAATCAAAACCTGCTTTGCTGCACCGCTGGTGTTGTGACGCGTTTCTTTGATCAAAACCTCCAGATCGGGCCGATTTTTGGGCAACTGGCATGCAAGTCCCTGCGCCAACGTGTCCGTCAAAGCGGGGCGATTGCTGGCATATCGGTTTCCAAAACGCGCAAGATGCTCCAGCAGGATCGCAGCATCATCCTCGTTAAGAACCATGCGATGCAAAACACGTTCTGGGTCGTCGCATTGCGGGGCAAGCTGGTCGTCTTTTTCAGAGACGGCACTGACGGTTATGAACTTTGCACGAAATGGCAGACCGACCCTACGCCAATCTTCGAAAGATGGTGGATCAAACTCGGACCGTTTGAGCCGACAATTGTCGGCAACGCTTTTCCAGACACCCTTGTAGCCGGCAGTATTGAATAAAGTCCCAAGCTGGTACCGCATGCTCCGCTTGATCGGTGATGCCCCAAAATTGGAAAGAGCCGCAATTTGCTGATGCAGCGGCCCCAATTCTGGCAAAACAAAAGCAGCGGTGCGCATAGAGCGATAGAAGACACGTGCCTGTTCTTGATAGAACGGATGGCTGTCCAGATCGCGGCCAATCGCCGTCATCAGGTTGGTATGCCGTGCGATGATTTTGCTACAATCAGAATAACCAAATATTCCAAAATCACCCAAGGCCAGAAACTGATCCAAAAATTCGCTGACAATCACGCATGTTTCATCAGAGACGCCAGCAGGAAACGACGCGAAAAACAGATCATGAAAACACTCAAGATAATCTTGATAGAGCGCTTCTGGGATCTGTGTGAGCAATGCGCAAACGTCTTGCTCGCTCATGCGAGGCGTCTCCAAACGCTTGGCGAAGGCCGCAAATATGCGCAGAGCCGTTTGCACCATGCTGCGTTTCTGGCTGCTGATCTCGTACATGCCCGGCCCGTTCCTTGGGATGGCATAGCTGTTGATCAGCATCGATCGACCAAGGCTTTCGGGTGGTTCGTTTTCGAGTGACTTAAGGTGCGGGACGACCGCCAAGAGCGCGTCGTTCGATTGCCGCATCGCGACATCCAGCGCATCATGGTCTGGTTTCCATGACCGGCCCTTTTGAAAATACACATCAAAACCAAAATGACCGGTGTCAAAGGTCTTTTCCGGATAATTCGCTTCCCGCAGTTGGCGGAAGTCATACGGGGCTTGGATGGTCAATGCCGGATCTCGCGCTTATCTTGCAGAATGATGGTCTGAACGGGCAGCAAGATCAAAGTACCGCACTACCAGTGATTGCCCGCACTTTGCAGCGGCGCAAGATCGCGGCCTCTCGCCGCGGCTTTGCTCTCAACTGCCCACAACACCCCCCGCCGCAGCAACTCAAAAGCCGGCCCCTTGTCGATGACGTCCAATTGATGACCCAGCGCGTTGTAATAAATCCGGCCCAGACCCCATTGGCGGGTCCAGATAACGGGCATATCCACCGGTCCGTTGGGACTGTGATACCACGTCACCGCATCCGTGCATGTCGTCGCCAGCACGTTGTTGGCAGGATCAACATGCAGGTAGTACTGTTCCGACGTCACATCGAAATCCGAAATCCCTGCGACCAGAGGATCATCAGAGGTGATCTTTACCCGGTATTGCACCCCGTCACCGCCCGGATGCGCCACCCAATTGGCACCCGTCATAAATTGCCAAAGCGGGCTGCTGCGGAACGCATCGCACATACCGCCATGACAACCAGCAAGCCCCGTGCCTTGCGCCACGGCTTCGGCGACATTCGTCGCCGCCTCACGGCTGAGCGTGCCATCAGTCCAGACCGGCACAATCACGTCGTAGCTTTGCAGCTTTTTCCCATCATCGAATACGCCAAGGTCATCAACCACATCGACCGCGATCCCAGCCTCTTCCAAAATGCCTTGAAATAGGCCCGCGACCTGTTCGGGCTGATGCCCCTCCCAGCCGCCCCATACAACCAATGCAGCGCTCATCTTTGCGCACCTGCAAGACGGGGCCTTTTGGGCGTCTCAGATACCAGCATCGGACGCATAACGGGGGGGTCCTTTTTCATCGCAGGTTCACTGCGTCTTACCTTTTTGTCAGATCCACCAAACCTCCGGAAAGGGGACATAAGCCCCGCGATGAGCAGAGCGAAGAGCGCCCACCCCCCGACGAATCCAGCAGCAGCCGAGGCTGCGCCAGCGGCATTGACGGGAACAGCAGGCGTGAAATCACCCCAAACCTCACCCACCGTGGGTCCATCCACCATACGGTGCGGCAACACCAACCGCTCCAATGGTGAGGCCAGTTGCAATGCCAAAAGGTTATCGCTCAACCGTGCATGCCGCGCAAACATCGCCCGCATATCCGCCTGCCGCCGGTCCAGAAAATCCGAACCTGCGAGGGCCTGCAAAGCCTCTTCCCGGCCCATTCCTTCGGCCAAGGCGCTGTCGTCAAAGCGCCTAGCCTCAATCGTCAGCGCATCAACCTGACCGGCCAAACGCTGGAGATATTGCTGCGAAAACTCAGGATATTGCGACAGGCCAACCGCGCCGCTTAATCCGCCAATCAGACAAATAGCCCTTATCATTGCAGGGCCTGCGTGTTCAATTTCGGTGTCATCTGCTGCCTCATGACATTTATTTTTCGTCAGAATAGCAGATTTGCGGCCTGCGTGAATGGCGCTTGGCCTTTATGCGCGCGCCTCCGCACGAGAGTGCAGCCAATCGATCACATTGGCAGCATCCTTGTCCGGCGGAAAGACCGGATAGAACACACGCCGGACCACGCCATCTACGGCGATCATCGTCAGGCGCTTGTGCAGATATTGTCCGGCGACTTCCATCCCCGGCAGGTCGAGCGCCACGCCCAGTTCGCGGTCGGCATCCGACAACAGCGGGAATTGTAGGTGCAATCGCTCCGCCGCCTCGCGCTGATAGTCGCTCCGCTGGGTCGAAATGCCAAAAAGATGCCGCACCCCAAGTGCCGACAACTCTGCTTGATGGTCACGAAAGGCACATGATTGCGGCGTGCAGCCACGTGCACCGGGAATGTTGTCCCAGCCATCGGGCTGATCCTGATCCGGGCGGCCCGTCATGGGATAAACGTAGATTACCGCGATCCCGTCGAGGTCCGCTAAGCACACCGAGGCCCCTTTTGTTGCGGGCAATGTGACATCCGGCAGATCCATCTCTTCAAGATGGTCTGCCTTACCGTCGTCAGATGGCGCGGGTATCAGCGACCAGTCAACTTCCGTCAGGCTCATACGATACTTTCATAGATCTTGGCGATCTTGGCCACGGCCTCTTCGGGGGGCATTTCCTCGCTTTCGCCCGTCCGGCGGCTGGTGACCTCGACCACCCCGTTTTTCAGGCCACGCGGGCCAACAGTGATCCGCCAAGGCAGACCAATCATATCCATCGTTCCAAACTTGGCCCCTGCGCGTTCGTCGCGATCATCGTAAAGCGGCTCCAACCCGCACGCGACAAGCGCAGCGTAGAGCGCCTCACAGGCGCCATCCGCCGCAGCGTCCCCGGATTTCAGGTTCACGATCCCGCAATGGAAAGGAGTCACGCCTTCGGGCCAGATGATGCCTTTGTCATCATGGCTTGCCTCGATAATGGCCCCCAGCAAGCGCGACACACCGATCCCGTGGCTGCCCATATGGACAGGCACCTTGCCGCCTTTGCCATCATCAACCAATGCACCCATCGTCTCGGAATACTTGGTTCCGAAATAGAAAATCTGCCCAACTTCGATCCCGCGCGCAGAGCGCTGGCGCTCAGCAGGGATTGTGGCAAAAAGGCTGGCGTCATGCGTTTCGTCGGTTCGGGCGTAGGGTGTTGTCCACTCGTCAAAAATCGCCTGACACTGTGCGACACTGTCATAGTCCACATCCCTGTCGCCCAAATGCAGATCCGTGACCGCACTGTCATAAAACACCTCGGATTCGCCAGTTTCAGCAAGGACAAGGAATTCGTGCGTGTCCTCCCCCCCAATCGGGCCGCTATCCGCGCGCATCGGGATCGCCTTAAGCCCCATTCGTTCATAGGTACGCAAATAGCTGACCATGTGGCGGTTATAGGCGTGCAGCGCGTCCTCTTTGTTCAGATCAAAGTTATAGCCATCCTTCATGAAGAATTCGCGCCCGCGCATCACACCAAAGCGCGGACGGACCTCATCACGGAACTTCCACTGGATATGGTAAAGCGTCAGTGGCAGCTCCTTATAGCTGGTCACATGGGCCCGGAAGATATCCGTGATCATCTCTTCGTTCGTGGGGCCGTAAAGCATCTTGCGCCCATGCCGGTCGACGATGCGCAGCATTTCAGGACCGTATGAGTTATCACGCCCCGACTCTTCCCACAGTTCACCGGGCTGCAGTGTCGGCATCAGCATCGGCAAGTGGCCTGCGCGCTGCTGTTCCTCGTGCACGATGTTTTCGAGCTTGCGCAGGACCTTAAAGCCGAGCGGCAGCCATGAATAAATCCCGGCCGTGGCCTGTTTGATCATCCCGGCCTGCAACATGTAGCGGTGGCTGACGATCTGCGCCTCGCGCGGTGTTTCTTTGAGAACTGGCAGAAAATAGCGGCTCAGGCGCATGGATGACCCCGTTTGCGTGTTTGTTCCGCTCAGGTTTAGGGCCGCGTCGCTGGACTGGCAAGCCGGACGCCGCCGGCAAAGGCAAAGCAACTGCAGAATAATTCGTGGGCCGCGTGCGTAACCCTCACGAAAACCACGCCGGACGTTCGCAAGCCTGCAAAGGGCTGACGAACCTGACCCGGCCCCGATTGAAACCAGATCGCCATATTTGATTGATCCAAGGAGACCCGAGATGACCCGCCTGATTGCCGCTATAACAACCCTTCTATGGATCTGTCTGCCTTTGGGTGTCTGGGCCGACCCAATCCCCTATCGTCTGCAAGCGGATCGGTCAGAGGTTGGTTTCATCTTTAATCTATCGGGTGCAAACAATCGTGGCTCCATGCCGGTACGCTCAGCAGATATCGTGATCGATTTCGAGCGCTTTTCAAATTCATCGGCTGACGTCACGGTCGACGTGAGCAGCGCACGCACCGGGCTGATCTTTGCAACAGAGGCCTTGAAAGCAGGCAGCGTTCTGGATGCCCGCTCGTACCCCACAATCCGTTTTCAATCCACGGCCATCCGCCCCAATGACCCGCGCAACCTGTCCGCAGGCGGCAAGATCGATGGTAACCTGACAATCCGGGGCGTGACGCGACCCGTCACACTTGATGCAGCGCTGTTCCGGCAGCAAGGCACAGCTGAGGGTGATCTGAGCCAGTTGAGCTTTCGCATCAGCGGTGCGGTAAACCGCTCCGATTTCGGCGCGTCGGGATATAGTGACATTGTTGCCGATCAGATCAGACTGGACATTGCCGCACGGGTAACGGCAGCGCAGTAAATCCCGCGCCACCCTTGCACTGGCCCCTTTGATGCCGCATCTAAAGCAAAGGCAAAATTGGACCAGATATGGCGCTTCCGGTTGGACAACAGGTGAAATATTGGAGCATTGCTACAGCGGTGTTCCTTGTTGTTTTGTGGTTTTTGGGTGATGTGATCTTGCCCTTCGTCTTGGGCGGCGCGATCGCCTATTTCCTTGATCCGGTCGCCGACCGGCTGGAAAGAGCAGGCTGCACCCGGACAATCTCGGTCGTGATCATTTCTGCCGTGGCCACATTGACCGTTGTTCTGCTGTTTCTGCTCGTCATCCCGACGCTGATCCAGCAAACCGCCGCGCTGATCGATACGGCACCAGAGCTTTTCAGCCGCTTGCGCGATTGGCTGACCGAAAGGTTCCCATCGCTTTTTGACGAAACGAGCACGATCCATCAGCAGCTTCTGGCCATAGGGGAAACGATCCAGGCCAAAGGGGGCGAGCTGGTGAATGGGCTAGTCAGTTCCGCCCTTGGGCTGATCAACATCCTTGTTTTGATGATCATCGTGCCAGTCGTCGCATTTTACATGCTGCTTGACTGGGACAACATGACCGCCAAGGTCGATAGCATGCTGCCCCGCGATCACGTCGGCACGATCCGGCGTCTGGCCAAAGAAATCGATCAAACGCTGGCCTCTTTCATTCGCGGACAAGGCACCGTCTGTCTGGTGCTGGGGACATATTATGCGGTCGCGCTGATGGTCGCCGGGCTGAACTTTGGACTGATCGTTGGTTTTATCGCCGGGCTGATCACGTTCATCCCCTATGTCGGCGCGTTGGTCGGTGGGATCCTGGCCATTGGTCTGGCACTGTTTCAGTTCTGGGGAACAGTCGAGATCGTTGACGGCGAAACCATCAGCTATACCACCAATTGGCTGCGGATCGGCATCGTTGCCGCTATCTTCGGATTGGGTCAGTTTCTGGAAGGGAACATCCTGACACCGAAACTGGTTGGTGGGTCAGTTGGCCTGCATCCCGTCTGGCTTTTGTTCGCGCTGTCCGTTTTCGGGTCGCTCTTTGGCTTTGTCGGCATGCTTGTCGCGGTTCCTGTCGCCGCCGTAATTGGTGTGGTGACGCGCTACGCGCTTGAGCAATACAAGGGCAGCCTGCTTTATCGCGGATTGTCACGGGACGACTAGATGGCCGATCAGCTTTCTTTTGACTGGCCAACCGGGGTTGCGCTGGGTGTGCAGGATTTCTTTGTGTCTGACGCCAATGCTCAAGCCTATGCGATGATCGAAGCGCCGGATACTTGGCCCGACCGCAAACTGGTCATTGCAGGGCCTCACGGGTGTGGCAAAAGCCACCTTGCGCGTATCTTTGCCCAAGCGCAGGATGCGCATATCTTGCAGGCGTCCGCATTGCGCGCCGACGACCATTTCGACACAAACGTCGTGATTGTCGAAGACATGGAACAGCTGCCTCAACCCTGCGAAGAAGCGATGTTTCACATGCACAATCACCTGCGCAACACTGGCGGGACGCTTTTGATGACAGCGCAGTTACCGCCGGCAAGGTGGAATATCGCCCTTCCCGATCTGGCAAGCCGCATGCAGGCCACAAATGTCGTCCAGATCGCCAACCCGGATGATGCACTGCTTTGCGCACTTTTGATGAAGCTGTTCGCCGACCGTCAGATCATGCCGAAACCGGATCTGATCAGATACCTCACTCCACGGATCGAACGGTCCTTTTTGGCAGCCGCAAACATCGTGGCGCGATTAGATGACGCCGGATTGGCGCAAGGCCGCAAGATCAACCGGGACCTGGCCCGCGACCTGCTGGACAACAGCGGCTGACACCGCAATACTTGTCACAGAACCGCAACAGATGCGGGACATAAGGCTTCATGACCAAAGCGAATTTCTTAGAGGGGGAATATCCCGCTCCCACGACGTTGGACATTGATCTGACCGCACCCGCGCGTTTCGTAAACCGCGAGCTTAGCTGGTTGCAGTTCAACTGGCGCGTACTTGAAGAGGCGGAAAACCCCGGCGTGCCATTGCTTGAGCGGCTACGGTTTTTGTCGATTTCGGCCACCAATCTGGATGAATTCTATACCGTGCGTGTCGCAGGCCTGCGCGAACTGGCCATGGAGGGCAACACGACACCTGGCCTGGATGGGCTGACCCCCGCTGAACAGCTAGTGGTTATTGATCAGGATGCGCGCGCGCTGATGGCGCGGCAACAAACTGTGTTCGACATTCTGCAGAGCGAAATGGTGCGGCAGGACATTCACCTTTTGAACAGACATGATCTGAGCAAGGATGACATCTCGTATCTGGAAGACGTGTTCATCGAACAGGTCTTTCCGGTCTTGTCCCCGTTGGCGATTGACCCTGCCCACCCTTTCCCGTTCCTGCCCAATGAAGGCTTTGCGCTGGCCCTTCAGCTGGAACGGCCCAGCGACAAGCGCCAGCTTCGTTCGCTTTTACCAGTGCCGGCTCAGATTGATCGCTTTGTGGCACTGCCCGCTGATAGCGGGCACAGGTTCCTGCCTTTGGAAGAGCTTTTGCTGCTGCATATCGCGCGTTTGTTTCCGGGCTATCAGGTCAAGGGGCATTGTGCCTTCAAGGTCTTACGCGACAGCGATCTGGAAGTGGAAGACGAGGCCGAAGACCTCGTGCGCGAGTTTGAAACAGCATTGAAACGGCGGCGACGGGGCGAGGTTGTGCGCCTGAAACTGTCCGGCGGCGCGCCAAACGCCCTTAAGTCGCTGATCATGGACGAACTGCATGTAAGCGAGGAAACCGTGATCGAGGTGGACGGGCTGATCGGCATCGCAGACCTTGGCGAGCTGGTGCTTGACAGCCGTCCTGATCTGCTTTGGCCCCCGTTCAGTCCGCGGGTCCCCGAACGCGTGCAGGACCATGACGGCGATATGTTCGCGGCCATCCGGCAAAAGGACATGCTGCTGCACCACCCCTATGAGACGTTCGACATGGTTGTCCGTTTCCTCAAACAAGCCGCCCGCGACCCAAATGTGGTGGCCATCAAACAGACGCTCTATCGGACATCCAAAAAATCCCCGATTGTCGAAGCACTGTGCGAAGCCGCCGAGGATGGCAAATCCGTCACGGCACTGGTCGAGCTAAAGGCGCGCTTTGACGAGGCCGCCAATATCCGTCAATCCCGCAGGTTGGAGCGGGCGGGTGCGCATGTGGTGTACGGCTTTCTGAACTACAAAACCCATGCCAAGATCAGCACGGTTGTACGGCGTGAAGGCGATAAGCTTGTTACCTACACCCATTTTGGCACCGGGAATTACCATCCGATTACGGCCCGGATTTACACCGACCTCAGTCTGTTTACCTGTGACGCCAAACTAGGCCGCGATGCAACCAAGGTTTTCAACTACCTGTCGGGTTATGCCCAGCCCGAGGGTCTGGAAAACCTTGCCATTTCACCGCTCACCCTCAAGCAAACGCTGATCGACCGGATCAAGGCAGAGGCCGAAAATGCCAAAGCTGGCAAACCGGCGATGATCTGGGCCAAGATGAACTCTCTGATCGAAAGCGACGTGATTGATGCGCTTTATGCGGCCAGTCAGGACGGTGTGAAAATCGACCTTGTGGTGCGTGGCATCTGCGGGCTGCGCCCTGGTGTAAAGGGCCTGTCCGAGAACATTCGCGTCAAGTCAGTGGTGGGCCGGTTTCTTGAACACTCCCGCATTGTCTGTTTTGGCAACGGCAGCGCGCTGCCATCCAAAAAGGCGAAGGTTTACATCAGTTCCGCTGACTGGATGGGCCGTAACCTGAACCGACGTGTCGAAACCTTGGTCGAGATCAAGAATGCCACTGTAAAAGCCCAGATCGTCAGCCAGATCATGGCCGCCAATATGGCTGATGTTGCGCAAAGCTGGGTGATGGCAGCTGATGGCAGCTTTGCACGTGCAACGATCGAGGATGGCGAATTTCCGTTCAACTGCCACCGGTTCTTCATGGAGAACCCCTCGCTCTCGGGTCGTGGTTCGGCTGGCGCTTCAGATGTCCCGCGCTTGACCCATACGCATGATTGATTGATACCTTTTGGCGGGGACGACGCCGGGGATATTCATGACACAGATGCTGGATGCGGATGCCATTGATTGGGGGCCTTTCGGGCGTCCGCTGTTTCAGGATGCCGCCGCCAAGGGTCTTAGCCGGGTTGGCGTGATCGATGTCGGCTCCAACTCAGTTCGACTGGTCGTGTTTGATGGAGCCGCGCGCTCGCCTGCCTATTTTTATAATGAAAAGATCATGTGCGCGTTGGGGGCGGGCCTATCAGAAACAGGCCATCTGAACCCCGAAGGCCGCAAGCGCGCCATCGCGGCAATTCGGCGCTTTGCTGCCCTTGCCCAGGGGATGGGTATCCCGCCACTGACCGCGGTCGCCACTGCTGCCGTGCGCGAGGCCTCAGATGGCAAGGACTTCAAAGACGAAGTGCAACGCGAAACCGGGATCAAGCTGTGGATCATCGACGGCAAGGAAGAGGCCCGGCTGTCTGCCCAGGGGGTGCTACTAGGCTGGCCGGGCAGCTACGGTCTGGTCTGCGATATTGGCGGATCGTCGATGGAGCTTGCCGATCTGGCCGAAGGGCGTGTGGGACGGCGCGTGACATCCGCACTGGGTCCGCTGAAACTGCGTGAGATCAAAGGCGGGCGCAAAGCGATCAAGGCGTATGTGCGCGAAACAATGGAACGCCTGCATGATGAGATGGGCAATGTCACCGGCATGCGCCTGTTTCTGGTCGGCGGATCGTGGCGGGCAATTGCACGCGTCGACATGGCGCGGCGGGACTACCCACTGACCGTTCTGCATGAATACCGCATGTCATCGCGCCAGATCAGCAATACAGCCGAGTACATCCGTAAATCCGACCTGCAGGAGCTGCGCGCGCGGTGCAATATCTCTGACAGTCGCATGTCGCTTGTCCCCTATGCGAGCATCGTTCTGAAAGAGCTGATGCGCAGATTCAAACCCAAAGATGTGGCTGTGTCGTCTTATGGGATCCGCGAAGGAATGCTGTATGAACAGATGCCGCGCGAACTGCGCGAACGTGACCCGCTGATTGAGGCCTGTCGCTTTGCCGAGGCCAAAGACGCACGCCTGCCCGGCTTTGGGCGGGTTCTATATGATTTCGTCAAACCGCTGTTTCCCCGCGCCAACTGGCAACGCAAACGCATTATCAAGGCGGCCTGCCTGCTGCATGACGTAAGCTGGCGTGCGCATCCGGATTACCGGGCAGAGGTCACGTTTGACAATGCTACACGGGCGAATCTGGGCGGGCTTAAGCATTACGAACGCGTGTTGCTAGGGCTCGCATTAATGAACCGCTACACCAGCAAGACCAGCAATTCGCGGTTCAAACCATTGTTTGACATGCTGAACGCGGATCAGATCCGCGAGGCCGAGATATTGGGCAAAGCGATGCGTCTTGGCGCCATGCTCTGGCTGACAGCCGACGAAGAGCCTGGCAGCCTCAAGTGGAGCCCCAAGTCCAAGGAGCTCAGGCTGACGCTGACGCACAACGCGCGACCTTTATTTGGTGAAGTCGCCGAGGCTCGTTTTGCTGCACTTGCCAATGTTCTCGGCGGTCAGCCTGTCGTTCGGTTCAAGAAGTAACTGCGGCTTAGTCCGGGTGCGGCACATCGCCTTTATGTGTTCAGATGGGCCGGTAAGCGGATCACAATGTCTGGCTTTTGTCGAGCAGAGTGGAATGTAAGTTAAGGGGTGCGGCTTGGCTGGCCCAATATGCGGGCTAGTCTTACGGAACCTTTTCAACATGTTCTTGATCACATTACAGAAGACAAACCAGAAAATCCGCCTGAAAAATAGGCATATCTGCGCCGCTCTTTTGGGCAAACGTCATCAGAATGCACAGTAATCGCGCGCCAAATGCCAAAACTGGATCGCCGCTCGCGGACAACACATTTAGGACACATTCTTGCCTGACTAACGACATAATATGGCGATGCAAATCGAATAATTAATACATTATTTATCTTCATATATTCGCGAATACCCGTTCTTTCGTGTGATCAGTAAGTGGGAGGAGTGTTTTATGCTCGATGCGGACGCCGTGGAAACCGACGTAATGACCTTTGACGTGGCAACAGCCAGCATCAAAGGGGCGCGGGAATATCAACAAGACAGTCTTATTTCAAACTTTGCTTTGGGCCAAACATCAGGGTTTGCCATAGTTGCTGATGGTTTGGGCGGTCACGTAGGCGGACATGTTGCCAGTGCCTTGGTCACCGCAGAGGTGTTCGGACACCTCAAAATGAAAGAAGACCAGCTGGACGCCGGAACGCTCAACATCCCGCTTGCGCTGCGTGAAGCGGCCGAAGCAGCGAATACGCGCGTCGCAAGGCAGGTGCGCGAGGATGACAGCCTGCACGGTATGGGATCGACAATGCTGGTTCCCGTGATCCGGGCCGACAAGCTTTATTGGATATCCGTAGGCGACTCTCCGTTATTTCTATTTCGACAGGGCGCATTGCGTCAGCTAAACCAAGATCATTCAATGGCGCCACAGATCGACATGATGGTCAAAACAGGCGCAATGTCTCCTGAAACCGCGAAAAGCCATCCGGATCGCAATGCGCTGACATCCGTGATCAGCGGTGAAGAGATTGATAAAATCGACTGTCCCACAAGCCCGATTGCATTGCAGCCCGAAGATATCATCGTGGCATCAAGTGACGGGCTGCAGTTTCTGTCCAACAGCACGATTGCTAATACTTTGATGATGTCGAAGGACGGGCGCAGCGTTGACATTGCAAATGCTTTTCTTGACGCCATCGCAGAGTTGGACGACCCACATCAGGACAACACGGCTTTTGTCATTATCAAGCTAAGCGTCGGATCAATAGAAACGGATGTCACCGATGCGGATGATTTACCCGTTCTTGCCGTTGCGGATGACATGGATTTTGACGACGAAGACGATCCTGAAACCGATGTAGGCGCTGGGTCTGCATTGCCCGTTTCTGGTGCGCGTCGCATGAAACGAGCCGTGGCCCGCGCTGCGGCTGCAGCGGCACAGGCCGAAAGGCTGCGGGCCGCGAATAGCAAATCTGACGAGGCCGCATCAGATAGTGAAGAAGATACTGCTGATCAGCCTAGTGAGCGGAAGGCATATTGGTATCGCGGCCAGAAATACTACAAGGATTAGCCTGTTGGATCCCCAGTCACTTTGGCCGTCAAAGTTCGATCTCACCCGTGTCGCTTTGCGGCACCCAGATTGGCGCATCTGGTTTCCGCCGAATAATGATATCGCCGTTGGGTAGAAACTCGGGCGCCTGATAGTTGCTGAAATCATCAACCTTGTTCAACAGGTCGCTCAGGGCTGGCCCCATCGTTGTGAGGAAATCGCCCATGTCAGGTGCCATATCTTCCAATGAGTCGCGTAAACCGGAAATGGCTGGCTCTACTTCCGACATCAGGCCGCGCATCAGCATCCGCGCGCCCTCTTCCATAAGATTGAAGCCATCTTCGATTTCGGCACTATCGTCCTGCGCCAGGGCGGGCGTGACGCTTAGACCAATGGCAAGTGTCAGTGCTGCTATCTGTTTCATGATATAAGTATAATGCGCTAAAACGCGCGTTTCAAATCACAGATTGATGTCCAGCACGACAGGGAAATGATCGGAGGCCAGCAACAAAGCTTCGCGCAGAGGTGGGTTGGCGTAGCAGTCGGGATGATCAAACGGATGCCAAATTTGCCAGACAGGTGCTTTTTTCATAAGACCCGGCGACACCATGATGTAATCCAGCAGTGCTTGCAGATAAGGCCCTTCTTTGCGTTTGAAGCGCGCCGTTGTTGGCATTGCCCCGATCCTTGAACCTAATGCCATTCGCGCATGTGGATCATAAAGCTGATGATCACACCCTTCACCCAATACGATCTCTACGCTGGAGCGCCCAAACAGCTTTTCGTACTCATCCAGGCCCGGGCCATCGTTGAAATCACCCAGAACAATCAGATCATCACCCGCTGCCAGATGCGCTGCAACCCTTTTGCGCAGCCAGATACACTGGGCCAGCTGCTTGCGTCGGTTTGCAATCGCAATACGCGTGGCTTCGGCTGCATTCCCGGCACCATGTGGCGCCTTTGACTTTGCATGTACGCCAATGAGACGTACCGCCGCGTCGGGTGTCGTCAGCGCCACCTCAAGCGGGGGTTTTGACCACCGGATGGCATCAGGTGCTGCGTCTATATCCAGATCGCGCTGGTAGGTGTGATCAAAGCGTGGCGCATCATCATTGGACTGCGGATCATGCCGCACGTCGATCAGTTTGGGATCATAAAGCAGCGCAATTTCTTGCTGCGTTTCGTTGGCAAACCCGGTCAAGACATCCGTTGTCCGCAAGTCAAACGCATCTGCAAAACGCGACAGTGCAGCAATTGTACTACGATTGCGACTGGTGTCGGGTGCCTCGATAATCATGACCGCATCCGCGTCGAGCGCGCGAAAAACAGTCCCCAATGCTGCGATCTGTTGGGCCTTGGTCACATCCCAGCGCGATGACCAGGTTGCATCATTCACGAGGTCTCCATCATCATCGAAAAGGGTGTTGAACCATTCGACGTTGTATGTCGCAATCCTCATGCAGCAGACCGCTGGATTTCTTCCCATGCACGGTTAATCGCAACCATGCGTCGCTCGGCCAGTTTTACAGCCTCTTCCGGGACACCGCGTGCGATCATCTGATCGGGGTGGCTTTCTCGAACCAGTCTGCGCCATGCGGCACGGGCCACTTCAAGCGATGCATCAGGCTCGACCCCAAGCACGTCGTAAGGATCCCTGTCCGCATCCGTAACAAACTGCGCCCGAATGCCACGAAAACGCCGATCATCGAAGCCAAAGATCGTGGCAACATCACGCAAAAAGGCATCTTCGTTTTGATGGTACTGCCCGTCTGCCATTGCAATGTGAAACAAGCCCTCAAGCAGGTCGCAAAGAGGCGCATCATCTTCGGCATACATCGCCTTTATCCTGCGTGCATATAAATCGAAGCCTGCCACGTCCTGACGCGCAAGGTTAAACACACGCGCTGCGTTCGCCTCTTCCTCTGGCGGGATCAGGAATACCTCGCGAAAAGCCACGACCTCGTCTTTGGTCACCTGTCCATCGGCTTTGGCCATCTTTGCACCCAATGCGATAACGGCAATGGCAAAGGCAACCGTCTTGTCCGGAGAGGCGCGCAATTTATCAAAGACAGCCGACAACCCTTCACCCTTTGCAAGGGCAGCAATTGCGTCGGCCATACGTGACCAGATAGACATACTTCGTTTCCTTTAGCGCGGCTTGGCTCTTGGATCAAACTGCACTCCGCATACGAACTTGAACCCGACTTCGGCAAGTGTTGCAACCGGCGCAAGGCCGCAGGTATCGCAAAAGACAAGGTACTTGTGAATTCGGTAGGCAGGGATCTGTGATATCCAGATCCCGCGCGGCTGCTGACCACTCTCGTCTCTTGGGTCCTGCCGGTCGTATATGTTGCGGCGGCACAACGTGTCAGCAAAGGTAGCGCGCGCCATCCTGCGTATCGAACTTGGCAGTAAATCCGGGCGGACCGGCCAGGAACTGAACACGCGGATCAGGAAGATCGATCATCGCGGCAATAGCTTCGGCATCCGGATGGCTGATCGTGAGCAGTTCAAGACGACAGCCGCTATCGGGCAGGCTTTTGGACGGGTGCACGTTATCGGGCCATTCTATGAGTGTTGGGTAAGCTCCCGCATAGGGCAACGTGCCGTCATCGGGCACGGTGATCTGCCATGTCAGATCACCCCTTTGCATATTACGGGCGATACCCACAGAAGCAGGGACTGCGCCAAGCGTTGCCGCCAAATCTGGTGTGCTGCAAATCCAGTTGGCGAGCCGGGGCGGTCCGGAAAACGTATCAAGCCCGAACCAGCGCGCCTCGGACACCGGAGGTGCGTCGGGATCGACGGCGATCACCTCGAAATAAAGACCATCCGCCAGTCCCAGCAGCGTATTATGCGTGCCATAGCGCAGATGTTTCCCACCCGGTTGCATCTTAACGCCAAGTTCTGCCTCTACCCAAGCGGTGCCCTCGGCAAGGTCTGTACAGGCGACAGCAAGATGATCGAGTGTCAGCGGCATGTGCCCCGCCAGATCAGATTTCCAGAGATTTGATGCACCTCAACTCCGCGCCTCGCGGATGAGCCCCAAGATATCCTGCGCGGCTCTTGGTATATTCGTACCGGGCCCAAAGATTGCCTTGACCCCCGCATCATAAAGGAACTGGTAGTCCTGTTGCGGGATCACACCGCCGCAGATCACGATGATGTCCTCTGCATCCGCATCCTTGAGCGCTTGCACCAGCTTTGGCGCCAATGTCTTGTGCCCAGCCGCCTGGCTACTGATCCCGATCACATGCACATCATTGTCAATGGCATCCTGTGCCGCCTCATCCGGTGTCTGGAACAGCGGTCCCACATCCACGTCAAAGCCGATATCCGCGAAGGCCGTCGCAATCACTTTCGCCCCCCGATCATGTCCGTCCTGCCCCATCTTCACGACCAGCATACGCGGGCGACGCCCCTCGTCTTCCGCAAAGGCTTCCACGCTTTCTTGAATAGCGGCAAAACCTTCATCACCCTCATAAGCTGCGCCATAAACACCTGCCAATGTCTTCACCTCGGCCCGGTGTCGTCCAAATGCCTTTTCCATTGCCATGCTGATTTCTCCAACTGTCGCGCGGCTCCTTGCGGCCTCAACAGCCGCTTCCAAGAGGTTGCCGCCTTCATTTGCCCGGCGGGTAAGCTCGGCCAGCGCTGCATCGCAAGCCGCCTCATCGCGGCCCGCCTTTGTGGATTCAATCCGCGCAATCTGCGCCTCACGCACCGCCGCATTGTCGATATCGAGGATATCGATCGGGTCCTCGTTGTCCTTGCGGTACTTGTTGACGCCCACAATAACCTCGGTGCCACGATCAATATCGGCCTGACGGCGGGCGGCTGTTTCCTCAATCCGCAGTTTCGGCATGCCTGATGCGACGGCCTTGGTCATGCCACCCATCTCTTCGACTTCTTCGATCAGTTCCCACGCCTTTTCGGCAAGTTCATTGGTCAGACTTTCGACATAGTAAGAGCCCGCCAGCGGATCGACCACGTTAGTTACGCCGGTTTCTTCCTGCAAAATCAACTGCGTATTGCGCGCAATACGTGCACTGAATTCAGTCGGCAGCGCGATTGCCTCGTCCAGCGCATTGGTATGCAGGGATTGCGTACCGCCCAGAACGGCGCTCATCGCCTCATAAGCCGTGCGGATGACATTGTTGTAGGGATCCTGTTCCTGCAGGCTCACGCCTGAGGTCTGACAGTGGGTCCGCAACATCGAAGACTTAGGATTTTTCGGCGCAAACTCCTCCATAATCCGCGCCCAAAGCAGGCGCGCAGCCCGAAGTTTAGCAGCCTCCATGAAGAAATTCATGCCGATGGCGAAGAAGAAACTGAGCCGCCCCGCAAACTGATCCACATCCATACCGCGTGCAATAGCCGCACGGACGTACTCTCGTCCGTCGGCGAGCGTATAGGCCAGTTCCTGCACGAGGTTCGCACCAGCCTCTTGCATGTGATAGCCACTGATGCTGATCGAATTGAATTTCGGCATCTCGTTCGTCGTATATTCGATGATATCGGCGATGATGCGCATCGATGGCTCGGGCGGATACACATAAGTATTGCGCACCATGAACTCTTTCAGGATGTCATTCTGAATGGTGCCTGACAGCACGTTGCGCGGATGACCCTGCTCTTCGCCTGCGACGATGAAATTAGCCAGGATCGGGATGACCGCGCCATTCATCGTCATCGATACGGAAACTTTGTCCAACGGAATTCCATCAAAAAGGATTTTCATATCCTCGACGCTGTCTATGGCGACGCCAGCCTTGCCCACATCGCCGTCAACGCGTGGATGATCGCTGTCATAGCCTCTGTGCGTGGCCAGATCGAAGGCGACTGATACGCCCTGCTGGCCAGCATCAAGCGCCTTGCGGTAAAACGCATTCGACTCTTCTGCTGTTGAAAATCCCGCATATTGGCGGATCGTCCAGGGGCGGCCCGCATACATCGTCGCCTTCACCCCACGTGTAAATGGCGCTTGCCCCGGAATGCCGCCCATATGGGGTAAATCCGCGACGTCCTCGGCGGTATAAAGCGGCTTGACGCTAATCCCTTCTAATGTGCCCCAATCCAAGGCCTCCAGCGGCTTGCCGCGCAGCTCTTTGGTAGCGATTTCAGCCCATGTCTTGTAATCAGTCATGTCAAACTCCGGGGGTAAGTGCGCGCACCATCACAAAATTCTTTGCGATGTTTTGCCCTTGGGCCTTAGCTTTTGCCAAAGCCGCCTCTATATCTGAGATTATGAAAGCGATGATGTATATCCGTTTGGCCGCTGCTGCCAGCGTCTTGGCCGCCACCAGCCTGCATGCCCAGGCCACAACTGTGCTTGAACGCTGGGAGGAAGACCGTACCCAAGTGTTTGACGCCGCCGAGATCAGCAAGGATGATCTGCAATGGGTCGCCCGGCCTTTGGTTGTGTTTGCTGATACGCCCAATGACCCAAGGTTCCAGCAGCAGATGGACCGTTTGCTGGCAGATTTGGATGATCTGGCAGAGCGTGACGTAATCATCATCACCGATACTGACCCATCAGCCGAAACGGAGCTGCGCACGGCCCTGCGCCCGCGCGGATACATGATGGCGCTGATTGGCAAAGATGGGCGGGTTGCATTGCGCAAACCGGCACCTTGGAGCGTACGGGAACTCTCACGCTCAATCGACAAGATGCCGTTGCGCCAACAGGAAATCGCGGACCGCCGGGTATTGGGGCAATAGCCTTCGAATTTGTCTCCCGACTCATATGTCGGGCAGCCTATGCCCATCCCATCGCACCAGACATGCGCCGTTAAAGAGGCGCCTGCCTTTGCCGTGACCGGAGCGACCTTCACGCCCACGCAGGCTTGGGGGCTACGCTTCATTATTTCGACGCAACGGTTCATCCAAACTCCATGATCACGTCATCAACAGCAAGGCTGTCACCCGCTGCAGCATTGATCTTTTTGACCACCCCCTTGCGTTCCGCTCGCAAGATGTTTTCCATCTTCATCGCCTCAACGGTGCACAACGCCTGTCCCTCTTGTACCTCATCCCCGGCTTCAACATCGATTTTTACGATCAGCCCAGGCATTGGGCAGAGCAGCAATTTCGAAGTATCGGGGGGCAACTTTTCGGGCATCAAGGCGGCAAGCTCTGCCTGACGGGGGCTGCGCACATGGACCTTCAGATCGGCCCCGCGATAACGCACCCGAAACCCACCAGAGACCTTACCGATTTTCAGCACCAGAGGGTCGCCATTGACCATTAGCCGCGCCAGGGGATCGCCCGGCGTCCAGTCGCTTTCGACACGCAGGGTCTGATCCCCGACGGTCACATTTGCACCGGCCCTGTCTGCGTCAATCGTAACCTCATGGGAATGACCCTGTAGGCGTACGACCCAGTCATCACCCACTTTGCGTTCATGATTGTCCATCCGACCCGAGATCCGCGCCCGCCGGATTTCACCCACGCGGTGCATGGCTGCTGCGGCAGCGGCAATGCGGATGCACGTCTCTTCCGGCAGGGTAACGCCATCAAAGCCTTCGGGATACTCTTCCTCGATAAAGGCTGTGGTCATGTTGCCAGATGTAAATTTTGGGTTGTCATAAACAGCGGCCAGGAATGGCAGGTTATGCCCAATCCCTTCCAACTCGAACCCGTCCAATGCTAGGCGCATTTCCTCAATCGCCATGGCCCGATCCGGAGCCCATGTGCAGAGCTTCGCGATCATCGGATCGTAATACATGCTGATCTCGCCGCCTTCATAGACACCAGTATCGTTGCGCACAGCGCGCGTTTCCGTCGCCTCTTCCGCGGGTGGCCGATAGCGCACCAACCGCCCGATGGAAGGCAGAAAGTTACGATATGGGTCTTCGGCATAGAGCCGGCTTTCCATCGCCCAGCCGTTGATCTTCAGGTCCGACTGCTGGAAGGGCAGCTTTTCACCTGCGGCAACCCGGATCATCTGTTCGACCAGATCAACGCCGGTGATCAATTCGGTCACCGGATGCTCCACTTGCAGCCGCGTATTCATTTCAAGGAAATAGAAGTTCCGGTCGCCATCCACGATAAACTCCACCGTGCCCGCGCTCGTGTAACCAACAGCCTGCGCCAAAGCGACCGACTGTTCTCCCATGGCTTTGCGGGTGGCCTCATCCAGAAAAGGCGATGGCGCTTCCTCAATCACCTTCTGGTTCCGACGCTGGATCGAGCATTCGCGCTCATGCAGATAAACCGCATTGCCGTGACTGTCGCAAAGCACCTGTATCTCGATATGGCGCGGCTGCGTGACGAATTTTTCGATGAAAATCCGGTCATCGCCAAAGCTATTCGCCGCCTCGTTTTTGGAACTCTGAAACCCCTCGCGGGCCTCGCTATCGTTCCAGGCGATGCGCATACCTTTGCCTCCACCGCCGGCAGAGGCCTTGATCATCACCGGATAGCCGATCTCATTGCTGATCTTCACAGCCTCTTCGGCATCCTCGATCAGGCCCATGTAACCCGGCACGGTCGAGACTTCCGCGTCCTGCGCGATCTTCTTGGAGGTAATCTTATCACCCATCGCCTCAATCGCGCCTTTGGGTGGGCCGATGAAAGCGACACCAGCGGCCTCAAGCGCCTCGGCGAATTTGGGGTTCTCGGACAGGAAACCATATCCAGGATGCACGGCCTCCGCCCCGGTCTGCTTGATGGCGTCCATCACCTTGTCGATCACGATATAGGACTGGTTGGCCGGGGGCGGGCCGATATGCACGGCCTCATCCGCCATCTGCACGTGCAGCGCATTGCGGTCAGCATCCGAATAGATCGCGACCGTCTGAATGCCCATCCTGCGGGCGGTCTTGATCACACGGCAGGCGATTTCGCCGCGATTGGCGATGAGTATTTTCTTGAACATTTACTTTCCGTCCCCAAAACGCAGAACCGCCGCCGCAGACATGCTGCGACGACGGTCCCATTGATATCCTCGCGCGGTCAGCGCGGGTTGATTTCGATTAGCGGCAGCCGTTGATACCTGCGTCGTCGCACAGCACACCAGCGGCAGCACCTGCCAGGATTGTACCTGTGCGGTCTGTACCCAGAACTTCGGAAGCGACAAGGCCAGCGCCTGCACCTGCAACGCCACGTTCAACGTCGCCTTCAAGACAACCGGCAAGCCCAAATACAGCAACAGCTGCGATGATGATTGATTTCTTTTGCATAGTCTTCTGCCTAACTTTTGTTTCGACGTAGCCCCGGAATGGGCGTCTACTGCAGCAGACTGAATAGCTGAACCGACCTGATATCCAATAACAATGGCTATATCTTTTGTTGATCGGCGAAAAAACGCAATCGACCTGCCTTGGGACAAGGCAGGTCGATCTAGGGAAGGGTAACGTTGTAGACAATCGGCAGGTACGCGCTTGCTGGAACGCGTCTCTGCTCCATTGATATTGCTGGAAGAAAGCACCTCTGGAAAGCGGCGTATTGTGCCCCCCCAAAAATGGGCGGATTCCCGCTTAGATTGTATTGCAATTCTGTAGCTATCGTGAGCATGTGACATTACTGCATCCCACCAATCTCGGGAAAGCTGATGCGTGCAACCTCAAGGTTAATGCGCAACATCGCATCATAGCTTTTTGGATCAAACGGGTCTTCGGCAGGAATCACTTCGCGGCCAAAAAGCCAGCTGAGCCGACCCGCATCCAGATTTCCCCGCACAAATGGCTGATCACCGAACTGATCCCACAAGGCCTGCATAAAACCAGCGTCGGCGCGCTTGTCAGCAGGTCGCCTGTCCGCATAGCGCACCCGTTCGGCGATCTCGGTGGCGATGCCATCCTTGTTGGCACGCCGGATGATGAATTGAAAATCTGTGCCGGGAAGACGTCCGGGGAAACCACGATGTTTTTCCATGTCACACAGCCCCTGTGGCAGGGGCGATGCAGCGGGCGGGCCGACAGGCCCACCCGCGACTTGGATGACTAGTTAATCGCGCGGTAAATATCGACCGCTTGAATGCGGGCCGTGTCCGAAGTGACCTGTAGTGGAGCACGGTCCTGACTGCCCGATACAGCCACCAGCGCGAGAAGCGCTGCGAATGCAAAGGCCAGAATTCCTTGTACCATTTTTGTTGCCTGCCTCTTTTTGTGCAGGGATCCACATGGTCGTTGCCAGCTTCCCCCCACGAGGGCGCGATACCATCATCGCGTGACATCACCATAGCCAAAAATGCTTTGTTTTCATATGCCTGCCGAGCGAACCTATCCACGTGTGACGTGGGGGCACCATAAGCGGCGGATTGCCCAGCGCAAAAGAGCATATCTTGTGCTTTGACGCGCAACGCATCGAAATATTGCGTGCATTGTGCGAAAAACCCACTCAACACATTTCTGCGTGAAGCAGCAGGTTTCTGCCAGAAGTGGCTGAATACCGCAGCGAAATATGACAATCCGTAACTCAAAGCGGGATATTGTCGTGTTTTTTCCATGGGGTGCGGGATTGTTTGTTCCGCAGCGACGCAAAAGCACGACAGACGCGCTTGCGGGTCGAATGCGGCATGATCACCTCATCAATGAACCCCTTCTCTGCCGCAACAAACGGGTTCGCAAACCTCTCTTCATAGTCCTGTGTGTGTTGAGCCGTCTTTTCGGCATCATCAAGATCAGCACGGTGAATAATCTCGGTTGCGCCCTTCGCACCCATCACTGCGATTTCCGCCGTCGGCCACGCATAGTTGAAATCAGCCGCCAGATGTTTCGATGACATCACCACATATGCCCCGCCATATGCTTTGCGGGTAATCACCGTGACCTTTGGCACTGTTGCCTCACCATAAGCATAAAGCAGCTTGGCGCCGTGTTTAATCACACCGCCATATTCCTGGCTGGTGCCAGGTAGGAAGCCCGGCACGTCAATCAGGGTCAGAATAGGGATCTCGAACGCATCGCAGAACCGCACGAAACGTGCTGCTTTTCGCGCACTGTCGATGTCGATGCAGCCTGCCAACACCATGGGTTGGTTGGCCACCACACCAACGGTCGCGCCTTCCATCCGGATAAAACCCGTCAGGATGTTTTTTGCGAATTCCTCCTGAATCTCGTAAAAATCACCTTCATCGGCCAGCTTGTGGATCAACTCCTTCATGTCGTAGGGCGTGTTCGGGTTGTCGGGGATCAGCGTATCAAGGCTGTTTTCAATACGGTTCACATCATCAAAAAACGGCCGGACAGGTGGCTTTTCACGATTGTTCAACGGCAGGAAATCGACAAGGCGCCGCACCTCGGCCAAAGCTTCAACATCGTTTTCAAAAGCAGCATCAGCGACCGAAGATTTCTTGGTATGGGTGGAAGCGCCGCCCAACTCTTCAGCAGAGACAACTTCGTTGGTCACCGTCTTGACGACGTCGGGTCCTGTCACAAACATGTAAGAGCTGTCTTTGACCATGAATATGAAGTCGGTCATCGCAGGACTATAGACAGCCCCCCCCGCGCATGGCCCCATGATCACACTGATCTGCGGAACCACGCCCGAGGCCATGATGTTGCGCTGAAAGACCTCGCCATATGCGGCAAGGCTCGCCACACCTTCTTGAATACGGGCACCGCCCGAGTCGTTAATGCCAATGATTGGCGCGCCATTCTGGACCGCCATGTCCATGATCTTGCAAATCTTCTGGCCATGCGTTTCAGACACAGACCCGCCCATAACGGTAAAGTCCTGACTGAATACATAAACCATGCGACCATTGATGGTGCCCCAGCCAGTAACAACACCATCACCGGCGGGCCGCTCTTTCTCCATCCCGAAGTCGGTGCAGCGATGGGCAACAAACATGTCGAACTCTTCAAATGATCCCGCATCCAAAAGAAGCTCGATCCGTTCACGTGCGGTCAGCTTGCCCTTCTTATGCTGTGCTGCAATCCGGCGCTCACCGCCGCCAAGTCGCGCAAGCTCACGTCTATTTTCCAGTTCCTGCAAGACATCCATCTGATCACATCCCGTATTTTTCAACTGCGAGCATAGCGGGCACAAACATAAGACAGAAGCACGAACGCAAATATTTGCAAACAAAAGAGTTAGCTTCTCTCAATAATTGCAAATTCGCAAATACATCAATGGACGGACTCGCGCATGGACATAAACACCCAGCGCGCTTACAGCTTATGCATGAGTTCTTATCCCACGATCCGTTTTTTAGATCGTACAACACCACCACATGTCTTTACGCTGGTCCTGATAACAGGCGTTTCCGCGCTAAACATGTCTATTTTTCTGCCGTCATTGGCGGAGATGACCCGCTATTTCGGCACCGAATACGCAATCATGCAGATCGCTCTGTCTGGTTACCTGGCAGCAACCGCTATTCTGCAGATATTCATTGGTCCAATTTCAGACCGGTATGGACGGCGTGTGGTCATTCTGATCGCAATAATGGTGTTCGTCCTGGCCACCTTGGGCGCATTGCTTGCCAGAACGGTAGAAATGTTCCTGTTTTTTCGCATTTTGCAGGCGGCCGTGGCGACGTCCATGGCGCTCAGCAGGGCCATCGTACGCGACATCGTTCCACAGGAAGAAGCCGCATCAATGATTGGTTATGTCACCATGGGCACCGCCTTAGTTCCGATGGTTGGACCGATGATTGGTGGTGGCTTGGAGCAACTCTTTAACTGGCAAGCAACTTTCGTCGTTCTTGCTTTGGTTGGCATCGGAACCTTCGTTTTATGCTATTTTGACTTGGGGGAAACTGTTGCGAAAGGCGGAACCGGTTTTCGCGAACAGGTGCGCACCTATCCAGAGCTCCTGCAATCCCCTCGCTTCTGGGGCTACGTATTGTGCTCTGCATTCAGCTCAGGGGCCTTCTTTGCACTTCTGGGTGGCGCGTCCTTCGTTGGTGGCACGATTTTCGGCCTTTCCCCGTTCTGGAGCGGCGTTGCCCTTGGCGCACCTGCCATTGGCTATGCGGTCGGTAACTACCTGTCCGGGCGCTTTTCGGTTCGTTTCGGGATCAATCGAATGGCAATGATCGGTACACTCATCACATTTTTTGGCATGAGTACATCTGTCATCCTGACACTTTTGGGCGTGCATCACCCGCTGAACTTCTTTGGATTTTGTGTTTTCATAGGGCTGGGAAACGGGCTGGCTTTACCAAATGTGATGGCGGGCTCGGTCTCTGTACGACCGCATCTTGCTGGAACGGCCAGCGGTTTGGGCGGTGCGATTATGGTGGGTGGCGGGGCAGCACTGTCGCAGCTAGCCGGCAGCTTGCTCGGCCCTGCCTCTGGTACGTTGCCGCTGCAAATACTGATGTGGACGGTTTCGGCATTGGCAATTCTGTCGATCCTGTTTGTGATCTGGCGCGAAAACCGGTTGGCTTGACGCGCAATTTGCACCTGCTAAACCCACATCGCAAAACTGCAAAGGATCGCGAATGGCTGTGCAAAAGCTTTACGCCGGGGCAAAGCTGCGTGAATTGCGTGGACGGTTATCACTCACCCAGAAAGACTTTGCGCAGAAGCTCGGTGTTTCTCTGCCCTATCTCAACCAGATGGAAAACAACAACCGACCGGTCTCGACGGCTGTGGTTCTGGGTCTTGCACAGGAGTTCGGTTTTGACGTCACAGAACTGCAATCGGGGGATGAGGCGCGGCTGGTCGGCGATATGCGCGAGGCGCTGGCCGATCCGGTCTTCACAGGTACGACGCCAGCCCTGCCCGACTTGCGACTTGCGGCGGCCAATGCGCCGACACTTGCCCGCGCCTTTTTGGACCTGCACGCCGCATACCGACAAACGCATGAACGGCTTGCCTCACTTGATGAGGCGTTGGGCCGTGAAGACGCGCGTTTGCAGCCTAGCCCATGGGAAGAGGTGCGTGACTTCTTTCATTATTGCGACAATTACATTGATGCCGTCGACCGCGCAGCAGAGCGGTTTGCCACTAATCTGCGCCCAGATGAAACAATGGCAGACGCAGCGATCCGTTCCCTTGCACACCACAACATTACCGTGGTCTTCAACGACGCCGATGTCATCCGCGCCTATGACAGCATTGCGCGCACGCTGACGATCTCTCGGCTCAGCGGCCCTGCGACGCAAACGTTCCAACTGTTGTTGCAACTGGCTTTGGTCACACAAGGTCAATTGCTGGACGCCACGCTTGATCTGGCTCGCTTTCAATCAGAGGCGGCGCGCGATGTGGCCAAGGTGGGCCTTGCCAATTACTTTGCGGGCGCAGCCCTGATGCCCTACACCGCATTTCTGGAAGCCGCACAAGAAACACGCCATGACCTCGAGATTTTGGCGACACGTTTCGGCGCGTCGCTCGAACAGGTCGCGCATCGTTTATCCACTATGCAACGCCCCGGTGCAAAGGGCATCCCATTCTTCTTTGTGCGCGTCGATCAGGCGGGAACAATCACAAAACGGCATTCAGCCACAACTTTGCAATTCGCGCGTTATGGCGGGGCTTGTCCATTGTGGAATGTACATCAGGCATTTGAACTGCCCGGCCAATTTCTGCGGCAACTGGCCGAGACACCTGACGGTGCACGATACTTTTGCCTTGCCCGTGATGTAAGCAAATCTGGCGGAGCCTACAGCACGCCAACAAGGCGCTATGCGATAGGACTGGGGTGCGAGGTCAAACACGCACCCGCGCTTGTTTATGCAGACCATATGGATATCAGCGCATCCGAGGCCTATGCCCCGATCGGGATCTCCTGCCGGATCTGCGAACGGCGGAATTGTCACCAACGTTCCGTCCCACCACTGGAAAGACAGCTGCGGGTTGATCCTGATCGCCGGGGTATCCTGCCTTATCAGCTGGATTAGGGTTTGCGGACTGGGCTACAAATCAAGCGTCGCGCAGTATCACTGCAATCTTGTCTTTCAGCGCCATACGTTCTTTGCGCATCTCTGACATATGCAAATCGTCTGTCGGTTCGACATTCGTCTCAGCCCGGTGGATCGCGCGGTTTATCGTGTGATAATCGTCAAACATGCGCGCGAAATGCGCATCCTCACCCTTGAGCCGATGCATGGCATCCGACTTATCTGGAAACTCTTCCATAAGCTCGTGGGGCGTGTGTGACATTCAAATCATCCCTTTGTAATATCGTGTCATTTGTCGGCGATCTGTCAGATTGCTGAAACACTTTCGCCAGTCGTTGGCGTGCGACGTGGTTTTCGCGTTGCAATTGGTAAAGCCGTAGCTCATCAGCATTTTCGGATGTCGCTGCCGAAAGGGCGGCGCCTGTCCAATACCAATTGCCAAGCAATCGCCCAAAAGCAGCATCAGCCTGGGCTAGCTCTGTATCGCTTCCGTCATCTTGCAAGCTGCCGTCACCACCAATTACGTCAAAATACCATCTACCAAACTCGGGGCTCTGTACTGCGCGGTTCGACACACTGCTTTGATCTAGATCAATACTCTCATAAATCTTTGAATCGTGTCGTAGGACAGGCATGTGACAAAAGACCCGTGGTAACCGCGAAAGATGCTTGGCGCACATTCGCCCAATCCTCCTGTAGCGCTCAAGACGTCTCTTTGATCTTCCTTAACTGGCCGTTAACAGACCGATTAGCGCTGCGCCACTTTCCAATCAGGGTGAATCCAGGGGTTGTCGTTCGCGGGCGGCAGCGGGTGGCGCTGCAGAATATGGTCGGACACTTTTTCGCCCACCATGATCGAAGGCGCATTCAAATTGCCATTGGTGATACGCGGAAAAATGGAACTGTCGGCCAACCGCAACCCGGCCACCCCAATCACCCGTGCCTGCGGGTCGACAACCGCCATCGGATCATCTGGCGCACCCATTTTGCAGGTGCCGCAAGGATGATACGCGCTTTCCACATGTTGCCGGATAAAGTCATCCAGTTCATCGTCACTTTGCGCCCCCTCCCCCGGCTGGATCTCATGCCCACGGAACGGATCAAATGCTGACTGTGCAAAAATCTCGCGCGTCAGGCGAATGCAGGAGCGAAAATCTTCCCAATCCTGCGGGTCGGACATGTAGTTGAACTGGATGCGAGGGTTGTCATTTGGGTCAGCGGAACGCAGCGTGACTTGCCCTCGTGACGCGGATCGCATCGGCCCCACATGTGCCTGAAAGCCATGGCCTTCGGGTGCGACCTTACCGTCATAGCTGACAGCGATCGGCAGGAAATGGAACTGGATATCAGGGTAATCGATACCGGCGCGCGACCGTATGAAGCCCGCACTTTCGAACTGGTTCGAACTGCCCAATCCGGTTTTCCAGAGGACCCATTCCGCTCCGATGCGCGCCTTGCCGCGCAGGTTCCAATAAGAAAAGAGCGTCACCGGCTTGGTTGCTGCCTGCTGGATGTAGAGTTCCAGGTGGTCCTGCAGGTTCTGGCCCACGCCCGGCCGGTTGGCGATGACATTGATACCATGTTCGGCCAAATGCGCCGCCGGACCAATCCCGGACAGCATCAGCAACTTGGGCGAATTCAGCGATGAGGCTGCGACGATCACCTCTACATTCGCATGGATCACCTCAACCTTGTTGCCCCGGCTGACCTCCACACCGGTTGCGCGCCCGTTCTCAATGATGATCCGGCGCGCAAAGGCCCGAGTGATCTTGCAATTCGGCCGTTTCAGCGCAGGCCGCATATAGGCATTGGCCGCCGACCAGCGCCGACCTTTGTAGATCGTCGCATCAAAGGGCCCGAACCCTTCCTGCTGTTCGCCGTTATAATCGCCTGTGACGGGGTACCCCGCCTGCGCCCCGGCCTCGACAAAAGCGCGTGTGAGGGGGTTCTTGCGAGGGCCACGGGTGACATGTAGCGGGCCATCGGTGCCGCGCCAAGCCGGATCGCCACCATGGCCGCCATCATGCCATGCCTCCATCCGCTTGAAATAAGGTAGCACGTCTGCATAGGACCAGCCTTGTGCGCCCTCTTCGGCCCAATGATCAAAATCGCGCGCATGGCCACGCACATAGATCATGCCGTTGATCGAGGATGAGCCACCAATGACTTTACCACGCGGTGTCACAAGGGTCCGCCCGCCCAGATGCGGTTCCGGTTCGGTTTTCAGACCCCAGTCGTACATCTTCATGTTCATCGGGTAGGACAGCGCCGCAGGCATCTGAATGAAGGGCCCCAAATCGCTGCCACCATACTCAATGACCAGCACCTGTTTGCCAGCCTCTGCTAGGCGGTACGCAATGGCACAGCCAGCCGAACCGGCACCAACAATCACATAATCCGCCCGCATCAGCCTGCTCCTTGTGCCTTACGGCACGCGTCGCTGAGCGAAAAGAGCCCGCAAGGGCTCACCGAGCGGCAGCTAGAATGGCGCATCAAGATCTCCCATTCGTACATAAACCCCTTTGATTTGGCTGTAATGCTCGATCGCCGCTTTAGAATTCTCGCGCCCCACACCTGACAGTTTCATCCCGCCAAAAGGGGCCTCTACCGGCGCGTCATTGTAGGTGTTGATGTAGCAGGTTCCGGCCTCGAACCCGGCGACCATCCGGTGAGCACGGGTAAGGTCAGCGGTGAAGACACCCGCAGCGAGGCCAAATTCGGTAGCGTTAGCGCGGGCCAGCACTTCTTCTTCGGTTTCAAAATCCAGAACCGACATAACAGGCCCGAAAATCTCATCTCTTGCGATTGTCATGTCATCGGTAACATCAGCAAAGACTGTGGGTTCAAGAAAGAACCCCTCTTGTTCCGCGCGCTGGCCGCCGGTCACAAGGGTCGCGCCCTCTTCGATGCCTTTTGCAATGAACCCTTCGACGATGTCGCGCTGACTTTCCGACACCATCGGCCCGAAATTCACCTCCGGGTTCTGCGGATCCCCCATTTTGACATCCGCCAGACGCGCGGTCAGCCGTTTGAGGAACGCGTCTTTGATGCCCTTTTGCACAAAGACGCGCGTGCCGTTCGAACAAACCTGACCTGATGAATAGAAATTGCCCAGGATCGCGCCTGACACCGCGTTTTCCAGATCAGCATCATCAAAGATGACCAGCGGGGATTTGCCCCCCAATTCCATCGTGACATGGCGCATCCCTTCGGCAGCAGCCGCATAGACTTTGCGTCCCGTTGGAACCGATCCGGTGAGTGAGACCTTATCAATACGCGGATCATTGATCAGCGACGCGCCTACGGCGCCATAGCCCTGGATTACGTTATAGACACCCGCAGGCGCCCCCGCTTCATGCAGGATCTCCGCGACTTTCAACGCGCAAAGCGGCGTCGTCTCGGAGGGTTTGAACACCATCGCGTTCCCGCAAGCCAGCGCAGGCGCTGCCTTCCAGCAGGCGATTTGGGTCGGATAATTCCACGCGCCAATCCCCACGCAAACACCTAAAGGCTCGCGTCGAGTGTAAACAAAGTCTTCGCCCAATGGGATGTGTTCGCCGGTGATGCTTGCCGCCAGACCGCCGAAGTATTCAAGCGCATCCGCCCCCGATGTAGCATCCGCCACGCTCGTTTCCTGATACGGCTTGCCCGTATCATAGGTTTCCAGCACCGAAAGGTCGTGGTTGCGATCACGCATAATAGCCGCCGCCCTGCGCAGCACGCGGCCCCGTTCGGTCGCGGTCCAACCGGCCCATTCCTTTTGCGCGCGTTTGGCTGAGTTTAGCACCTGTTCTACAATCGCCGGCGTTGCGGCATGCAGCGTGGCAATGACCGCGCCTGTAGCGGGATAGATCACTTCGATAATGTCGCCCTGTGTATCTTCGACATAGGCCCCATCGATAAAGTGGCTGGCAGTAGGTTGGGTATTCATGACTTTGATGCCTCCGGCGGGAGTGTTTTTGGCAAGATGATAAAGCTATTCCCCACGTGGGTATCGCTGGATTTCTTCGAGGACGTTCAGGTCCATGTGATTGCGCATGTAACGTTCCGATGCCTTTTGCAGAGGCTGGTAGTCCCAGGGATAGTAGCTCCCGTTTCGCAGCGCGTCGTAGACGACCCAGCGGCAGGCTTGGGAATGGCGCACATCGGCGTCGAATTGGGCAAGGTCCCAACGCGCCTCGGATTTGGCGCGCAATTGTGTGAGTGTGCCTTGATGTGCAGGTATATCTGCCAGATTGGTCAACTCATGCGGGTCAGCTTCGAGATCGAACAGCTGATCTGGGTCCAGCGCGCAGCGGTTGTATTTCCATTTGCCATAACGGAGCGAGACCAGCGGAGCATAGCTGCCCTCTGCCGCGTATTCCATCGCGACGGGCGTGTCGCGGCTACCATCATTGCCAAGTGGGACCAGACTCTCGCCTTGGGTCCATGGCATCACCTCGGACATATCCACACCAGCCAGATCGCAAAGCGTGGGTGTGACATCAATCGTGCTGACCGGTGTGGCGTTCAGGCCCGGCGCCATATCGGGCGACGCGATCATCAGCGGCACACGCGATGATCCTTCATAGAAAGACATTTTGAACCATAGCCCCCGCTCACCCAGCATATCGCCGTGGTCCGAGACGAAGATGATTGTCGCGTCCTGGCGAGTGTCTTCCAGCGTCTGAAGGATATCGCCCACCTTTTCATCGAGGTAGGAGATATTCGCAAAATAGGCGCGGCGGGCGCGCATGATATGCTCGTCCGTGATTTTGAAATTGTCGCGATCATTGGCATCGAGGATGCGTTGCGAATGCGCATCCTGATCTTCATACGGGATCGGGCCGACCTCTGGCTTCAGGTGGGCGCAGTCTTCGTAGAGGTCCCAATACGTCTTGCGCGCCACATACGGATCATGCGGATGGGTGAAGCTGACTGTCAGGCACCAGGGCCGCGCGTCGGCCCCGCGCGACAGATCGTAGAGCTTCCGCGTCGCGTGATAAGCGACCTCGTCATCGTACTCCATCTGGTTGGTGATCTCGGCCACGCCGGCCCCGGTCACCGAGCCCATATTGTGATACCACCAATCGATCCGTTCACCCGGTTTGCGGTAATCGGGGGTCCAGCCAAAATCGGCGGGGTAGATATCGGTCGTCAACCTTTCCTCAAACCCATGTAACTGATCTGGGCCAACGAAATGCATCTTACCTGACAACGCTGTCTGATAGCCTGCCCGGCGCAGGTGGTGCGCATAGGTGGGGATGGAAGAGGCAAACTCAGCCGCATTGTCATAGACCCTCATGCGCGATGGCAACTGGCCCGACATGAACGACGCGCGAGCGGGCGCACAGAGCGGGGATGCGGTGTAGGTGTTCGCGAAACGGGTCGATCTTTCCGCCAGAGCCTTGAGATTTGGCGCCTGCAACCATTCGGCGGGACCATCTGGGAACAGCGTTCCGTTCAATTGGTCGACCATAATAATCAAGATATTGGGTCGGTTCATTGCGCGCCTCCCCGCAATTCAGCGTGCAACAACGCGAGTACCTGTTCCGTCGCACCCTTACCAACACGGTCACGCGCCAAACCCTGTCGCAGATAGAGCCCATCAATCAGCCCTGCGATGCGCAATGCGGCCCCTTCAGCCCTTTTGCCGATCAAAGGGCGCAAATCATGCAACAGGTTGCTATGCAGACGGCGCTGATAAATGCGCAGCAGGCGATGGGCATCCTCGGATGTCTGAGCCAGCACATAGAAATTCAACCACGCGGCAATCACCTCTGGCTGGAAATTGGACGATGTAAAACCCGCCCGAATAATCGCGGCCAGTCGATCCTGATGGTCCTCTGCATCGACCAAAGCATTGCGCACCTCTGCCGCATAGACACCCAGTGTATGACGCATCGCCGCGAGAAAGATCTGGTCTTTCCCGCCAAAATAGTGATGCGCCAAGGCCGAGGACATGCCCGCGCGCTTGGCGATATTACTGACCGTCACATCCAAGTTGCCAACCGCTCCGATTTCATCAATCGTGGCTTTCACTAATGCGGCGCGGCGGATAGGTTCCATTCCAAGCTTGGGCATCTGATCCTCATTGCAGGTGGACCCGAGCACATAAATCGTTCTTTATTGACTCGTCAATCAAGAAAACAGGGAGAAAGACATGGACATGAAATCAACACTATCGGTCTTGGCAATTTGCGCCGCTGCACCGGCACTTGCCGATTGCGATACGGTTACATTTTCGGATGTCGGCTGGACTGACATCACCGCAACAACTGCGGCAACGACCGTCGTGCTGGACGCTTTGGGCTATGACACGGATATCAAGGTCCTGTCCGTACCCGTGACCTATATTTCTTTGGCCGAAGGCGATGTGGATGTGTTTCTGGGCAACTGGATGCCCACGATGGAGGGCGACATTGCCTCTTACCGCGAAGCAGGCACCGTCGACACAGTACGCGCGAACCTTGAAGGCGCGAAATACACCCTCGCCGTCAACAGCGTTGCGGCCGAGATGGGGATTGCCAATTTTGCGGACCTGGCTGCCAAGGCCGAGGCACTTGATGCAAAAATCTACGGGATTGAACCCGGCAATGACGGCAACCGCCTGATCATGGATATGATTGCCGATAATGCTTTTGGTCTGGGTGACGCGGATTTCGAAGTCGTCGAAAGCTCTGAACAGGGCATGCTGGCACAGGTCGACCGGGCTTCTGGCCGGGATGAGCCGATCGTGTTCCTGGGCTGGGAACCCCATCCGATGAATGCGAATTTTGAGATGTCCTATCTCGAAGGTGGCGATGACTGGTTCGGCCCGAACCTGGGTGGAGCCACGGTGTACACCAACACCACTGCAGGCTTTGTTGATGCTTGCCCAAATGTCGGCAAGCTACTGACGAACCTCGAATTCTCGCTTGCGATGGAGAATGAGATCATGGGCGCGATCCTGGATGAAGGCGAAGACCCGGCCGACGCGGCCAGCGCGTGGCTGTCAGCGAACCCCGATGCCTTCATGGTGTGGCTTGACGGCGTGACCACCAAAGATGGCGATGACGCGGTTGCGGCGGTCAAAGCATCACTTGGCCTCTGAAGACAGACAGTTGCCTGTCAAAACGCACCCAACATGGGGCCGGTTATCCGGCCCCTGTCTGCGGCATCAATGCATTGTCGGTCTCGGTCGCCCGCGCCCGCGCGGGCCGTTGGTCCAGCCGGGCGACATAGTCTGCAAAGCCCGGGCGTGGCTCCATCGTTTTGAACGCCAATCCCCACGCGATTTGCGAGCCAAGGTAGACGTCCACAGCCGAAAACTGATGCCCCAGTATATAGGGGCGCCCATCGGCAAAGATGCCCTGCAACGCGTTCAGCACATGGCCAAGCGCGCCATAGCCAAGTGTGGCTTCCTTGTCGGCAGGTACGTCAAAGCCAAGGGCCGCATTGCTGACCGCCTGCTCCACCGGCCCCGAACCAAAAAACATCCAGCGGTAATAGGCCCCACGTTCAGCGGGTGGCGGTGCCAGACCGGCGTCTGGAAATGCATCCGCCAGATAGGCGCAGATGGCAGCACATTCTGTCACAACCTGATCGCCGTGCTTGATCGCAGGCACCTTTCCCATCGGATTGATCGCAAGATAATCTGGTGCCTTCATGGTGGTGCCATAATCCAAAACGACCGTTTCATAATCACAGCCAACCTCCTCCAGCATCCAGCGGGCGATCCGACCGCGCGACATCGGGTTGGTGTAGAACGTCAGATTGGTCATGGCGCATCCTCCATTTTGGACCGTACAACGAAAGCATATTCATGGACTGGCTGACCGACAACAAGATCCCAATCGGTGACTGGGCCGAGACCATCTTTGACTGGATGAACGACAATCTGGCGTTCTTTTTTGACTGGTTGTCCGACGCGATGGAGGCGTTGATTGACGCGATCTTATGGGTGCTGGAAACGCCACATCCTTTGATCGTCATCGCGAGCTTTGCGGCGCTGACTTGGGTCTTGCAACGCAGTTGGAAAACACCACTTTTTGTGGTCTTCGGGTTCCTCTTCATTCTCAACCAGGATTACTGGGAAGAGACGATGCAGTCGCTGACGTTGGTTCTGTCGGCTTGTGTCGTCTGCATGGGGATAGGGGTACCGATTGGAATTGCCGCGGCCCATCGGCCCAAACTTTATCGCGCGATGGTGCCAATCCTCGACCTGATGCAGACACTGCCCACTTTCGTCTATCTGATCCCGGCCATTGTATTCTTTGGCATCGGTATGGTGCCGGGGCTGATTGCGACGGTCATCTTCGTGCTGCCTGCCCCGATCCGCCTGACCCATCTGGGGGTTTCTTCGACCCCGAAAGCTCTTTTGGAAGCGGCAGAGGCATTTGGGGCCACCAAAACGCAAGTCCTGCTGAAAGTCGAACTGCCCTCGGCCCTGCCCCAAATCATGACGGGACTGAACCAGACAATCATGTTGTCGCTTTCGATGGTGGTGATCGCGGCCCTTGTCGGGGCAAGCGGGCTGGGCGTGCCCGTGATCCGCGCGCTGAATACCGTGAACACTTCGCTAGGCTTTGAATCCGGCTTCGTGATTGTTGTCGTCGCCATCATGCTCGATCGGATGCTGCGGGTGAAACAGAAATGATGCGCGGGGCATGTCATTGTGGGGCGGTGCAGTTCACCGTCGAACTTACAGATGGGATCAACACCGCTTCGCGCTGCGATTGTTCATTCTGTGCGATGCGCGCTGCGGTGGCAGTGACGGCACCGAAAGACGGTATCACTTACACCAAAGGCGCAGAAAACCTGACGCTCTATCAGTTCAACACAAAGACCGCGAAACATTATTTCTGCAAAATCTGCGGTATCTACACCCATCACAACCGACGCTCAGAGCCGGACGAGATCGGCGTGAACCTTGCCTGTCTCGAAGGGCAAACGCCCTATCTGCCCGAGATCCCGGTGAATGATGGCCAGAACCACCCGTCAGATGGCGTCGCAGAGCGTCTGGCAGGCGTGCTGCGCTTTCAGCCAAAGGAAAACCAGTAATGAATGCCGTCGAGTTTGACAACGTCTCTATCGTGTTTGGTGAAAAACCAAAGACCGCCCTGCCCCTGATGGATGACGGGCTGGAACGACCCGAAATCCGCGAAAAAACAGGTCAAATACTGGGCGTGCATAACTGCTCGCTGAATGTCGAGGTTGGCGAAATCCTCGTGCTCATGGGCCTATCGGGTTCTGGTAAGTCAACGCTCTTGCGCGCCGTGAACGGGCTGAACCCTGTGATCCGGGGCGAGGTCCGCATCCACGACGGCGACTGGACGTGCAGCGTTGGCAACAGCAACGCACAGGACCTGCGACGCGTCCGGCGCGAATGTGTGTCGATGGTGTTCCAGCAATTTGGTCTGTTGCCCTGGCGCAGCGTGCGCGACAACGTGGGGCTGGGGCTGGAACTGGGCGGCATGGACAAGTCCGCGCGACTAAAGCGGGTCGATCAGGAACTTCAAATGGTGGGCCTTGCCGACCGGGCCGACGCATTGGTGGGTGAGCTTTCGGGGGGCATGCAGCAACGCGTGGGCCTCGCGCGCGCCTTTGCCACCGACGCGCCGATCCTTTTGATGGATGAACCTTTTTCAGCACTCGACCCGTTGATCCGCACGCGATTGCAAGACGAACTGCTTGATCTGCAAAAAGAGCGCAATCGAACAATCATCTTTGTCAGCCACGATCTGGATGAGGCCTTCAAGATCGGAAATCGGATCGCAATCATGGAAGGCGGACGGATCGTACAATGTGGGACACCCCGCGATATCTTCACCAATCCGGCAAATGAATATGTGGCTGATTTCGTCGCGCACATGAACCCATTGGGCGTGCTTACCGCACGTGACGTGATGACAGATGGCACAGCCACTGGACCTTCTATTGATGTCGAAACCCCAGTACAGGACATCATGCATCAGATCGATGGGGATGCGCTGCAAGTAACCGAAAACGGCGAGCCGGTGGGGCAGGTAACGCAGAGCTCACTGCTGGCCCGGCTCACCCCGCCCAGCCCAAACTGAACCCACGAAATCCGCAATCGCCTGCCGCAACCCCTCAGGATTGTCGTTGTGTAGCATATGCCCGCCGCCCATAGTTACCATTTGCGCACCGGGGATCGTGTCCGCCATCAGCTTGGAACCACGATGCGTTGCCTTGTTCTTGCGCCCGACAATGATCAACGTTGGCACCGCGACCAGCGGCAGATGCGGCCGTCCATCATAGCTGGCAGCGGCATCAAGTGCGGCAATAATGCGCGGTGGATCCATGCGCGCCATTTGTCTGCACAACTCTGTTCGGGTTGCCTCGGTCTGCCCGACACCGGAGAGCCATGTGAACCATGACAGCGGTATTGCCTTGAACAAGGCCGCTGAAATCGTTGCTGAAAGCCGCCCCGAAAGGCGGTCACGCACGGTTGGCACGGCCTCTACCAGGATCAATGCTGCAACGCGATCCTTGGCCCGCATCGCCAGTTCCAGCGCAACCATGCCACCCAGCGAGTGTCCGATCACCACCGTATTGGCTTGGATCTGGTCGGCTAACACCTTGGCATAGGTTTCAACCCGCCGCTGATCGACCAGTGGTGCGTCTCCGTGACCGGGCAAATCCGGTTTTTGGGCCAATGGCAGGTCTACCGTCATCGCATCCCACGTATCACCGGCCAAGCCTGCGCCATGAATCCAGACGCTGTTGCATCGCGTCAAAGCCGACTGGTCTCCATCCGCAACCATGCACTTAGACCTTTGTCTCCGGAGCAGTCGGGGTGACCTTGCGCCGTGCCACGGCCTCGCGCCATGTGATGAAGCTGACCGAGGCCATGATCACAGCACCACCCAGAATAACCCAGCCATCGACAGCTTCGCCAAACACAATTGCCCCCAACATAACGGCCCAGACCAGCTGTAAAAATGTCACCGGCTGCGTGACCGTCAATGGGGCTGCTGCAAAAGCCAGGGTCATCGAATAGTGACCCGCGGTCGCAAAGCAGGCAACCAGAAACAACCAGCCCAATTGTTCCCATGTGGGTGTCACCCAAACAGCCAATGCAAAGGGCGCCAGACCAATTGTCACCGTAATCGACAACATGCCGACGACCACCGCTGCAGACACCTCGCCAGACAATTGCTTGGCGATCAGATAACCGGCGGCAAAGCACACAGCCGTCCCCATCATGGCGATATGGCCCGTCTCAATCTCTTTCACACCGGGGCGCAGGATGATCATCGCACCGATCAGCGCAAAGATCACCGCCGCCAAACGGCGTGGCGGCAAGCGCTCTCCCATGAACAAGGCGGCACCCAGCGAAACATAAACGGGTGACAGGTAATTCATCGCCGTGACTTCGGCGATGGGAATGCGTGCCATGGCAAAAAACCATAGGATCACTGCAAATGTGTGCATCAGTCCGCGCCACCCAAAAAGCTTCAACTGCCGTTTCGTCAGATGCGCAGCCATGATCGGCTTGATCATCGGGATCAGAAAAACAAGTCCAAGCACGTATCGCAAAAATGCCGCCTGCGCTGCAGGTACGTCATCGCCGACATGTTTCACGATCGCGGTCACGGCCACAAAATTGAGGCCCGTTACCACCATCCAGAAGATGCCGGCGACCGGGCGTGATGTAGTGGCGGCATTCATGCCCCATCCGTCGCACCTGATCCGCCCAAAGACCAGCCCGAAAATTGCCACTGGCGCGCAGGCGCGCGACAGCATACGACAACCTCATGAAAATTCTCTTTCTTGGCGATGTCATGGGCCGCGCAGGACGGACCGCAATCACCACGCACCTGCCGCGCCTGCGGGAGGTGTGGAAGCTCGATTTTGTTGTGGTGAACGGCGAAAACGCGACTTCTGGCATGGGTTTGTCCGGCGATCATGCCAAGGCTCTTTTAGAAGCCGGGGCAGATGTAATCACCCTCGGCGACCATGCATTTGACCAGAAAGACATGCTGCAGTTCATCGCACAGGATCCCCGGATCATCCGACCCCTGAATTTTTCAAAAGCCGCTCCGGGCATGGGCGCACGGGTCTTCAACGCCCCCGGCGGGCGCAAGGTTCTGGTGGCCCAAGCGCTCGGCCAGGTTTTTATGAAACGGCCCTTCGATGATCCGTTCTCGGCTCTGGATGCGGTGCTGAAGCAATACCCCATGGGTGGACAGGTTCAAGCGAGCCTGATTGATATCCATTGCGAAGCTACCTCTGAAAAGATGGCCGTTGGCCATTTCTGCGATGGGCGTGCCAGCATCGTTGTGGGCACACATACCCACGTACCTACTGCAGATGCGATGATCTTGCCGGGTGGTACGGCGTACCAGACCGATGCAGGCATGTGTGGGGATTACAATTCGGTCATCGGGATGGAAAAGACGGAACCGATGCGTCGCTTCATCACCGGCATGCCCAAAGCGCGGTTCACGCCTGCGATGGAGGAGGCGACGCTATCCGGGCTTTACATCGAAACCGATGACCGAATAGGGAAAGCCACGCGGGTCGAGATGGTGCGCCAAGGTGGCAGGCTTTCGGCAACGGGCCCTGCATGATCGGTGAACGCTGGCGGCTGACCGCGTTCTTGCTGCTGTTGGGCTGTGGCTGGGGGCTGACACAGCCACTGATCAAGATCACCGTAACGGCAGGCTACCAACCACTCGGCCTGATCTTCTGGCAGATGCTCATTGGGGCCGCACTTTTGGGCATATTGCGTTGGAAGCAGCTCGGGAAACTGCCTTTCACACCAAAGACGCTTGGCGTCTGGCTGATAATCGCAACTATCGGCTCGCTCATCCCCAACACCACCGGTTACCGTGCTGCGTTCCACCTGCCTTCGGGGATCATGTCAATTGTTATCGCCACAATCCCGATGATAGCCTTTCCGATTGCCTTGGCACTTGGCAATGATCGTTTTTCCTTGCGACGCCTTTTGGGCATTGCGCTTGGCTTGATAGGTGTCGGCTTTATCGCCCTGCCCGAGGCAAGCCTGCCCGAACGCGCCATGATCACCTTTCTGCCTTTGGCGCTGATCGCGCCGTTCTGCTATGCGTGCGAAGGCAATATTGTCGCGCGCTGGGGCACCGCGGGGTTGGATCCGTTCCAAGTGCTGTTCGGTGCTTCGGTCATCGGTACATTGATTGCGCTGCCGCTTGCTGTCGGCAGTGGGCAGTTCTTCATCCCCCGCGTTCCCTTCATTTTGGCCGACTATACAATGACACTCAGCGCGATGATTCATGTCCTTGTTTATTCTGGCTATGTGTGGCTAATCGGGCGGGCTGGTGCCGTGTTTGCCGGGCAAGTCAGCTACATCGTGACCGGATCCGGCGTGATCTGGGCGATGCTGCTTTTGGGCGAAAGCTATAGCATGTGGGTCTGGCTTGCCCTTTTATGTATGGCCGCGGGTCTTGCCCTTGTTCAACCTCGGCTTGCAGCGCCAGCGCGTGTCAGCGAAACTCGCGCCGATGGATAACTGGCTTGCCCTGACACAGACTCAAAGCGCTGTAATGACGATGGTTGTCGTTGTGGCGATGTTCCTGATGTTCCTGCGCGAGCTCTTCCCGACCGAAGTGGTCGCAATGATCGGCGTGTCCTTCCTGCTTGCTACCGGCGTGTTGCCCTACGAAGACGCTGTGATGGCATTGGCGAACCCCGCGCCCTGGACCATCGCCGCCATGTTCATCATTGTCGGGGCGCTGGTACGGACCGGCGCACTGAATGCCATGACCCAGGTAGCCGAACGACACGCCAAGGTCAGCCCCGCCCGTGCAATCGGTGGCGGGCTGATCTTTGTAGCCTTCGCCAGTGCGATTATGAACAACACGCCACTTGTGGTCGTGATGATCCCGGTCTTTGTGCAACTGGCGCGGACGCTGGGCACATCAGCCTCAAAACTACTGATCCCGCTGTCTTATGCGGCCATTGTCGGTGGGACGATGACCCTGTTGGGAACCTCAACCAACTTGCTGGTCGATGGCGTGGCGCGCAGCTCGGGTATGAGGCCGTTCGGCATCCTTGAAATCCTGCCGGTCGGCCTTGTTGTGGTGGCTTGGACGTTTACCTATCTCTATTTCATGGCACCGCGCCTGCTGCCAGAGCGGCAAAGCATGGCAACCATGCTGTCAGACCGGTCGAAGAAAAAATTCTTTTCAGAGGCCGTTATCCCCCCGGATAGCAACCTGATTGGACGCGACGTCAACGGCGTGCAGCTTTTTAAACGTGATGGTGTGCGGCTGATCGACGTGGTGCGCGGTGATACATCGCTGCGGCGCAATCTGACCGGCGTCACACTCCAGGTCGGTGATCGGGTCATCTTGCGAACCGAAATGACTGAACTTTTGTCGCTGCAGGCAAACAAAGAACTGCGCCGCGTTGATCAGGTCTCGGCAGTAGAAACCGCCACGGTCGAGGTTCTCATCACGCCAAACTGCAAAATGGTCGGGCGGCGCCTTGGATCGATGCGCCTGCGGCGGCGCTATGCAGTCTATCCTCTTGCCGTGCATCGGCGGGATGCAAATATCAGCCAGCAAATCGATGATGTAATCGTGCGTGTCGGCGACACATTGCTGCTGGAAGGTGCCCCAGAAGACATCCAGCGGCTGGCAGAAGACATGAACCTTGGCGATGTGTCCAAGCCGTCGCAGCGAGCCTATCGACGCGGGCATGCACCTGTGGCAATCGCTGTGCTTTTGGGGGTGGTGACGCTGGCCGCACTTGGCGTCGCCCCCATCCTGATGCTGGCGATGGTCGGGGTCACCATCGTGCTGATGACGGGGTGCATCGACGCCGATGAGGCATTTTCCTATGTCGACGGTCGTCTGCTTGCGCTGATTTTTGCGATGCTTGGGGTTGGGTCAGCCCTGCAATCATCAGGGGCCGTCGCACTTATCGCTGACACTCTATCGCCAGTCATGCTGGTCTTGCCGGGCTTTTTTGTTGTACTGGCCGTTTATCTGCTTTCCAGCATCCTGACCGAACTTGTGTCCAACAACGCCGTCGCTGTTGTGATGACACCAATCGCCATCGGTTTGGCCAGCGCTTTGGGTGTTGATCCCCGCCCGCTTGTCGTGGCGGTTATGATCGCAGCCAGCGCCAGTTTTGCGACGCCAATCGGCTATCAGACAAATACGCTGGTTTACGGGCCTGGCGGCTATCGCTTTTCAGATTTCCTTAAGTTTGGGATCCCTCTAAACCTTTCGCTTGCGCCGATTGTGTCCTTTGTCATTCCGTTCATCTGGCCCTTGTGACACGGGGTTGCGGGTCACAGCGTGGATGCCCTATAGAGACCCGGATTTACACCGCATGACGACGAGGTTTGACGATGGCTGGCCACTCCAAATGGGCAAATATTCAGCACCGTAAAGGGCGGCAAGACAAGCTGCGGTCCAAACTGTTTTCCAAGCTTGCGAAAGAAATCACCGTTGCCGCAAAGATGGGCGACCCCGACCCCGAGAAAAACCCACGCTTGCGGTTGGCTGTGAAAGAAGCCAAATCAAACTCTGTCCCGAAAGACGTCATTGAACGGGCCATCAAGAAATCACAAGGTGGGGACGCTGAAAATTACGACGAGATCCGGTACGAAGGTTACGGACCGAACGGCGTTGCCGTTATTGTCGAGACCATGACCGACAACCGCAATCGTACCGCGTCTACTGTGCGCTCCACTTTCTCGAAAAATGGTGGCAATCTGGGTGAAACCGGCTCGGTCGGCTTTATGTTCGACCGCAAAGGTGAGGTGGTTTATCCCGCATCAGCGGGCGATGCCGACACCGTCATGATGGCTGCAATTGAGGCCGGAGCCGAAGACGTTGAAAGCGACGAAAGCGGCCATGTCATTATCTGTGCAGATACCGATCTGAATGAGGTGTCAAACGCGTTGGAAGCAGAACTGGGCGAATCTGAATCGACGAAGCTGATCTGGAAGCCCAATATAACCACCGAAGTTGATCTGGATGGTCTGACCAAGCTGATGAAGCTGTTGGACACGCTTGAAGAAGATGACGATGTCCAGCGCGTCACGGCAAATTTTGAAGCGTCAGATGAGGTGATGGCAGCCTTCGCCGAGGCGTAGCCAGGAGCGCGCTTAGCAGCTTCGCCAACCCCGGCGATTTGGATTATTGTGATAGTGTAATGACGGCATGCTCTGTCACAATCAGATCAAGCGGTTGATCTGTCGGCTCCAAAGGCAGGTTATCCGCTTTCTGCAATGCGTATGCAAAGCCAATTGCCAGCGTGGGCCGCGCTGCGCGCAATATCTCCAAGGTACGGTCATAAAAGCCGCCACCATAGCCCAGACGGCCGCCCCGGACATCAAAAGCGACCAATGGGACGATAACGATTTCTGGGGTCATCCAGTCACCCGTTTCCGGGATCATTGCACCAAATTCGCCCTTCACCATTGCACATCCCGGCTCCCACATTCGGAACTTCAATGGTTGCCCTGCCCCCATGATCACAGGCACGCCGACGGGCCCGTGGGCTGCCGCCTCTTCCATGGCAGCCAGTGGGTCAATCTCGGTCCGCATTGCCATGTAACCCGACAGCGGCACACCGCGATAGCCCGCCAAAACTTCGCTCAGGTAGCCGGCATTGCCTTGGCCCATGGCATGGGCGGCCTTGCGGCGGGCAAATGCGGCCTGACGTGCAGCTGACTTATCCATCACAGAAGCCACGCAGCGGCGAGACCCAAAAACGCAAAGAAGCCAACCACATCGGTCACAGTTGTCACAAACGCACCGGACGCAAGCGCGGGGTCCACACCCATCTTTTCCAGCGCAACAGGGATCACCGTACCGGCAAGCCCGGCGACAACAAGATTGATCACCATCGCCACGGCGATCACCACGCCCAGCATAGGCGACCCGAACCAGACAACACCCACAACGCCCATCACAACGGCAAAGATAAGGCCATTGATCAGGCCAACCAGCACCTCGCGTTTGATCACGCGCCACAGATTGGCGGCAGTCAAATCGCGCGTCGCCAGTGCACGCACCGCCACGGTCAGCGATTGCGTGCCAGCGTTGCCACCCATTGAGGCCACAATTGGCATCAGCACTGCCAAGGCCACCAGACCTGCAATCGTTTCTTCAAAAAGTGCAATCACCAGCGACGCCAGGATCGCCGTAACAAGGTTCACCGCCAGCCAGGGAAACCGCCGTTTGGTTGTTTCAATTACTTTATCCGAAAGGCGCCCCTCGCCCACTCCGGCAAGGCGCAGGATGTCTTCCTCGGCTTCTTCTTCCAGAAACATCATCGCGTCATCGATTGTAATCACGCCGACAAGCCGATCATCATCATCAACGACCGGGGCAGTGATCAGGTGATAGTGGTTAATCGCTTGCGCTACCTCTTCGACATCTTGCGCCACATGGAATGTGCGAAAGGTATCCTCGGCCAGATCCTTGAGCGGTGTGTCGCGCGCATGGCTTAGGATACGTCCAAGAGTAACGTATCCGACAGCTTTCAGCCGGGGATCAATCAGGATGATGTGATAAAACTGATCAGGCAGGACTACATCTGATCGCAAATAGTCAATCGCCTCACCCACGGTCCAGTGTTCCGGGGCGCGCACCAGCTCGGACTGCATATGCCGACCGGCGGATTCCTCTGGGTATGACAGCGCCTGTTCAACAACGACCCGGTCACCTGCATCCAGCGCTTCAAGCACGGCCTCTTGCTGGTCTTCGTCCAGATATTCGACAAGATCGACGACATCATCGCTGTCCAGGTCGCGCACCGCCTCGGCCAATTCGGCGGGGGCGAGTTGTTCCATGACCTCTTCGCGCAGGTGGTCGTCGAGTTCTGACAGAACCTCCCCATCCACACGGTCTGACCAAACAGCAAGCAAAGCCCGCCGGTCGCGGTCGTCGATCTGTTCCAGAAGATGGGCAATATCCGCAGGGTGCAGCGGCTCCAAAATGGCATCAACCGTACGGCCCTCACCATCGCCGACAGCCGCCATCACATCACTTAGAAGCGCTTCGGTGATGCCAAAAGCTTCGTCTTCGTTGGTCTCTTGCGGCTCTGCCATGATGCGCCCTCACTTCTTTGCAGAATGAATGAATCAGCGGGGTACTACAACGCGCATTCGGCGATTTACGCCCCTTGGCGCGGACCATATGCTAGCCAGATGACAACACAGTTACTTTTAGGACAGACCCTTGGTTTTTCTGGCAATCCCTTGACCGGAGACTGGGTAGATGCGGTGCAATTCGACAGCGCAGGCGGGATAGTGATCCGGGACGGTACAATCAGCGCCGTCGGCGATGGGGCCACGTTAAGAAAGGCCCATCCGGACGCTGAAGTCACCGACTACGGCGATGCCCTGATCAGCGCAGGCTTTGTCGACGCGCACATGCATTATCCCCAGACAGGGATCATTGCGAGTTGGGGCAAACAGCTGATTGACTGGTTGAACACCTACACTTTCCCTGAAGAAGCACGGTTCTGCGATCCTGACTATGCAGCGGAAGTTGCGGGGCGCACACTAGATCTTGCATTGGCCCATGGGACCACAACACTCGCCAGCTTTTGCACCGTCCATCCCACAAGTGTTGATGCGTTTTTTGCTGCCGCGGCCACACGAGACATGGCCGTCATTGCAGGCAAGACCTGCATGGACCGCAACGCACCCGATACACTACGCGATACGGCCCAATCGGCCTATGATGACAGCAAAAGCTTATTGGAAAAGTGGCACGGGGTTGGTCGCGCACAATACGCGATCACACCGCGCTTTTCACCCACCTCGACGCCTGATCAGCTAAAGGCGCTTGGGGCACTATGGACCGAACATCCCGATTGCCTGATGCAAACGCATCTAAGCGAACAAAAAGCCGAGATTGAGTGGGTGCACGATCTGTTTCCCAACGCGCGCGACTATCTTGATACCTATGAGGCATTCGGACTGCTTGGGCCAAAGGGATTATATGGTCACGCCATTCACCTTGAACCGCGCGAAATTGACCGATTGCGCGAGGTCGGCGCTGCAGTAGTGCATTGCCCGACATCAAACACGTTCATTGGTTCCGGCTTGTTTGACCTGATGGGTTTGGCGCGTGCAGGGCTGCGTATTGGGCTTGCGACGGATACGGGCGGTGGATCGTCTTTTTCGATGTTGCGTACCATGGCTGCAGCTTATGAAATTGGCCAACTGCGCGGCGTGGCCATGCATTCATCACAACTGATGTGGCTTGCGACCGAGGGGGCTGCCCAGGCGCTTCATGCGAACAACCAGATCGGCGGTTTGAAGGTGGGTAGGATGGCTGACATTACGGTGCTGAACTTGCGCTCGACCGCCGCTATTGCACAGCGTTTTGCACAAGCCAAAGACATCTGGGATGCCGTGTTTTCAACCATTATGATGGGCGATGACCGCGCTGTGAGGGATGTATGGATCGCCGGTAAGCGAGTGTTAACACCCGTTTGAGAACACAAGGACCCAAGTGTCGCCGCTGCGGCCAAGACCATATTGCGTGTAATTGGCGCCCAGCATATTGCGACGATGTCCTGGCGAGGCCCGCCAAGCCGCAAATACAGCGGCTTCAGATCGCTGGCCTTGGGCGATGTTCTCGGCCCGTGCACCTGCACCGCACCCTGCAGTGGTTATGCGCTCGGACATGTCGTCGCCATGCGGCCCTCCGGGCGACTGATGCGAAAAATACCCCCGCCGTTGCATGTCTTCTGCGTGACGTTGGGCGGCAAGGCGAAGCTGTCCATTGACCTGTACGGGCGCGCGGCCAGCGGTTGTGCGAAAGGTATTAAGGTCAGTGGCAAAACTACCGGTTAAATCAGCGCTGCTCACCTGCGGCGAACCCGTCGTATTGCAAGCGGCGAGTATAAAAAACGTAAATGCCAGAAATCTGTTTCTCATCTGCGCAGCCTTTCTCCGAAGATTGCAAATCGGCGCTATCGTTAGTCTTGGGAAACACACAGACCGTACGGTTCCCTGCCGCAGCAACCTAACCGGGGGATGCATTTACTGCCAAGGCTTTTGCAAACACGCTGTGAAATTGGCAGCCACCTGCATCACCTTGGTTCAGCAAGACACTCTAAATTCCTTGAATGCAGTGCATGCAAACGGGTCAATGTGATCAATACGGCCTCAAAGCATGAGCTTTGTCGCTAGCATCCTTTGCCGTGCGATAACGGCAGACAAATCAACGGTCAGCATCTGCCCATCCCGCACAACCTGCCGGCCTTCAACAAACAGATCGCGCACTTTTGACGGGCCTGCCAAGACAAGCGCGGCTGGGTCCCATGACCCGGCATTCTCAATGGTGCTAGCATCCCAAATCGCGATATCCGCCCGCATGCCAACAGCGATTTGACCACAATCGTTACGCCCCAGGACCTGTGCCCCGCCTCGCGTCGCGATCTCAAGCGCCTCGTAGGCCGACATCGCGTCAGCGCCATTCTGAACGCGTTGCAGCAGCATGGCCTGCCGCGCCTCTGAGATAAGGTTGGCCACATCATTGCTGGCTGACCCGTCGACCCCCAGACCAACCGAAACGCCCGCATCACGCATGGCACGCACTGGCGCAATGCCCGAACCCAGACGACAATTCGAACAAGGACAATGCGCGACGCCTGTGCGACTACGCGCAAACAGATCGATCTCTTTGCCATCCAGTTTCACGCAATGTGCGTGCCAAACGTCGTTACCCGTCCAACCAAGTTCCTCGGCGTATTGGCCAGGGCGGCAGCCAAACTTTTCCAGCGAATATGCGATATCTTCATCGTTTTCGGCCAGATGTGTATGCAACATAACGCCCTTGTCCCGGGCGAGAATTGCCGCGTCCCGCATCAGCTCCCGACTGACAGAGAAAGGGCTGCAAGGTGCCACACCAACCCGGACCATCGCACCCGGCGATGGGTCGTGGTGGGCATCGATGACACGGATACAATCAGCCAGTATATCGGCCTCATTCTCGACAAGTGTATCGGGGGGCAGACCTCCAGCGCTTTCGCCGATGCTCATCCCACCGCGGGTCGGATGAAAACGCAGCCCAACGGTGGCCGCCGCCGCAATCGTGTCGTCCAACCGCGCGCCATTTGGATAAAGATACAGATGATCTGACGTCAGCGTGCAGCCCGACAGGGCCAGTTCGGCCAGACCAATCTGGGCTGAAACAAACATCTCTTCCGGCCCAAACCTGGCCCAAATCGGATAAAGCCGCTGCAACCACCCAAATAGCAGCGCGTCTTGGGCACCAGGGACGGCGCGGGTCAGCGATTGATAAAGATGATGGTGTGTGTTCACAAGACCAGGCGTAACGACGGCGTTGTCGGCGAAAACAATCTCTGCATCATCGACTGCCAGATCTGGACCGATCGCAGAAATGATCCCTTCACGCAGCAAAACATCAGCGTCGGATAACAGGTGCCTCCCATCATCCATCGTCAAGACATGGCGCGCGTTGCGGATCAGAACATCAGGCATGAAGTGTCTTCTGCAATATCGCAAGCGCCTCTGCGTGAAGCGCAGGCGTTGCCGCCGCAATGGCGCGACCGCCCGCGTGCGCGGGCCCGCCAGTCCAATCAGTCACAACGCCACCGGCCGCCATTACGACGGCAATTGGGGCATGAATATCGTATGGGTTCAGGCCTGCCTCGATGACCAAGTCAACTTGGCCTGCAGCCAAGAGAGCGTAGCCATAACAGTCCATGCCATATCGCGTGAGCTTCGCTTGGCTGGCGACGGCATGGAAAGCGGCGCCTTCAGCTGCAGTACCAACCTCGGGGAATGTCGTCAGCACTGTCGCCTCGTACAGATTGCGATCCTTGCGGCAGGTCAGGACACTATGACCCAGCGGTCCATGCACCTCAGCCACGCCAAAACCACCCGCAAAACGTTCACCGATGTACGGCTGATCAATTAAACCGAAAAGTGGCCCCGTCTTATCGGCAACAGATATGAGAACACCCCAGGTTGGGGTCCCGCTTATGTATCCGCGAGTGCCGTCAATTGGGTCTAACACCCAGGTGAGACCGCTCGACCCTTCAGTTTCACCAAATTCTTCGCCAAGGATTGCATCATCCGGGCGTTCGCGTTCCAGAACAGCCCGCATTGCTTTTTCAGCTGCACGGTCAGCAACCGTCACCGGATCAAATACTTCCCCACCCTTGTCGTACGTCACAAGAGCGGGGGCGCGAAAATTTCGTAAGATTTCTGGCCGAGCGGCATCGGCGAGCTGATGCGCCACACTGATCAGCTCTGCGTGAACGGTCTCATCAAGTGTCATTTAGATCGCCTCAGGTTGCACCGCATTTACTGTTTTCGGTAACGCGGGGCAGTCCGGGCGGTCAAGACCGGATCAGGCAGCTTCGCTTAGAACGCGTGCCAGATCAAACAATCGCCGGCGCTGATTCTCGGGGATTGCGTAGTACGACCGCAAAAGCTCTAGCGCCTCTTTGTCGGTCAGAATGTCACCCGGCATATCACCATGAGACTGGTCTGCTGGAGGTTGAGTATCCAGTCCTTCAAAGAAGAATGACACTGGTACATTCAGGACCTTGGCAATATCCCAAAGGCGTGATGCACTGACACGGTTCATGCCTGTCTCATACTTCTGGATTTGTTGGAATTTGATACCGACGTTTTCAGCCAACTGCTGTTGCGTCGTCCCGCTCATCCACCGGCGATGGCGAATCCGCTTGCCTACATGGACGTCGACTGGATGTTTCATTTTACTCTTTCCTTAATTTGGAAGCTCTCGGCAAGTGTGACGCCGGTGCTTTCTGCCAATCCGCTTGCGCACAGGACGTACGTCATCAGTTGCCACACGAGATGTGCATGACACTAATCGCGTATAACACGCAACGGTTGCAGGCACCGACCTGAACTTAAGGACAGGTTCGCAATGCAACATTTTTTAAGACCGCTCAAAAAGCAGCCCTTTCGCCATGTCTGATGATGTGATGAAAAAGGTTAACAAATTAATACCGACAAGGAATCCCCTGATGCGCGCCTATCAAGTCCAGTCCTTCGACAACGCCCCAACACTCGCAACCATTGACAACCCTACACCAAAAAATGGTGAAGTTGTGTTGGATATCTCGGCCTGTGGGCTGAACTTTGCCGATCTCCTTATGGCAGAAGGGAAATATCAGGATACTCCCAAACCGCCATTTACACTTGGCATGGAGGTTTGCGGCACCGTCGTCGCGCAGGGGCCAGATGTGAACGAACCTGCAATTGGGACACGGGTCGCCGTCTTTGGTGGACAAGGTGGCATGGCTGATCAGGGGGTATTCCCGGCAGCGCTTTGCCGGCCTGTGCCAGATGACATGCCCGCTGAAATCGCTGCCGGCTTTATGGTCGCTTATGGCACATCTCATCTGGCACTGGTCAGACGGGCACAACTGCAAGCCGGTGAGACGCTCGTCGTCTTAGGTGCGGCGGGCGGTGTAGGCCTTACTGCCGTCGAGATTGGCAAGGTGTTGGGTGCAACCGTTATTGCCGTGGCACGCGGTGCCGACAAGCTCGCGGTCGCCAAAGCAGCAGGCGCTGACCACCTGATTGACAGCGAGACTGCCGATATCAAAGCCGAGATCAAGGCGCTGGGTGGGGCTGATGTTGTCTATGATCCGGTCGGCGGCGACGGCTTCAAATCGGCTTTGGGTGCTTGCAACCGCGAAGCCCGGGTCATCATCATCGGTTTTGCAAGCGGGGATATTCCACAAATCCCCGCAAATATCTTGTTGGTCAAGAACATCACGGTGATCGGCTTTTACTGGGGTGGATACCTGAGATTTAATGCCGTGGCCCTAACCGACAGCCTGGCAGAATTGATGCAATGGTATGCAGATGGGCGGCTGCGTCCACATGTGAGCCATGTCATCCCACTTGACGATGCTGGTGAGGCGCTGACGCTGATGCGGACGCGTAAATCAACCGGCAAGGTCGTTGTTACGCCATAGAAACTGTGCGCAGGCGTGGTGGGTTGGCGTAGGTTTGACGCATAATGTCAGCCAGCGCTGCGCCCGCAGCATCATCAGGGTTCAGCACGTACATATTGATTTGTTGCGATGGCAATTCGGGCAGTACTCCACCATGCTGGATTGCCTCAGTATGTGGGGGCAGACAACCTTCAAGGGCAACATGGACACCCAAATCTGCGCTTACTGCAGCCTCAACCGCGTTATCCAGCTCAGACTCAACCGCCATGTCCCAAACGACATCGTTTTCGTTCAAGGCTTGCAAAACACCACTGCGGAAAACGCAATTGCTACAAAAAGCGACGGGCAACGGGCGTTTACGCCAAGCCTGCCCGTCCCGCGCACCAATCCACAAAAGGGGAAGTTCCACCAGAACCTGACCGTTCGGGCCACACTGCTCTTCGGTGGTTAAGATCAGGTCAACTTCGCCACGATCATACATTTCAAGCAGCCTACGTGTCGGAGCAGAAACAAGCTTGACCTGCATCCGCGGGAAATCAGTCGAAAACCGACGCAGCGCTTGCGGAACCCAAGGATAAATAATGTCGTGGGGCACACCAAGCTTTACTTCACCTTCATATTCAGTCGCGGTGAGGCGACTAAATGCCTCGTCATTCAAGCGTAACATTTTGCGAGTGTAACCCAACAACTGCTCGCCAGCCGGGGTAAGACCTATACTGCGCGCAGAACGATCCAACAGGGTAATGTTCAGCGATTCCTCTAGACGCTTGAGCTGCATCGATACTGCCGATTGGGTAAGGTTCAGAACGCCAGCGGCCCGGGTTACACCACCAACTTCAGCGACTGTTGCAAATGCGCGCAACGCGGTCATATCAAGATTTCGCAATATATCAACTTTCCTGATGTGGATCATGCCAATCATTCATTTCCATTATGCATAGCACGTCGGTATACATCACTCAATGAAATACTTTACGACCGAAACATCATGAAAGGGCATGTTATGACCACGACAACGCATCACAACACCAATGTCATGAAGGCACAAAGTCATAAACGTAGTCTAAGAGCCTACTTGTTGCGCATGATCAGTTTGAACAGGCAACGTAAAGCACTGCAGAATCTTGACGAACACATGTTGCGGGATATTGGAATCAGCCGTCAAGAAGCTGAGATTGAAAGTAAAAAACACTTTTGGGACGCGCCACATCACTGGTTCCATTGAAGCAATCTCGGCCAGAGCTGCGACATTCCCGCCCAAAACAATCGGAAATGCGCAATTTGCGTGCCGGTAGGCTTGAAAAAACAGGGGCGTGCGCCAATATCTACGCGTGAGGATGCCGGTAAGCGGCGCCGCTGTTTTTAACTGGAGGTTTACATGGCTCAACACGAGGCAATCAGAACGGTCGGCGGGGCCCGCGCGGCCGAAATCGATCAGGGTCTGCGCGCCCATATGAACAAAGTGTACGGAACAATGTCTATCGGCATGCTCATCACCGGGCTTGCAGCGTGGGCTATTGCCGGCTTGTCAGTGACATCTGACCCAACAGGCGCGACCGTCGCGTTACGGGAAGGTCAATATTTGACTGGCCTTGGTACATTGCTGTTCACGACTCCACTGCGTTGGGTTGTGATGTTTGCGCCGTTGGCATTCATTTTGTTTGGCTGGGGCGCTGTGATGCGGCGTGGTTCTGCCGCGACTGTTCAGTTTGCATTCTTTGCTTTTGCCACACTGATCGGTGTGTCAATGAGCGCAATCTTCCTGGTGTTCACGCCATTCTCGATCACACAGACATTTCTGGTGACCGCAATCGCCTTCGGTGGTCTCAGCCTTTACGGCTATACCACTAAGAAAGACCTGTCCGGCATGGGCACATTCTTTATGATGGGTGTGATCGGTCTGATCGTGGCAATGGTCATCAATATGTTCCTGCAGTCGCCTGCCATGATGTTCGCGATCTCCGCGATTGGTGTTGTGCTTTTTGCCGGTCTGACCGCATTTTACACACAGGACATCAAATCGACTTATGTGGCGCATGCGCAGGTCGGTGATCAGGAGTGGTTGGACAAGGCTGCAACAGATGGCGCGTTGTCCCTCTACATCTCTTTCCTGAACATGTTCCAGTTCCTGCTCTACTTCATGGGACAAGAACAATAAGCGCAACGCTTATTTGAATGTAACGAAGGGGCAGACCTATCTGCCCCTTTTTTGTTAGTCCTGGCCGACATTGTCTACTTTTCATTCGATTGACTTCATGAAACGCTCCGCCTCATGACAGCCATCAACCTACCCGTTACCAGTGTTGCCGCGATCTGTAGCGGTCTCATTCTATTGTTGTTGACATGGAAAGTCATCCGCTTGCGACGCAAAGGCGGGGTTGTGCTGGGGGACAATGATGATCGGATTCTGGCCAAAGCGATCCGAGGCCAAGCCAACGCAGCCGAACAGCTGCCGATGGCGTTGATCTTGATGGGTCTGGCAGAGCTTCAGGGTACCGACACTGTCGTCCTCGCTGCGCTCGCATTGCTTCTGATCGCGGGGCGTAGCCTACATGCGATCTATTTTGCCATCCATGGCAGCACGTGGCGGTTGCGGTTCCATGGCATGTTGATGACGCTCTTTGCGCAGGCCGGATTGGTTTTGCTGCTTGCGGTCAGCTTGCTGATCTGATCGCGGAACCAAAAAAAGGCCGCGCAGACTGCGCGGCCCAATCACTGTCCTGCAAGAGCGATCACTTACTTGATCTTGCCTTCTTTGTATTCAACATGCTTGCGCACAACAGGGTCATACTTCTTGATGACCATCTTTTCGGTCATTGTACGCGCATTCTTTTTCGTGACGTAAAAGTGCCCGGTCCCCGCAGTGGAGTTCAGGCGGATCTTGATGGTGGTTGGCTTCGCCATGTCTCATCTCTCCTGATTGCGGGCCTGATATGGCACATCGCATAAAACTGAATGAAGCTGCCTTTTTACGCGGCGGCGGGCGCGAGTCAACCGCAAACGCACGTCAAACAAACGATATCATGCGCGGATGGCCTATAAGCCGGATTCTGTCCTCCGGGGTGACCCGGATGGATGACCATTCATCTGACATGCCTGTTACCAGACACGCTCTAGCTGCCAACCCGGATCTGCTGGGGCCAAGCAACCCCGTCTTGCGACACGCGATCCCTATTTGGCATTGCTCCCGGTGGGGCTTGCCATGCCGCTTGCGTTGCCGCTCGCGCGGTGGGCTCTTACCCCACCGTTTCACCTTTGCCCGACACGTCGGGTAGTCTGTTCTCTGTGGCGCTTTCCCTAGGGTTGCCCCCGTCGGGTGTTACCCGACACCGTGCTTTGTGGAGTCCGGACTTTCCTCGAACCTTGAGGTCCGCGGCCATCCAGCCATCCGCGCAAAACTGTCGTTATGCCCAAGTCGCTTTCACGTCAACGGGGAAGCGCAGGGCAAGGTCGGCGATCATCGCCAAATCGACCGCATCAAGCGGGCCGTGATGGCCCGGTCGAAACCGAAGACGGAAGATCTTCAACAACAAATCAGGATCATCAGTAGCTGTATAGCCAAAGGTCACCATGGCTGCAGCAAAACGGGCGTCATCGGTCCCTTGCGGGTCCTCTTCCGAAGAATGCGCGCCAGCGCTTGATGAGGGCCAGATCGAGAGCCCCTCAACGGACAAGCGTCGCCAGTCAAAACGTGGACCAGGATCAATCTTGCGCCCGGGCGCCATATCGGAATGGCCTATCATCCGTTCCGGCGAGATCGTCCAACGCGCCTGAACCACTTTCAGCAGTTCGACCAATGCATCCATCTGCGGCGCAGAAAATGGCGTAGATCCGGTATTGGCCAGCTCTATCCCGATGGAATGACTGTTCACATCCGTCACCGCTCCCCAGCGCCCTGCCCCGGCATGCCAGGCCCGTAAATCTTCGGGGACTAGCGACAAAACCTCGCCGTCCTCGGCGATCAGGTAATGGGCGGACACCTCGGTCGCGGGATCGCACAAGGCTTTCATAGCGGCCTGTGCCGATTGCATGGCCGTGTAATGGACGACCACCATATCGGGGCCCACGCCATCGCGGCGAGGGCCAAAATTCGGCGATGGATGCTCTGTCAGCCTCAGTTCTGGAACGCCGCTTTGAATGGGGCCGGATCCCAACCGCAGGCGAAACCGTCGCCATCAGGGTCAATACCCAACCGATCACGCTCTGGTCCACCGCGGGCTAAGAAATCGCGCTGCGCATCGTCAGGGGTGGGATAAGCGGCACAATTACGCTGGAACCGGTTCTGACCGGACAATATTGACCGGCTGTACCATTCCTGCCCTTTCACGTTTGGCGCGTTCAGCGCGTACTCCACGATATTCGGCCCCGTATCACCGGGCCTTTCAGGAACAGCTGTCGGTGCGATCTCTTCACGTGCAGCGGCCTGCGCGGCTCGCCGCTCTGCATCGCTTTCGATTGTTTCGCGGTTTGACACGGCATCAAAGTTTTGTTCGTCCGAGATCCCCGGATTGTTTTGCACAACAGGTGCCGGGTTCAACGGGCTGGCATCCAGGCCCTGCACGCGTGCTGGATCGTCTGCAGTATTCTGGGGTGGCTGACCAATACCAGCAGCAGCCAAATCACTCGCAGGGATGGCAGCTCCGCCAACCGGGCCAGGTATCGTATTTATGCGCGGTGGCGGAATGATCGATTCCCGAGGAGCAGACAAAGCCGCTTCGCGCCTTGCACGCTCCATCTCGAACTGGGAAAAATCGTCGAAGCCCACACCCCGTTGTGTCGGCTGGGGCGGCCCACAGGCCGACATCAATATCGCCGCGACGGCTATCCAGATTCCGGATTTCATCACCATTCACCTGCCAAACTGCATTCTTCTTTGGCTAATACTTACCACCACTTGCCCGGTTTGGCCACAAAACCAGCCGATTGCTCTAATCGATATGCAACATTCAACAAATCCGCCTCTTCCCAAGGTCGTCCGATCAACTGCAGCCCCAGTGGCAGGCCCTGTTTATCAAGCCCTGCAGGAACTGATATACCCGGCAACCCGGCAAGGTTCACAGTCACGGTAAACACATCATTGAGATACATCTGTATCGGATCAAAATTCTCGCCCAATGCAAAGGCCGCAGATGGCGTTGCCGGCGTCAGGATTGCGTCCACTCCGTCCCCAAATACCTGTTCAAAGTCGCGCTTGATCAACGTGCGAACTTTACGCGCGCGATTGTAGTATGCGTCATAAAAGCCGGCAGACAGCACATAAGTCCCGACCATAACCCGGCGCTGCACCTCGGCCCCGAACCCTTCGGCCCGGGTCTTTTCATACATCTCGGTAATGCCATCGCCCTGTGCCAGCTTGGCGCGGTGACCAAAACGCACACCGTCATAGCGGGCAAGGTTGGATGACGCTTCTGCCGGGGCAATAACATAGTAAGCAGGCAGCGCATACTTCGTGTGTGGCAGGCTGATATCGACGATTTTCGCACCGGCATCTTTCAGCATTGCCGTACCATCGGCCCAAAGCTTTTCGATCTCTTCCGGCATGCCTTCCATCCGGTATTCCTTTGGAATTCCGATGGTCTTACCTTTGATATCACCGGTCAGCGCTGCCTCAAAATCGGGTACGGGCAGATCCGCACTCGTGCTGTCCTTGGCATCATGGCCACACATCGCCCGGAGCATGATCGCCGCGTCACGCACATCCTTGGTCATCGGGCCCGCCTGATCAAGAGAGGATGCAAAGGCTACAATACCCCAACGCGACACGCGACCATATGTCGGCTTCATGCCCGTAATGCCGACGAATGCGGCAGGCTGGCGGATTGATCCGCCAGTATCGGTGCCTGTCGCGGCCAGACACAAGTCGGCAGCCACAGCACTGGCCGACCCGCCCGAAGAACCACCAGGCGTCAAAGCGCGATCGTCCACTTTCCATGGATTGATCGCATTGCCATAAACCGACGTTTCGTTGGATGAGCCCATGGCGAATTCATCCATGTTCAGCTTGCCCAGCATCACCGCACCTGCATCGAAAAGCTGCGTCGTTACGGTGCTTTCATATGCGGGTTTGAACCCTTCCAAAATGCCAGACGCGGCCTGCGAAGGCACACCTTTGGTGCAAAATAGATCCTTGATGCCCAACGGTATCCCACACATGTCGGGTGAGTCACCGCCTTTGATACGGGCGTCTGCCGCCTCGGCCTGATTGATGGCGATTTCTGGCGTATGGTGAGCGAATGCGCCCAATGCGCCCGCCCCTTCAATCTCATTCAAGCAGGCCTTTGTAATCTCAGCGCTTGACGTCTCGCCCTTTCGCATTGCGTCACGGGCTTGTGCGATCGTCAGCTTGGCAAGTTCAGACATTACTCAACCACCTTCGGCACAGCAAAAAATCCTTCTCGCGCATCGGGCGCATTCTTCAGGACAGCGTCCTGTTGCGACCCATCAGTCACGACGTCAACACGGCGCTTTAGACGCTGTGGCGTAACTGACGTCATTGGTTCAACACCATCTACATCAACCTCATTCAGCTGCTCAATAAATCCAAGGATCGCATTGAATTCACCCGCCAGCGCAGGCAGGGCGTCATCCTCTACCTTGATGCGGGCCAGCTTGGCCACGCGACGGGCGGTTTCTGTGTCGATGGACATAGAGTCTCTCCGGCTATGTGTTTGCTCGCGTTTACCGCTACACCGCTCGGGTCGCAAGCATGTGGCGGCGGTAAACCTCGATCATCCAACCCAACATCAGCCCATTCAGCAAATGCCAGAAGATGTGGGTTCCGATGGGAAAGGCATCACACCAAATTTCGTCGACGGATCGCAACGCGATAGAGATGCTCAGGATCACCGCGCCAATCACAAATCCCAGAGCCACTGAGCCTCGGACAAAAGTCGCATAGACGATCAAAAGTATGGGGACGGTCCAGTAAAAGTTTGAAATCGCAAAGAACGGTATCGTGTTCAGCACGGCCACAACTCCATAGGCGTAAGGCGCAAAAAGCGATGTGGCGCCCAGCGCCACCCACCCGGGCACACCAACGATATCACGATTGACGAGGAACAAGTATGTCAGAATGAAAATTCCTATGGGCACTACATCTGTCAGTGCTGCCCAAACTGTCGCATGGGTATGAAACAAGAAACTACCAGCACCAATGCAGAAAAGAATACCGCAGAGCAACCGAGCGGCAGGTAAACCCTGCGTGCGCCGCCACATGATCACGGCGGCAATAATAAATGCGGCATTCGTGACCGCATTAAGTGGTTCAGACCAGTAGGAAAAATCCGTCCGCTCGCAATAGCCATCGATGTGTGCAAACCAATCCATCTTACGCCCTTTCCTGTCGGGTCCATCTTCGCTGCAACGTGACCAAGGGCAATATGAAACTCGTCCGCCTGTGATATGCTGGCTTTCGGGCCAAGACCGAAGATGCCGTGCCGCTGATTGACCCCTGGTCGAGTCACACTTGGCCATTTGCGGATCAACGGCGCGAAAAAGCAGGTCTTACCCACAACACATTCCGTTTCTCTGAGCATTGCGTAAGCCTGAAAGGACACCGGCTACGTGAGCGGGAAGAGTGGTGAATGCATTTATGCGTCAGGCGACACGGATGTCGTGACCAATATGGCAGGGGTGGCATATCCCTATCGATGTCAGATCGCACTTCTCGCGGCAGCTTGCGCTCAACAAGTTCAACCGATGGTATGATGTCCGCAGCAAAAACGCTGCGTTGCCATCAATGCAAGAGCCCCATTGTATTTTTGGGCATTCCCGATCCTTGCACAAAGAGTACAACGTCTTATCAACGCTCTGCCGAACGTAAACGTCTGGCCCTCGGACATGACAGAAGTCTATGATATCTAACGCCTTTCGGCAAAAAACGATTTGAGCAATGCCTCACAAGCTGTCGCATCAATGCCGTCATAGATTTCGGGCACATGATGACATTGCGCATGGCTAAAAATGCGCGGCCCTTGCCCTATGCCACCAGATTTCGGATCGGCGGCACCATAGTATAGCCGGGCAATGCGCGCGTTGCTGATAGCAGCTGCGCACATTGGGCACGGCTCCAGTGTCACGTACAAATCAAGTCCAATGAGCCTTTGTGTTGAAAGCGCGTCGCAAGCCTGTCTGATGACCAGTATTTCGGCATGTGCGGTCGGATCGTTCCACTCACGCGTCCGGTTGCCCGACTGGGCAATCACATGTTTGCCGTCAGAGATAACAGCGCCTACGGGCACCTCGCCGCGCCCGCGCGCTGCACGCGCTTCGGCCAAGGCTATATCCATAAAAGAGCTGAACTGCATCATACTGTGATGCCAGTACTCCAAGGCATCAGCAAGTCGCGGCAAAGAACAAACCCAACAAAATCTGTGCATCATGCATCTATAAACATACCTAATTGTATGTTAGCATACCTTAAGGTGTGGAAGGGACATTAAGGAAAAACCTGATGAACAACATCTATATAGTCGCCGCTGGGCTGCTTGCCCTTGTATGGCTGACAGTGCACATTTTTGTTGGTGGTCGACAAATCGCCAGACCTCTCTTGACCGCACCAGACCTTGCCCCAATCGTTCGTGAAACACAGTACCTGTGTTGGCACTTTACCAGCGTCGCAATTGGATCGATGGCTGGTCTGAACCTTTGGGCGGTTTTCTCAGGGCAACCAGCTTATGCCCGCGCGGCGATGGTCCTTGCCTCAGGCTTTGTGGTTGTAGGAATTGGGCTGGTTGTCATGCGAAACACACGACATATCGATCTGCCGCAGGGTTGGCTTTTTGTGCCTGTCGTCTTGCTTGGTGGCGTTGGGTTGTGGGGATGAAAAGGCGACGCTTTTTGACAGAGGATTGGCTTGTCTTGGGGCTAAATGCGCTGTCTGACAATGGACCCGAAGCAGTCAAGCTTGTGCCAATTTGTCAGGCTGCAGGACTGACCCGAGGCTCCTTTTATCACCATTTCGACGATCATACGACCTTCTTGGTCAAAATGACCGAGCACTGGTTCAAGCAGCAGACCCAGCAAGTGGCGGCCCAGGTCGAGCATTTGCAGGACCCCGAAGCACGTGCGACAAAGCTGAACGACGCAGCGTTGGCAATCGACTACAAGCTGGAATTGGGCATCCGCGAGCTAGCGCGACGCAACCGACATGTCGCAGCTATCGTCGCGCGTGCCGACGACATGCGCTTGTCGGTCCTTGCAGACCTCTACGCGCAACGGTTCGGCATCGATCAAGAAACGGCCCGGGATATGGCGTTTTTGGAGTATGCTGCGTTTGCGGGGCTTATTCTGATTGCGCCGGATTTGAGAGCTGAAAAACAATCTACGCTGAGCGCCCGTTACGATGCGATGGTACGCCACCTTTTTGCAAAGTAAGGCATTCGAGTGGCTATGGATGCTGTTTGCATCGCAACATATGATTGCGTTAAAGGCTGCTTAGACCTAGATGCGGATACATGAAACAGGAAGCACCCTCGGGCGATCGGATCGCCAAAGTCTTGTCCCGAGCTGGTGTTGCGAGCCGGCGCGAAGCTGAACGGATGATCGCAGCAGGCCGCGTTACAGTGAATGGTCAAGTCATCGCTTCACCGGCACTAAACGTCTCTGACACGGATACCATCACGGTAGACGGCTCGCCCGTTGGGGCGCCTGACCACCCTCGTCTCTGGATGTACCACAAGCCATCGGGTCTGGTGACGACAGAGCGCGACGAAAAAGACCGACCAACCGTGTTCGCTGCGCTGCCAGACAGCATGCCCCGCGTAATGTCCGTGGGCCGATTGGATCTGAATTCTGAAGGCCTATTGCTGCTGACCAATGATGGTGCGGTCAAACGAAAGCTGGAGTTGCCGAGCACCGGTTGGCTCCGGCGCTATCGGGTCAGGATTAACGGTTCTGTCAGCGAGGCAAAGCTGGATAAGTTACGCGCCGGTATCACCGTTGAGGGGCTGGATTACCAGCCCATGACAGTGACCTTTGACCGCCAGCAGGGGGCGAATGCCTGGCTGACGGTCGCCCTGCGGGAAGGCAAGAACCGTGAGATCCGGCGCGCAATGGGGGCTTTGGGTGTCACCGTCAATCGGTTGATCCGCATCAGCTATGGACCGTTTCAGTTGGGTGCGCTCAAGGCAGGTGAGGTCGAAGAGGTTAAGCAACGCGTGGTGCGTGATCAGCTTGGAATATCTGCCAAGCCCAAACTGGTTCGGGTGAGAAAGCCAGCCAAACCACGATCTTGAGGCGTCTCCTCGCAGCGACGTCGAAGAAGGCGCCGGATAAGACCCACGATGATGCGCGCCGCAAGTAAAACCGCATCGTTCAACTGCAGGCTCGAATGCGACTGAGAAAATCGATACGTGCACGACAACGTCAGGCGAAACGTGTTCTTACAGGTGATCCCACGCTCAAGATGCGCGGCGTAACTCCAATGGCGAAGCGGTTTCCTTAATCTCGAATTGCCGCATCTGCTGGTCGAGACTGGTTGCGTCTTTCTTAAAGGAATCGGCGACAATGGTGGTTTGCTGAACCATATTGGCATTTTGCTGTGTGACACGGTCCAGCTCTGCGATGCCAGCATTGATTTCTTGCAGACCGGTGGATTGCTCACTTGTGCCGCGGGCTATTTCGCTCATTGAACCCGATATGATTTCGACCCTCTCAACGATTTCCTTTAATGCATTGCCAGTTTGATTGACGAGCTCCAATCCGTTTTCGATCTGTGTGTCACTACTGAGAATCAGATTGCGGATTTCGGTCGCAGCAGCCACAGAATTCTGGGCCAGATTGCGCACCTCACTGGCCACCACAGCAAAGCCTTTTCCGCTGGAACCTGCGCGCGCCGCCTCTACGCCGGCGTTCAGCGCAAGAATATTTGTTTGGAAGGCGATATCATCCATCACTGTGACAATGTTAACAACGTCTTGGGATGATTTCTTGATCCGGTCCATGGCCGACACTGCGTCAGCCACAAGCGCCTCATTTGACTTAGCAACTTTGTGCGCTTCATTGGTGACGTCTTCCACATTACGTGCATTCTGCGCTGTCATGCTGACAGTGCGCGAAATCTCTTCAATAGCTGCAGTGGTCTGTTCCAGTGCCGCAGCTTGGTCTGCGGTACGCTGTGACAGATCGTTGGTCGCCAGCCCAATTTCGTCTGCCCCCCGCTGAATACCGCCAGCTGCGTTGATTGCGTCACTAATCGCAGTATGCAACCGGTCTACCAGTTGATTGAAATCTTTGCGCAGCTTCTCATATTCCTGTGGAAATGCACGCTCGATCTTTGAGGTCAGATCGCCACCAGCCAGCTTTGACAGGCCAGCGCTCAGGTCGTCGACAACAGCGTTCTGTTCGGCCGCCTTTTCTTCGGCCTTTCTGCGCTCATCCATTTTGACACTGGCAAGGGAGTTGCGAAAGACCTCAAGTGCACGGGCCATCTCGCCGATTTCATCTTCTCGGGCGTGCCCCTTCACATCGACATCGTTATTGCCCTGTGCAAGCTCACCCATGGCCCGGTTGATATCGCCAATACCGCGGACCACTCCGTTGCCAATCATCAGCGCAAGAAAACCACCGATGATCAAGGCGCCAGCTGTGCCGCTCAAAATCGCTGTGCGTGTTAACGCGGACGCACTAGCGTATTCCGCCGATCGTCGTTCCTTCAACCCTTGTTCAATCGCCGTGAAGTCGTGCAACAATTCACGAAAAGCATCAAAGAATACCTTGCCCCGCCCTTCCGATACAAAATCGGCCATATCATCCATGTTTGCTGCATTTCCAACTTCACGACGCAGGGCAAGGTTTTCAGCAACGACGGTTTCCCGCCACTCATCGATAATTGCCTTGATCCGGCCCAGCCGCTCAACCTGCACCGGGTTATCGTCGACGCGCTCAACAAGATCTGCATGAACCCGATCAAACACCTCGCCGCCTTCATTGTAAGGCTCCAGGAATGCATCTTCACCCGCCAGCAGAAAGCCACGCATGCCAGTTTCCATGTTAACAGCGGCCTCGAGCATTTCATTGGCCCGCAACATCACATTGTATGTATGATCGACATCTGGGCCAGCCTCTGGGATCGCAGGCCCAACTGCACCCGCGTTGGCGGCTTCTGCTGCTTTGCGTTGGGTCAAAAGGTCTCTTTCCATATCAGAAAAGGCGGCGATCTCGGCCCGAAATGCATCAAAGAACGTCTTGCCCCGTTCACGCCTGATTTCATCAGCCATATCATTCATTGAGGGCGCATCCCCAATCTCACGGCGCATTGCAATCGCGGCTGCTGCCACCTTGGCCTGCCAATCGCGCAAAATCTGCTCCGCTTCTTGCAAGCGCGCGACTTGCGGAGGATTGTCACTCACGGTGTTCTGTAAATCGGTCAGCGCCGCATAAACCCGTGCCTCTCCCGCACGATAAGGTTCCAAGAATTGGTCCTGACCTGCCAAAAGATAGCCACGCAGACCGGTCTCCATATCGACAGCGGCACCAACAATTCCCTGCGCCTCTGATATTACAGCCTGGGTATGTTTGACCCAAGCTGTCGCCTCAGACATGCGGTTGATATTCACGATGGTCACAATGGCAGCGCAAATCATCAACACCAAAGGGATGATCGCGATTGCAAGTGTTTTTCCGCGCAGCCCTACACGCCATCTTGCTGTTTCTTTCGCAGAGCGTTGAGGCATTCCAAGATCTCCGGACATGTGACTAAGCCACTCGTTACACCCGACTCTCTTACTATTTTGTTGATGGTGGCCGCATTGAGCCATGCGCCCAGCGGTAGCGATGACACAACAAGGGGAAAAAGTGCCATCTTTGAACCTTGTCGCGCGTGGATCGGGTGTGCATGGTGGAGCAAAACAAAAAGTCAACGGGGGACATAGTGGCCGATCTACTGACGCTGGAAAACGCGACCAACTTGATCATGCTTTGCTTTTTGCAGGCGGTCTTGGGCTTTGATAATCTTCTTTACATCTCCATCGAGAGCCAGCGCGCGCCAGTTGCGCAACAAAAAGCAGTGCGCACTTGGGGTATTATGATCGCCGTCGCGCTACGCGTCGTGCTGCTTTTTACCATGATCCAGCTAATCGATGCGCTCGCAGAACCTTTTTATGTCTTTGACTGGGAAGGCGTGATTGAAGGCGGTGTGAACTTCGCCACCGTCGTCTTTGTATTTGGTGGGATTTTCATCATGTACACGGCGGTAAAAGAAATTGGTCACATGCTATCAATTGAGCATCTGGATCATGATGTCGAAGGCAAGTCCGGAAAATCTGCGACACAGGTGGTCCTTTTGATTGTGTTGATGAATTTGATTTTCTCTTTTGATTCAGTTCTTTCGGCAATTGCAATTACGGATGTCTTCCCTGTGCTGGCCTTCGCGATCCTCTTATCGGGATTGGCCATGCTACTGCTGGCCGATGGAGTGACCCGGTTTTTGGAAAAGAACAGGATGTATGAGGTGTTAGGCCTTTTCATCCTGCTGATCGTGGGTGTGGTTCTTCTAGGTGAGGCAGGGCCTGCGGCGGCCCATGCGGTGCATGACGACAGCCTTCAGATCAAGATCTTCGGCTACGAACTGATACCAATGTCGAAGACGACGTTTTATTTCTCTGTCATCGTGCTGGTGGCTGTGGAAGTCATCCAGTCCGGCTATCGCAGAAAGCTGGATGCGGAACGGGCTGCTTTGCAGAAACACTCGTAAAATCAGTGTCTCATGCCTATCTGAGGCAGGGAAAAACCTGGCGGAGTGACGAAAAATGGTGCGTTTGATCCTGATTGTGGCCTTTGTCGCCGTGCTTGCGATTGTATTTGTGGCCCTGCTTGGGACAATATTTGCCGCGACCCGCGTGGTCGGTGGTGGGAAAGGCGAAGATACAATGCCTGAGACGTTTCGACGGATTTCTTATGTCGTTTTGGTACTGCTTCTTTTGGGTCTGGCCTCTGGCTGGTTGGGGGCCGCCTGATGGCGAAACGCTTTGGTGGCAAATACAGCCCCGGCGACGGGGCGCAGCCTGACGCGGTCGATCCGCGCAAGGTCAAGGCGGCAGGCTCCCCTGCCCGGCTGCTATATTTGCCCGCGATTGTGTTGGTCTTTTTCTCGCTTGGCAGTGGCCCGGTGACGTTTGTGACGGCACTTGCTGGTGCGGCAGTGCTGACGCTTGCCGCATGGATGTTGCAGGAAGGCTTGAAGGCCGAGGCTGAATACAACGCCCGCAAGGTCGCCCGCCGTCCTGCGGTACCGCGCAAGATGATCGCCTCTGTCCTGACGGGGATTGGTGCGGCAATTGCGGCCTACACCGGCGATAGTGGTGTCGTGGGTTCGGTTCTATATGGCATTGCTGCTTCCGGTTTACATGTGGCCGCTTTCGGGATTGATCCCATGGCCGATAAGCGCATGGAAGGTGTTGATACGTTCCAGCAGGATCGTGTTGCCCGTGTCGTTGATGAGGCCGAGGCACATCTGGATGTGATGAAGTCCCAGATCGAAAGACTGTCAGATCGGCGTTTGAACGAACGGGCGCAGGATTTCCAGACTATCGCCCGTCGGATGATCCGCACGGTCGAGGAAGACCCGCGCGATCTGACCGGTGCACGCAAGTTCTTAGGCGTCTATTTGATGGGCGCCCGTGATGCGACCATCAAATTCGTCGACCTTTACACCCGCAACAAAGATGCTGATGCCCGCGCCAGCTATGAGGCGCTGCTGGACGATCTTCAGCAGAATTTCGCCGCGCGAACAGAGAAGATGTTGCTGGATGATCGCAGTGATATGGATATTGAAATCAACGTGCTGCGCGACAGGCTGCAGCGCGAAGGCGTGAGCCTGAACACCAAAGGGAGTGACTAATGTCCGAGACAATCCGCCAAAAGGCCGAAGCGACCCTTGCCGAGGTTGAGAAAGTGACCGCCGTTGTACTGCCAGAACCAAAAGGCGAATTGGTGACGCTGGATGCCGCCGATGCAGCAACGACCGATGAGATCAACAAGCGTGTGGCAGAGATTGATATCTCGGACACCAATTCGATTGTGTCTTTCGGATCGGCCGCACAGGCCGAATTGCAGGAGATTTCGCAAAGTATGCTGGCAGGTGTTCGCAACAAGGATGTTGGACCGGCTGGCGACAGTCTGCGCGGGATTGTCACGACTATTCGCGGGTTCTCTGTTTCCGAACTGGATGTCCGCCGCGAACGCAGTTGGTGGGAAAAATTGTTGGGCCGCGCCGCGCCGATGGCCAAATTTGCTGCCCGGTTTGAAGAGGTGCAGGGGCAGATTGACAACATCACCGACGATTTGCTGAGGCACGAACATGTGCTTTTGAAGGATATCGAAAGCCTTGATGTTCTTTATGACAAGACCTTGCAGTTCTATGATGAGCTTGGGCTCTATATCGCCGCAGGCGAGGCCAAGATCGCCGATCTGGATGCAAACACGATCCCTGCCAAAGAGGCCGAAGTGCAGGCAGCTGCTGAAGATCAAGCGGTGATGAAGGCGCAGGAATTGCGCGATATACGCGCCGCCCGCGATGATCTGGAGCGCCGCGTGCATGATCTGAAACTGACCCGGCAGGTCACGATGCAGTCCCTGCCGTCGATCCGCTTGGTGCAGGAGAATGACAAATCGCTGGTGACCAAGATCAACTCGACCCTCGTGAACACCGTGCCTTTGTGGGAGACGCAGTTGGCACAAGCCGTGACCATTCAGCGGTCCTCCGAAGCGGCAGCCGCGGTGCGTGACGCCAATGATCTGACCAACGAATTGTTGCAGGCTAATGCCGAGAACCTGCGTCAGGCCAACAAGACCATTCGTGAGGAAATGGAGCGCGGTGTGTTTGACATCGAAGCTGTCAAATCCGCCAATGCCAATCTGATCGCCACGATCAATGAAAGCCTTGAGATCGCCGATGAAGGCAAGCGCAAGCGCGCCGAAGCCGAGACCGAGTTGCAGAAGATGGAAGCCGAGCTGAAAGAGACTTTGGCCGCTGCCAAGGCCCGTGGTACAGGCACCGGCGACACAATTGGAACCGCAGCTGGCGCTGAGTAAACACATATGTCGATTGGGGGTATCTTGAGGGGCGGTCTGGGCCTTGTCCTTGCGGCGGGGCTGATGGGCTGTGACCTGCTGATGCCCCCGGTCGAGGTGCCACCGCCCCCGGTTGAAGAACCTGAACTACCTGCAGAACCGGTCGTTGTGCCACCCAGCCAGGCCAGCCGTGATCTGGCCCGCTATTATACAAGGTTACAGAATGACCTGCTGACACAAGGCCTCTTGCGCGGTGATGGCGGCGGGCCGGATACGCCCTTTACCGATACGATCCTGGCCCGGAATTTCGTGCGCATCGCTTTGTTCAATGAATACCGCGATGACAGCGATTTCACGCGGCCACAGGCGACGGTATCCAAACTGCGCCGCTGGACCCAACCGATCCGCATGTCGGTGGAATTCGGCCAGACCGTACCCTTGGAACAGCGCGCACAGGATGTGGCCAGTGTCAGCGCTTATGCGGCACGTCTTTCGCGTCTGTCGGACGTCCCAATCACGTTGACAGATGACAACCCGAATTTCCGCGTACTGTTTCTGGGCGAGGATGACCGGCGTGCCTATGGTGACCGGTTGCGCGAACTGATCCCCACCATTTCGGATGCGACCGTACGCACTTTCGTGAACCTGCCCCGCGACCAGCTTTGCGTCGTGATCGGTACCTTCGCGCCGGGGCGGTCAAGCTATACCAAGGCCATCGCGATGATCCGCGCCGAACACCCCAACCTGATGCGGTCGGCCTGTATTCACGAGGAACTGGCACAAGGGATGGGGCTGGCCAATGACAGCCCCGACGCGCGCCCGTCGATCTTTAACGATGATGAAGAATTTGCGCTGCTGACGGGGCATGATGAACTGTTGCTGCGGATGCTTTATGATCCGCGCCTGCAAACGGGTATGGACCCGGCAACAGCCGCCCCCATCGCACGACGGATTGCGCGGGATTACCTGACAGGAGGGTCATCGTGAGGTGGTTAATTTGTTTGGTGCTAAGCGCCGCGCCCGCCAGCGCAGAAAGTGCGCTTGATTGGTTGGTGGCCCGTTCCGCACCCGCGATTATCGGGGAAACGGGAACGTGGACGACCCCAACGGGAACGGTTTTGGCGGCTGACCCGCTGACATTGTTTGGTACAGAAAACCCCATCGCGGGGCTGCCCGACACACCCGCGACAGTGCTGGGGTTCTATCCGCTGGATAGTCCGGGCCGCACCGGCCTGATGGCGCTGATCTGGTCAGATGATCCGGTGGTATGCGGTGAAGATGTGGCCACGATCGGGGTGGATGCGGGTCTGGCTGCTTTCCTTGCCCCACCCGACCTGCGTGTTCTGGAGAGCTATAGGGATGAATGGGGTGATCTTTATGCAGGCCCATATGCCGAGCAGATTGACACGTCTTATCCCGGCCCGACCTTGATCGATCTACCCGGCGCCTCTGGTTTTCCATTGTCTGGTAGTGGTTGGGGCGACGGTGGTTATCCCGTGGCGACGCTGAAAGATGCCAGCGGTCGCGTTACCGCGCTTTATGCGCAGTTTATCACAGCGGAGGGTGCGGATTGGCTCTTGCCATCCCCCTGCGTCGACAGCACATCCTAGTCTGAAGGAGACAGCTTATGGGCATTTTTGATTTTCTGACGGGCGAGTTTATCGACGTTATCCACTGGACCGATGACACCCGCGACACGATGGTCTGGCGGTTTGAACGTGAGGATCACGAGATCAAATATGGCGCCAAACTGACAGTACGCGAAGGTCAGGCGGCTGTTTTCGTGCATGAAGGCCAGTTGGCGGATGTGTTCACGCCCGGGCTTTACATGCTTGAGACAAACAACATGCCAATCATGACGACGCTGCAGCATTGGGATCATGGTTTTCAGAGCCCGTTCAAGTCCGAGATATATTTTGTCAACACAACCCGGTTTGCCAACCTCAAATGGGGGACGAAGAACCCGATCATGCTGCGCGATCCGGAGTTCGGCCCAACCCGGTTGCGTGCGTTCGGCACCTACACGGTCAAGGTGGCCGATCCGGCCGTTTTCCTGCGCGAGATAGTGGGGACGGATGGGGAGTTCACGAAAGACGAGATCAGTTTCCAAATCCGCAATATCATCGTGCAGGAGTTTTCCCGCGCGATTGCAAAATCGGGCATTCCTGTTCTCGATATGGCCGCCAGCACGGCCGAGGTGGGAAAGCTGATCGCCGACGCCATTGATCCGACACTGAAGCAATACGGGCTGGGCCTGCCGGAACTCTACATCGAAAATATCAGCCTGCCCCCTGCCGTGGAAAAGGCGCTGGACGAGCGGACCTCGCGTGGTGTCGCTGGGAACCTTGACGACCATTTGAAATGGAAAGCGGCTGAGGCGATGACCATGGAAGGCTCTGGCGCCGGCAACGCGATGGGCATGGGTATGGGTGCCGGGATGGGCATGCAGATGGGCAATATGGTGATGAACCAGGGTGGCCCCGGTGGCCAGACGATGACCATGCCCGCCGCACCGCCGCCCCCACCGGTCGAACATGTCTGGCATATTGCGGATGCGGGTGAGGTCACCGGCCCGTTCTCCAAGGCCGCGCTGGGCCGGATGGTGACCGAGGGCAAGTTGAGCCGCGACAGCATGGTCTGGACCCAAGGTCAGGATGGCTGGATGAAGGCAGAGGATGTCACGGAGTTGGCACAACTCTTCACTGTGATGCCACCTCCGCCGCCGCCACCTGTATGACCCGCAGGCGTCTAACGATAATCCTGCATTGGTCGACCCTGCTTTTGCTTCTGATGATGGTCAAAGGCGGCACGTCAGATGTTGTGATCCGGTGGCTCTTTGTTATCTGCGGTGCGGTTTGGATTGCCCTTGCCTTGGTCAGAGGCATGATGTGCAAGCCAGGGCCAAAGCTGCAGGGCAATCTGCGCGCAGCATACCCATGGATGCATCGTGGAATGTACGCTTTGCTTGGGGTGGCTGTGGTCTTGAACGCCAGCGCATTGGTCGGACTGGCGCCGCACGATACCGGCTGGACAGCGTTACTGCTTCTGTTAGCAGCGGCTACTTTTCACGGCATCTTCCATTTTTGGCGCCATAATGCCCTCTATGATGGGGCCCTGCGGGTGATGACCCCACGCTTTGTGCACAAGTATCTGTGATGGATGAAAAAATGTCAGTCGCGGCAGAACATCGCTTTCCTTGCGACGCCTGTGGGTCGGATTTGCGGTTCGACCCGGGCGACAACCAGTTAATCTGCGATCATTGCGGGAATATTCAGGAGATCAGCGAGAACGGCCCATGGACCGGCGCGATCAGGGAACTGGATTTCCGCAAAGGCGTGAACGCCCAACTGGCAGCCGAGGATATTGAAGAAACCCGCGTCGTCACCTGCCCAAATTGCGGCGCACAGACTGAGTTTGATAGCGACCTGCACGCTGCCGAATGCCCGTTCTGCGCGACCCCCGTGGTCACCGATACCGGGACGCATCGGCATATCAAACCGCGTGGCTTGCTGCCCTTTCATATGGAGGAAACGCAGGCCCGTGAAGCGGTAACAGACTGGCTGGGTAGCCTCTGGTTTGCACCCAATGGCCTCACAGAATATGCCCGTAAAGGCCGCAAAATGAATGGTATCTACGTTCCGTATTGGACCTTCGATGCAGATACCAAAAGCCGCTATACCGGCCAACGCGGCACGCATTATTATGAGACCCGCACTGTCATGCGCGACGGCAAACGCAAACAGGTGCGTGTGCGTAAGACGCGCTGGCGCAACGTATCCGGCCGCGTCGCGCGGTTTTTCGATGATGTGCTCGTACTGGCATCGAAGTCGCTTCCCAAAAAATATACCGACGCATTGGAGCCTTGGGATCTATCCGCGCTGGAACCATACAAGCCGGAATACCTCGCCGGTTTTCGTGCTGAAGGCTATCAGGTTGAACTGGTGGATGGCTTTGATGAAGCCCGCGCCTACATGGACCGGATGATCCGCCGGGATATCAAATATGATATCGGCGGCGATGATCAGCGCATCGGATCAGTGAACACGGATATCGCTGATGTGACGTTCAAGCATATATTGCTGCCGGTCTGGCTGGCGGCCTACAAGTATCGCGGCAAGACGTATCGCTTTGTTGTCAATGGACGAACGGGTCGTGTGCAAGGCGAACGCCCCTATTCGGCTTGGAAAATCGCCTTTGCAGTTATCATTGGACTTATCCTTGCCTTGATCGCAGGAGTTGTTATCGCTAACAGCCAGTAAGTCTGGAGAAATGCGATGATCTTGTGTTGCGGTGAAGCCCTGATTGACATGCTGCCCCGGCAGACCAGCGAAGGGCGCGCGGCCTTTGCCCCGCATGCTGGTGGATCTGTGTTCAATACGGCTATTGCCTTGGGGCGTCTGGGGGCGCAGGTCCAATTTTTCAGCGGCCTGTCGACAGACTTGTTCGGTGATGTATTGCGGAACGAATTGACCGCATCAGGTGTTGATATCGCTCCGGCAGCGCTAAGCGACAGACCCACAACGCTTGCTTTTGTGACCTTGACAGATGGCCATGCATCCTACGCGTTTTACGATGAAAATACGGCCGGCCGCATGCTCTCTGTAGATGATTTGCCCAAAGTGACTGCCGAAGCGTTGTTCTTCGGTGGTATCTCTTTGGTCGTTGAGCCGTGCGGAGCCGCCTATGAAGCGCTGATGCTGCGCGAGGCCGGGTCGCGCGTGACAATGATTGACCCAAACATCCGCCCTGGCTTTATTGCAGACGAAGACGCCTATCGCGCTCGGCTGACACGCATGCTGGCGGCAGCTGATATCATCAAGACATCGGATGAAGACCTCGCATGGATCACGGGTACGGCCAACGCAGAAGCATTGTTGCAGATGTCGGGTGCGCAGGTGGTCCTTCTGACCCGTGGGGGTGATGGGGTAACCGTCGTGACGGGGCGCGGTGCATTTGATGTACCGGCAGAGAAAGCGAAGGTCGTCGATACTGTAGGGGCTGGCGATACGTTCAGTGCGGGTTTTTTGACCAGCTTGGATAAGCAGGGGGTGCTAACAAAGTCAGGGATCGCGTCTGTCATGGATAATCAGTTAGCAGATGCGACAGCTTTTGGTGCGAAGGTAGCGGCAATTACAGTCGGTCGCGCCGGTGCGAACCCGCCTTGGGCGGCTGAACTGTGAGGGCGCTGATCCAAAGAGTGACGGAAGCCGCAGTGCGCGTCGACGGCCAAGTGATTGGTCAGATTGGTCCAGGGCTACTGGTGCTGGTTTGTGCAATGACTGGCGATGAAGCAGAAAAACCTGCGATGTTGGCAGCCAAGATCAGCAAGTTGCGGATCTTTCCTGATGAAGCAGGAAAGATGAACCGGTCACTTCTTGACGCACAGGGTGCAGCCTTGGTTGTAAGCCAGTTCACCCTGGCCGCTGATACGTCACGTGGGAATAGGCCAGGATTTTCGCAAGCTGCAAAACCGGATGAGGGGCGTGCGCTTTACGAAAGCTTTATCACCGCGTTGGGTGCTTTAGGGATCGAGACAGCGACCGGTGCATTTGGTGCAGATATGGCCGTAAGCCTTGTGAATGATGGCCCGGTTACGATCTGGTTGGATCTTTAGGATGGGTTGAAACCCATCTTACGCATGCAATTCTGCCGTACAGAAGGGTGCCAGCGCTTCAACCGCTAGCACTGTTTGCCGACTACCAACACCCAATAGGGACCTTTTGGTCCTTGTGTGATGCCGACGCCAAATTCCTCGATCCGGGGATGCATCATGTTTCTGCGGTGACCAGCAGAGTTCATCCATCCATTGATAATCTGTTGTGATTGCGGGTAACCCCAAGCGATGTTCTCGGCCACGATGCAGTCCTCGTAGCCTGCATTGCGCACCCGTCGTTGTGAGTTCGACCCATCAGACCCACGGTGATCAAAGAAGTCATGGATAAGCATATCGCACGCATGCACCATGGCTGCCTGACCCAAGCGTCGGTTAAAGCGCAAGGGGGGTTGCCCGATTGCACGTCTGTTGGCGTTTACCCCTGCTGCAATCTCTGTAGCCAGTTGATTGACATTTTCCGGTGCCACACAGGATGTCGACGCTGTTGCCGTGGTGGCAAACACCGACAAAAAGAGGCCCGCCGCAAGGCTGATGAAACGCTGCATATCGGTGTCCCTTCTTCTGTGCCAGCGACACTAAAGTTGCCAAGGGATCGCGGCAACGCTGTGGCAACGACCGGGCCATGTGGCGGCAATTAGCTGCTCAACCGTCCAACGGCTTGCTGGATCATCTTTTTTTGGGAACAATCCCTGCGCTTTCTTGATGATTGTCGGGCGGCATCGCTGATTCAGGTCAATTGCAACGAGGCGGCGGAGACTGATTTGCAACGGCATCGCGCGAGACCCCAATGGCCTATCTTCAAGCCGCACATGTCACCACCGAAACGAACCAGTGCAACACCCTACAGACCCAGTCTAGACTCTGACTGATGTATCAATCCTGATACCACGACAACAACAAGTCTTGACCTCAAAAGTCTGTCGGTGCCCCACCCTCTTCTTTCCGTTTGGCAACAAAGCAAGTCAGCTCCTCGCGCACCGCCTCGTCCATAGGCGGCGCCTCGAAAGTTGCCAGAATATCCTTGTACGTGCGATGCGCACGTTCGGCTGTCCAGATACTGCCCGCAGCCTCCCAAGCCTCGAAGTTTCGCCAGTCTGACATGAAGGGTTGGTAAAAGGCGCTCTGGTAGCGTTCTTGCGTGTGCTCAGTGCCAAAATAGTGGCCGTTGGGGCCGACCTCTTTGATCGCATCAACGGCAATATCTGCAGGCGTAGTGGCCGTAATTGCCGGTTCCATGTAGCGCTGGATCATTTGCAGGACTTCGCAATCCATCACGAACTTCTCCGGGCAGGCAATCAGACCGCCTTCGAGCCAGCCTGCAGCATGATAGACAATGTTCGTGCCAGACTGCACGGCGGACCAGAGCGCATTTGACGTCTCCCACATGGCCTGCCCATCAGGCACGTTAGCCGCACAGGATCCGGACGCCCGCATCGGCACGCCGTAAAAGCGCGCCATTTGCCCTGTCATCTGCGTAGCCCGCATGTATTCAGGTGTACCGAAAGCAGGCGCACCGGATTTCATATCGACATTGCTGGTGAATGTGCCGATCACGCATGGGATTCCCGGGCGGACATGTTGAAAAAGCGCGATTGCGCTGATCGCCTCGGCAATTGAAAGGGTGACGGCACCAGCCATCGTCACAGGCGCCATCGCCCCCGCCAAAGTGAAGGGTGTCACGATAATTGCTTGCCCCCGCCGCGCGCAACGCAGGCAACCGTCAATCATTAGATCGTCATGTTTAAGCGGCGAGGTCGAGTTGATGTTGGTGTACATATGTGGCTTCGCCGCGAAATCCTCTTCGCTGAGCTGGCCGGCAATCTTGACCATCTCCATTACGTCTTCGACCCGTTCCTGGCCGAGGGAATAGGCATGCACAACTTTGTCCGTAAGGGTCATCTTGTCATACATGATGTCGAGATGGCGGATCGATGCGTGCAGATCCACTGCCTCGACCGGATAACCGCCAGCGAAGTGGATACAATTGAAATGTTGGGTCAGACGTAGAAGGTTGGCACATTGCGCACGGGTGCCAGAGACCTTTTTGCCAATTTCGAGGTCAAAATAGTTAGGAGGTGAGGAGACATTCCCGAACAGGATATGCTTACCACCCAATGTGATCCTGCGATCAGGATTGCGCGGAGTGATGTCAAACTGCGAGGGTGCGCGGTTCATCATCTCCATCACCCAATCCCGGCCCATGCGGACATTGGTGCCGTTGACGGTGCAGCCTGCCTTTTTGAAAAGCGTCAGGGCTTCGTCATGTAGAAATTCGATCCCGATCTCTTCAAGGATACGCATGGCCCCATCATGAATGGCCTGCACGCCGTCTTCGTCCAGCGGCTCGGTGGGCCGATCGGTGTTGACCGGAATGCGCCATGGCATCTGATCGATGCTGGCCGCACCGCGCCGCATCGCGTTGCCCGCCCGGCCGCCACCGCGTCTGCGTGTCTTCGTCTCTGACATTTATCTTTCCATCATTGCCGTAGGAAAGATGCCATTGGACTTGGCGGCGAACAGCGCTGAATACGACACAGCGTGTCGGAAACGGCGCGCATCCTTCCCAATGGCGGCAGCAGTCATCCGCACACTTTTAGAGTATTGGCCCCGACATCGCACGCAACCATTGACAGAATCCCGGTATGCGACAACGTTGAGCCTCCACGCAGTCAAAACAGAGAGGTTTATTATGAATGGTATGAAAGACACCTGCAAAGTTCGCTTGGGAAACGATTCAACTCCGGCCGCATTTACGGAAAAAGGTAAGGTCAAACTAGGGAATTCCAATACGCCTTCCGCGCTGAAAGATACAGGGAAAGTGAAGTTGGGTAGTGGCCTTGCACCTGCTGCTTTGAAGGACAGTAAAAAGGTCAGACTTGGCGCTGGCTTGGCACCCGCTGCTTTGAAGGACAGCAAAAAGGTCAGACTTGGCGCTGGCTTGGCACCCGCTGCTTTGAAGGACAACAAAAAGGTCAGGCTTGGTGCTGGCTTGGCACCCGCCGCGCTGCATGGCAGTAAATTGGTTAGGCTAAGCGGCTCCTAAACGCGCGCCCTTGAGAAACAACAAGAGGTAAAGTTGAGCGGTTGTTTTACGCCAGCCGCTTTGAAAACAAGACGCTGACGCGTTGTGCGGGCCAAGGTTTCTTGCCTTAGGCTCGCATTTTCTGACCCTCCATTTGGACAATATGCATGATTGAATTCTTTGCTGTGGTCGAGGGTGGCTACAGTCCTATTCTCGCTGATCCATCGGCGATGGGCAGGCTTCCCACAGCAGCCTTTCGACACTGCGAACCTGTGCGAACCGCATCGCGCTTTGGCTGGTACGTCTTCTTGCCTGAACAACTATCGCTGATCTGGGAAGAGGATAACTTCTTTTGGTCCATTGATGATTTCGAAAACCGTTATCTGTTGTCGGATGCCATTCAGTACCCGCATTTCTCAGACATGTTTGATAAAGCGGCCCCCGAAGAGCAGGCAGGTTACGCCCCACCCTTTCTGACGCGCACCAATGACGATGACATTCTGCAGATCTGGACCGGGCTGTTTGCAAAGACCCGTCCTGGCACAGGTCTTTGGGTACGCGGCCCTGTAAACATGGCTCAACAATCGGCGCATACGGTTTTGGAGGGTGTGGTCGAGACAGATTGGTGGTTCGGTCCCCTCTTCGCCAACATTCGGATTGAGCGTCGTGACACCCCCATCGTGTTCCGTCGCACGCGGCCATTTCTACAAGTGCTGCCCTTTGAAAAAGACCTTGGCAAAGAAACGGCGAAAGCTTCCCCAACAGTGCATATGGGCTTGGACACGATGGGTGACGAAGAATGGGATGCGTATCGCCGCACCGTGACAGATCGTATGAAAGCGGACAAACCAACAGGTGATTATGCTGTGGCCGCGCGCAAAGGTGGCCATCAAGGCTGAGCGTCAAGCCAATCAGGGACATGCCCGATATTGGGCAGCACGACATCTGCCAACGGCGAAAGTTCTTCTTTCAGTGCGGGACCGGTCAGCACGCCAATGGTGGTCATGCCCGCTGCGCGTCCCGCGTGCAGATCATGGGTGCTGTCGCCAATCATGGCGCAGTTGATTGGATCGAGCCCCGTCATGGCGCAAAATGCCTGCAATTGCCCTGAACCCGGTTTCGCACCATGACCGCTATCGTAGCCAGCAATGAAATCGAAATGGCCCTCTACACCGGCCTTAAGCAGATGATCGCGCGCGGGGGCTTCGGTATCATTGGTCGCGATGCCAAGGCGTAGCCCGCGCGATTTCAGATCGTCAAAAAAAGGGATCAGCGGCACAGCCGCGATCTGATCCACCTTCATTGCAGCCGCGTTCATGCGCGGGATAAGCGTATCGAGCGTTTCACCAGGAAGTGCTGACAACATCGCGGCCGCGGTTTCTTCGACCGTTGAGGCAATCACGACGCTGCCGGGAAGGAATTTCTTGGCTGCCAGATCATAGCCCATGGCATCAGCAAGTTGGGCCATTCGGTCTGGGTCGCCTGCGGCCTCTTGTGCGATCATCATCCCGGCCCACGCCCCCCAAGTCGCGTTGAAATCAAACAGGGTGCCGTCCTTGTCGAAAATGAGGCCTTGGATCACAGGTTCGTTCCCTTTCCGATCGTTGACATATTGGCTGATGGGCCAGAGGTTGCGCACATGCTGAAGCTTCGGTCCTACAAGTCCCGCCCCATGCATCTGGGCCCGTTTCCACTGGAAAAGCTGGCGCGTCAATCCACGATTGATTTGGGAGCGTTACCACCCTTCGCGCCGGTGTCCTTTCGCAGGCCTGACGACCCCCTGAGCATCGTGAATGCGATGCAGGATTATCAGGCCATGCTGGATGCGACACGTGACGGGATGGTCAAGCGCGAGATGGCTGAGATTCCGTCTGATCAGGATGAGCGCGCACGGCATCTAAAGGCCTTTGGCAATTATTGTAACGCAAGCATGGTCGGCCTTTGCGAGGTTTCCCCGGAAGTCTGGTTGGATGCACCAATAGCCAACCCGGATGTGGACCGGTTGGCTGAAAAACTACGCGTAATGCAACCAACGTCGCTCGCCGCCGGAATTGATGTGATCATGGCGGGTTTGCGCGAAAGTATGGCTTTGCCACCCGTCGACTGCCGCCATCACACACATGCTTTGGTGTTCCTTTACGATCACCCCCGTGATCCCCGCCCGGATGAACCGGGGACGGATTGGATCAAAGATGCCTTGCCCCAGCGCGCGTGTCTGCGCGGGGCGGAAACGGCGGTGACCTTGGCCAGTTACATCCGCACCTTGGGATATGAGGCGCGGGCACATTCGATGGCAGCGACGGATGTGCATCTGGGCGCTCTTGCGGCCCTTGCGGGCCTTGTCGCGCTGGAAGACGGCGCTTTGGTGAACCCGTTTACCGGGGATCGCTATGGGCTGGCGGCGGTGACCACGACCTTGGTCATGACACCGGATCAGCCTTTGGTCCCTGGTCAGGATGCACCCAGGAGTTATCGGAAAGGCTTTGGGGATCATGCGCAATCGGCGCGGACGCGAGACCCTTTTGCTGCCCGTGATTTTGTCGATGGGCCGCATCCTTTTGAGACTTTGCAGCGGGTGGATACGCCGACGACTTATATCGATCGTCCGAACGTGGCCCGTGTGCCGAAGCGCGCGAATATGTTTGTACGCGGGCTTTTTGGCGATATGGGAAAGCATGTTCAGGAGGCGACGAAGAACGGAAATTACGTGCGCAAATCGGCGGCGGCTTTTGCGTTTCGTCCTTCGCTGGGCGCGTTCGTGTTGTTGCAAGACGGGACACCAGTCGGCGCACCTTGCAACACGTCTCCCGACCAGAATGCGGCAAGTATCAAGGCGGCTATGTACTTTCTGGGCGTCGATGCGGTGGGTCTGTCGGCTTGCCCGGACTGGGCCTATTATAGCCATGATGTGAAGGGCGACCCGATCACGCCCTATCATGAGCATGCAATTTCAATGATCGTCGATCAGGGCCATGAAACGATGGAAGGTGCCTCAGGCGATGACTGGATCGCTTGTGCGCAGTCGATGCGTGCCTATTTGCGGTTTTCGCTATTGGGTGGGGTGCTGGCGCAGCATCTGCGCAACCTTGGATATGAGGCCAAGGTGCATTCAGTGATGGATGAGGAGGTGCTGCATCCGCCGTTGTTGTTGCTGTCTGGTCTGGGGGAGGTGTCGCGGATTGGCGAGGTTATCCTGAACCCGTTTTTGGGACCACGCCTCAAGTCTGGCGTCGTCACGACCAACATGCCCATAACGCATGACAAGCCAATTGATTTCGGGCTGCAAAGGTTCTGTGAGGCTTGCAACAAATGCGCGCGCGAATGTCCCAGCGGTGCCATTACAGCCGGGCCGAAGCTGATGTTCAATGGTTATGAAATCTGGAAATCTGACAGCCAGAAATGCACAACCTATCGCGTCAGCCAGAAGAATGGTGCCATGTGTGGCCGGTGCATGAAGACCTGCCCGTGGAACCTAGAGGGGCTGTTTGCCGAGGCGCCGTTTCGCAAACTTGCCATGAACGTTCCACAAGCAGCGAAGGTACTTGCAAAGCTTGATGACCTCGCTGGCAAGGGTGGGATCAATCCGGTCAAGAAATGGTGGTGGGATCTGGAGATGGAGGATGACGGCGCTTATCGTCCATCGCCGCATCCGGTGAATAGGCGCGCGCTGCAACGGGATCTGGACTTGCAGTTCGAAGACCAGACCTTGGCCGTCTATCCAGCACCACTGGCCCCTTCGCCCTATCCTTGGCCCGCTCCGATGGACCGTGAAGCAGGCATTGCAGCCCACGAGGCGATGATCTCGGCAGAAGAATATCGTAAGCGTCGGGCCGAAGGGATACCTCCCGAGCATGTTTATGCCCCGGTCACGGGCGCGGCACCTGTGATCAACGTGGTTATCAGCAAGGTCACAAAGATGACTAACGCGGTCACCAAATATGAATTTTCCATGCCCGATGGCAGTAACTTGCCCCCTGCCACAGCAGGGGCGCATATCGATGTAGTCGTGGCCCCGGAATTCTTTCGGCAGTATTCGCTTTCGGGTGATCCGGCGGACCGATCAAAGTACCAGATTGCCGTGCTACGCGATGATGAAGGCCGCGGCGGATCACAGCTGATGCATCGGATATTCGCCGAAGGGCGGCAGGTCTTTATCTCACCTCCAATCAATCATTTTCCACTGGTCGAGGATGCCTCGACAACCTTGCTATTTGGCGGCGGAATTGGGATCACACCGATGATCGCGATGGCACATAGACTGCATGCCCGGGGTGCTGATTTTACGCTGCATTATAGCTTCCGCAGGCGCGCGGACGCGGGGTTTCTGGACGATCTTTCAGAGTTTCCATGGGCGGATCGCGTGCATTTGCATGTAACCGAAGAGGGGACACGTGCTGATCTGATGCAAGTTATAACCCATTCAAAAGGCGCGCATATTTATACCTGCGGGCCCGGTGATTACATGGCATCTGTGATGCAGGCAGCAGAGCTGGCCGGATTCCCAGAAGAGGCGCGGCATCTGGAATACTTCGCTGTACCGGAGCAACCGGATTACGAAAACTATCCTTTTATGCTTGCACTGAAAGACGGGCGTGAAATTGCAGTTTCGGCAGACCAATCGGCGTCGGATGCGCTGATCGCGGCGGGGGTGCATGTGGATGTAAAATGCTCAGATGGTCTCTGCGGTGTTTGCAAGTGTAGCGTGCTGGCAGGCGAGGTCGCGCACCGGGATTTCGTGTTGTCCAACGCGCAACGGCAAGACCACATGATTCTTTGTCAAAGTCGCGCTGCAACCGCCGGCGGGACGATTACAATCGATCTTTAGGTCCAATGAACCTGCTCAGCACCAGGTAGCGCATAACGCGCCCGCAGCGGCATGTCATATGCCAGTGTATTCGCATCGCAAAAAGCAACCACCCATGCGTCGTCCATAGTGACAAAGTCAAGCACTGCGGCCTGAAATGCGGGGTCGGTTGCACGCTCTCGAAGATCGTCAACCGATCCACCGCTTGCACCAAGAAAGACTGGGCAAAGCTCTTCGTTGCTGGCCAGCCATCCAAGCGCCTGCAATGCGATTATCTGGGCTTGTTCATGTCCCATTTAGATTCCTTACATTTCCAGAAACCGTTTTTTAACCAATCAATTTCAAATTGTCCCTAGCCAAGCCAGGGATGAAGATGAGGTTCAAGAATGTCAGGTCGTATTTTGATCATCGATACCGTCGCCACCAACCGAATTGTGTTGAAGGTAAAGATGCTATCTGCGCAATTTCATGTTGATGCCTGTTCGACCAGGATTGAGGCGGAGGCGATCATCGCGACAAACCGACCCGATCTGATTCTGATCAACCTTTCAGATCCGGTCGAGGATCGGCATGCGTTTTGCCACGCTTTGCGACAGGACCCGCAAACCGCATCGGTTGCCATCATCGCAGTGGGTGTCGCCGATACCTCACGCGCACGCTTTGCGGCCCTCGATGCCGGTGCCGATGATGTTTTGCCACGGCCCATGAATGACACATTGCTTTTGGCGCGCATCCGCAGCCTGTTGCGGGTCCGCAGCGCAACCGAAGAACTGATGCTGCGCGACAGCACAAGCCGTGCGCTGGGGTTCGAAGAAGCGCGTGCGCAATTCGACAAGGCAGCCAACGTCGCCCTTCTTGCACCAATCGAAACCGACCATCCCGGCTTTCGCCAGCTCCTGCAGAAAGGGCTGGGTGTTCCTGTGCGCATTTTGGACACGAATGCCGTATTACGTGCGAATACAGTGCAACCCGTGCCGGACCTTTTTGTCATCGATGGGACACATGTCGACACACACCAAACCAAGCTGTTTGGCCTCGTTTCCGACCTGCGATCGCGTATGGAAACACGCCTGTCGACACTGTTGATCATTGTACCGGACGAGATGCCCGAAGTGGCGGCGATGTTCCTGGATCTTGGTGCAGATGACGTTGTTGCAGCCAGCTCCGCAGAAGGTGAAATCACGCTACGTGCAAAGTCACTAGTACGCCGTAAACTGCTTCATGACAGTTTGCGGGCAACCGTCCGCAATGGGCTGCATGCGGCAGTTACAGACCCGCTGACCGGCCTCTACAATCGTCGCTATGTCGAACCACATCTGGCGCGGATGGCCGAACAGGCTGGACGCGCTGGCTACGAATTTGCGGTGATGATGATGGATATCGATCACTTCAAATCGATCAATGACAACTATGGCCATACCGCAGGCGACCGCGTGCTTATGCAACTTGCCGAGCGTCTGCGTGATAACCTGCGCACGATCGACCTGGTTGCGCGTGTTGGGGGCGAAGAATTTCTTGTTGCGATGCCGCGCACAACAGTCAGCAAGGCGCATGCCACTGCAAACCGGTTGCGCCGCCTCGTCAACTGCAGGCCATTTGATTTGGGCGATGCGGGCCCAAAGCTGCGGGTCACGGTATCTGTCGGTGTTGCGGTCAGCAATCATGGCATCCTGAAGTCTTGTCAGCCCGGAAAGCTGCGCGATTGCGCAGACGCTGCCCTTTATGCGGCAAAATCTGCCGGTCGCGATCAGGTCGCCATGGGCAGATCAGCCGCCTGAAGGGCGGTTGCGCTCTGGTCGCACCTTTGACATTTCTTCCGTCAGTTCCTGTGCAAAGCGCATGCGCCGCTCAGGCGTCATCTCAGCAACAACATCAAGCAAGGCACCTTTCACTTTGCCTTGCATCGTCGCCATGCGGCCGATCTGTTCATCCATCAGATCTTCCAGCCGCGCTATTTCGAAAGGATCGGCTTGAAGCGCAGCAATCACTTCGGCCATCCCACTCCGAAGGTTGAGATCACGCAGCGCCCTGTCCTGGATCAGGCTCCGCCGAATGTCGCGCCTTTCTTCAGGGGCAAGGGCGCGTGTGATCGGGCCAAGTGCGACCTCAAAATTTGGCGGAGGCCCCCCCTTCCAGCGCCCTGAAGAAGCAGCACCGATAAGGATCCCGGCAACGGCCAAGTTCAGCGAAAGAGACACGACAAGAACGATACGAATTAGTCGCGCGGGTTTGGGCGGTGTTGGTGTCGGCTCAGCCATCGGCAAGTGTTTCCATATCGAATGCGATGTCGGTATCAAAAAATCCGACTGCAACCTGATCGCCAAGCAAGGTGGCCGTGAAATCCTCGACCGACGCGGGTGGGGCCACGCCAATCCAGACGCCCGCAAGCGTGGCGGCGACGAGACCACCTGCGGCAGGCCAGCCACCAATTACATCAAGCAGACGTGTGAAAATGCCTGTCTGAACCGAAGTGATCGCACGTTCAGGCGGTCTGGCATCGGCCAGCACCCTCGCGACCAGTGCATCGCTGGGCTGGGGGGACAAAGCACGTGCCTCGGCGAAAAGATCGTCCAACATGTCATCCTTTGGATCAGTCATCTTCATATCCCAATTCTGCCTTTCGCCCTGCGAGAATATCCACCAGGGCCCGTTTGCCACGTGCTGTCAGACTTTCTACGGACCGCACGCTGATGTCCATGATTTGCGCGATCTCAGGATTTGACAGCCCTTCGAGATGCCGCAGTGCCACCGCTTCAGCTTGCCTTTCGGGCAATTGCGCCAATGCGTCTGACAATGCCCGCAACCGTGTTTGCGTCTGGATCCGCGTTGCTGCATTTGGCGTGCTGTCTTCAGGCTCGGCAATCTGATCCAGCGAAACACTGCCCCGCCGTTTACGCAGACGGTCAGTGCAAAGATTCGCAACGACCCGATAAAGCCATGTGCTGACTTGCGCGTGGCCTTGCTGCCAATCAGGTGCGATTTTCCACAGCCTGATCATTGCTTCTTGCGCCACATCCTCCGCCTCGGCCTGATTGGTAAGCATTCGTGTTGCTTGGGCCAGAACGCGCGGTAGCAAACGCGCCGTTAGATCGCGTGCGGCTTGTGCATCGCCACGGGCGAAGGCAACCAGCAAGGCGGCGTCAGAGACGCCCGCCGTCGGATCAGGCATTGTGTTCATCTGCTGCTTTGCTAAAGCCGTCACCCCGAACGTGCAATTGGCAGGCGATAAGAGGCCATCCCCTGCCACTGCCGCAATCATCCGCGATCGCGTGGGCCTTTGCGGCCACCGGCACGGTCTTTCGCCGCTTCAAACTCAACCTCGGTAATCGCTCCGTCGCCGTCCGTATCCACCCGTTCGAACATGCGATCCGCGCGATCACCACGCTGAGGCATTTCGGATTGCTGCAGGATGCCATCACCATTTTCGTCGAACCGCTCCATCATCGCGACGATCCGATCTGCCCGGCGGGCATCAGCGGCGGCGGCCAATTCTTCGGTCGAAAGCCCACCATCGCCATTGGTATCAGCGGCGGCAAAACGTGCCTCGCCCTGTGCCTGCATTTCTTCCAGCGTCAAGCGACCGTCACCATTGAGGTCAAGCGTACCAAAATCAGGGCGTTCGCGCGGGCCCTGTTGGGCATGGGCAGCACTGCTCATCACGACCGCAGACAAGAGTACGGTCAGAAGGATTGTCTTTTTCATTGTATTTCCTTTTTTACCATTTACAGCTTTTACGCTGTTGACCCTTCTTGAACGGATGTCCGTTTTGTTTCCGTCGCACGGCCTTGCGATTTTTTTACAAATTGCCGCGCCCCCTTTTCTTGCGGCGCGGAATGGGCCATGTGGGGTAGAAGAATGGAGACACCGATGTCAGACGCCGCAACAATCACCGACGACCGACCAATGCGCCCAGCCCTGATAAACGGGCTGCGCTGCCGTTGCCCACAATGCGGCGAAGGTAAGCTTTATACCCGATACCTGAAGGTGACAGATCGCTGCGAGACCTGCGACGAAGAGCTTTACCACCATCGCGCCGATGATGGCCCAGCCTATCTGACAATCCTTCTTGTCGCCCATATCATCGGCTTCGCAATCCACATTATGTGGGTTGTCTGGCGCCCTGAGCCATGGGTGATGGCGACAGTTCTAAGCGTTGGGGCAGTTGCATTATCCCTTGCTTTGCTGCCACGATTAAAAGGCATGATCGTGGGCATTCAATGGGCCCGCCGCATGCATGGGTTCGGGCATAACGGCTGATCCCATTGCGGGAGGACAGCATGGACGATACGCCGATTAGGGATGCAGCAACAATTATCGTGTTGCGTGATCAGGGGCGACCTGCTGTGCTTATGGGCCAGCGCGGTGCTGGGGCTGCGTTCCTGCCGGGCAAATTTGTCTTTCCAGGTGGCGCGGTTGACCAAAATGACGCAAGCGTGCCGCTGGTTCCACTGGCTTCGCTGGATGCGACGCGATTGCAATGCGACAGTGCGCTGCCGCCGGTACCACTTGCTGCAGCAGCGATCCGCGAGCTATGGGAAGAAACTGGACAGGTTCTGGGGTCAGCAGGCGCGTGGCCTGACCCACCGCAAGGCTGGCGTGGCTTTGCTGCGACTGGGCATCAACCAAATGGGGCCGCATTGCAGTTTTTCTTTCGTGCTGTAACGCCAAGAGGTCGCCCGCGCCGTTTTGACGCGCGGTTCTTTTTGGCCTCTGCGGATGATCTTGTTACTGATCCAGACGATTTTTCGAACGCTGAAGAGGAATTGGCACATCTGCAATGGGTTCCATTGGAAGCGGCACGTCAGTTTGATTTGCCATTTATCACGCAAGTCGTTCTAGCAGAGTTGATTGCACATCTAAGACGCGGAGGGGCACCTGCCTCTGTCCCGTTTTTTCGCAATGATGATGAGGCGCATCTTATCAGCAGACTAGATGGCAAAGGCCTACTTTAGGTGACAAGCACCAGAATGACGATACTCGCCGTCAGCAGTATCAGCCCTTGCCATTCGCGCAACGTGACCCTTTCGCCGAAAACGAAGGCACCAATCATCAATGAAAATACCAGTTCCACTTGCCCCACCGCGTTGACGTAAGCTGCGTTCTGCATGGTAAAGGCCGTGAACCAGCAGATTGACCCAATCATGCTGGTGATCCCCACCAACCCCGCGATCCGCCAAGCCCGCAGAACTGTGGTGATCTGCCCCCTTTCCCGCCAAACCAGATAAAGTGCCATCGATAAGGTCTGAAACGCGGTTACAAAGGCGAGTGTCATAATGGCGCGATAGAACACGTCACCATCCCCAAGGGACAAGGAGGCACCACGATACCCATTACCGGAAACGCCAAAAAGAACACCTGCAGTGATGCCAAGTGCGGTTGCACGGTTAAAGATACGCTGATGCCACGGGCCTGTACCACCTGGCGGGTCAGACAACAGGAGTACACCGGCAAGGCCGACACACATCGCAAAGATTGCCCAGCCGGTAAACGTATCGCCAAGGATAAGAAAACCAAAAAACGCGCTCAGCAGCACCTCGGTCTTCTTAAAGGTGATCCCGACGGCAAAGTTCCGGTGCATGAAAAGAGCAACGACGCACATCGTGGCCAGGATTTGAGAAATCCCTCCGGCCAGCATGTAAGGCCAGAACTCCGCCGGAACCAAAGGTGCCCCCTGCGCGGTTGCGGTGGCATACAAAACCGCGATGACTGCTACCAGCGGTGCAGAATAGATGAATCGCGCAAAAGTAGCACCAGCCGTCGAAAGCTGCGTCGCCTTCAAATGCTTTTGCAGCATAAAGCGCAATGTTTGCGCGCCAGCGGCACCCACAGTGATTAAAATCCACGGCTCCATGCAGGCGCTATGCACTTATAAAGCATGGGATACTAGGGGGTTAGATCACGCGCATTCAAGTATGACATTGTGTTTTGACGTGAAGTTCTTGCAACCAACAGGCCGCCCGTCTTGCTGAATTGACTCATCTTTCCGCACGCTGTCCGCATCCACATCTCCGTTTGCTACTTGATGGTTTGGGATGGGCAGAGGATTTGCTTCATAACTTTTATCGGCGCCACGATGGCCAATTCCGCGATGTCCCGCACCCGTACGGACCGGCCTGCCTTTGAAGCTGCCGGTCAAGGTCAGAACTTTATCACAAATGAATTGTTAGCCCTTTACGCCAACGGATTTGCCCACACCGTCCGGGATTGGCAGTGCCGCATGTGCATTCGCTATCCTTGCCAACGTCTTCGCCAAAGCGGGAGCGGGTGTGCTGGCCCGTCGCGTTTCGAGGCTCACATGGATCAGCATATGCTCGCCGGTGGCCAACGCGCGTTCGCCCTCAAACATTTGGTGGAAAAGGTGCATCTTCTTACCTTCCCCCAACAGTACCTGTGTTTCGATCCGGATGGTCGCCCCGGCATGGACCTCGTCCAAGTGCCGGATATGCGTTTCCGCTGTGAAGAAGCTGCCACCGGTTGCGATGTAATCGGCGTCGCAGCCCACCAGCAGCATCATACGGTCGGTCGCATCGCCGAAAGCTTGCAGATACTTGGCCTCATTCATGTGCCCGTTGTAGTCGGTCCAATCGAGCGGCACGACACGGAGGACCGTCACGACAGGTTGGCTCAGGTCCTCGGGTAGCGTGACTGTACCCTCTATCCGCTGGTCTTGCGCGTTCAGAAGGGCCCCGGCCCCCCAATCCTGCGCCTTCAGCCCGCGCAGGATTGTCACGAGGTTGTCGTCGCGCGCGCGTTCAAGTTCTCGGATTGTAAACTGCCCTGATTGGGTATCAGACTGATCAGCAATTTGATCGATCAAGTCGTCTGTCAATTCCGGAACATCCATCAGTTTAGTCCATGGCCATTCGAGTGCCGGTCCGAATTGCTCAACGAAATGGCGCATGCCCGCCTCGCCCCCCGCGATTCGATAGGTCTCAAACAACCCCATCTGCGCCCAGCGCAGGCCGAAGCCGTAGCGGATGGCGTTGTCGATTTCTTCTGTTGTGGCGATTCCGTCTTTGATAAGCCAAAGGGCTTCGCGCCACACGGCCTCAAGAAACCGATCAGCGATATGGGCATCGATTTCGGCACGCACATGCAAAGGGTGCATGCCAATACTGGTCAGGACGTCCTTGGCCTTTTGGATTATTGCAGGGGCTGTTTTGGCGCTGGGGACGAGTTCGACGAGCGGCAGCAGGTAGACCGGATTAAACGGGTGGGTCACGACGATTTGCTCTGGGCGTGTCGCACAGCCTTGCAATTCGGAGGGTTTGAAACCGCTGGTAGAGGAGCCGATGATGGCGTCGTGCGAACAGTGTTCTTGTAGCGTCTGGTAGACCTTGCGTTTGAGGTCCAACCGCTCGGGAACGCTTTCTTGGATCCATACGGCAGCCGCAACAGCATCGGATATTTTGTCGTGAAAGCTCAGCATTCCTTCGGCCGGCAGTGCCACATCCGACAGGCCCGGTAATGAACGGCGCGCATTCGCCAGCACCTCGCCGATTTTGCGTGCGGCTTCCGGGTCTGGATCAAAAACACGCACGTCCCAACCCATCAGCAGGAAACGGGCAGCCCAGCCGCCGCCAATGACGCCGCCACCAATGATAGCTGCCGTTTGGTTGGTCATCGCGTTACCCGGTATTGGCTGGGTTGTTGAATTCGTCCACCGGCTGCGGTTCACCGCGCACGGAAGGATCGCAGGCGATCATGCTTGTATTCGCATCGCGGATGATCAGACCGCCGCGCGCGCGGCAATCCTCAAAATTCATGCGCCCGCCGATGACCATGAATTCGGTGTTGCCGCTACCGCCGCCAAAACCTGCACCGCCATCGCAGGCCGCCAGAAGCGTCACAAAACCGAACATAAGGCGTTTCATTGGGATACCTCCTCTAAGCGACTCACATCATAGCCGTTGAATGCCAGAACGTCCTTGGCCGCTTGCAATCTGTCGGCACGGATCGTGGGGGTTCGGTTCAGGATCCAGCCAGAGCGTCCGTTGGGCGCACCGACGATGGCCGTTTGATAGTCTTCGTCGGTCCAGAGGACCCAGTAGTCAGCGGCGACGAAGGGGACAGAGGGAAAGCGAACCTTCAATCGTCCAGGCCCCACGATTTCGGCGGTACCGCTGATGCGGGATCTTTCGGATCCGTCAGCATTGCGACATATGTTGAGAACGGAGATGAGCGCATCATCGCGAAGGCCATATTCAGCGGTAACGCCGACGCAGCCTGCCTCGAACGGGACAGGATAGCGCGCAACCTCGTACCAAAGGCCAAGGTAGCGGTCGGGTTCGAAAACGGCCTTTGATGCAATGGGCGTGTCTGTATCGCGGTATACTTCCAGAACGCCGCAGCCCGAGAGCAGGAGTACGAAGAGAAGCGCCCTCATGCCGGGACCGGCGCGCGCTTGGTGAGGCCGATTTTTTGGCGCACTTCGTCGGAGCCGATGACACGGGCGCCGAGATTTTCGATGATTCCGACCGCGCGCTCGACAAGTTGCGCGTTGGTGGCAAGCACGCCTTTGTCCAGCATCAGATTGTCTTCGAGGCCCACGCGGACATTGCCACCTGCAAGAACAGAGGCCGCGACATAGGGCATTTGGGACCGCCCCAACGCGAAAGCGGAGAATGTCCAATCGTCGGGCACGTTGTTGACCATCGCCATGAAGGTGTTGAGATCATCAGGCGCGCCCCATGGTACACCCATGCAAAGCTGCACGAGGGCCGGGCTGGTCAGGACGCCGTCTTTGACGAGCTGCTTGGCGTACCAAAGGTGGCCGGTGTCGAAGGCCTCGATTTCCGGTTTCACGCCCAGATCGGTCATCATCTGCCCCATGGCTTGCAGCATGCCGGGTGTGTTGGTCATAACGTAATCGGCTTCGGCAAAGTTCATTGTGCCGCAGTCGAGCGTACAGATTTCAGGCAGGCACGCGGCCACATGGGCGACCCTTTCGGTGGCGCCGACCATGTCGGTGCCTGCAATGGTGGGCAGAGGCTGTTCAACGCCGCCAAAGACCATATCGCCGCCCATGCCAGCGGTGAGGTTGAGAACGACATCGACCTCAGCGTCGCGGATGCGGTCAGTGACTTCGCGATAAAGCGCAAGGTCGCGCGAGGGAACGCCAGTGTCTGGGTCGCGCACGTGGCAATGAACAATTGCTGCCCCGGCCTTGGCTGCGTCAACGGCACTTTCAGCGATCTGTTCCGGAGAACGCGGTACGTGCGGACTGCGGTCCTGGGTGGCGCCAGAGCCGGTGACGGCACAAGTGATAAAGACCTCGCGGTTCATTTGCAGTGGCATGGTGCGCGTCCTCCCGATATTTTTCGCGACACTGTGCGAAATTGGCGGGGCACACAAGCCAATCCTTGACAGGTTGGGTGCCAGTCTGGCAGGTCAGATGTCATGACAGAACGTAAGCACATTGCCAGCGTTTACTTTACCAGCGCTACATAGCGGCGGCTGGGACTTTTCTGACATCTGAAATCAATAGCCGCCCGCAAGGGTGCTGATGATTGACGTGTCCTTGCGTGGGGCCACAGCCAAGGACAAAGAACATGCCGACATTTTCCATCACCCGGGCGGCGCCCCGCGATCTGCCCCATATTCAAAAACTGATACGATGCTTGTCCGCATTCCATGGGGATGAGGCACAGGTGCGTCTGGAGCAGCTGCAAGGGTTCTTCTTTGGCGATCATGCACCCGCTCTGGCCTTTGTTGCCCGCGATGACGCCGAGATTGTGGGTTATGCGGGCGTGTTAAAGAAGGTGCAAATCCACTCAGCACGGCCAGGGTTTGACATACAGCATCTTTACGTGACCGAGCGGCGGCGTGCTTTGGGCGTGGGGCGGGCATTGATTGCGGCAGTAATCGATCATGCAGCAGAAGCCGGAGCGAGAGGTGTCACTATCGGCACGGCGCCTGACAACAAGACAGCCCATGCCGCCTATCGCAGCATGGGGTTGGAAGAGATCACCGATACCGGGCCGCGGTTTTGGATTGCGGTTCAGACCCCTCCGTCGCCATAGCCACGTAAGATGGGTTTAAACCCATCTTACCCTAATATGGCATCGGATGTGCCATATGGGCGGCGGCTATGTCGGCGACGATGTCACCCGAGAGCTCATCATCCTGACCCGCCAGGATTTGCTTCAACTGATCCGATGTCGTCGCACCAAAAATCGCAGAGACCGGGAAGGGCCGTGTCCGCTGCCAGGCCATTGACATATGTACCGGGTCAAGCCCGTGCTTTGTGGCCACGTCCAGATAGGCTTGGGTCGCCGCGAAAACACGCGGCGATTTGCGTCCACCTAGATCGCCATTTATCGCCATGCGGCTGCCTTCTGGCACTTGCCCATTCTGATACTTCCCCGTCAACAACCCTGCTGCAAGCGGTGAGAAGGATAATAGCGTCACGTCTTCATTCACCGCCATTTCAGCCATGTCGGTGTCGTAAAGGCGGCAGAGCAGCGAGTATTCATTTTGCACGCTCGCCATGCGTGGCAGACCGGCAGCCTCGGCTTGGTCGACCCATTTCGTCATGCCCCAGGCGCTTTCGTTGGACATACCAATTGCGCGGATTTTGCCCGCTTTTACAGCCTCTCCCAGCGCTTCAAGCACATCCATCATGTGGTCCATCGTCTGCTGCCGGCTTTGCCCGGAAGGATCGTAGTGCCAGTTCTGGCGGAACATGTACGAACCACGGATTGGCCAATGCATCTGGTAAAGGTCAATAACGTCCGTTTGCAGCCGTTTGAGCGATGTGTCCACGGCCTCGCGGATAACGGCGCCGTCATAGCCACGCCCCTCGCGCACCCAACCGGGATTGTTGCCCGAGACCTTGGTGGCCACAACGATGTCGTCCCGCCGTCCGGTTTTGGCGATCCAGTTGCCGATCACCTGCTCAGAGAGGCCCACGGTCTCAGCACGGATCGGATTGACCGGATACATCTCGGCCGTGTCGAGGAAGTTGATGCCCGCATCCAGCGACATATCGATTTGCTTATGTGCATCTTCTTGGGATGTCTGGTTGCCGAAGGTCATTGTGCCCAGGCACCATTCGCTGACCATGATATCGGTACGGCCAAGGGGGAGTTTTTGCATGAGGTCTGCCTTTTGTTCGCGTGTTGCGGGGGACCCTAATGTGCGATGCCGTGAGGACAAGGGTGCAAACGCGACATGCGTTTTGTCGATTAATGACGTGCGACTCGGAAAAGACGGGCGCATAGCTCGATCATGCGCCTGATAATCTCTTTTGCAGCTCTGTTTTTGTCTGTTGCATTGTTGCAATTGTCCTCTGGTGGTGTGGGGCCGCTGGATGCACTGACCGGCTTGGAAGCCGGATTTTCAAAGGCAGAAGTTGGTTTTCTCGGATCGGCGCATTTCGTCGGCTTTTTTATTGGTTGCTGGTGGGCACCGCGTTTGATGGGCGGGGTCGGGCACAGCCGGGCATTTGCAACCTTTACGGCGATGGGCGCAATCGGACTTGCCGCCCATGTTATCGTGTTCGATCCATGGTTCTGGGCGTTTTTTCGCGTAGGATCAGGGATTTGCGTCGCAGGTTGCTATACGGTGATTGAAGCATGGTTGCAGGCAAAAGTGACCAACGAAACGCGCGGGCGTGCGATCGCGAGTTACCGGATTGCCGATACAAGCGCGTCTTTTGCGGCACAGTTCATGATCGGAGCCTTGGCAAATGTGGAAACCTATATCGCTTACAACATCCTGACGATCCTGTGCTGTGCGTCGCTTTTGCCGCTGGCTCTCACACGGGTGCCGCAGCCGGAGACACCAAAAGCCACGCGTCTGCGTCCAAAGCTTGCCTGGATCTGTTCACCTCTGGGTGTTGCTGCGGTGATAGTGGCCGCGCTATCAAGTGCGTCGTTTCGCATGGTCGGCCCGATTTATGGGCAAGAGGTGGGACTAAACGCAAACCAGATCGGCTCCTTTCTTGCGGCCTTTGTCGCCGGTGGGGCGCTGGCACAATACCCGGTGGGCTGGCTTGCTGACAAATATGACCGCCGATGGGTGTTGGTCTGGCTATCAGTGGCGGCAATTGTTTCTTGTGCCGTAACTGTTGCGGCAGCGGGAAACGGGACTCTCAGCATCATGTTGGCCGCTGGCTTTTTCGGGCTCACGACGTTTCCCATTTATTCAGTCGCCACAGCACATGCCCATGACTTTGCAACGTCGGACCAACGGGTAGAACTGTCAGCGGCGCTAATGTTCTTTTATGCGATTGGCGCGATTGCAGCGCCCTTTACAACATCAGCGTTGATTGCATCTTACGGTCCTGCCGCGCTCTTTTACTTCGTATCAGCAGGCCACGTGATGCTGGTGGTTTTTGGTCTTGCGCGAATGCGCAAGCGCGCAGCACCAGAGGCACGTACACGCTATGTCTATGCACCGCGCACAACTTTTGGAATTGGCCGGTTGTTGCGGCGCAGTCGGGAGAAGTGATCAATCGTGGTGCACCTGCATGCGCAACCGTCCCGACGCAAAACATGTGGGCAGCGCCGGCTAGCCGAATGAATAAGCTTCAAAAATTGTAGAGAACGGCAAGTCGCGTTGTCGTTACAGCGGCGGTAAAAGTACTGTCCATAAAGTCTCGGATCAATTCGCCGCGAACGGTCAGCGTGTCGGTCACGGCCCGTTCAGCCCCGAAGCCGAAGTTGTAGCCGCCTGACGTATCATCAGAAAAGTAGTATTCGGTGATCCCGCCTCCGGCCCGCAATGTGTAGTCACCCCAGCCGTAGCTGCCCAGCACACGCACCCGTGCGGTGTCATAGTCGTTATCGCCCGCGATTTGGGCGCCGTACTCAGCCTCTCCAATCACCGCAAAAGGCCCGGCATCAATGCCAAGGCTCGCAATAACCGATCCGACGGTCTGCGCATCGCCCGAATGCGGAAAATGATAATCGACGCTGCCGCCGACATAAACCTCTTGTGCTGTAGCTGCACTGGCAAGTGTTGCGGCAAAGACTGCGGGGATCAGCGGTTTCATCGGGGCTCTCCTGCATGGCGGCTTTTTCCGTCATTTAGGTACAAAAGGGCCAAAACACCAGTGGTCACCACCGTCCTGCCCCGCTAGATAAGCGCCAAACCTGACAGGACACCGAAAATGGCCCGCCATCTGATCACCTCTGCGATTCCCTACATTAATGGGATCAAACATCTTGGGAACCTTGTGGGCAGCCAGTTGCCTGCAGATCTGTATGCCCGTTATCTGCGTCAGCGCGGGCATGAGGTGTTGTTTCTATGTGCTACGGATGAACATGGGACCCCCGCAGAACTCGCTGCGGCCAAGGCGGGAAAACCGGTCGCCGAATACTGCGCTGAGATGCACGGCGTGCAATCAGAGATTGCTGAAGGGTTCCGTTTATCATTTGACCATTTTGGTCGATCTTCTTCGCCTCAGAACCATCAATTAACCCAAGCCTTTGCGATGCGCCTGGCCGAGGTAGGCTTGATTAAGGAGGTGACTGAGGAGCAGGTCTATTCGGTCGCCGATGGCCGCTTCCTGCCGGATCGGTATATCGAAGGGACATGCCCCAATTGTGGCTTTGACAGCGCGCGGGGAGATCAGTGTGACAATTGCGGCAAGCTTCTGGACCCGACCGATCTGATCAATCCGCATTCCACAATTTCAGGCGCGACCGAGCTTGAGGTGCGCGCGACCAAGCATCTGTATCTGCGCCAGTCAGAGCTGAAAGACGATCTGGCAAAATGGATCGACAGCAAGACAGACTGGCCGATCCTCACAACATCCATCGCCAAGAAGTGGTTGAATGACGGGGATGGCTTGCAGGACCGTGGGATCACACGTGACCTGGACTGGGGTATCCCCGTCAAACAAGGCGATCAAACCTGGCCTGGCATGGAAGGTAAGGTATTCTATGTCTGGTTCGACGCCCCCATCGAATACATTGCGTGCGCACAGGAATGGGAAGATGCGGGCAAGGGGGCCGATTGGGAACGCTGGTGGCGCACTGACAAGGGTGCAGATGACGTGACCTATACCCAATTCATGGGCAAGGATAACGTCCCTTTCCATACGCTCAGCTTCCCGGCTACGATCCTTGGGTCGCAAGAACCTTGGAAACTGGTCGATTACATCAAGTCGTTTAATTACCTCAACTATGATGGCGGCCAGTTCAGCACGTCGCGCGGGCGCGGTGTGTTCATGGATCAGGCACTAGAGATCTTGCCCGCAGACTATTGGCGCTGGTGGCTTTTGTCCCATGCGCCGGAATCTTCAGATGCCGAGTTTACCTGGGAAAATTTCCAGACCGATGTGAACAAGGACCTGGCCGATGTACTGGGCAACTTTGTAAGCCGGATCACTAAGTTTTGTCGTTCGAAATTCAGTGAGGCAGTACCTGCGGGTGGTACCTACGGCCCCGCAGAGGATAAGCTGATCACTGATCTGACAAAGCGCATCCGTGCTTATGAAGATCATATGGATGCGATTGAGGTACGCAAAGCAGCGTCGGAATTGCGCGCCATCTGGGTGCTGGGGAATGAGTATCTACAGGCAAGTGCGCCTTGGACAACCTTCAAAACCGATCCAGAGACAGCAGCGATGCAAGTGCGGCTGGGCCTGAACCTGATCCGCATCTACGCTGTGTTGTCGGCGGCATTCATCCCGGATGCCTCGACCGCAATGATTACAGCGATGCAGACGAAGGACGAAAGCTGGCCGACAGATGTCGCGTCGGCGTTGCAAGCCTTGCCCGCGGGTCATGCATTCACCGTGCCTGACAACCTTTTCGGTAAGATCACGGACGAAGAGCGCGAAGATTGGGCGACGCGCTTTGCCGGCAAAAGGGATGCTGCGTAAACTCAGCAGTTAATCAATCATTAAGCATGATGGCGTCTTATCCTGCCACAAGGATCCATCTCCGGGTCCTGGCAGGAGAAGACCAATGGCACAGCCCCACGAAACGCAACAAAAAGAAACTGAAACGGACCGCCAATTGCGACGTTTCTACCAGCGTATCGTTGATCAGGCAGTGCCAAGCAGGTTCCAGACACTGTTTTCCAAATTGCGCGAGCAGGAAAAAGAGCTGGAGCATGAGGGGTGAAAACAGCGCTTCGCGCCCGTGATCCTCGCGAAGACATCGTTGACCATCTCCCTCAAATGCGAGCCTTTGCCCGCAGCCTGACGCGCAATGCGGCGGCAGCCGATGATTTGGTCCAAGACACGGTGGTGCAAGCTTGGAAAGGGTTTCATACCTTTCGCCCCGGCACAAATCTGAGGGCTTGGCTGTTTGCGATCCTGCGCAACACTTTTTATGCCGAATTGCGCAAATCAAAGCGCACGCAGGTCGCAGCCGCCGCGCCACTTAATGAGGACATTGTCGGTCATCCAGGCGGGGACACTTACCTTGCGATGATTGACTTTGAACGAGCACTGGGGTTGTTGTCCACGGAACAACGCGAAGCGATTGTTCTGGTCGGTGCAAGCGGGCTGTCTTACGATGAGGCCGCGACGACATGTGGCGTTTCAATCGGCACCATCAAAAGCCGTGTTAATCGGGGGCGCACACGTCTGGCAAAACTGATGGGTCATAAAGCGCCCAAAACGGACTATGATCACTGACAGCGAAAATCCCGGGTTTTTACTTTGACCCAGAAAACGCTCCTGAACGCACCACAGATCGTGGTTGCGCGCGGTCAGTAACTGGCTGACTGCCAATCATCAGCAAAAGGTACTGCTAGGGAAAAGACTGCTGATAGAGGCCACGTGCCATTAGCGAAGTGATTGGAAGCCGTCTTTTGTTTGGGTGGATAGTTTGCCACGCAACAAAGATGATCTGCAAACCACGCTTTGCATCAGTCCACGCAAACCGGTTTCAAATGGGAGCCAGGTGAACAAGGACAAGGTCGCGCATTTGACGGCGGCGGGCTTGATGGCGTTGAAAAGCTATTTTTCCGACAGACTTGCAAGCTGCATTTGATGCCAAACGCACCGCAACGTGTCACAAGCGCGAACAGCAAGTCGTCAGCGACAGCGCCAAAAACCACTGGCCCTTCCAATGGAAGGGCCCCGGCAAAGCAACTTGGGCTGATGGCAGATCAGACTTCTGCGAACAAATCCTCTGCGCCGCGTTTGGCCAGATATTCCGCCTGGCTGATTGGACCGGCAGAACCGACCAGGGTGCGGTAAGCCTCATAACTTTCCACGATCCGGCGGCCCATGTCATCGTCTTCAGCGACGCCAGACACAACCTCAAACGAAACGCGTGAAAGCTCATTCCACACGTCATCTGGCAGACGAGTTGGCTTCACACCGGATTCAGCAAGAAGCTGTACCAATGCAATGCCATTGTTGCCGTAGTAATCAGCCGTATGAGCGGTCAGTTCGGCCTCGGTCACGCTTTCGATGACGGCCCGGTCCACATCAGAAAGGTTGTTCCAGAAATCAAGGTTCATGCCGACAGATGCCATGGTGCCGGGTTCGTGGAAACCGGGATAAATGTAGGTCGACAACAGCTTCTGGAAGCCGAATTGCAGATCGTTGTAGGGACCGACCCATTCAGTTGCATCAATGGTGCCTTCGAACAGCGCTTCAACAATGCCACCACCGGGCAGCACGACAGCATTCGCACCCATCTGTGCAATAACCTGGCCGCCAAGGCCGGGCATCCGCATGGTCAGACCTTCGAAATCGTCCTTGCTGGTGATTTCCTTGTTGAACCAACCGCCCATCTGGACACCAGTGCCGCCAACGGCAAGGGACTTCACGCCATATTCAGCGTTCAGTTCATCCCAAAGCGCTTGACCACCGCCATACTTGACCCATGCGGCCTGTTCGACCGATGTCAGGCCCAGCGGCACAGTGGTAAAGAAGTTGAAGCCACGGTGCTTGCCCTGAAAATAGTATTCCGCCGAATGATACATCTCGATCTCGCCTGCACTGGCGGCATCGTGTACGCCTAGCGGTGGAACAAGCGAACCAGCCCAGTAGATTTCGACATTCAGACGACCATTGCTAGCAGCGTTAATGCCTTCTGCAACGCGTGCAGCACTGTCGGCCAAACCACCCAGACCGGCAGGCCAGGATGTGGCCATGCGGATCGTCTGCGGCGTCCCTTGCGAAATCGCGGGCGTTGCAAGTGCGGCTGCACCGGTCAGCGCGGCACCACCCCCTAACAGAGCACGCCGGCGTGACATGGTTTTCGTCTTTGATTGTGTGTTAGGCATCACTGTCTCTTTGAATTCATAGGTCATTGGGTCAGCGCCCCCTTACGGCCAACAAAGAAGGCAGCTTCACCAATTTCACTCCACCCGGCGACGTCGCCGATGAAAAAGAGGTAAGCATCGCCAATATCCGCACCCAGATCACCGGATTCGATGATTTCCAGCATCGTAGCGTTAGATGCCGTGATCTGTGCGTTCCAGATGTCCTGTGGCATGTCGTGGGCTGTCACGGCAGCGCCTGCCGCCTGCAACGCAGTCGCGCTGTCATGCATCGCCTTGGCCCGATTCAAGCCATGCTCAGCCATGATGCAACGTTCCAGCAACAGCTTGTTGGCATCTGACAGATTGTCCCATGTGCCTAGGTTGAAACCCACAGACAGCGCCGATGCAGGACGACCAGCGTTTGGCGTTGTCATATGCGGGAATGTGTCCAGCAGCCCGGCCTCAGCCATCTTTGCGACGTTCAGCCCTTCGAATGCATCTAAGCTGGCCAGATCAACACTGCTGGAGCGGATATCGCTGATGTCGGATGCGCCCATGGCACGTAAGACATTCGCACCAAGGCCGACAGAGCCGACCTTGCCACCGATCAGATTGCCAATGCCCGATAGCGGAGCCTTGGACCAGATCGGCATAGGACCGTCATCGCCCACCATAAAGGATTTGACGCCGTACTCTTCGCCCAAAATGTCCCACATAAAGCGACCGTCAGAAACCTGTACCCAGGCTTCCAGTTCGCTCGGGCTCATCCCGCCGGGCATTGACGAAAAAATCCCAAATGCAGTGTCAGTTGCAATAAAAGCTTCCTCTGCCGACAGGTACATGTCGGTGCTACCTGAGGAAACCGTCGCCAAGAAGCTCGCAGCGTCAGCTGCAGCGCTTGCTTGTACAGTGATCTGGATCGTACCACCGGATGTCGTCGCGACCCGATCCGCCAATGCCTGCGCTTTGGCAGGTCGGTCGGTCACCAGGGTCAATGACACAGCGTTTTGCGCTTGGGCCTTCGTCCCCGCCGCCGCCATGACACCAAGGCCGGTGCCAAGTAACGTTCTGCGTTTCATTTCAAGTCTTCCTTCACGCATGGTACCGGATTGGCGTGTCCAATTTTCCGGACCAAATTCAAAATTAGTGACGCTTGTTTGCCAGCCGCTTAACGCAACCAGATTTCAACGCGGCGGTTACTCTCGCGGCCATCTGCCGTCTCATTACAACCCACGGGTGCAAGAGGTCCATAGGATGACACCGACATTCTGCCTGCCAACACATCACCGCCGACCGCAGAAACCAACGCCTCGCGCACGGATGTCGCCCGCAGCAACGCAAGACGCTCGTTCAGGTCAAAACGGCCCACGTCGTCTGTAAATCCGATAATCAGGACTTCACGATTGCGCGCTTCGGGACTGTTAAGAAAGTCCACCATACGCTGAACGTCTTCGATCGACTTGTTATCCAGCCGCGCCGATCCGGAGGTAAATCGGAAGGTTGTGGATAAACGATCGGCTGTCGCCAAATCACGCGAGAAGTTCTGTACCAGTCCCAAGGTGGCACCCGTCGTCGCCGACAGGATCGCTGAGGTCATGCGCGTCCCCTGCAAGCTGATCGGCTCGCTGACAACAACCTGATCGACGTAGCCTGCCTGCGCAATCAAAGGTTGCGCGTCAGCAGACGTAAGATACTCGACAAAGTCGTTGCCTGTTGACGATTGCACTGCATCGCCGGTGTAAGCAAAGACACGACGGCTAAGCGGATATTCCTCTGCCTTAATGGCAAAATCCGTCGCGTAGGCCAAAGGACCACAGGTCTGACGAATTGGAAGCACCTCGCCTTGATCGGCTTCTGACAGACTGGTGACAGTAATTGCTGCCTCATTGGCGGCCACAGCAGCCGCAGCCGCGCTTTCGCTTTCGGCACGTTGGGCGGACCGGCGCAGGCGCACGCGGTTCGGGTCCAAGACCAGTTCGGTGAAGGCCTGATCGAGAGATGAGCCTTCGGCAGGCAACAACATCTGGATCGGCAGATCGTCACCACCCAGTTCTGACCAATTCCGGATCCGGCCCGAAGCGATCAATGCCAGCTCTTCCAGAGAAACAGACCGCACGGGGTTGTTTGGATGAACGAGTGGAACAACTGCATCCAGCGCAATGACGCGTTCACGGCTCAGATCACGTGGGTCGGTCCCACCGCGGGCCACAACCGTGTCAGCGACATTGGCGGGAATAGCAACTTTCGTAATCGCCAGATCAACGTTATTGTCGACCAACTGTGAAAACGCTGCATCTGTGGGCTGCAGCGCCACATCAACTTTACCGGCGTTCGAGTTGGTCTGGAAGTTCTGAAGATCAATGCGGGCCACAACGCCGTTCGCATCGGGCACCGACAAACCTGTCAGTTCACGCGAGGCAGCAAAACCGTTGACCATGACCTGCAAGAGGCTTGCTGTTTTCGGCTCGCTTACCGCAACTTGCATATCCAGGCTTGTTGTCAGCACTGGGCAAGCAGCGCCCGAACAGTCGGTGGCAGACCGCGACAAGCGCAACTGCCCAATATCTGTGTCCAGGACAAATAGTTCATCGTCGAATGAAACCAGCTCTCCGGTAATGGAGACCGCACCGTCTTTGCTAGAGATTGTCACCTGATCTGCTGATACAGCCAGCGGCGTTGCAGCGAGGCAAGCAGCCCAGGTCATAGTTTGTCGAAATGTCGTCATTCATCACAACCTTAATAATGATTGTCGGTACCCCTCCCCAGAGAGACCGATTGCATAACTGACGGAATACAATTCCAATTTGGCAAAAAGATGATCCAATTGCGGTCAATCGGTCATTCTGTTTCCAAACAGGCATATGCCACGAAAGCGAAGCAAATACGGTCAAAATGACAGCGGATGGCGTAATCCTCTGTCTGTTTGCGGCACTTTCATGGCTTTTGGTTGTAACGCCTCGTGGATAGAACATTGACGCTTGCCCGTGGGTCAGCCACATCAGAATTCCAAAGGCAGGAGAGTGTAGATGATTATCGGACATATCGGGGCCCGCGCCGGGAGTAAGGGCGTACCGAACAAGAACTTTCGGATGCTACATGGAAAACATCTGATCGACTGGTCGTTGGATCAATTGTTCGCTTGCGATCGCGTGGATCATGTTGTGGTCTCAACGGACTCGCAAGAGATCTACGCACATGCGCTTGATCGCGGATGCCTCGACATTGGCTTGCGCCCTGCCGAATTGGCAACCGATACGGCCGCGAAATGGCATGTCTGGCAACACGCCCTTGGTGAGGTGGAAAAGCAAACTGGTCCTGCCGACGCGTTCCTTGATCTGGACTGCACATCTCCGCTGCGGCTGCCCGAAGATATCGATGCTGGGCTGGACCTTTTTGCCGCACAGCGGCCTGATATGGTGATGTCCTGCTGCGAAAGCCGAAAGAATCCCTATTTCAACATGCTGGAAACTGACAAAAACGGGGCGCTAAAGGTCTCCAAGCCCCTGCCCCATGGGGTCGTCGCACGCCAGCAGGCACCCATGGTCTATGATCATGTTGGGTTGGTTTATGTGGTCAAGCCAGGCTACCTGCGCCAAGCCACCAGCCTCTTCGATGGGCATGTGATCCCTCTGGTCGTCCCCAACGAACGAGGCCTTGACGTAGACAGCCCGTTTGACTGGGAAGTGATTGAATATCTACTTGGCAAACAGATTTCAGACGGACTGAGGCAGCCTGCTATACAGTAATGTTTGCTAACGGAGTTGAGCCGGAACGAAATTTCTAGAAATCACTGTCCCTAGCGCCAGCCTTGCCATGGCTTCAGTGCCGCCTGCTTTGCTGCAAAGCTTTCGGTCAGCGCGGCGGGATCATACTCATCGCGGATCCAGTCAGCGATACCGATAGGGCTCTGCGCATTCCGCGTTTCGTAAACATCAAGAAAATGATCGAGTATTCCCGTCTTGGTCCGCCGAATATGCAGGAACCGAAAGCTTAATTGTTTTCTGGCCAGTTCAAGCGGCGCGTCGGCATAAAGCATCAGATAAAGTGCGGCAGCCAAACCGGTCCTGTCCGCGCCGGACTTGCAATGCATCAAAAACGGATGTTCGATCGTCGCGAAAACATCCAGCAGGTTGGTAAGCTCACGCACCCGCGGTGCACGTCGCGCGGCCATCTGGCTGTCGATCAGCGTCAGACCCAGTTTCTTACAGCTTTCCAACTCAAAAAGGTAATGCGGTTGTTTTGCTACACCGCGCAGGTTGAGCACAGTCTTGATCCCCATGTTCGCATACGCCTTGAAGCGCTTGTGATTGGGATGATTGGAGCGATAGGCGCCGGGCGCGAATTCCTCAAAATTGTGCCAGAACGTGCGCAAGATCCCATGATCAAGCCAGTTCAGATGCAAGTGCGAGCGCCGCCGTTCGCGCGGATCGGTAATGTCATGCCCGAACGAATGGCGCAAATCGCGTTCTTTTTTGTCCAGAGCTTCGAATATCTTGCGGATCATCGGCACGCCATCACATCAACTGTCCTTCACTTGGACCAAGCCTGACTGCATTGCAATGGCCGGTGCGATTGCTCCGCCACGTCAAACGGCCTAGTAAGCCGTTAACAGTTTCAGTCAAGGAGCCACCCAATGGACATCGCTGGCCGCAAAATCGGACCTGAATACCCTCCGCTCGTGATCGCGGAGATCGGGATCAATCACGGTGGTGATCTTGAAGTTGCGAAAGATATGGTGCGTCTGGCGGCCGGTGCGGGTTGCGAAATGGTCAAGCACCAGACCCACATTCTGGAAGACGAGATGACGGATGAGGCCAAGTCGATCTTCCCACCAAACGCGGACGTTTCTATTTGGGACGTGATGGCAGCGTGTGCATTGTCGCTGGAAGAAGAAGCGGAACTAAAGCACTACACCGAAAGCCTTGGCATGATCTGGATATCAACGCCCTTCAGTCGCGCCGCTGCAGACTTTCTGCACAATCTGGACGTACCGGCATTCAAAATCGGTTCAGGCGAGGCGGACAACCTGCCACTCATTCGCCATATCGCACGTATGGGCAAGCCCGTCATCATGTCGACCGGGATGCAAAGTATTGAGACAATCCATGCATCCGTCGACATCCTGGATCAGGCAGGCATCGACTATGCACTGCTTGAATGCACAAACCTTTATCCGTCTCCTCCCGAAATCGTTTCATTGCAGGGCGTCACCGATTTGCGGAAGGCATTCCCGAATGCGGTTGTCGGCTTCTCTGATCATTCGATCGGGCCGGATATGGCACTCGCCTCTGTGGCCCTTGGGGCCTGCATTCTGGAGCGGCATTACACAGATACAAGGTACCGCAAAGGACCCGATATCATCAACTCGATGGATCCTGCCGAACTGCGTTATCTGATCGACCGGTCTCGCGAAATCCATGTGGCTCTTCACAACCCCAAACAGCGTACCAGCGCGGAGGAAGACGTATACCGTTTTGCCCGTGCGTCCGTGGTGGCAGACCGCGACCTGCCTTCTGGTCATAAAATCACCGAAGCTGACATCTGGGCACGCAGACCGGGATCTGGAGAGATCGCCGGATATGATTTTGACAAGGTTGTAGGACGTACGCTTAACCGCGCCGTGACACGCAATACCCAACTAAAATGGGCAGATCTTGGTGGGTAAGGCGTTGCAGATCAACGACTTACCTATTTGGCTGATAAACCTGAAATCCTCGCCCGAACGCTATGCCAGCATGCAAGTGCAACTGGACGCCCTGGACCTGCAACATCAGCGGGTCGAAGCAGTCAACGGCAAAGCTGCGTGGGCGGAGCTTGCGACAACTGTCGATATTCCTGGCTTTCAACGCAATGTCGGGCGAGAGGTCATGCCCGGCGAAGTTGGCTGCTATCATTCACATCTGAAGGTTTGGAAAGCACTGGCATCATCTGGGGCCGATATCGGCTTGGTTCTGGAGGACGACGTCGTCTTTGGTCCTGATTTTTGTCGCGCGGTCAACGCCGCATTGGGCGACACTGAAAAATGGGACATTCTGAAACTGAACCATATTCGCGCCAAATTTCCCATCAGGCTGGGCCGCGTTGACAAATGGATGTTTTGCCACTGTATCGGTCCGCTTACGGGTACCGGCGCCTACTTGATAAAAGCTGATGTGGCAGACGGACTGACAAAATGCTTCTTACCAATCTCGCGGCCAATTGATCACCAGATCGATTTGCTGCACCGTGAGAATATCAGACACCTTGCGCTTATGCCGTTTCCAAGCAGGGTCGAGGACCACGGCCAAAGCACAATCACAGGACAGCAATTTGCGGGCGTCCGAAAGTTCCCCCCCTACAAACGCCTCTACACTTATCTCCAGCGATGGAAAAACCTGATCACCAAGGGCTTATTCGCATTCCAGCTAAAACGCAGCGGGCGCTAGCGCCCCGCCCTATGCGTCTTTTTCAGACCATTGCGTGAAGGCCTCACAAGCAACGCCTTGTGCGACCATGGCCTCATAAACATTGATCCATTCCGCTTTCTGCCGCTCGTTCGCCTCGCGCAGGGGGACAAACAGTACCTCGCGTTTGATTTCAGGAAACAGATGCCCAAGGGTGAACATCGCCGTCGAATACCATGACAAAATCAGTTCCGGAATGTCCTCTTGCTGCAGCAACTCGGTCTCGATGGAACGCGTGTAGGATTTGACGGGCATCACCTTTCTGATTTCATCAAGCTTTTCCTGGCTTTCATGACGATGGCTAATGTAGGTCAGATCCCAACCTTCATACCTTTTGCACCCCTCCCGGAATGCGGTCAGTTCGTCTTCCTGCGAAACGCCGCCACGTTCACTCAGCCATTGGCCGATGAATATTGCCGATTTTGGCTTGATCCTTTGTCCTGATTGTCTGCGCCTTTGCCAGACCTGCAGATCGTTTTGCATCACCGCACCAGCAGTGCGTTGCTCTAGTTCGGGCGACGAAAACACGGTAAAGAATTTTGGTGTCGTTGCATTCGACTGACGCAAGAGACCAAGACCCAAAAACTTCTTTATCACGTTGATTGATGCAGCACCGTCGTCCAACCAAATGACCTCATCGCCGTAGATCTTTCCCATGTAGCGAAACCAGTTCAGATAGGGATCACCCAAAAAAACCTTTCCTTTGCGCATCCCCTGACGCGACAGAATAAGCGCCGTATTGCGCAATCGGTACAGAAATCGCGGGAAACCGCGGCGACGGGGTTCGCGATATTGTGAAACATTGTCCCATTTGTCGTCGAGCTCATTCTGCTTCTGGGTATATTCGGGGGTTCCAGGCCCATTCCTATCGATAAAAACAAGGTGGTTTGTTTCACCCGAACAAAAACGTTCACGCGCCTCTTGCGCGCACATAAGCTGAAACGGGCTCAACACAAAAAATAGATTTCGTTTCGAACTGCGCGTCATCAGTCTGGCTCGCCTTTGTTGTATTGTCGCCGAGCATGCCACGATCTGCATAGCCGGATTTGACTTTGGGGGTACAATCAGTTTGCCGGGGTCTGCAAGTGCAACAAGCGACACCGGCAGGTAATCGTCATACTTGCACTGTGACATCTTGCGCCCTCGGGAATGAGAACATAACATGAACACATGTCCCGTCTCGACCTGTCACAAAAGCTAGCCATCTTGAGCGATGCCGCACGTTACGATGCATCTTGCGCGTCAAGTGGAACAGCGCGACGTGATAGTCGTGATGGAAAGGGGTTGGGCTCGACCGAAGGGTCCGGGATTTGCCATTCTTATGCGCCAGACGGGCGATGCATCAGCTTGCTAAAGATCCTGATGACCAATTTTTGCATCTATGATTGCGCCTATTGCGTCAATCGGGTTTCGTCAAACGTGGCCCGTGCAAGGTTTTCCGTCGATGAGGTTGTTCAACTCACCATCGAGTTTTATCGTCGCAACTATATCGAAGGGTTGTTTCTGTCTTCGGGGATCATCCGCTCGCCCGACGCGACAATGGCAGATATGGTGCACATCGCAAAACGCCTGCGCGAGGTCGAACATTTTCGCGGCTATATCCACCTGAAAACCATTCCCGATGCGGCCCCGGAACTGATCGAACAGGCGGGGCTTTATGCGGATCGGTTGTCAATCAATGTCGAATTGCCGACTGATCAAAGCGTGCGGGACTACGCCCCCGAAAAGAACCCTGCGACCATCCGCAAAGCCATGGGAGAGGTGAAGGAACGAAAGGCGGCATCGGCAGAGCGTAGTTATACCGGCAAACGCGGCAAACGGTTCGTGCCTGCAGGGCAATCGACCCAAATGATCGTGGGTGCGGATGGTGCGACCGATGCCACGATCCTGGGGCAATCGACCCGGCTTTACGGCGATTACAAATTGAAAAGGGTGTATTATTCCGCCTTTTCACCCATCCCGGATGCGACCGCCAAACTGCCCTTGATAAAGCCGCCATTGGTGCGTGAACACCGGCTGTATCAGGCCGACTGGCTGTTGCGGTTCTACGGGTTCGGCGTGGATGAAATCACGGCTGGGCGGTCTGATGGAAACCTTGATCTTGAGATTGACCCAAAGCTGGCCTGGGCCTTGCAGAACCGCGCACTGTTTCCACTGGATGTGAACAAAGCCAACAAAGACATGCTGTTGCGTGTCCCCGGTTTTGGCACGCGCACGGTTGGCCGCATTCTATCGACGCGCCGTCACCGAAGCTTGCGTTATGCAGATCTGTTGCGCATGGGCGCGTCGCTGAAGAAGGCGCGCGCCTTTGTCACGGCACGCGACTGGACCCCCGGCACACTGACCGACAGCGCGGACCTGCGTGCCAAATTCGCCCCACCCCCGGAACAATTGAGCTTTCTGTGATTTATACCGTTCCCCTGCCCCGTATTGGCACCGATATCGCCTGGCGTGACGCGGCCAAGCGTCTGATCGGCGCCGGTGTGTCACCACAGGACGTGTTGTGGGATTTCGGGGCCGAGATGGGTGAACTTTTTGCAACGGCGACGCCCTTGCCCCCTGTAACGCGTCGGATCAAGGCGCCGCAAAGCTTTGTGGCACTGGCAAACAGCGTTGTCTGGCACAAGGACCCGCAACGTTTTGCGCGCCTTTACACACTGCTGTGGCGGCTGCGGCACCAACCAGGATTGATGCAGGATCGTGCAGATCGCGATCTGGCCAAGCTGCGCCAGATGGAAAAGGCCGTGCATCGCTGCCAGCATAAGATGAAGGCGTTCGTTCGGTTTCGCGACCTACGCCAAGGCGGCGATCGGCGCAGCTTTGCCGCATGGTTTGAACCGACCCACCATACAGTCGAACCAACTGCACCATTCTTTGCCCGCCGCTTTGCCGACATGGACTGGATGATCGCAACTCCCGACGTCACTGCGCAATTTGTGGACAGTTACCTTTCGTTCCACCCGGGTCAGCCCAAGCCGGATTTGCCCGATGACGCGGCAGAGGCATTATGGGGCACTTACTTTTGCAACATCTTCAATCCGGCCAGGTTGAAAGTGAACGCCATGACATCTGAAATGCCCAAGAAGTATTGGAAAAACCTGCCAGAGGCCGCGCATATCAAAGACCTGATCGCTGGGGCCGAGGCGAAGGTGCGAGAGATGCGCGACAATGCACCGACATTGCCGCCTGCCCGCGCAGCACGGATTACAAAGCGTCTGCGAAAAGACGACTAGGCGTTCTTGCGGTTCAACAACACGCAGCGATACTCGGCCTCCGACTGTTTGGAAATCTGGGCAATCTCTGCATTCAACTCTGCCCGACTAGCCAAACCCGCAGTCAAACCTGGTTGTGCAGGATACCGGGCTTGTGCCGACCGGATCGCCTGATCCACATAAACATGTGCCTCAGCCGCCCGCGATTTGGTGCGGGCTGCACTATCACTGGGCGCGCAAGCATAAGTATGGACCATTTCACGGTCCGCCGTCAGAAACTGGAACTGGCCGCGGTCAGGATAAGCTTGCCCGCTTAAACCGCTGACATCACAGGCCGCAAGGAAAGAGAGGGCTGCCAGCCCCAAAAAACACCGCAGAATTCGCATAAGTTGTCCCCTTTGACACGCCCCCACCGCGACACGTTACGCCAAAGACGCGAAGAAGCCCAAGCGCGTGGGCATATGCGCCGTTCTTTGTGCGGCAAAGCGCTTACGCACGGGGGCTAAAGGGTGGCGGTGGTCAGCTTTGTGATGCTGCGAAATTCAAGCATATCGTGCGCATCCGCAAACGGTCTTAGGATTGCGCGCAATTCATCATCAAATTCTTCCCGGTTCTGACCAAGTTTCGAGATCGCGAATGTGTCGCGGGAATGCTGGCACAGAATGAAATCTTCAATGGATTGATGCAGTGGATCTGAAATCACATCATACCTGTCCTGCACGGTCACAAAGGTCTCATACATCGTCCAGAATGTGCGGCCTTTGTCCGGCTGAAACGGCGCACCAGTGAGCTTGGGTACCCATTTTTCATGAAATCGGACCCAATCATCCTGCCATGGCGGGTCATACGGGCCGTCGCCTTCGACCACAGCGAAAAGATGCGGTGTCTTGAGATGCATTGCCAAACGTGGAAACAGAGTGTCATGCGCCATCCAATGGATGCTGAGTGCAGCGACAACTGTATCGTAGGGACCGGACAATGGTGCTGTCTCGGCAAGGCCTTCGATCCATGTCAGGTTTGCCGCCTGCCCGTGATCAAGCGATTTACCCAGCGTCATCATTTCGGCGGAAGGGTCGATTGCCGTCACCCGCTGGAAATGCCGTGACATTGGTCGGGCGATCTTGCCATGTCCGCAACCCAGATCCAGCAGATGCTCTGTCTTTGGGGAAAGCGCGACAATCAGGTCAAATATTTGTTGCGGATATGGTGGGCGATAGAGATAAAGATCGACCACTTCGCTTGATTGAAATGATGTGCCGATCTTTTGTTCCATCAGGTATTGAACAAAAAATGCATCACATCGCCATCTTTGACGATGTATCCTTTGCCCTCGGCCCGCATCTTGCCAGCCTCTTTTGCAGGCTGTTCACCACCCAAGCTGACAAAATCGTCATAGCCGATTGTTTCCGCCCGGATGAAACCCCGTTCGAAATCGCCATGGATCACACCAGCAGCTTGCGGGGCCGATGTCCCTTCCTTGATCGTCCATGCCCGTGCTTCCTTGGGGCCGACCGTGAAGTAGGTCTGCAGATGCAAAAGATCATAGCCTGCACGAATCAACCGGTCGAGCCCGGCTTCCTCAAGCCCCATTTCGGTCAGGAACATCTCGGCCTCATCCGCATCAAGCTGGCTGATTTCCTCTTCGATCCGTGCTGAGATAACAACGTGGCTGTTCCCTTGGGCTGCGGCCATTTCGGCCACGCGCGCGGATTGGCTATTGCCGGTGCCTGCACTGTCTTCCTCAACGTTGCAGACGTAAAGCACCGGTTTAGTTGTCAAAAGTTGCAGCATCTTCCACTGCTTCGCATCCTCGCTATCCACTTCGACGGTGCGCGCGGGCTTGCCGTTTTCAAGCGCTGCCTGCGCCATCTCCAGAAGCCGCACCTGTTGGACGGCCTCCTTGTCGCCGCCGCGCACCTTGCGCGTCAGGTTCTGCATCCGCTTTTCGATGGATTCCAGATCGGCAAGCATGAGTTCGGTTTCGATCACATCCGCGTCTTCGATCGGATCAACCCGGCCGTCGACATGGGTGATATCATCGTCTTCGAAACAGCGCAGCACATGGGCGATGGCATCGCACTCCCGGATGTTGGCAAGGAACTGGTTACCCAGCCCTTCTCCTTTCGAGGCACCTTTCACCAACCCGGCAATATCGACAAAGGTCATGCGTGTCGGAATGATTTGTTTTGATGACGCAATCGCTGCCAGTTTATCCAGCCTTGCGTCTGGCACGGCAACATCACCGACATTGGGCTCGATAGTACAAAAAGGGAAATTTGCAGCCTGCGCAGCTGCCGTCTTGGTCAATGCGTTGAACAAGGTCGATTTGCCCACATTCGGCAACCCGACAATCCCCATTTTGAAACCCATAGCTACTCTCCTTTGTTCAGGCGTGCTTCTAGGGGGCCACAGGCGTGGGCGCAAGGCGGGTCAATATGTCAATCAAGGTCGCCCCAAATCACCCGGCTCAACCGCGGGTTAGGAAAAATCTCGGCGTCAAAACGGGCAAAACCTTTTTCCTCGATCAAGGTGGGTGCTTCCCCAAAAAGCGAGCGTCCCAAACCGGCCTGCGCATTGGCGTCGCCAAACCCAGCGAAGGACAAAAGCGATGGGTAAACATCCATCATCGTGGCCGGGCGATCAATCACAGTGCCCGGTTGAACAACGGTCGAGTCCATCCCAAGCCCAAAGAAAATAACGGTATTCGCGCGTTCGCTGAGCCGGAATGACGCCTTGATCACCGGATCGTGGTTCAGGTGATCCGATGCCAGGACCACCACGGTCGGTCGGTCTTTTCGGTTGTCAGCCACATGGGCCAGAAAGCGGTCCGTATCGCGCAAGGTGCAAGACACGGCTGATGCCGGGTCCGGCGCCATTTCGGCGCGGCCAGTTTGCGTGCAGCTACGCGATAGCACCGACGCGGCACCATGCGGGCCGTATGTCTCGATAATCATCATCATGGGATCATCTGTCGCGACGCCCTGATCATAAAGTTGGATCGCTGTATCAAAGATCATCTGATCATCGACGACATGTGCCATCCATGCCGCATCATATTCCGCTTCGGTGTAAAGCGTCCTGATACGGGGCCGATCATAAACATTGTCGATGTTATGTGTCTCAAAGAAATGCCGGAACCCACCAAAATCCTGCGAACCGCCAACAACCAGCTTGGTCTGGTATCCCATTTCAGTCAGGCCGTCCGATAAGCAATGGATCGGCTCAAGAAAATCGGACTCTTGGTCAAAATCGTAAATGTTGCGCAACCCGCGCGAAGCAAGCGGCACGCCGCATTGCGTCGACACAAGCCCAGCCAGTGACCACCCTGTCCCATGGACTTGGCGCACTTGCGTAAAGGACACCCCCTTGTTTTCGTAATTGTGTAAAGGGTCAAAAACATCGCCAAACTGTGCTGTCAGATCAAAGGCGCGCTCAATCCCTTCCAGATAAACGATTATGATGTCGGGCTTTTGCGCTGGTTCGACCAAAACGGGCGTGACGATCCGTGCGTGCAGATCGCTGTCGATCTCTTCGAGCGTTCCGTATCTGATTGCAAATAACAGCATGGGACTAACAGCAAAAAGGGCGAGCGTTGCACTGAAGTATGTGGTTTTGTGCCAGCCTGTCAGGTTCGCCAATGCATAGGCGGCAAAGGCCACATAGGTGACCAGTAAGACCCCACCCGCGATCTCAGGCCCGAAACCGGCAAGCCCTGCATCTTCGACCCCGAAATGCGCATGAAAGATCAGTGAGATCACGCCAACGCTGCCAAACGCCTGTGACAGTGCGACGAACGGAACCGAAATCAACGCCAGAACAAGTAGCGGAATAAACGCACGCGACGGCTTTGACCATATCGCCCCGCGTCCCAAAACCAAGCCGACAGCAGCGATCACAAGGGTCGACTGAAAGATGTTTTCAATAGTCACAAAGGGATGACGAATGCTAAAGAGGCTAAGCCCCATCAAGCACAAGAACGCGCCGATGCTGAGAACGCGCAGCAATTGATTGTTTACCATATCGCAATCCCTGTCTTGTCCGTGCATATGGTGGGCTTTGAACAAGCAGCCCGAATGTGTTGTCTCTCATGCCGAGGTTTGCTGCGCAATTGCATCATTTTCTTGGCGATGATGCGTTTAATTGCGTGCATCACGGTGTGACAGAGGGTTCGCGTACGAAACGCATGCATACCCATTGATTTTCCCGACGGCTTCGCGCAAACCGGGCAAAGTTTGCAGATCGGGGACCCAATCATGAGCAGGATTGACGCAAAATTTGCCGAATTGAAGGCGCGAGGCAAAAAGGCCTTTGTCGCTTACGTCATGGCAGGCGATCCTGATTACGACACAGGCCTAGAGGTCGTCAAAGGATTGCCCGGCGCTGGTGTTGATGTCATCGAACTGGGTATGCCTTTTACCGATCCGATGGCAGATGGCCCGACGATCCAGCTGGCCGGGCAGCGCGCTCTTGAAGGTGGGCAAACACTCGAAAAAACGCTGGATTACGCACGGGCCTTACGTGAAACAGATGACACGACGCCAATTGTTATGATGGGGTACTACAACCCAATCTACTCGCGCGGCGTGGATGTTTTTCTTGCAGACGCCAAGGCTGCTGGCATTGACGGCGTGATCATCGTTGATCTGCCCCCCGAAGAGGATGACGAACTTTGCCTGCCAGCCCAAAAGGCCGGTATCAACTTTATTCGTTTGGCCACCCCGACCACCGATGCAAAACGGTTGCCCGCCGTTTTGAAAAACACGTCTGGCTTTGTCTACTATGTGTCCATGACCGGAATTACCGGTACCGCCGATGCGCAAGCAGCCGATGTCGGGCCAGAGGTTGCAAGAATCAAAGCCGAGACTGGTCTGCCCGTGATTGTCGGGTTCGGGATCAAAACACCCGAAGCCGCGCAGGCACTGGCATCGGTTGCAGACGGTGCGGTTGTCGGGTCGGCGATCGTCGAAAAGATCGGCGCGGGCACTCCTGTTGCAGAGGTTTTGGACTTTGTCCGGACGCTTGCGGAAGGTACCCATAGCACCTGATCTGGTTTTCTGCGCCAGCCCATTGCTGAAATCCACGATATCGGTAATAATTAATTACCAATTTGAGGATTTTCGCTATGCCAGTCATCACCACCATTGATGATCTCAAGCGGCTGCATAAGCGCCGCACGCCCAAAATGTTTTACGACTACGCCGAAAGCGGTAGTTGGACAGAGCAGACGTTCCGCGAAAACACCTCGGATTTCGACCAAATCCGTTTGCGTCAACGTGTGGCTGTCGACATGACTAACCGGACGACGGCCAGCCAAATGGTGGACCAGGACGTCGCCATGCCCGTGGCTTTGGCACCGGTTGGTCTAACGGGCATGCAATCTGCAGATGGCGAAATCAAAGCGGCCCGCGCTGCGGAAATATTTGGTGTCCCTTTCACTTTGTCGACGATGTCCATCTGTTCAATCGAGGATGTGGCCGCACACACGCAAAAGCCTTTTTGGTTTCAGGTCTATACGCTGAAAGACGATGATTTCATGAAGCGTCTGATCGGGCGGGCACAGGACGCAGGATGTTCTGCGCTGGTCATCACGCTTGATCTGCAAATCATGGGGCAACGGCATAAAGACCTGAAGAACGGCTTGTCTGCGCCACCCAAATTCACCATGGCAAGTATGGCCGACTTGGCCACCAAATGGCCTTGGGGCATCGAAATGCTGCAAACCAAGCGACGTTTTTTTGGCAATATCGTCGGCCATGCAAGCGGTGTATCAAACGCGTCGTCGCTTGCCGCATGGACCGCCGAGGCATTTGATCATGCGTTGGATTGGGCGCGCGTGGCGGAATTGATGAAGATGTGGAACGGCAAGGTTATCCTGAAAGGCATACTTGATGCCGAAGACGCCAAAAAGGCCGCTGAACTCGGCGCTGATGCCATCATTGTATCAAACCATGGCGGAAGGCAGCTGGATGGCGCGCTATCCTCAATCAGGGCGTTGCCGGCAATTGTCGATGCTGTCGGCGATAAAGTCGAAGTGCATTTGGACAGTGGCATAAGGTCTGGCCAAGACGTTTTGAAAGCGCTCGCCATGGGCGCAAAGGGCACCTATATCGGGCGCGCATTCGTCAATGGCGTTGGGGCCATGGGCCAGCAAGGTGTGACGACAGCGCTTGAAGTGATCTACAAGGAGCTGGACACCACAATGGCCCTTTGCGGGCGCCGCGATGTCAAGACGCTTGATCGCGATGTGTTGCTTGTACCCGAAAACTTCGAAGGCCGCTGGGCTTAAGAACGCTGATCCGGCGTATATCAGGTAAGGTTTTCCAGACGTTCGGGCGGCTACATACCCAAAATGGTTAAGAATTTGTTGACGATCACAACAGTCGTGGGGACACTTGCGCCCAACGGTGGCGCATATCATGCGGCGCCGTGTAGCGAGTTCTAATACTTAGGAGATAAAGAATGCGTAATGTAACGATGTTGGCCGCCGTTGCGGCCCTTACAACCTTTGCTTCAAATAGCATGGCTGGTGGTTTGGCGGACGAGATTATGGAAGCCCCCGTCGAAGCTGAAGATACGATGGCACCCGCCGGTACATCTATCAGCCCCACTTTCGTGATCCTTGGTATCTTGGCAGCGCTGCTGATTGCGGCCGCAGTTGCTGAAGACGATGACGATGACGATGACGATGATACTGGCGATACAACTGATACCGACGTGCTCACAATCACAGAAGCGGAATGACCGCACCAGACGGCAAGACAAGGCGCTAAGCGCCTTGTTCGATATCCCTCTTTGCAGCGTGCAGCGGCAACCTTGCCGCTGCCACAGCCAGAGGCACTGCCGTAAGTAAAAAGACGCTAACAACTGCGAAAGCTACGCGCAGTCCGAATGCCTCGGACATCAGCCCCATAAGCATTGGCGCAAAAAAGAAGCCAGAAAATCCGATAACAGCCGTTCGGCTGATCGCTTCGGTGCGCAAGTGCGGCGCAACCAGCTTCCCTATCAACGCCAATCCCATTGGCCCAATCACTGATACACCCAGACCCAGGATGCCAAACCCCAGATAGGCGACCAACGGTACCGGTGCCACAGCGGCAATGATCGCCCCTGTGGCAGACACAACTGATGCGATGATGACGACTGTAACCTCGCGCAGCCGTTCGGCAACAACCTGACCGGAAAACCGACCGATCGCCATCGTCAGTCCCAACATGGCCGGGCCCAATGCACCTTCGGCGGCCCCACCACCCAGCGTCCTTTCAACGTGCAAAGCCGACCATGCTTCGACGGTCGCTTCCGACATGAAAGCAACCAAAACGATTGCCCCGCACAGCGCAATGGGCCAAAGCGGGTAACGCCCATCATAGCCGTCCTCTGCAGTGACGTGGGTGACCTTCATTGCCAAAAAAGGTACCAGCATTACACAAAAGAACCCGATGCCAGCAAACACAAAGACAGGCGGTACGCCGGCCTCACGGGTATAGGCAACAATGCTCGCACCAATGGCGTATGCGACCGAGAACATCGCGTGATTGGCGTTCATCAGAGGTCTATGATGCTTTGCTTCCAATTCACTGACCCGCGCGTTCATCACGACATCCAGCAGGCCGGAAGCAAGACCAACAACCGCCATGGCAAGCGAAAAAGACAAAGGCACGGTCATCACGCCAGGCAACAACCACGCGAACGCAAGAAAAACCACACCAACTTGCATTGCGTGCTGCCCCAGAAGACGGTCGGCGCGTGGCGCCAGCCACATGGCCGACACCAGCCCGGTGGCAGACCCTAACAGCAAAGTCCCGAACAACGCGTCCGATGCGCCCAGTTGGGCCTTTAGCACGGGCACATGGGCCGCAAAGCATCCCCAGAAAAGGCCAATCACAACAAATGCCGAAGCGGGACGTCGCGAGATCGAAAGAGCTTTTAGAACAGACATGCATGCTGAACTGCACTTGATTGACACCCAAAGCAAGCAACAACCAGACGCGTGCAATCCTACACCAATGATGAACGGCGGCTTATTCAGGCAGCAAAGCAGGAAAATTCAGTCGGTGTGCGATTTGCGTCAGATTTGCCATTTTGTCGGCACCCTTTTGTCATGAAGGGAAACGCATCCGCGTCGGCACCACGAATTACGCCTTAACCTTCCTTTACGTTTCACGAATTTATTGTATGAACCGCCTAAAATTCGACCAAATCTCTGCTTATCCCAGCGCCGTAGCTGTTTTGGCGGCTTTGGTTCATAATGTGGTGAAGGAAATCTCTCATGAGAGCTATGCTCATTGGCGCAGTCGCTTGCCTGACGGCAGTCGCATTCTTTTTGGCCTCTTGGCTGACACCTCAGAGTGCAGCGAGCCTTGCTTCCGAGCAGGTGGCCGAGGCACAAGCAGCCCTGCAGGGCGAACTGTCTGAGCTGCAAGCGGAAAGCGCTGCTCAACTTGATGCACTATCGACAACAGCAGCGGCCCTTGAGACCGAGGTCGCAACACTGCGCCAATCAATCCAGGACACGACAGTCGAGCGCGATGCACTTGCCACTGAATTGGCAGAAGCAACTGCGGCAATTGATGCACAATCAGACAGCCAAAACGGTGCCGCTGCAGAAGTTGTCAGTTTGCAAGCCGAATTGGATGCGCGTGTGGGTCGGCTGGCAGCGGCCCAAGGCACGATTGCAACACTGATGGAAAGCTTCAATTCAAATAGCGCACAGATCGACGCTCTGACCGAGGATCTGGCGCGCGCGCAGCAGGATGCGGACGCAGCCAACGCCGAAATTGCGGCGTTGCAGGAAGGTGTCGCTGACGCCGCTCCTGCCGCCGACAACGCGGAATTGACTGAAATGGAAGCGCAACTGGCTGAACTGGAAGCACAATTGGCAGAACGTGACAGTGCTTTGGAGGAGTTGCGCGCAAGCGTTGCCACGCTTACCGCCGATCTGGAAGCGGCGACCGAAGCCACAGCCAGCGCAAATACTGCCGGTGATGTTGAAGCATTGAACACAACAATCGCGGAACGCGACAGTGCAATTGCGGAACTCGAAGCACAGCTGGCTGATGCAGAAACAGCCGGTAATGCGACTGCAGATCAAATCGCTGAGCTTACTGCAACTATTGCAGAACGTGATGCTGCGATAGCCGCGCTCGAGGCCGCAAATGCAGAAGTTGCCGCGAACGCCGCACAAGAAACAGACGCTGCTGAGGAACTGGCAGGCCTGACAGCTACCCTGGCAGAGCGTGACGCCGCGATCGCGGCGTTAGAGGCTGCATTGGCTGACGCAGAAGCAGCTGTCACGCCAGATGACGACATTGACGTCGCAGAGCTGGACGCGCAAATGGCCGCACTTACCGAAGAGATGGAAGCGCAAGCGCGGACCATTCAAAATCTTCGGTTGGGATTGGGTAATCCTGATCAGCCCGCAGCTGAGTTGGCACAGGTCTGTGATACACGAGCAGCCGAAATCCTCGAAGCATCGCAGATCACCTTTGATACTGGCACAACATCCATCAATGCGGCCTCTGCTGAAACGCTTTCGCAGCTGCGCGACATTGCAATCGGCTGCGCAATCCCCGATCTGATTATCGAGATCGGCGGACACACAGACAGTCAAGGCGCCGAGGCCAGCAACCAGGCAATCAGTGAAGCACGCGCGCAGGCCGTTTTGAGCTTCATGGTTGATGGTGGTGTCGCGCCAGATGCGATGCGTGCCGTCGGCTTTGGTGAAACACAACCCATTGCATCCAATGATACACGGGACGGCCGCGCGGCGAACCGCCGGATAACTTTTGAATGGCAAGTACGCGCAGCGCAGCCTGAAATCGTTGAAGAGGCCGAGACAACGGAAGCGGACGATGTTGAAACGGACGATGCCGATGAAGCCGACGACGGCACAACCGACACCGTAAACGAGTAGGAATAAACTGATGTCACCTTTATTGCTTCAAATCCTTGCATTCATGCTCGTCACATTTGTTCTTGGCGTAGGACTTGGATGGCTGATCTGGCGGTTCGGCCGTGAATCCGATCAAGCGCTGGAAACGATGAAGACCGAAATCGACTTTTGGCGCAGCAATCTTGAGCAGTGCCGTCACGAGCGCGACAATGAACAAAAGGCCGTCGCTGTTCTGCATGAAGAAAAGAAAATGCTGAAGCGACGCATTGCTTCACTTGAGGCGCGTCCAAAAACCTAAAGCACACGCCAACGATTACAAAAGCCGTCTGATCCGATAGTGGTCAGACGGCTTTTGTTTGCACATCTTAGCGACATGCCTGCCGCGTCAGTCAATCACCGGGCACCAAGGCTCTCATCGAGACAAACTGCGTCATTCTGAAAGGATGATGATACCCATCTGCTGTTGGTTTTTGGGGGTGTTCAGATAGCCGAAACCAAGATGCACATCGCATAAACGCATTCTGACGGCGTGTATCAGAAAACCCTTTCCAAAACCCCGAATCAGCCCTATACGGCAGCCTTCATCGGGCTCGGACACCCTTGGAGGCGGGCCCCTACATATCGGAGAAATACTATGGCTGGAAAGATCCAGGATCTGGACGCCAAGGTACGCGCGGGGACAGGCAAGGGGGCCGCCCGCCAAGCTCGCCGCGATGGCGATGTACCTGGCATTGTTTATGGCGGTGGGGCTGACCCACAAGCAATTAGCATTCCCTTCAACTACCTGCTGACGAAGCTGCGCAAAGGCGGCTTTATGTCAACACTGCACAACCTCAAGATCGAAGGGCAAGACGATGTCCGCGTGATCTGCCGGGGTGTGCAGCGGGATGTGGTCAAAGACCTGCCCACACATATCGATCTGATGCGTCTCAAGCGAACCAGCCGGGTAAAGATCTTTATTCCGGTCGAGTTCCTGAACGCAGACACATGCCCAGGCGTGAAAAAAGGCGGCGTGCTGACGGTTGTGCGTAACGAGGTTGAGCTGGACGTGCTTGCGGGTGATATCCCTGAAAGCATTGAGGTTGACCTGGCTGCAGTCGAGATCGGGGATACTATCTCGATCAGCAGCGTGACCTTGCCCGAAGGTGCGACACCCGCAATTACGGACCGTGATTTCGTTATCGCGAATGTAGCTGCACCGCGCGCCCTGTTGGCTGATGACGACGATAGCGGTGAAGACGTGGCCGCTGATGACGTGCCGACCGCAAGCGACGATGACGCATCAGAAGAGTAAGTCTTCTGCACAAAACGACACATCAAAGGGCGTCCCATATGGACGCCCTTTTTGTTGTGGCGCAGATTGCCATTGCATGCAGGCGGTTTTGATCACACCATTTTTATGATGTTGTTTCGGTTTTTATGACACTCTGCGGCATCATCAAGTGGACTGGTCATGAAAAAACAGCGTAAACGCCCCGCGCAAAAGAAAAAAGGCGCGGCCCAAACCACAGTGCAAGCCGCACCCACAACACAGCGCCGTACTTTTTTGCGTAATGCCTTATTGATCGCAGCTGTCGTTGGCGTCGGTGGGGTACTAACGGCCAATACGGTCATGGCGACCATGGCAGAACATGATCTGACACGTGTCGGTCAGGGGGTACCAGTGGTTGTGCAGGTACATGATCCGCAATGTACAACATGCCAGGCCTTGCAACGCGAAACACGGGCCGCACTGAAAGCCTTTGACGATGCACAACTGCAATATGCCGTCGCGAATATCACAAGCGAAACCGGCGCTGCCTTTGCCAACAGGTATGGCGCGCCACATGTCACGCTCTTGTTGTTTGATGGCGCAGGTGATCTGCGCGGCACGTTGAACGGCGTCAGGCCCAGTGACGAGCTGCAAACTGCTTTTGAACGCTTGGTTGCCACAGCGAACGACAGCTAAGGACCACGGATCATTTCCAGCGCCAATGCCCGCTGGCGCTGCAGCGCGGCATCCGTTATAGATCGCGCATGAAGTTACTTGTCGGTCTTGGAAATCCGGGCGCAAAATACGCGCAGAATAGACATAACATCGGATTTATGGCGATGGACCGCATCGCGACGGACCATGGTTTCACCCCTTGGCGATCAAAGTTTCAAGGGCAGATTGCCGAAGGCCGTTTTGGATCCACAAAAGTCACCTTGCTGAAGCCAGAGACCTTTATGAATCTGTCCGGCCAATCGGTAGGTGAGGTGATGCGCTATCTCAAACTTCAGCCTGACAACATCATCGTCTTTCATGATGAGATCGACTTGGCACCCGGCAAGGTTCGTCTCAAGACCGGTGGGGGCCATGCCGGTCATAATGGTCTGCGGTCCATTCATGGCCATATTGGGCCCGACTATGACCGTGTACGGCTTGGTGTTGGGCATCCCGGGCACAAAGATGCAGTGCCGGGCTATGTGTTGCGCGACTTTCCAAAGGCCGATCAGGAATGGCTTGATGATGAAATGCGCGGGATCAGTGATGGGATCGCTGATCTGATCGGGGGCGACGGCCCAAAATTCCTCAATGCAATTGCATTGCGGGTGGCACCACCGCGTTCCTCGAAAGCGACATCGCAAGCAAAGGCGGAGAAACCTGCATCAAAACCGGCGGAAGCTCTGTCCGATGATCGGTCGCCGCTGCAAAAACTTGTGGACCGGTTTCGCTAACACCTGAACACATATCATCGGCCTTCGCCTTTCAGGCAAAGGCTTGCGAAAGCCTGGGCTCGCCATTCATGGGACAGTTGTTGCAGCTTTTGGCCACGCGCCCATGGCCCGCCGGCATCATCCGTGATCGCATTTTTACCTGGGAAGGGGATATCACCCCGCGCGGCCAATCGGTGCCGCTCCGCCTAGCCGGAGCCTTGCACGCACTGAAACTGCAAGGCCAAGACGCGCTCACCGTCGCTTACCCGCCACATACCGTTGACGATGATCTGCTGTGGGACGCCATTGATGCCGTTTTGCAAAGTGATGCAGCGGCAATCAATGCATGGCTGGATCGCGCCCCACAAACGAACGAGGTCCGCCGTTCTGTTGTGCTCATCGCGTTAGGGCATTGGCTTGCTGCACGCTTTGACCTGCCGATGCGCACATCAGAGCTTGGGGCAAGCGCAGGTTTGAACTTGAACTGGCACCGCTATGCCTTAAAGGTGGGCGGCCAAACAATTGGCCCCGAAAACGCTGCACTGACGCTGACGCCAGACTGGACGGGCCCCCTGCCCCCGTTGGTCATGCCTCAGGTGACAGCTCAGGCAGGTGTGGACTTGAACCCGCTGGATTTGAATAAGGACGCACTGCGCGTGCAGGCCTACCTGTGGCCCGATCAACCCCATCGGATAGAGCTGACGCAGGCGGCCATTGCCGCAGCTGATACGCCTGTTGTGCAAAGTGACGCCATCGACTGGCTGGCTGGCCAACTGACCCACAAAAAGGGCCAACTTCACCTGATCTATAGTACTGTGGCTTGGCAGTATTTTCCCGCTGACAAGCAGGCCGAAGGCACCGCTATGATCGAAGCTGCCGGGGCGATCGCAACAGATGACAGTCCCTTGGCCTGGTTTGGGATGGAGAATGATGGTGGCACACCCGGCGCAGCGATGACGTTGCGCCTTTGGCCTGGAGATTTGCAAATCGATCTGGGCCGTGTCGACTTTCATGGGCGTTGGGTCAACTGGACAGGCGGTTGAACCTGCCCGGCACACGCGGCATGCTGCGTCTAAGGGAAGGGATCATCATGAAGACACTGCTAAAATGGGCGCTGCGTCTCATTGCCCTTTTGGTCTTGCTAGCCGCCATCATTGGCGTTTGGAAACGTGCTGAGATCACGCGCCTGATGGGTGTGCTGGACCTTTTCAGCGCCGAAAAGATCGTCAGCAACTTCTCGAATATGGACCAGATATTTCTACACCAGCTGCTGCCCGCCACACGCGAGGCACCCAGCCCACTGCCGCAAGGCACACCCGCCACCTTGCCCACAGCCGTCGACGATTGGATAAAAGAACGTAGTGTTACTGCCCTCGTGGTTCTCAAAGACGGTCAGGTTGTATTCGAAGAGTACTTTCAAGGGACCGGTCCGGAAGATTTAAGGATTAACTGGTCGATCTCCAAAAGCTACCTGTCGGCGCTATTTGGCGTTTTGCTGGCCGAAGGTGTGTTCGACAGCATCGACGATCCGGTCGTCAAGTACGTGCCAGCACTTGCCAATTCCGCCTATGCGCAAGCATCAATCAAAGACGTCTTGCAAATGCAATCGGGCGTCAGTTTCAACGAAGACTACCTTGATTTCTTCTCCGACATTAACCGGATGGGCCGCGTCTTGGCCTTGGGCCAGTCGATGGATGCGTTCGCCGAAGCCCAGAATGAAAGTTTTGCCCCACCGGGCATCGAATGGACCTATGTTTCAATCGATACGCATGTCATCGGGATGGTAATCCGTGGGGCAACGGGGCGCAGTATCCATGATCTGATGCGCGAAAAGATTTTGGCGCCACTCAGTCTGCAGGCAACCCCCTATTATCTGACGGACGGGTTCGGAACCGCTTTCGTTCTCGGAGGGCTGAATACGACCACCCGGGACAACGCGCGGTTCGGTCAAATGTTTGCCAACGGGGGCGAATGGAATGGGCGTCAGGTCGTGCCACGCGACTGGGTCGAGACCTCAACCCGCGCAAGTGCGCAAACAGAACCTGGCAAGATCGGTTATGGGTATCAATGGTGGATCCCTGCCGGGTCAGTGCCGGGACAGTTTCTGGGACGTGGCATTTACGGCCAGTACCTCTATATCGATCAGATAAACGATGTTGTGATTGCCACCCATGGCGCGGACCGCTTGTTTCGCGAACCAGGCGTCCAGTCACAAAACGAGGCCATCTTTCGCCTGATCGCAGAAAGTCTGGATTGATATGGAAAAAGACCCATCCTTCAATGTGCTTGGCAGTGCGCTGTCTTCGTGTTCGACCGCCCCCATGACAGGTTTTTTCCGCAACGGGGCCTGTGATACATGTGCGGCCGATCAAGGAAGCCACACGGTTTGTGCCGTGATGACAGAAGAATTCTTGGCATTTTCAAAATATGTGGGCAACGATCTGAGCACGCCGCGCCCCGAATTTAACTTTCTGGGTCTGAAGCCGGGCGATAGCTGGTGCCTGTGTGCCAGCCGTTTCTTGCAAGCTCATGAAGAAGGCTGTGCGCCGCAGGTAAACTTGCATGCAACCCATGTTCGGGCGCTTGAAATCGTACCCATTGATGTATTGCGCGCGCATGCGCAGAACGCTGATCTGGCGTGACCTCCAACAGGACCATGCGTACCGAATCGCCCGCGCCATCTTGTTGGGTGCATTTGCAGGCTGGACCCATTCACCGGTATAATCGCTTGAAATTCCCGGAATTAGTTCCACGGCAGGTCGTTTTTTACGCGAAAAGCAGGGCTTCCCGGTATTTCACCACGGCATCAAACTGCCTATAGTCATTTGAAAAGCGGGCACAAACGCGCTTTCAGTGTTAGATTACTGGTTGGGAGGCCAATATTATGATCCGTTCCGAGCTCATCCAGAAAATTGCCGACGAAAATCCACACCTTTACCAGCGGGATGTCGAAAAAATTGTAAATACGATCTTTGAAGAGATTACCAATGCCATGTCACGCGGCGACCGGGTCGAACTGCGCGGGTTTGGCGCGTTTTCCGTCAAAAAGCGCGATCAACGTATCGGACGCAACCCGCGCACAGGAGAGGCAGTGCAGGTCGAAGAAAAGCATGTCCCGTTCTTCAAGACGGGGAAGCTCTTGCGGGATCGCCTGAACGGCAATTAGAGCCTGTTCAATTCTCCGTCGAAATGCGCTAGACGAGTCGCATGAAAACTATTCGATATGCTTTTTGGGCCATCGTTGGCGTCTGCCTGATTCTAATCGGGCTGGCCAACCGTGAAATCGTCACTGTTCGTGCAATGCCTGAGGCCTTGGGCGAACTTCTGGGTCTCTCCCCCGATGTTCAATTGCCGCTTTTTGTCGTGATCTTCATTGGCGTCGGCGCCGGTCTCATGATCGGCTTTTTGTGGGAATGGGTACGCGAGTACCGCATCAGGTCAGAGGCACGCGGAAAGGCCCGCGAGGTCGAGACCCTCAAGCGCGAAGTCCAACAGCTTAAAGGGGCCGCGGCGGGCGCAAAAAGCGATGACGATGTGCTCGCACTGCTCGAAAAGACGGGCTGATGTCTTCTGACATACGGGTCAAAATTTGCGGCCTGCGCGATTCCAATGCAATGCATGCCGCCGTTGATGCAGGCGCGGCATATGTGGGTTTGGTGTTCTTCCCAAAATCACCCCGCAATATTGCCATTCCGGATGCCGCAGCCTTGGCGGCGGAGGTGCCGATAGGTGTTGCGAAGGTCGCCCTTGTCGTAAATCCTGAAAACGCCGTATTAGACGCGATAACCAGTCAGGTGCCGCTCGACATCATTCAACTTCATGGATCAGAGACGCCGCAGCGCGTTCAAGAGATACGCAGCCGCTACCGCCTGCCGGTCATGAAGGCCATCGGCGTAGCAGATAACAGCGATATCGCACAGTTGGACATGTATGCTCATGTTGCGGATCAGCTTCTTGTGGACACCAAGCCCCCCAAGGACGCTGATCGACCTGGAGGAAATGGTGCCCAGTTCGATTGGAACCTGATCGCAGGTCGCAGATGGCCCGTGCCTTGGATGTTGGCCGGGGGTCTGACGCCGGCGAACGTGGCAAAAGCCGTGGATGTGACGGGCGCGCGGCAGCTTGATCTGTCATCCGCGGTGGAAAGCGCACCCGGGGTGAAGGATCCGGCTTTGATCGATGACTTCATGGCCGCCGTCCGCGCCATTTAAAGCTACGCTTGCCATGGTATTCTCGCTTTTTGGCATGACTGATCGCTTTCAGCACATCTGTCCTGAAGTTTAGTTTCGGCATTTTGATTAGACAGGAGGCCGCGCTGATGGTGCGTCGTATGCCTACCCTACAAGGACCCCATCTTTGGGCACGATGCACCTGCCGCGGAACTGAAATGTCGTGGGCTTTCCGCCATCAAGAACGCCGATCAAATAGTCATTTTCTGCAATGCAAAGCCGGTACGCGTTGTTGTCAGGTAATCAGCTCCCTACAAAGGATTTAGCTGCAGACTTTCTTAGAAAGTCTGCGACCCGATGGCCGCTTTACCTCCTTTTCACGAGGGGATAATGCTGGCGGGCATGATTTCAGCAGGTGACGCGATGGCCAACGACCTTTTCAACAGCTTTATGACCGGCCCCGACGAAAAAGGTCGCTTTGGCGACTTCGGGGGACGCTTCGTGTCCGAAACGCTCATGCCGCTGATCTTGGAATTGGAAGAACAATACGAACACGCCAAGACAGATGACAGCTTCTGGGCCGAGATGCACCACCTCTGGACCCATTACGTGGGCCGTCCCAGCCCGCTCTATCATGCTGAGCGGCTGACCGAACATCTGGGCGGTGCCAAGATTTATCTCAAGCGGGATGAACTGAACCATACCGGCGCGCACAAGATCAACAATGTGCTGGGCCAGATCATCCTCGCCCGACGCATGGGCAAATCCCGCATCATTGCAGAAACCGGTGCGGGCCAGCACGGTGTGGCGACGGCCACTGTCTGCGCCAAGTTCGGCCTGAAATGCGTTGTCTATATGGGCGCCCATGATGTGGAGCGGCAAGCGCCCAACGTTTTCCGCATGAAACTGCTTGGGGCTGAGGTGGTTCCTGTCACCTCCGGGCGCGGCACGTTGAAAGACGCGATGAACGATGCGTTGCGCGATTGGGTCACCAACGTGCGTGACACCTTTTACTGCATCGGCACTGTCGCAGGTCCGCACCCCTACCCGGCCATGGTCCGCGATTTTCAGGCCATCATTGGCAAGGAAACCAAAGAACAGATGCAGGCCGCCGAGGGTCGTTTGCCTGACACGATCATCGCCGCCATCGGCGGCGGGTCCAATGCGATGGGCCTGTTCTACCCGTTCCTTGACGACAAGGAAGTGAACATCATCGGGGTCGAGGCCGGCGGCAAGGGCGTGAACGAAAAGATGGAGCATTGCGCATCGCTCACCGGTGGGCGGCCCGGCGTATTGCACGGGAACAGGACCTATCTGCTGCAGGATGATGTGGGGCAGATTCTGGAAGGGTTTTCAATTTCAGCGGGGCTCGACTATCCTGGGATCGGGCCGGAACACGCCTGGCTGCACGACATTGGCCGCGCGGAATATGTGGCGATCACGGATGTCGAGGCGCTCGAAGCGTTCCAGCTTTGCTGCGCACTGGAAGGGATTATTCCGGCGCTAGAACCGTCCCACGCGCTGGCCCATGTGATGAAAATCGCACCAGATCTGCCCTCTGATCACTTGTTGGTCATGAACATGTGTGGGCGTGGTGACAAAGATATCTTCACAGTGGCTCAGCACCTTGGCTTTGACATGAAAGCCTAATTCACTGTGAATTCTCGCTTAAACTTTGGTTTAGGCTCATGTCTCATCGGTTTACTTTAACCCGATTAAACCCATGATCCATGGTGGCAAGCGGCCGTTCTTGCGACGACCTTTGGGAACGGTCTGCATAGGGCAGATCGAGACGCCAAAGGATTATCCAATGAAAAAGACACTTCTCTCTACCACAGCCGTCTTTGCACTGACCGCGAGCGCGGGATATGCCCAATCGATCGCCGAACAGGTTATCAGCCAACTTCAGGCGCAGGGTTACGAACGGATTGAAGTCGTCAACGGCCCCAATCAGGTCAAGGTAGAAGCCATTCGTCGCGGCAAAAAGCTTGAAGTCGTTTACGACGCCGACACCGGCGCCATTCTGGAAGAAGAGGTCGCACCCGTCGATGATGACGACGAAACATCGCCCGGCATTGAAGTCTCGGACGATGACGAGGACTTCGTGGACGATGATGAGGATGACGACGAGGACGAAGATGATGATGATGATGATGATGATGATGACGATGACGATGATGATGATGATGATGACGACGACGACGACGATGAGGATGAGGATGATGATGACGACGAGGACGACGAGGACGAAGATGATGACGATGATGACGACGAGGACGAAGATGATGACGATGACGATGACGATGAGTGATCGTCATGCTATGGCTGCTGTATGATTAAGAGATCGATCATCTGCATTGCACTCGCTGGGACGCCGTTCGAAGCGGCGGCCCAGTCGGTTCAGGATCATATTGTACGGCAGTTGCGCGAGCAGGGGTTTCGTATCACGGAGATCGCGCCAACATGGTTGGGCCGTGTCCGGATTGTTTCAACCCGCAATGGTCTGGAACGCGAATTGGTATTTGTCCCAAACACAGGTGAAATCCTGCGTGATTATTGGATCGACGTCGATGACGAGGACGATGGTCCACAGATTTTCAATCCTGGCGGAGGGAGCTCTGGTGGATCAGGTGGCGGGTCATCTTCGGACGATGATGATGATGATGATGACGAAGACGATGACAACGACGAGGACGAGGACGATCGCGAAGACGAAGACGAAGACGGCGATGACGAGGATGATGACGAAGACGATAATGAGGATGATGACGACGATGACGACGATGATGATGACGACGAGGACGAAGATGATGACGAAGACGACTAGCGCCGACTGATCCCAAAGGAGGCGACCCAAAGTGAAGCGCCAATGGCATGTCCTCGTCATTGTTTGTGTTCAGGTGCTTTGCGCCTTCTTTTTCGTATCGCAAATCCTTGCATCTATCTTAGGCGTCGCCCCGGTCAGCTGGCGTGTCCACGAATTGATAGAACTCGGCGCTGCGCTTGGCCTGCTGCTTGGTGTGGCGCTTGGCTGGATTGTTCTGCGCCGCACGATGGCCCGCAACGTGTTGGTCGAAGACCAGCTGCGCGTCGCATCGGGCGCATTTCTTGATGTCATGGAAGAACGGTTCACAGCGTGGGAGCTAACGCCCGCTGAACGCGACGTGGCCCTGTTCGCGATCAAGGGGATGTCGACCCAGGAAATCGCCGCGCTGCGAGAGGTCAGCGAGGGTACGATCAAGGCGCAAACAAATGCGATCTATCGCAAAGCTGGCGTGTCGGGGCGTACCCAACTTCTCAGCCTGTTCATCGATGATCTGATGGCCGATGCAACGCCGGCCTGATAATGCTGCCGTTGGGTCAACCGAACGACGCAACATGTGAAAAGCTTTATCGCATAACCACCGCCCAATGGCGCAAAACACTATTTCAACACTTTCCATTTATTGCGCAAACTGGTAATTTTGTTGCGCACGCGCCACAGCCCAGCTTCCAACCGAATTTGGACTGTTGAGCGAATCCGCCCCCTCACCCTATTCAGCACCTCCCGATCAGACGGATCGGACCCTAGCGGTCAGAGGTGATCACTCTGCCGGTGCGGGCGGCGCTGCCGGCCCCGTATGCCAGGGCCGTGATGTTTCCGGGACGCCTGACAAGGCACCAGTCAATGTAGCTCATTCTGGAAGTGCAATAGACTACGAATCTATAGGTAGCGGGTTCGACTCCCGCCATTGAAACCAAGGGAAAAACGCGAGAGCGTTTGAGGTTCGACTCCTCAAAACAGACGTCTTTGAAACGTCTTTCATACGGGTATCCGGGGTTGCCTCAGCAGGGGTGGCCTGCCCGACAGTGGCTGCTTGCAGCCGCTGAACGAACGGTCATCGCTGCTCTGCCCTGTTGGCGGCGGCAGGTGATGGCAGACACGGCCCTTGGTCCGGCAGGGGGTGGTTTCGACCGCCCCGGCCCGCGCTTTGGGTCTTGCCTGCCCGCTCACCTGTCTGCCCCCGAATGGGCATGGCGCGGGGCGACCCCGGATATCTTTCACACCTGTCACCCGTTCGGGGTGCAACCCAACCAAAGCACAAGGAGATCGCATTGCGACACCGATGTTAACCGCAAGAGAATGAAGGAGAAAAATGATGTTGCGGATATTCGATACACTCACGGGCCACCGGCGGCTGGTCCTGACCGAAAATGACCGGGCCATCCTGACACGCAAAGGACGGATCATCGATCTGCTGGGTGCAGGGGAACACCGGATCAAGGGCAACGATACAGTTGACAGGCATACCCTGACATCAGGCTTCTTCATGGGGAAAAACGTAGAAACATTTCTGCGGGACGCCCCCGAGCTTGCGACCAAACATCTGGTCGAAATCCGGACCGGTGCGGCAGACGTTGCGGTAGTTGCACGGGATGGACGGTTGATCTCGGTTGTCGCACCTGACAGCAGGCTTCACCTCTGGGCGGATGCGGGACCTTTCGACGTCATGCGGCACGACGTGTCGGCCGATGTGCGGGTGCATCGTGATCTAGCCAAACGGCTGGTGCGGGCACGGTTGACGGCACTGCTGACCCATGTCGAAGTGCCTGAAGGTCACGTCGGGGTGCTGACACTTGATGGAACGACCCCTACCGTACTTGATCCTGGCGTACACGCGTTCTGGACTGTCGGGCCTAAAGTGGCGGCCAAAGTCGTGGATACGCGGCTACGGTCCCACGATGTGACGGGCCACGAAATCCTGACGCGGGACCGGGTGACGCTGCGGGTGAACCTCGCCGCTGACTTCCGGGTCGTGGATCCTGTGACGGCAGTCACAAAGTTCCGGGATTTTGAGGAAGCGTTGCACCGGGCTTTGGGTCTCGCTTTCCGGCGGACGCTGGGGGCGCTGACCCTCGATGCGCTCCTGGCCGACAAGGTTGCCGTTGACGAAGGGGCCGCAAACGCGGTCCGGACTGAAATGGCGGGTCTTGGTGTCGAAGTGGGCGCGATCGCGTTGAAAGACGTGATCCTGCCCGGTGAGATGCGGGACATCCTGACGGCGGTGGTTGCCGCCGAAAAAGAGGCCGAGGCCAACGTCATCCGGCGGCGGGAAGAAACGAACGCAACGCGGTCGCTTCTGAATGCGGCCAAAGTGATGGCGGAGAACCCTGTGATGCTGCGGCTGAAAGAGCTGGAAGCATTGGAGGTCATTGCCGGTAAAGTCGAGCGGCTGACCGTGCATAACGGTACTGCAGGCCTCTTGGCCGACGTCGCCAAACTGCGCGATTAAGATGGACCCATCCGGGAGAGCCCGGGTGGGTCTTTTCTTTAGATCGCAACTGCCCCGTCAATAAGGCCTTTCAATTCCCAAACTCTCTGCCAATCGCGCCCATGTCACGGCCTCAAATCGTTCAGGCCAATCGGCCCCAATGCTGGCCGCCCTTGCACGGGCGCGGGGCAGAAAAGCGGCTGCATAGGCCAGATGCGCATCAATCATCGCCTGCCGTGCCGGCACCGGCGGCGGCAGTGAGGTCAGCAAAGCCTTCTGTTCATCAGTGATCAACCGGTTCAGATGCAGGACACCACCCCGATTAGGCGCGTCTGTTTCAGCGATGAGCAGATCCACCAGCTTGTTGCGCAGATGGAAAACCCCCAGCACCCCATTAATATACTCTTCGCGTCCAGCGGCCAGATGCAGAAGGCCCAGGATGCGAATGAATTCCTCGACCTGATGGGTAAAGCGTTTGGGATCGGGCTGTGCGGCTGGCTGTGTCTCTGCCAGATCTTCATAGATACCGTCATGATCAAACAGCACCTTCAGGCTGCTTTGCGTATGTGCCCGCATCTGGTCCGGTTTCAGGATAATCACATCTGTGCGCGTCCAGTCCTCGGTGATTGCGTTGATCAAGACGGGCACAGGCTTGCGGTCCCACCACAGCACAATCTCACCCGTCTGCGCCACGGCGTCGCGCCAAAGGGTGGCCACCGCATCACTCGCTCCATCCTCAGCCACCATGACAAAGTCGATATCGCTATAGGCATCGGCCATTCCGTTCCCATAGCTCCCGGACAGGAACAACGCGCGGATGCCGGGCGCATCCTTTAGAGCATTTGCAACCGTGGATATAACGTCCTGATGATCCATCATGCGTTCAGAACAACCGGTTCCGGCCGCCCAACACGACAAAGGTCGCATATACGCACTGCCTCTGTGATCCCCATCAGGGCCAGTTCGCGGAAACTGGGCAGGACATAAGGATCAGCACGGCTGTAATCGACCTCGTACCCCATATCCTCAAATGAGGCGAGCGAAAGACGACTAAGCGGGCGTTCCGTACCAGAAAGAAACCCCGTCAAAAGCTCATCCCCAAAGATCAGTTCACGCCAATGCCCTTCCCGTGTTCCGGCCCCGCCCGTATTCGACAATGGCACCGCGTCACCGCCATTGGGATCAAGCTCGGCATATTCCCGGATCGATGCGGTTCCGGTGAAACGCGGGTCCATGGTACCGGTGCCACGGATCAAACCCATACGCGCCCAAAGCGTACCAAATCCCAGCACATGCGCCATCTCATGCAGGATAACATCCTCAAACCGGCCCTCGCGTTCCAGAGCAGCGACATCCGCATTGTCGAACTGCATAATGCCCGTCACGGGTAGTTCCGAGCCTGGGAGCAAAGCGGTTGGACCAGCCTGCCCCAGGATACCTGCTTCACCATCGATGTCTTCGATCGTGGCATCAATGCGGACGCCAGTCAGAACATCACCGTCCACATTAATCGGATCAAAACTGGTGTTAATCACTGTATCCCAGCGCGTGGCGGCGCGTTCGAATACACCGCGACGTGTTGCGGACATGCCACTGGTAAAGTTGAGGGTGATCATCATGTTTCTCCCATTGTGTAGATATCACACTAACAAACAGAGTTGGAACACGCTGAAAACCGGCGGCCTGTCAGTCGGCATGCCTTGGCTGACCGCCTTCTTCTCATTCGGCACAAACAGCGCCGCCCGCCACCCAGTTTTCATTTTCTGGTTGACCAAAGGGGCCTTACACCAACCACACGCCTTCAGGTAGTTTTGCAAAATCAATATGGCAACACAACTTCTTGTGCGATAGCACTCTGGCTTGACGGATCTAAGAAAGCGTAAGAAATGAAAAGAAAAATCGTGCAAGGTCTGGAACGACTGATCAGGTCTATGGGCTTTGAGGTTGAAACGTACCGTATCCCCAAAAAGCAAGACAATTCAGACGCTCTGAACCTGAACATTGGCGCTGGGACCTATGTCATTCCGGGTTTCGAAAGTCTCGATATCTACACCCCCCACTACTACAAAAGCAAAGAGGCTTTTTTGAAAGAGCGTGTGGAATATGATATCCGATCTGATGACATCCCTTATGCCGATGCATCCGTTGACAATATCTATATCAACCACGTTATTGAGCATATCGAAACAGAACATATCGAACGTTTTTTTGCAGAAGCTTTCCGCGTTCTGAAAACGGGTGCGGTTTTGCGCATCGGCTGCCCTGACGCCGCATTCTTGTATCAGGTGAGCCGTTTTGAGAATGAGTATTGGACCTGGCGAAAGCCTTGGTTCCGCAAATCAATGCAAGACGGCAATGACACTGTTTCGCAATTTGATGCGATGATGGGTATGCTGGCAACCCAGCGTCTGGCGGGCGGCAAAAACAGTGTACCCGACTTGCAGGTTTCGGAAGACGACGTAGACGCAGATGACTACACAGCGCTTGCAAAACTGCTACGCAGCGACACACATTTCCGCCCGGAATTTCCAGGAGATCACATCAATAACTGGGATTTTGACCGCATATACAAAATGGGCACCAGCGCGGGCTTTCGCCACATCATCCAAAGTAAGCCAAAGGGATCATTATCTGCCGCAATGCAAAATCAAAGATTTGATCGAAACCACAACCATATGTCGCTCTACGTCGACCTGCTGAAGTAAAGCGTCTCGGCCGAGAGCACACCTTTGTGGTTGCGGTAGAAAATCACCAGGATGTAAGCCGTGCAAAGACATCCTGCACCTGATCAACACCTTTTGCCAGTAATCCTGCAGCGTGGGCTTTCCACATAAGTCACCATGACCGACAAGGGACACAGCTTTCTGTGACCGGAACACAAAGTCGCCCCGATAAAAGTCTTCCGCGATTTGGGTTATGGCAAATTCATTGAACGCAATCATACGTGCTCTGCGCCGAACATCTGGCAGGGCAAGTTTGCTTCCATTCATTCATCGCGCAGCATTGGTTACCGTAGGCACCTTGCAGACCCTCTGCGTATCCTGCGCCCGCCTATAGCAAAGCAGACAACGTAGCTTTCCAATCTGCTCTTGTTCCATCCAACAACAATGGCCTGCAAACGTCTGAGAACGCTAGTTCATATGCAAAGTGTCTGCATGAATATGTCGACCTCCATCATTCAGACTGGCCGCAGCATTGGCGAGAATGGGTGCACTCTCGCCACCTGTTGTTCGAGCTAGAATGTGCTAGATACCCGTGAAGGCTCTGCAGGATACCGCAGCCAAGCACGGTGAAGCAGTCAATGCGAGCCAAAGCAGTCATACATTGCGTCCGATGCCTCGCCAAAACTCACCGCAACAAGGCGCGCTGTTCTATATCCATGATCGAAACACCGGTTGGGAAGATCGCGTCACTTTCAACCGCAAAGGCAGCAGCCGCAGCAGCAAAGCTGCCAGCTGTGCGCAGATGATGTCCTGATTTCTGTGCATACCAGAGAGCGACAGAAAACGCATCGCCAGCGCCATTGCTGTCTCGCAGCATCGCTGCGTGGGGCGGCACGTCAATGACGCTGCCAGAGGTAAAGATTTCTGCTCCCTTCTCTGCCTTGGTCAACACGATCTGATCTGCTCGCCCAGCCAGTAATCGGTCGATGACAGGTGCACAGTCATTCAGAGCGATATCAGAAAGCTGGATCACATCCGCACAGCTTATGAAGTCATCGTACCAGGGGTTCTTCCCATCATAGTCGTGCAGGTCGAGTAACACCTCTGCTTTGGCCTCCCGCACATACTGCAACAGTTTCCCAGAGGAAGCACAAAGACTCAGGAAAATCGTGCTCGCGTTGGCGATTTCCTTGGCAATGCGCTCTTCATCGATCACGGGATCGGGTGACCCATTTGACAGAAACAGTGAATAACGCTGTCCATTCTGATCCATGATGTTCAGATGATGGGGGGTTGGTGCGTCATGTTCATCGACAATCAAAGTGATGTTGCGGGCCTCACATGCATGCCGCACCAACTCGGCATGATGATCGCGCCCCAATGTGCAATGCAGGATGGGCTTGCAGCCCAGCGCAGCCAGGGCCATGGATTTTCCAACGCCGGTCGACCCCACGCTTTCGGCCTCGCGTGCGTCAAGAATAGTCGTTGATCTGCCTTGTGGCAGTTCGCTGACATAAACCATCCTGTTCCAACTTGCGGCCCCAAGAACAAGGACGTTTCCGAAACCCATTGTGTGCACCTTTCTTCTTCTGAGCACTGCAAAGCTACCTTTGGACCATACGATCTCAATGTGCGATCCGACGCGCGGTTTGCCTCAGCAGATTTCGTACTGCATACTGCGAAACCTGCGCAATGGCGTGGATAGAATGCTGAGTATGGTCCTGCGTCATGCCGGCCAGCGGTGCGGCGTATTATGAATTGGATTGTTAACCAAGGTCAGACGCAAACACCCAATCTCATCAGGAGGCATTGAAAGCTGGCACTTGTCATCGCTGCTGGATCTGTCCGAATTGGCTCAGAGTCTTCGTTCATGCCGTCCCGACATGCACCGTCTCGCTCAACGGCCGCCTGCAAAAAAACCCGCCGCAATCACTTGCGACGGGTAAATCTTTTCGACTCTTAAAGGGAAACTTATTCGTCGCCCTTGAGCGCTGCGCCAAGAATATCACCCAAGGATGCGCCGGAATCAGACGAGCCATACTGCTCAACCGCTTCCTTCTCTTCGGCGATTTCGCGGGCCTTGATCGACAGACCCAGCTTGCGGGTCTTGCTGTCGATGTTGGTCACGCGCACGTCGACCTTGTCGCCAACGCCGAAACGCTCTGGGCGCTGCTCGGCACGGTCACGGGACAGGTCAGAGCGACGGATGAAGCTTTTCGCGCCATCATAGTCGACCTCGATACCGCCATCTTCGATCTTGGTCACTTCAACAGTGATGATCGAACCACGCTTCACGCCACCAACGGCCTCGGCAAACGGATCACCGTCCAGTGCCTTGATGGAAAGCGAAATCCGCTCTTTCTCGACATCCACTTCAGCAACCTTGGCCTTGACCACGTCACCCTTGCGGAAATCACCGATCACGTCCTCACCACGGCCTTCCCATGTCAGGTCAGACAGGTGGACCATGCCGTCGATGTCGCCTTCAAGACCGATAAACAGACCGAATTCGGTGATGTTCTTGACCTCGCCTTCGACCTCAGTGCCCTCAGGGAACTGCTCGGCAAAGACTTCCCATGGGTTACGCTGTGTCTGCTTGAGACCCAGGGAAACGCGACGCTTGGCGCTGTCGATTTCCAACACCATGACTTCGACTTCCTGAGAGGTCGAGACGATCTTGCCGGGGTGGACGTTCTTCTTGGTCCATGACATCTCGGACACGTGAACCAGACCTTCAACACCGGCTTCCAGCTCAACAAACGCACCATAGTCGGTGATGTTGGTCACGCGACCCTGATGCACAGAACCAAGGCTGAACTTCGCTTCAACAGCATCCCAAGGATCGTCCTGCAGCTGCTTCATGCCAAGGCTGATACGGTGGGTTTCCTTGTTGATCTTGATGACCTGCACCTTGA